>Ga0256833_1001830_pt1 | contig 15313 bp, 16 predicted proteins | sample 356284metaG_FD_190535 | JGI IMG/M metagenome (GOLD analysis project Ga0256833, IMG submission 190535) | Hydrothermal vent microbial communities from Mid Atlantic Ridge, Atlantic Ocean - 356-284 | ecosystem: Environmental > Aquatic > Marine > Hydrothermal vents | place: Atlantic Ocean: Mid...
ACCCCTAAGTAAATATTCTACTTCTGATTTCCCTGACCCTCGTTATGCACCAGATGAAGGATTACTCGCTTATGGGGGTGACCTCTCTTCTCATAGACTCCTTTTTGCCTATAAAAAAGGGATATTCCCTTGGTATTCTAAAGATGACCCTATTTTATGGTGGTCACCCAACCCTAGACTATTACTCTATCCTGAAAAATTCATTGTACGTAAATCTTTTAGAAGGGTCTTACGTTCTGGAAAATTCTCTGTCACTTTTGATAGACATTTTTCTGAAGTAATCACCCATTGTGCCACAGTCTACAGAAAAGGTCAAGAAGCCTCATGGATTGTCGATGAAATAATAGAAGCCTATACACGCTTACATGAAGAGGGATTTGCACACTCAGTAGAGGTACACAAAGAGGGTGAACTAGTAGGTGGACTTTATGGTATCGCCTTTGGCAAGGCATTTTTTGGGGAGTCTATGTTCTCTTTGGTGCCCGATGCATCTAAAGTAGCCTTTAAAGCACTAAGTGACGTTTTAGGTAGCAAAGGTTATGATTTTATAGATTGTCAAATGCCTACAGAGCATATGATTAGATTAGGTGCAGAGATAGTAGAAAGAGATCTCTTTTTAGATGCGCTTGAAAAGAGCATAAAAAAAGAGACTGATTGGGGTCAATGGCATGATTGGCACTGGAAATATAAGGAATAGAAGATGGTAAATAGAGATATAGGATTCTCTTTATGGTTAGATTTTGTAGAGAGAGAGTTTTTAAACAATGAATTTGGCTCTTTAATAGAAAAAGGCATTATCAATGGTGCAACAAGCAACCCATCTATTTTTGCTAATGCTATCACTACTTCACCCGCATATGCAAAGCAATTAAAAAGCCTTAAAGGCAAAAGTCCTAAAGAGAAATATGAGGCATTGGCTATCGAAGATATTCGTACAGCAGCTCAAACACTACGTGATGCCTATGACAAAGGGAATGATGGATATATCTCTATAGAAGTTGACCCTTTTTTATCAAGTGATACACAAGCTACGATAGAAGAAGGTAAAAGACTTTTTTCAGCGATTGGAGAGCCCAATGTAATGGTGAAAGTACCAGCAACAGATGCTGGATATGATGCGATGAGAGCATTACTAAGTACGGGTATCTCAGTGAATGCCACTTTGGTTTTTTCACCCAAACAAGCCACACGGTGTTTAAAAGCGATGAAAAAAGGTTTGGATGAGTTTGAAGCATCTGGAGGGGGACGTTGTGAAGCGGTCATTTCTGTATTTGTGAGCCGTTTTGATAGAATGTTAGATAAAAATTTACGCAATGAAGGTATTGATGTATCTAAAACAGGTATTTATAATGCTGCAAAAATTTATAATTTGGTAGAGAGCCAGCATATACCCGCAGTAAGAACACTTTTTGCCAGTACAGGCGTAAAAGGCAATGAACTACCAGCAGACTACTATATGCGAGAACTTCTTGCGCCACATTCAGTCAATACTGCCCCATTAGCAACTATCGAAGCCTATATTCAAAAACCTGCCTCTCTACCTAAATTACCCATAGATGAAGAGCTAATCAATGGTTACTTTACCAAATTATCTGATAGTGGGTTCGATATGGACGAGATCTATGCTCAACTACTACAAGAAGGGCTAGAAGCTTTTGAAATAGCATTTCAAGAGATGCTCGATAGACTACAATAACCAAGCAAAAGGATACAAATGGAAGATCAGCTTAAAATCTATTTAAGAGCACTTATTGGCAATGGAGGCTCTGACCTTCACCTAAAATCTGGTGCTATCGCAAGATTACGCGTAGATGGGAATTTAAAAGTTTTAGGTAAAGACCCCTTAAGTGCAGATGTTTTAGATGGTATTGCAAGAGAAATTACAACACCTGAACAATATACTAAACTCAAAGAAGATAAAAATTTAGACTTTACTTATGTATTGGGTAGCGAGCATAGGTTTAGGGTTAATTTTTTTCATCAAATGGATGGACTTTCAGCAGTATTTCGTATTATCCCTGTAAGAATAGCGACATTGGATGAATTGAATTTACCAGAAGTCATACAAAGTTTTACACAAATCCAACGTGGACTTGTACTTGTTACAGGCGTAACAGGTTCTGGTAAATCTACAACATTGGCTGCCATTTTAGATAAGATAAATAGAGAAACAAATAAACACATTATTACCGTAGAGGATCCTATAGAATTTATTCACCAAGATAGAGGATGTCTCATTAATCAACGTGCTATTGGACAAGACTCACACTCTTTCTCTGATGCATTAAGAGCAGCACTAAGAGAAGATCCAGATATTATACTTGTGGGGGAGATGAGGGATTTAGAAACAATTGATATTGCACTTCATGCTGCCAATACGGGTCACTTGGTTTTTTCGACCCTGCATACATTAGACGCCAAAGAGACAATAGATAGAATTGTTGGTATGTTTAGTAAAGAGGAACAAAACCGTATCAGAGGTTCTTTAGCATCCGTACTTGAGGGGGTCATTTCACAGCGTTTAATTCCTACAAAAGTAGGAGGAAGAGTTGCAGCCATCGAAATTTTAAAAAAGACTTCTAGAATTGAGCAACTCATTATGGAAAATAGAGATGTTGAGATTCCAGATGCACTCTTTGAAGGAAAAGAAATATACGGTACACAAACTTTTGATCAAGCACTATTGGATTTGTTACATGAGGGACGCATTAGTGAAGAGGTTGCCCTAGAATTTGCCTCTAACCCTTCTGATTTAAAACTTAAAATGCAAGGGGTAGGGAAAGGTGCACTTGTGCAGGAAGAAGATGCAGCCAAAGAGCTTGATGTGTTTGATTTTAAAGAAGATGAAGAGGCATAATTTAATACTTTTTAGATATAATTCGCGTCTATTTTATTTAGGTACACGTATTTTAAATAAAAAGATTACATAATTAAAGGACAGAAATGTTAGAAGGTATCGTTAGAGAGAGTATCGGAAAGACTACTGCAAAGAAGCTTAGAAGAGATGGTTATCTAACTGCAAACCTGTACGCAAATGGCGTAGAGAACATTCAAGCAGCGTTTAAACGTGGTGAGTTTGTAAGAGCAGTGAGAAGTAAAGAAAGCCTAGCATTCCCAGTAAAAGTTGGAGACAAAGAGCTCAATGTTGTTATCCAAGAGTATCAACTTCATCCTGTACATGGTGAAGTAGTACATGTAGATTTAAGAGTAACAGTACCAGGTCAAGTTACAGATTTCCTTGTGCCTGTTCTCACACACGGGACACCAATAGGACTTAAAAATAAGGGTGTACTTATTATTTCGAAAAAAAGATTAAAAATAAGAGGTACTATTGAAAATATGCCAGCAAATTTTGATCTTGATGTAACAGCACTTAACAGAGATGACTCTATATTGGTTAGAGATATTGAAGTACCAGAAGGATGTCGTATCATGGACAGACCAGATGTTGCTATCTGTGGTGTAATAAAAGCTAAGTAAGCAACTATGACACTCTTTGTCGGTCTAGGAAATCCAGGACCACAATACGAAAATACACGTCACAATATCGGCTTTAAGGTCATTGACAAACTTGTCAATGACTTTGATGCAAGAGAAATTTCAAAAACCTCTTTTCATGGACAACTTTATCGTTCAGCCAACACATTTTTTTTAAAACCAACTACTTACATGAATCTTTCTGGTAAATCTGTACTTGCTGTGAAACAATTTTTTAAAATAGATCTTGAAAATATCATTGTCATACATGATGACATTGATTTACCCTTTGGTGCAGTCCGTTTTAAAAAGGCTGGTGGGCATGGTGGACACAATGGATTAAAATCAGTAGATTCACTCTTAGGAAAAGAGTATATACGTGTACGTGTGGGTATTGGTAAACCAGAACACAAGTCACAAGTGGCAGATTATGTCTTGCATGCGTTTAATGATGAAGAGAACAAAGATATGGCTCTGCTTATTGAACACGTAAGCAAAGCATGCAAAGCCCTCTTGTTAGAAGATATAATCAAAATAAAGTCAAACTATACGCTTAAATCTATCGAGAGTCTCAAAGCATGAATATCTTGAACCCCTCTTTATATTTTTACTATTTAGCAAAGCTTTATATCAAGAATTTGATTTCTCTACTTTTTGGGCTCTCTTTTGCTTTTGCCATTATGGATTATTTTCAACGCTCTCAAGGACTACACTCTTTTTCCCATAAAATACTCTATATTTTTTACATATGGCAAGAAGCCTTAGGTCTACTATACCCTTTGGTCATAGTATTTGCACTTATTATTACCAAATATTCATTGATAAAAAACAATACAATGGGTGCCCTGCACGCTTTTGGGTACTCAAAAAAAAGGCTTTTTTGGCCTTTGTTTATGGTGGCATCTCTTACCTATATGTTTTTTCTATTTCTGCATACTACAGAGTTTTCCTATGCCAAGGACAAAGCCAAATTATTGCTCAAAAATGAATTAGGTGCCTATGATGTCAATGATCTTTTTTTCAAATATAACGATACATTTGTCTATATTAAAAAACTAGACCCCATCAAAAAAGTTATCAAAGACATTACCATTTTTAAAGTAGAAGGCGATCAAGTGCGCTACACCATTAATGCAGAAGATGCCAGTTTCGATAAAACACAATGGGAAGCACACAATGCAACCATCAAAACACATCACTACGAAAATGGAGAACTTGAAAAGTATACGCTTACACATAAAGATAGTATCAAGACACTCAAAGGGTATAAGCCTAAAATTATTGAATCATTGTACGAAGGGAAAGCACTGAATATTATTGATGCTTATCATACATGGAAACTGCTTGATACACAACATCTCAATTCAGATAAAATCAGAGCAAGTCTTTACAGTAAGGTCATTATGCCTCTTTTTTCTATTGCCTTGATGCTCATACTCTTTTTCAAAATTCCCTTTCATGCGAGGATGATGAATATAGGAGGTATCATTGCCTTATCTTTGGGAGCTACTTTTTCTATATGGGGTATATTATTCGGACTAAATCAAATTGGATCCAATGGCGTTTTGTCCCCAGAACTTACCGCTATTGTCCCTATCGTTATTTTATGGATGTATGCAATCTATGTCTATTTTACAGATGAAAAAAATATTATCTAAAACATTGGTATAGATTTTTTTCATTTTGCTATACTTTCATCTATGAACATCAAAAACAAAGCTGCCACCTTTTTTGCTATCCTTATATTACTGCTTATTGCTTTTATCTTCTACTGGGGTACTACCAAACCTATAGATGTAATCATTCAAGCCGGACATGAAGGAAGAACAACAGGCAATACGGGTGCAGAATCCAAGCTCTATCGTGAAGAAAAGTGGAACATTATCGTAGCCAATGAAGTAGCAAAACTTCTTCAATCATGGCAGATAGATGTCAAACGTGTGCCAGCGGATATCAAATTTATGCGTGCAAAAATAGCAATTTCTATTCATTTTGATGGAGCTAGGATACCATGTGCTTCAGGTGCATCCATAGGCTATCCCTCTAAAAATTCTCATGACTTTGCCCAACGATGGAAATCTCTCTACAAAGCGTACTTTCCTTACAAATGGCATAAAGACAATTTCACCCCAAACCTCAAGAACTACTACGCATACCAATGGATAAAAGCAGATAAATTTCTACTCCTGGAACTGGGAGAAATCACCTGTGACACACAAACCAAATGGCTCAAACCTAGACTTAAAAAAATAGCCCATCTTATAGCATACAGCATTGCCACTGAGCTTGGGGAAAAAGTAAAAAAACCTTCTTTGTAATTTAGGGCTCCTCTATACGCTTTTAAATTTTTAGCATCTTCTTCTTCAGGAATAAGGCTATTTTTTATAGTTTTTCAAGCCAAAAACCCTATTTTATTTAAAATACTATAATAAATATTGACATTTAATCCTATTTATATTATACTTTGTTAAATTTTAAGGATTTATCATGAAAATATCACAATCTGCCAAAGAAAAAACAAAGATTAAAATACTTCAATCTGCTGTAGATCTCATTATAGAAAAAGGCTTTGATAATGCAAGCCTCAGAGAGATGGCTAAAAATGCTGGGGTATCTAACCCTACTATCTATAATTACTTTCCCTCTAAAGAGAAACTCCTCTATGCTTATATAGAACAAAAACATAAAGAGGCAGTCGCAAGCCTACAAGAGATAGAAGACTTTCATACCTATACACTAAGAGAGCAACTCCAAACCCTCATAGAGACAGAATTGGAACTTTATCTTGAAGACAGAGAGTTTATCATACAAATAGCGGATATGGTCTTTCACGCTTCTGGGCTCAAAATGGGGAAACTCTATGAGACCAATGCACGCTTTATAGAAACAGTAGACGAGATGCTAAGCATCGCCATAGAAGCAGAAGAGATAGCAGAACCACCTTTTAGAGAACACCTGCCAAAACTCTTTTGGGACTACTACATTATGGTGGTAGCCTACTGGGTCAAAGATGACTCAGAGATGTTTGAGAACACCACGCAGTTTATAGACCATTCATTGGGCTTGGCAGAGGCCGTGTTGCACTCAGATATACTCTCTAAAGCTTCTGATTTGGGGATGTTCTTTTTTAAGACCCATATGCTAAATAGCCTACAAAAATTTGCTACGAAACAAGAGTCTTTCAGTAAAATCAAACGTAAACTAGGAGAGGTACTCCATGGATAATGCACTCCCAACAGGCAAACTCTCTCGTGGTAAAGTTGTAGGAAAAGCACTGCTTAAAATAGGCGCTAAAAAAACAAAACGTTTTGTAACAAATGGCGACAAAACACAAAACCATGAAGAGATAGCAGATATTATCTTCGATGCACTAGGTGAGCTCAAAGGTGTCTCAGTAAAGATAGCCCAACAAGTGGCTTTGGGAATGCCGTTTTTACCGCCTGAGTATTTAGAAAAAATCAGTAAATCATTTAATGCCATACCTAGCATCAACAAAGCGCTGGTAAGAAAAATAATCAAAACAGAGCTGGGTCACTACCCGCAAGATACTTTTGAGAGTTTTGAGATGACAGCCTTTGCAGCTGCCTCTTTAGGGCAAGTGCATTTAGCCACCAAAGATGGCGAACAACTCGCCGTAAAAGTACAATACCCTGGCATCAAAAAAAGCATAGAGTCCGACATGAGCCTCATACACTTTGGTATGAAACGCTTTGCCAAAGGGCAAAATGTGGACCACATCGTAGGAGAGATAGAGGCACGTCTTTATGAAGAAGTAGACTATCTACTAGAAGCAAAAAACTGTGACTTTTTTAGGGAAAATATAGACAATAAAAATATCGTCATACCAAAGGTCTACCCTGCCCTTTCTACAGAAAAAGTGCTGACGACCTCCTTTTTAGAGGGATTGAATTTTGATAGCTATATGGCTAACAATCCAACGCAAGAAGAAATAAATAACTATGCTCAGCTAATATTTGATACTTTCTTTTATGCCCTCTATACACTAAAGCATATACATGCAGACCCAAATCCGGGGAATTTTCTCTTTTTAGAAAATGGAAAACTTGGATTGATAGACTTTGGGTGTGTTAAACGTGTAGAAGATGAATTTCTAACCCAATATAACCAACTACACCTCAACCTTTTAGAAGAGAATGATGACCAAAGTATCATTCAACAATACGTAACATTAGGGATGATAGAGGAAGAAAATGAGGAAGAGATGCTCACCTTTTACACAGAAATTATTAAACCTCTTGACACACTCTATAAAGAGCCTCTTGTAGGCGATAGCTATGACTTTAAAGCAAACAACGATTTTTCAAAAAGAGGTTTTGAGATGATATTTGAAGTGCAACAAAAACAGTTTCACTCTGTACATAAACTCAATGAACAGTTTTTATTTATCAACCGTACCTTGCTTGGTTACTATGCACTTTTTGAGAAGATGGGTGCGAGGATTGAGACTGGGTATGTGAAAGATTTGATGCAAAAACACAATAAACAAACTCAAAAATAAGGAGAGTTGGTATGAAAAAAATAATCATATTTGGTGGTTCAGGATTTATAGGTCAAAATTTAGCAAAAAGATTGGAGACATCCAAATACGAAGTTCATATTGTATCAAGAAACAAACCAAAAAATTGTTTCGGTCAGTTTACACAGTGGGATGCTTCAACTCTAGGTTCATGGGTAGACCTACTTGAAAATTCTGAAGCTATAGTCAATCTAGTTGGACGAAGTGTTGACTGCATTAAAACCGCTGAAAACATAGATGAAATTTTACGTTCACGTGTAGATAGTACCCTACTCGTAGGTCAAGCTTTAAAGCAAATAAAAAATAAGCCAAAAACATGGGTACAAATGTCAACAGCACATCGCTATGGAGATTCCTTAAATACTATCTGTACAGAATCTTCCTCTTTTGGTTATGGCTTGGCTCCGTATGTAGGTAAGATGTGGGAAAGAGCTTATCTAGAAGTAGTACCCAAAAACATGAAACAAGTCATTGTACGTACCTCTTTTGTATTAGGAAAAGAAGGCGGTGCTTTACAACGTATGGCATCCCTAACCTCTTTGGGTTTAGGTGGCACACTGGGACATGGCAAACAAGGTATTTCATGGATTCACGAAGATGACATGAGTCAACTACTCATTCAAGCCATTGAGAACAACACTATGTCAGGGGCATATATAGCATCCGCACCCAATCCTGTATCCAATGCATTTTTTATGAAAAGGCTAAGAATCGCACTAAATATGAAAATAGGTCTACCTGCATTTTCATGGATGGTTAAATTAGGAGCTCCAATTTTTATGAATACTGATCCGGAATTAGCACTTTATGGTCGATATTGTATTTCAGAACGATTAAAAGAAGAAGGGTTTGATTTTAGCTATCCTACATTAGAGGAGGCATTTGATGATATATTTATGGATTGCTAAGAGATATCCCTTTTTAAATAACCATCATAATCTCGAAGTAAACCCTCTTTTTTTAAAAAGAAGGTTAGGAACTGAGTATATGAAAAAGTTAATGAAGGAGTATCGATAGTATGGAAAATATAAAATTAGAAACGAATAAATTAAACCCAATCCTAAAAGATAAAAAAATAGCCTTATCCCTTATTCTGATTGGATTGCTTCTCTCTAGTATAGAGAACTTTGGTAAAATGAATATGCTTGTAGGAGGATGGCACATTGTCTCCTATATACTTCTTCTCCTACCACTCATATATATCATATGGACGAAACAGATTATAAATCTTTACACTAAATGGATCATGCCTTTTTTATTTGTGATGATAGGTAATATGTTCTACTACAACAATGACATGGCACAATATACCCTGCCAATTATTTTTTATATACTTGTGTTTATGCTGTATACAACATCCATGCATAACGTGCATAGTATACATCAAGTTATTCTACTTAAAAACTATAAAATAGGTGGCATTTCCTATTTAAAAGAATTTTTTAGAGATTTATTTGTTCATAATATTGATAGAAAAATCTATACACGCATAGGGATAGCACTACTGATTACTGTCCCTTTCTTTATTACATTTGCCATGCTTTTGTCCTCAGCAGATAGTCACTATAGTACATTTTTCAAAAACATATTTAATTTTCATATACCCTTTAAATTACAGTATATATTCACATTACCACTTATGTTTATTATATATCTCTTACTTTTTATAGTCTCTTTTTCAAACTTTAAAGAGCGTAAAATAACAACAGAATCTACAAAATTAGATATGTTAATCATAGGTATATTTTTGGGTCTGATAAATCTTTTATTTCTAAGCTTTATCGTTCTACAGATACCATTTTTATTAACAGGTAATATATCAGAAAACGTAAATATCGCAGACTTTGCTAGAGAAGGGTTTTTCCAGCTCATGATGGTTATGGGACTTGTCTCACTTATATTTCTCTTCATACTCAGAAGACATAAAAATGAAAAGCTCACTACTGTACTTCTCATCGGGCTATTGGTCCAAAGTATCATCATGGGCATTGTGTCTCTTAAAAAAATGTACCTCTATCAGTCCATCATGGGTGCTACAGTTCTAAGGTATTATGTAGAATGGTTTGATTATTTTCTTCTTATTGTATTGGTCTTGGGGATTGTATTTCTTGTTAAAAGATATGCTTTTACTAGCTTACTTGATATTATAACCATTATAGGACTTGTTTCTTTTACTCTCGTAGTTTCTTTAAATATAGATGCAATTGTCGCAAAACACAATATAGAGAAGTTTAAAAATATTCCTGAAAAACTAGATAAAAATGCTTTACGTTGGCTCTCCATAGATGCACTACCTATAGTAAGTAAATATCATATCGACTTGAAAGATAAGGATTATTATGAAGAATCTCACCCATGGTATATTAAACATCAACGAAAAAACTGTGAGATATTCTCCACATATCATTATGGCTATTGTTCTATACTAAAAAAGTATGGAGAGTAAAATGCAAAGCATACAAACAAGGTGGCTCATACCCCTAAGCTTTTTCCTCTTCATAAGCTACATCATCTTCCTAGCGGATACGGCTGATTACAACTTTGCCTTTCATGTGGTGGGGCAAGTTCCCTATGGGGATAAGATATGTCATGCCCTATTGTATGGGGTTATGGCTTTTCTTTTGAATGATGGATTAGAGTTTCGTAAATTCTCTCATCTTGGTGTGATGGCAATCACCCCCTACATAGGTTCTATCATCGTCCTTATTTTTGCAACACTTGAAGAGTGTAGTCAATATTACATTCCTTCTCGTACCTTTGATTTATGGGATTTAGGAGCTGATTTTGTTGGAGTGGTTTTATTTTCAGTGTGGAGGAAAAAATAAATGCCCCACTACAACCTAACCATCATTACTTCAGAAGCCTCTAATAATGCACTCATCCATGCATTGGAAAAACAATATAACATCCTCATAGTAGATAAAAAGAAACATTTTAGAAATACTATCAAAACAGCAGATGGCTATCTTGTTGTGCTTTACAAAGAGAAAAAGAATGTAGAAATATCTACAGATTTACTCATTAATTTATAAGGAGGCTTAAGCTTTTTAGCTTATACCTCCTAAGCAACATCAGAAAAGTCTTCTACAGGGACAGAAATTTTTTTACTCACCTTTTTACCATTTTGGACTGCAAAAAACTCTTTTTCAATCTGTTTTAAGACCTTTGCTTCATAGTATTTCTCTTTACAAAATTCACATTCTAATGCTGGAACATTATTAAAAATCATATATTTATCATCGTGTTTATAGGTATATTCACTGAATGTTTGTTGCATATTTTTATTACCACAGAAATTACAAGTTTTCATTTTTTTGCCCTTTCATAAGGTGTTATAAACTTTGGAGGTGTTGGTATATACACCGTAATAATTACTAGACTATCGCCACTCATTCCACATACTGAATGTATAGGGATACCACTTTGACTAAATCCTACCACCAAACAACTACTACCTCTGACATCATCTTCATAATTTTCCAAGATACTGCCAGCACAAATAGACTCTTCAATCTCTACAATCAAAAGATTATCGTTCATACGCTCTTTATCTGCATGTTGTGAGAAAAAGTAATTCTCCTTGTTAATGCAGTTGATAATCCACTTTATATCCATCATGTTGAATATTATACACTATTTTTCCATTATCTAGCACTTTCAACGCAATTTATGGTAAAATAATCTTTTCTTATTTTATGACGCTTTTTGAGCAAAGCCCAAAAAACTACGTTGTCACTGAGACCTCTTCAGCAGAGTGCTCATACGACTAGTCGTATTTATGAACTAAGATACACCTATTTTAGGATGAACCTATGAGACACTTTTTAACACTCAAAGATTTTAGCAAAGAAGAAATCTTAGAGATGATAGCACTGGCACAAAAGATAAAAGCACAAACCAAACAACGCAAGTTTGTACCCTATATGGGGCATCAGACACTAGGCATGATATTTGAAAAATCTTCTACACGTACCCGTGTGAGCTTTGAGACGGGGATTTACCAGCTTGGTGGTGTGGGTCTCTTTTTGTCCAGTAACGACATACAGCTTGGACGTGGTGAGCTGATGAAAGACACCGCACGAGTGATTAGCCGTATGGTTGATATGGTGATGATACGTACCTTTGAGCATAGCAAACTAGAAGAGTTTGCCAAGTACTCTAAAGTACCTGTGATTAATGGGCTTACAGACTCCTACCACCCAGTACAACTCATGACCGACTACCTCACCATGATAGAGTGTGGCAAAGACAAAGACCCTGTGGTTGCCTATGTAGGTGACGGAAACAACATGACGCACTCATGGCTCATGCTCTCTGCCAAACTAGGTTTTGAGCTGAGAATAGCGACGCCAAAAGGCTATGAGTGTGATGCATCTATCGTCGAAGAAGCCTTAGCAATAGCCAAAGAGAGTGGTGCCACAATCACCTTTGGCAATGACCCTATTGAAGCAGTCAAAGGCTGTGATGTTGTCACCACTGACACATGGGTGAGTATGGGACAAGAGGATGAAAAAGAGATACGTATGAAAGCCTTTGAGGGATACATCGTCGATGAAACACTCATGAGCCACGCAAAAGATGATGCCATCTTCTTACACTGTCTACCTGCCTACAGAGGCTACGAAGTAAGCGAAGAGACCTTCGAAAAACATGCAGACGTCATCTTTAGCGAAGCAGAAAACCGACTCCATGCACAAAAAGGGATTATGGTATGGTTGGACGCGAAGCGGAATGAAGAATTAGAAATTAGAAATTAGAAATTATTGTTTACATAATCTTATAAAAACGAGTAAGCACTTTGAAGACATATATAAATTAAAATCGCTTGCGTTTTTTTCTTTTTTGGTTACTTGTTTCTATTTTATCGCAGTACAAAAAAGAAAAAAGTAATAAAAGAGCATTGACATTTTTAACAATAATAGATATAAGTAAAAACTGATATATACATTACCCACGTAAAAAGACTGTAGAAAACACAGTCTCAGGAATGGACACGAAACTTTGAGAGGTACTATGAGCACACAATTAGAAGATATTTTTAACTTCAGCGAAACAAGTGATGATTGTATCAAATGTGGAAAGTGTATCCCCGTTTGTACCATCCACCAAGTCAACCCAGACGAAACCACCTCTCCTCGTGGTTTCATAGATTTACTAGGTGCCTACCAAAGAGGTGATTTGGAGCTGGACAAGAATGCCAAAAACATCTTTGAGTCTTGTTTTTTATGTACCAACTGTGTGGATGTCTGCCCTAACTCACTAGCAACAGATATGGTCATAGAAGAGGTTCGTGCAGACATTGCTGATAAATTTGGTATTGCATGGTTTAAGCATATCGCCTTTTATCTACTAGAGCACCGAAAAGTCATGGACATCGTCATGAAGTTTGGTTTTATGTTTAAAACCTGTGCCTTTAAAGTAGACGAAAACAAAGGCGGACTTCTTGCACGTTTTAGAATGCCTATGGTCAAAAAAAACAGGCTTATCCCTTCGTTATCCAAAGTGAGTTTTCTCAACAGCTACCCTGAAGAGATACCAGCAGAAAATCAAGAACAAAAAAACCAACGTGTTGCACTCTTTATAGGGTGTCTTGCGAACTATAATTATGTAGGTATTGGTGACAGCTTGGTGGAGATACTCAAAGAGCTCAATATCGATATATTTATCCCTAAAGCACAGCTCTGTTGTGGTGCTCCTGCGTACTTTACAGGTGCGGTGGACTCTGTAGAGCGTATGACCAAAGCCAACATAGAGTACTTTGAAAGCTTTATGGATGAGTGTGATGCTATGCTCATCCCTGAGGCTACTTGTTCGGCAATGGTCAAACATGACTGGCAAGTCTTCTTTAAAAACCATGATATGCCAGAGTGGGAAGCACGTGCCAAAAAAGTAGCAGAAAAAATCCATATGGCGACTGCATGGCTCGATGACAATACTCCACTGCAACAGATACTCAAAGACAAAGGTACCATGTCTGATAAATCAGTCACCTACCATGACCCATGTCATGCCAGAAAAGTACAAGGCATCTATAAACAGCCTCGTAATCTACTCGCACCCAACTACCCTATGGTAGAGATGTCTGACCCAAACAGATGTTGTGGTTTTGGTGGTGTGACGATGCAAACAGAGAAGTTTCATTTTGCTGAAGCGGCAGGTAAACCAAAAGCAGCGATGATTAAAGAGACCAAGGCAACCTATGTCTCTGCAGAGTGTTCTGCCTGTCGCGTACAGCTCTCTGAAGCATTAAACAATGCAGACGTTGAGACTGTCTTTAAAAACCCTTTAGAGCTTATTGCAGAGGCTTTAAAAGATTAATCTCTTTGGACTCTTCTGCGTTCTGGCATAATAAAAAATATGTTGTTCCCATTTTCATGTTTATACGCCAACCTATAGCGTAATTTTTTCAAAATATTATTTACAATATAGAGTCCTAAGCCAAAACCGGCACTGCGCTTTTCTTCTTGAGAAAAAGGTTCAGTATAGTATGCAAAATCATGTTCTAATTTCTTCCCTTCAGAGATAATCTCTATCACATCTTGATTGGTTTTTAATAAAACAGATTTTTGATTTCCATACTTTATACCATTATCCAAAAGATTTTTTATCGCCAATGCCATGAGTTTTTTATCTGTTGTTAGTGCCCTATCATCAATATCTATATGAATAAGAGAACTTTGTGTCATTAAAAGTTCTTGACTTACTTTAAGAATTTCAGAAAGCATCACATATTCAAAATTAGGTTCAAAACTTTGTGTCGTTACACGTTCAAGTGTAGCTAGCTCAGAAATAAGTTCATTCATCCTCTCAAATGCACGTATCAGGACACTCTTTGTCTCTTCATCTTCAAGCATTTCAACAACAATACGCCCTTTGGTAATAGGCGTTTTCAATTCGTGCATTACATTTCTCATAAAAAGATTTTTTGAAGTGCTCAGTTCATGAATATGTATAATTGCATCATCAAAACTTTTTGCAATTTTACCTATTTCATCATCATATTCATAAGAGATCCTAGTATGTAAATCACCATGTGCAAACTTCTGTATCTGTTTATGCAATCGCTTTAAGGGATAAAGTTTTTTTAAAATTGCCACATATAAAAGTAACAGCAAAGAGATCAAAAAGACACCTATGGCAATTGCATATTCAAAATTAAAATTTTTCGTTTTTTTATCTTTAAGCATTAACGTATATCCCATACGTTGCACATAGATATAACGCTGTTTATCTACATCAAATACCCGCACTTTTCCTATACGTGATCCTCCTGTAAATATCGTTTTTCCTTTTGCCATA
>Ga0256833_1001831_pt1 | contig 15306 bp, 10 predicted proteins | sample 356284metaG_FD_190535 | JGI IMG/M metagenome (GOLD analysis project Ga0256833, IMG submission 190535) | Hydrothermal vent microbial communities from Mid Atlantic Ridge, Atlantic Ocean - 356-284 | ecosystem: Environmental > Aquatic > Marine > Hydrothermal vents | place: Atlantic Ocean: Mid...
GCATTTGAAGCTATCATTTCAGCAATTTCTCTCCCTTTTCTGAAAAGGGTTTCATGGTCAGGAACGACCTCTTCCACCAGGCCAATTCTCTCTGCAGTCTTTGCATCTATTTTTTCACCTGTAAAAATCAATCTTTTTGTCCATCCAAGCCCTATCAACCTCTGTAATCTGTGGGGACCCCCCAGATCAGGAGCTATCCCAAGAGCAACTTCTGGCAGGGAGAAAACAGCATCACTGCTGGCTATTCTGAGATCCGCTGAAGCAATTAGTTCCACAGCTCCACCCAGACAATAGCCGTGGATGAGGGCTATCACCGGAACAGGAACTCTCTCCACCGCCATTCCGGCCTGCTGAATCTGTTTCGCTACTTCATAAGCTTTTACATTCTTTCTGGCCGGGGATTCTTCCTGAAGAATTTCCTGAAAGCAGGGCATACCTGTAAGATCAAGACCGGATGAGAAACCCTTTTCGCCTCTACCTGCAAGAATAATAACTCTGATACTCTCTTCCCTTGAGAGATTGTTAAAAGTTTCTGTTATCTGATCCCACATTTCCCTGTTCAGGGCGTTTATTCTTTCAGGTCTATTCAGATAAACATAAACTATTCCCTTTTCCTCTCTTTCAACTTCCACTACACTCATTGTTTCCCCCTGAAAAGTAGAAAAAAGCGGGGTGAACCCCCGCTTTATGGTGGACTTAGAGGATCTGTCCAAGTTTCATTGCGAGACCCATGTCTCCCTGAATTTTGAGCTTCCCGGTCATGAAAGCCATCTGGGCATTGAGTTCTTTGTTAACGATTTTCAGAAAATCATCTGCTGAAACTGTAATTGTGCACTGTGCATCGCCTTCACCTTCTTTTACCACTGGTGGATCAGCTTTGAGATCAACAATCCATGTTCCTCCGCCTTCACCTGTGACAACAAATTTGTAAACGCCATTTACAGCCTTTGCCTTTGAAGGATCTTCATCGAGCTGTTTCTGGATGCTTTCAAAAACTTCCTTTACACTGCTGTAAGCCATAACCAAACCTCCTTTTAGTTTTTGTCTGGATTTGACATTTTTATCAATTTTGCCAAATCCACTTTAAAGATAACATTAAAGAGGGAAATTGTCAAGAGGTTTCCCTTTTTCAGGGAGAATTTTTCAGTTATAATTTTTAAAGAGAATCGCAGAAAGGAGGGGAAAAATGCGTAAGAGAATTTTTTCTTTTTTAGCTGTCTTATTTTTTTCAACAGGCTGTTCTGCTCCCACCGCTATTCTCAATCACAATTTGAGGGATTTCTCTCCCAGCATAATGGGAGTTACCTCCATCCAGCTTCAGAATTATTTTTTTATCCCCTATATGGGCGGAGTTGCTGTGAAACCAGGAAAATCCCATGAAGTGTTTTTTGAGATGGGGAACAATGCCGACAGTTTCAATTACAGATTTAACGTTTTCCATGAAAAGAACATATATTTTTCCACTGGAGTTGGTATTTCAAGAGAGGAAAAGGGTGGCGCAAATCTCGGTGGTGAGGAGAAGGATGAAGAGGATGTACAGAAGATCCCTGCCAATACATGGGTTGAATTGCCACTGACGGTAACGGTGAAGCATAAAAATCTTTTTGGATGGGTGTCGCTTAAGCCCGGGATGGTTAAGGTGGAGGATTATGATGCATGTGAAGATAGTTATTCCTGTGACGATGAGGAAGCCAAACATTATTCCCCGGGTCTGTTAAATGAGTTTACCATGGGCTGGGGTTTTGGTTACCTGAGCCCAAACGGTTTTTACATTCTATTTGCCTCCCAGAATTCTTTTGTAAAAATAGAGGGACCTGCAGAAGCCGGGAATCTGTTTTCTATCCTGGTTGGTTATACCCTTTATACTGAATAAGCTGGCTCCTGTACTCCAGGAGTGCTATAATTTAAAAAAAATGAAGAAGTTAATCTGGTCAACTGTGTTGATTTTGCTGGTGCTTGTTGCATCGTGTGGAAGGGGAGAGAAAGAAAGTAAACCACAGTATTGTAATAATGTTGAGGTCAGGAAGTTTCTTCCAGATTCTCCCGGTTTTTTTACTTACAATGGGATCAGGAGATATCTTCTCCCCAATGGTGACGTAATCTATCCTGCAGGGACCACCTTTTACACCGGTGGTTATCCAATGGTTCCCTTTGTCACTGATGATGGTAATTTCGTTGTTGTTACTGACAATGACAACAGGGGAAACAATCTTCAGAAAATCAGTGTTTATGATTTGAGAAGTGGGAAAATCTTTTTCATCCCCGCCCACACCTTCAGGGGGGTTTATGCCTGGGTGGAGGGTGGATTTCTTAAAATTGTCTACGGAGGGGGGTGGAAGGGAACCCTTGAAGAGGTTGATCTGAATATACAGAGCGGTGAGTACAATCTGGTCCATTCTCTCTCCCTTGAGGGTTTTATTTCAGATATTGTGGTGGAGAGAAGGGGAAGGGTAGTGTATGCATCTAATTTCACAGATGGAAAAATATGGAAGGTTTCTCTTGATACATGGCAGGTGGAGAGAATATATCACGGGAAGGGTGCCATATATGATGCCGTCCTCACACCAGATGGAAAATATTTGATCTTTTCAGACTGGACCGGGCAGAGCATTTACAGACAGGATCTTGTTACAGGGAAAGTTACGAAACTTGTTGTGGGCAAGTTTCCTGAGGGAATAGTTCTGGGTTCAGGAGGAGAAAAGGGATATGTTGCTGTAAGTGGAGAGGATAAGGCAGTGGAGTTTGACTGGAAAAGATGGAAGAGGATGGGAGAGATTGAACTCAACACGGGAGACAGGAAGGGTCTCTATCCCTCTGAGGTTACGCTATGCAGTGAAAGAAACTGGCTGCTTGTCAGCAACTCCCAGGGGAATTACATTTCGGTGATTGATACGAAAAGTAACCTGATCGTGGGGAAAATTCCCACACTCTGGTACCCCACAGGAATTGTGTGTGACGAGAAACATAATTTACTTGTTTTTGCAAGTGCCAAGGGATTTGGTGGGGAACACTGGAGTGGAAGTCCCGAGATGAGCCAGTGGAACCTCACCAGAGGAATAGTTACATACATGCAGATCCCGGACGAGGATGAACTTGAGAAGTTGAGTAAAATAGTGGATGAGAATCTCACCCTGGAGAAAGAAAAACTTGATTCTCCCTGTACCCATCCTGAAACCTTCTTCAGGAGATTCCCCATTTACCATGTGGTTCTCATTGTGAGAGAGAATAAAACATATGATGAGGATCTTGGAGATCTTGAGACGGGAAATGGTGATCCTTCCCTCACCCTTTTTGGAGAGAGGGTAACTCCCAATCTTCACCAGCTTGCCAGAGAATTTACCAACTGTGATAACTTCTATTCCAATCCTGAGGTTTCCCTTGAAGGTCATGTGTGGACAACCCATGCTGATATAACAGATTATCTTGACAAGTCGTGGCAGAATCTGATGCCCTTTGCAGGTGTTGAAACTGCGGCAACAGCGGTAAACAGGTCCTTCTTCCATTATCTCTACAATCTGGGGATTGACTTCAGAGTCTACGGGGAAGTGGCAGGTGTTGGAACTGATCTCTTTACGATTTTCTATGACCATGTGGATATGAAGTTTCCCTTCTACAACCTTGATATTCCTGATGTGGAGAAGGCGGCAGAGTTTATCAGGGAGTTGAAGCTGGGTATTTTGAAGCCATTTACCTATATAAGTCTCCCCAACGATCACACCTATGGTTACTATCCGGGGAAACCCACCCCTGAATCAATGGTGGCAGATAATGATGAAGCCACGGGAATGATAGTTGATGCCATTTCTCATTCTCCTTTCTGGAAAAATACTCTGATTTTTATTATTGAGGATGACCCTCAATCCTTTGCGGGAGATCATGTTGAGGCACACAGAAGTGTATGTGTGGCAGCTGGTCCCTATGTGAAACGCCACTACACATCCCATTATCCCTACTCCATTCCCTCAATTTACAGTACAATTGAGCTGCTTTTCGGAATACCCCATTTTAACAGAAACACAGAAAAGGCTCTTCCCTTTTTTGATATATTCACAGATAAGCCTGATCTATCTTCGTATAGCTACATTGAAAGGAAGGTACCAGTTCAGTATGTTCCGGAGGATCACCCCCTTGCAGAAATGAGCAGGGAGATTTTCCGTGACATTGATGATGCTCCAGGACTGGGATTCATTCTCTGGAAGGGGATAAAGGGTGATGTGACTCCTCCACCCTACGCAGTGGGAATAGACAGATGAGAAAAGTATTGGTAATTCTTTTATTGCTTTCGATTGGGTGTGGTGGCAAAAATGAGATACCAGAGGAGTATTTCACTCACCTTGAAAATGGTAAGAGGTTGCTCCTTCAGGCAAGGTATGTTGAAGCCGGGAGGGAGATGGAAAAAGCTCTGAGAGTTTATAATGGGGAGGAGGCTCTCTATGGTCTTGCAATTTCAAAGACCCTTTCAATAAATGACCTGATGATAATGCTTGTAAGGACTGTTGCACAGGGATCATCCTATATACCCATGGCTGAAGGTGAAAGAATGATGAAGGAGGTTGAAAAAACAGCTGGTGGACTGGCGACTCAATATATGGAATCAGCAGAGCTCTGGAATAATCTGCTCGAAAGGTATAAGAAACCAGTTTTTGAAGGTGATGTACCCGTTTATTTTGCCACGGTTCCCCTTCTGGAATTCAGGGAAGAATTGGGAAGAAAGGAGGCTCTTTTCTTCTCTTCCATGGTTAATATAACTGCTTTCATTTTAACACTTTTTTACTCACAGTCACTTACTGCAGATATCCTGGGTGCCTATCTATTCTACAGGAATCATGGTGGTACAAGGGGGTTTCAACTTTCAAGACTTATCGCATATATTCTCACGGAGAATAGGGATCTTCTGACACTGAGGAATGGGGATCTGTGGAAAAAATCCGGGGAATTTCTGGATAAGGGAGTAAAAGATTTTTATGAATTTCTCGGGGAAGAGTTTGAAACTCCCTCAATGCAGTTTAAAGATGGGGAACTGCTCTTTAAGTTTTTTAACAGTAGATCCCCATCAGAAGAACCTCAATTTGGCACCTTTAAAGTAACCATTCCCTCACCATTGACATCATCGGTAATGGGGGGAAAAATATATCTTGAAGATGGTTTTCTCCAGACCATTTCGGTATATCTGGGTATCCTGATAAAATTTCTTGCCCCTTCCCTCAAAACTTTTCTGGGTTCTTATGCGAATTACCTTGATTTTATAGAACCTTCCCTTCTCGTTCAGACCATTGAAACTGTAATACCTGAAAAAAGTCTTGCCTTTGATTTTAAATCCTTTTTCTCCTCGCCCGATTCAATGAGGTACTTTTTCCCTGTAACCAGAGGAGTGAGTAACATTTTTGAAAATGACCTGTATCTTGAATGGGAGTGTGATGATCTTGATTCCCATGGCTATCCTGGTGGTGTGGCAGGTTTGATTTGTGAAAAAAATTCTTCACTGACAGATTCGGAACACTTTGCAGGTGGTTTTAAAATAGCAAAAGATGGAATCTTATCAAGGGCTCCATATATGCTCTTTGCAGATCCTTCCATAAATGGCTTACTCTACCTCAATGGCAGTAAATTTTCTGATATATTACCCGAAGGATTAAAGAAATCTGACCTGTTGCTTTTAAATGCTTTTCTCGGGTATGCTGTAAATAAAATTCTTTCAGTGATAGGTTATTAGGAGGGTAAAATGGCTTTTAACAGGTGGGAGAAAAGAACACTTGAAAAAATAGTTGAGGTATTTTTCCCACCCGGGGTGGGGGACAGGTTAAAGAGAGACCTCATAGAGGCGGGAACCGTTGAGCGACTTGACTATATGATTTCCCGCTATCCTCTGCAGGCGAGACTGCTTTTCCACATTGTGATCTGGGTTACCTACTGGGCACCGATTTTTCTTTTCGTTTCAATTTTACCCTTTAATTTCCTGAACTGGGAAAAGAGAAAAAAAGCAATGGAAAAGATGTTCTACAGCAGAATCTACTATGTGAGGCAGTTTGCAAATCTCCTGAAACTTGTTGCGGCTATTTCATTCTTTGCAGATGAGGAAGCAAGAAGAGAAGTCGGGATACCAGGGATAGATGACCCCATTTACTCAAAATATATGGGAGGATAAGATGGGTAAATTTAAAAATCACATAGACGCTGCAGATATTTCAAAGTATCGTGAGGATTCAGCTGATTTTGTTGTGGTTGGAACGGGTGCAGGTGGAGGTATAGCTGGGTGGGTCCTCACGGAAATGGGTTACGAAGTTATCTGGGTGGAAGCGGGTCCCTATATGACTGCTGAGGATTTCAGGGATGATGTATACACATCAATGTTGAATCTCGCAAAGGATGCAGGTGCCACAAGCATGATGGGGAGGGCAATTGTGACATACCTTCAGGGTAGTTGTGTAGGAGGAAGTCCACTTATCAATTCAGCAATTGTCTGGAGAACTCCTGAGGAGGTTGTGGATGAATGGGCGGAGAAGTTTGGCACCGGAAATGTTATAAATAACAGGACTCTTGAGTATGCTTTTGAGAAAATTGAAAAGCTTCTGAATATTCATCCCATAGAGGAGGAGATCCTTGGGGGAAATAATCTCCTTTTTAAAGAGGCATGTGAGAAGATGGGGTATGAGAGCAGGGTGATAAGGAGAAATACCAGAGGTTGCCATGGTTCCAACAGATGTGTGCAGGGTTGCCCCTTTAAGGCGAAACTGAGTCCAGATGTAACTTTTGTCCCATGGAGCCTTGAAAAAGGTGCCAGGGTCTACTCAAACTGTCGGGTGGTAAAAATTATTTCAAAGAACAGGAAAGCCACCGGGGTTGAGGTTGTTTTTAAAGAAAGGGGAAAGGAAAATTACAGGCCTGTTAAGGGCAGAATTTATGCAAGGAGAGGAGTTATCCTCGCAGCAGGAGCCATTGATACACCTCATCTGATCAGGAAAAGCAGATTACAGGGTGATTCAAAGGCTGTGGGAAAATTCTTCATGGCTCACCCGGGAGTTGGAATTGGTGGAATATTTGACAGAGAGATAAATATCTCCTTGGGACCCTCTCAGGGGTATGAATCTCCCCATTTCCGCAAAGGTCACCATTTCAAGATGGAGACAATCGGGCTACCCATTGAGCTTTTATCAGCCAGAACTCCCGGGTTTGGCAGAGAATTTATGAAGAGAATAGAAAATTACAACTATGTGGCTGTCTGGGACAGTTATGTTAAATCTGAGGCCCATGGGCAGGTCATGTCCACAATATTTGGGCCTGTACCAAAGTATGAGCCAACTAAAAGGGATACCGAGATCCTGATTTTTGCAATTAAGAAGATGGCGGAGATGATGTTTGAGGTGGGTGCAAAAGTTGTATTCCCCGGAATATATGGCATTCCTGAAGAAATAACGAAGGATCAGCTCAACCTTATTGATGAAGCAGAACCTGATCCCAGAAATCTCCTCCTCTATGCGTCGCATCTTTTTGGCGGTGCCAGAATGGGTGTTGATCCCCGTATAAGTGTTGTTGATCTGAATTTTAAGGTACACGGAGTGGAAAATCTCTTTGTTACTGATGCAAGTGTTTTTCCAACAAATCTCGGGGTCAATCCTCAGCATACGGTAATGGCTGTTTCCATGATCGGTGCGGAGAGGATCGGTGAGAGTGCGCGGTGAGTCAGGGATCTCCAGGGATTGGCTTGAGGAGATCTATTTCCTTTACAATCACAGAGAGTATGTCCATCCTGATCCCCTTGAATTTCTCTATAACTTTGAGAGCTGTGGGGATATGGAAATCGCAGGCTTAATTGCTTCATCCCTTGCCTATGGCAATGTAAAGCAGATTTTAAGAAGTGTTAAGAGTGTGCTTGATCGGATGGGGAATTCCCCTCTGAATTTTGTAATGAACACCAGCGAGAAAGAGAAGAAATATTGCTTTAAAAATTTTAAGCACAGATTCACCACAGGTCAGGAAGTAGCAGAACTGCTTGAAAGAACGAAGAAATTAATACTTGAGTATGGATCTCTTGGTGCCTTTATTCAAAAGGTTTCAGGAAGTGAAAGCAGTATTATTGATATCCAGGAAGAATTTGTGAAGCAACTTATCTCAGGGGTAAAATCAACTCTGTTGCCTGAAGTTAAAAGGGGAAGTGCATCTAAAAGATTAAATCTCTTTTTCAGGTGGATGGTTAGAAAGGATGAAGTTGATCCAGGATGCTGGTCTGGAAAAATCCTCCCTTCCCAACTTCTCATTCCCCTCGATACCCATATGTACAGGTTTGCAGTAAAGTTTGGTATTACCAGAAGGAAAAGTGCGAATTTAAAAACAGAGATGGAAATTACAGATTTTTTTAAAAAGGTGAATCCTGAAGACCCTGTAAAGTATGATTTTGCAATAACAAGGGCAGGTATTGGTAGATGGTATGAGTGGGATCAGAAGTAGTACTAGGGGAAGAGTGTGCAAATTGAACATCCAATATTCATTTTGCATAAGAAGAGGAAAATGTCAATTTGACTTAAAATCTCAATTAAGAGATTTTGGGTAACTAAGATTTATTATTAAAAACATACCCTATATCGTGCTGTCACCTAAAAGGTGAAGGCATGTGAGATAGAAATTTATAGGGATAAAAATGCAGACGCAGGATTAACCAGATTTCTATTAGAGAATTACGGTTTGACTGAGAATTGAACTGGTGTATAATTTTCGTGAAAATTTGAAAACAAAATGCAAATTTGCAAAAAATGATTGAAAGAGAAATTACACCATACTTGAAAAAGGCTGCGAGCGAATATCCGGTTGTAACGGTAACGGGACCGATGCAATCTGGCAAAACCACTCTTGTGAAAATGGTTTTTCCAGAGAAGGTTTACTACTCTCTTGAGGCACCAGATATCAGATCAATTGCTTTTTCCGATCCCAGAGGTTTCCTTGCTGAAGGGGGAAGCAGAGGGATGATTATTGATGAAGTACAGCATCTTCCTCAGTTACTTTCATATATTCAAGTAATGGTTGATGAGAGGAAGGTTCCTGGCTCTTTTATTTTGACGGGAAGTCATCAACCCAGATTGCATGAAGCTATTGCTCATCAATCCCTTGCTGGAAGGGTAAATATTATCCGATTACTTCCATTTTCTATATCTGAGGTCAAGAAATATCATGTTCAGATTGATCCATTTGATTTGATTTTCAGGGGATTTTATCCTGCTATTTATGAAGAGAAATTGAGTGTTGGGGAATTTTATCGCAATTATATTGAAACTTATGTTGAAAGAGATGTGCGTTCCATAGCAAATATTCATGATCTCTTTCGCTTTCAGCAATTTATGATCCTTCTTGCCGGAAGAACAGGACAGATTCTAAATTATTCCTCAATTTCAAATGATCTTGGAATTTCTGTAAACAGTGTAAAAAACTGGATTAGTGTTCTTTTGTCTTCATATCTGGTTTTCATTTTGCCCCCATATTATATTAATATTCGAAAAAGAGTGGTAAAATCACCAAAGATATATTTTACTGATGTTGGTCTGGGTTCTTTTCTTCTGGGTATAAAGTCCCCTGATCAGGTTAAATATCATCCACTTCGTGGCAATCTCTACGAAAATATGGTAATTGTGGAAATAATAAAATCATTCTATAATAAAGGTAACAGGCCAGACATTTATTTTTTCCGTGATTCCAGGGGAAACGAAATTGATCTTGTTATAAGAATCAGCAGAGGATTGATTCTGATTGAAATAAAATCAGCTTCAACATTTACCCCTGAGTTTTTGAAAAGTTTTGAAAAATTTAAACGGGTTACAGCAGAGCCTGTAATTAAAGAAATTCTTTTCTACAATGGTGAACAAAACTTCAAAATAAAGGGAGTGAAAGTTTTAAATCCTTTGTCTGTTAAAAATCTGTGGAATGAAGTGATTGAGGAGTAATTTTTATTGGTGGAGGTGGCGGGAATCGAACCCGCGTCCGGGAGTGCTACGCTAAGACCTCTACATGCTTAGCCTGTGTTTTTATTTTTCCCTGTTGAGTCTCCCACAGGCAGGATCCTCAACAGGTAGCCAGGATAGATACGTGGTTGTTATCCCCTGGCTGGATAACAACCACGTCCTGCCGTGAATGACCCCTTCCATATCCCGGCAGGAGAGGATATGGAAGAGGTGGCTGCTCTAATTAGGCAGCCAGAGCATAGTCATAATCAGCGGCACTTATTCGGCCTCTCGCCTTTTTTACGGGATGGCGAGCAACCCGGCATGCAGTCTTAGCTTCACTACTCCCGTCGAAACCTGCACACCCCCATAAGTTTATTATAATCATCCAGTGATATTTGACAAATCAAAAAATTGACAAAAGACACCTTTTACTCTCTACCTGGTCTTTCCATCATCTCACCCAGTATTCCCACCACTTCAGCGAGACCCTTTTTCAGATCTTCAAATGCGTAACTTATATGAGTTTCTGTAAAGGAAAAGTTTTTGTACTTTCTGGACAGGTTAATGAGTTGCCCCGGAGTTATTTCCGATTGCGGTGATGGATAAATTTTAATCTCACTTTCAGTTACATGAATTTCTCTTATTTTCATCAGGCTGGCTCTATTTTTCAGCAGATAGAGCCGAGCCAGGAGATTGACCTCCTCTGGAATTTCTCCATATATTTCCTCCATCTCATCTATAATTCTTTTGAGCGAATCTTCATCCGTTGCCGTGGAAAGTTTATAGTAGTACTCGAGTCTGTCTTCAATGTTATCAATGTAATCGTCAGGGATAAAGGCAGGTATGGATGTTTTGATTTCTGTTTCTTCTTCAATGCTTAATTCACCCTTCATCTTTTTTATGGTTTTCTGGAGCAGTTTGAGATAAAGATCATATCCGAGTTTGCTCATGAATCCATGCTGTTTTTTCCCCAGTAGTTCCCCTGCTCCTCTGATTTCAAGATCTTTAAGTGCGATTTTGAAACCGCTCCCAAGTTTTGCAAAACTCTTCAGCACCTCCAGTCTCTTCAACGCTTTTTTGGTGAGTCTTGCTCCAGGAGGTATGACGAGGTAAGCATACCCTTTCACACTTGATCTACCTACTCTCCCTCTCAGCTGATAAAGTTCAGCAAGCCCGAAAAGGTGTGCATTTATAACGATAATGGTATTTGCATTTGGTATGTCCAGCCCTGATTCAATGATTGTGGTTGAAATAAAAATGTCATATTCACCGTTGTAAAAAGCGAGGATCTTTTTTTCGAGTTCATCAGGATGCATTCTGCCATGAGCATATGTTATCCGGGCGTCGGGAACAAGTTCCCTGACTTCTTCATAAATTTTCTCCAGTCCTTCAATTCTGTTGAAAAGAATAAAAACCTGGCCTTTCCTGTCCAGCTCTTTTCTGATAATACTTCTGATCAGATTCTGATCCCAGCTGATTATTTTTGTCTCAACTTCCTGTCTCTCCCTTGGTGGAGTTGTTATTACGCTTATTGCCTTTAAACCTGAAAGTGAGGTGTGGAGTGTCCGGGGAATGGGCGTAGCAGTGAGGGTCAGAGTATCAACAGTAGCTTTTAATTTTCTCAATTTCTCCTTCTGTTTTACACCAAATCTCTGTTCTTCATCAATTATGATCAGTCCAAGATCCCTGAAGTTAATGTCGCGGGAAAGTAACCTGTGAGTGCCAACCACTATGTCTACTCTTCCTTTTTTAATGTCTTCAATTATCTGTTTCTGCTTTTTTTGTGGAACAAGTCTATTGAGCAGTTCAACTCTGATGGGAAGTCCAGATACTCTCTCACTTATAACCCTGTAGTGCTGAAGAGAGAGGACCGTGGTTGGAGCAAGCATTACCACCTGTTTGCCATCTTCCACTGCCTTCACAGCTGCTCTTATTGCAACTTCTGTCTTCCCGAAGCCTGCGTCCCCGCAGATAAGTCTGTCCATGGGGCGTGGAGATTGCATATCTTCAAGTGTTTCTTCAATTGCCTTTTTCTGATCAGGAGTTTCTTCAAAAGGGAAACTTTCCTCCACTGCACGCACAAATTCACCGGGTGGGGAAAATTGAAAACCCTGATGAGCTTCCCTTTCAGAGTAGAGTTTGAGGAGATCAATGGCAAGTTGCTCAACATCTTTTCTCGCTCTTTCTTTCAGTTTTTTCCACTTTGATGATCCAAGCTCACTCAGTTCTGGTTCTTCTTCCCCGATGTAGGGAGAAACTTTGTCCAGTTTCAAAATGGGAACGTAGAGTTTACCATCTGCGTACTGGATCTGAATGAATTCACCTTCTTTTTCAAATCTAACGAGGCCCATATATCTGCCTATTCCGTGATCTTCGTGAACAACATAATCTCCGGGCCTAATGTCTCTCAGAGTAAGTTCAATTTTCCTCTTTGTTCCCTTAGAGATTCGGTAGGAAATTTTCTTTATTTCCTGCCATTCCTCTCTTCCAATAAATGTGATTTTTTTCTCCTCCCATTCAATTCCATGGGAAATGTTTTTCCTTAGAAGATAAATTCCCGGGTCAAGAGTTTCAACTTCATCGAGATCATCTGCCTCTCTGCTTTCGGGAAACCATCTGGAGAGTTGTTCCCTTTCCCATGATGTGAGGTAGAAAAATACTATTCGATATCCAGCAAGTTTTTTCTGTTCAAGAGCTCTTTTGAAAATGGGAACCTTATCTTCAGTGAGCGGTAAAAATGATTCATATATCGTAGTTATGGGTGATGCTTCCAGATCCTCTCTTCTCATTTTTTCAAGGTCTGAATGTAATTCTTCAGGTTCCACAAGTAGTTCCTCGAGAGGTACAGGAAAATTTTCAATCTCAATATATTTGCTGGCTATTTGTTTGTAGAGGTTTTCAAGGTAACCCCTTTCGATGGTTAAATCGTCACCATGGAAACGGAGACAAAAGTTTTTTTCTAAAACTAAACCTGTGAGGGATTTCATTTCATGGATGAGGGGAAGTGTAAATTGTGGAAAGGGGAGAACACCTTTTTCCTGGAACTCTTCTAAGATTTTTTCAGATTTTTTAATTGAACTCTGGGAATCTACCAGTTTTGCTTTGAGCCGTGAAAATGCATTCTCCGGTATGAATGATTCTCTTATTGGGGTGACTTCAAAATCGTCCAGAACCTCAATGGTGGTGTATTTTTCCGGATCAATTTTTTTTATCTCTTCAATCTCTTCTCCAAAATAATCTACCCGGATGAAAAAATTACTCTCAGGAGGCATGAAATCAACAATACCTCCTCTGAAGGCTACCTCTCCATGATTCTCAACACGCTCTGCAACTTCATATCCAAGTTCAATGAGACGTCTTATAAGGTAGTCTCTTCTCAGTCTCAGATTTTTCTTGAGAAGAAGAGTGTTTGATTGTATCTCTTCTGGAGAGACAACTTTCCAGACAATTTCCGAAACAGGCGTTATGAGAATTTTGATTTTCTTTTCCTCAATCAGAGATAGAAGAGTTTTTACCCTGGTTATTGAGATGGAAGGATGGGGCAATGATTCATCAAAAAAAGGGATTCCCTTTTCGGGGAAAAGGAGAGGAGTAATTGTGGAATCTTCGGTTAACTCCACTAACTCACGGAAAATTTCTTCTGCTTCCCTCTGAGAGTATGTAATCACAAGCAGATTGCAGCCATTTTCTCTTGCAAGAAGATAATAGTTGAGGGGAAACATTTTAAATCTTATCAGGAAATTTGAGCCATTTTTTCCACAGCATTGAGGGCTCTGAGCCTGATATCCTCGGGAATTTTTATTTCAAATTTTTCCTCTTTCAGGGACAGATATATATCCCGGAGAGTGATCTTTTTCATATTTGGGCACACTAACTTCTCAGAAGCGGGGATAAATTCTTTGTCCGGATTTTCCTTCTTCAACCTGTGAATCACCCCTTCCTCTGTGCCGATTATGAATACCCTGGCGTCAGTTTCCCTTGCATAGGGGTACAAACCTGAAGTGCTGCATACATGATCAGCAAGTTCCAGTACTTCCGGTTCGCACTCAGGATGAGCGACAAATTTTGCATCAGGGTATTGCCTTTTAAGGGATATAACATCCTCTTTTTTTAACCTCCTGTGTACGGGACAGTATCCATCCCACCACTTTATCTCTTTACTACTGTGTTTTTTCACCCATTGTGCAAGGTTTCTGTCAGGAGTAAAGTAAATCTTCTCCTGCGGTAGCGAATTCACCACATTTACTGCATTGGCTGATGTACAGCAGATATCACTCTCAGCCTTTATCTCTGCAGTTGAATTGACGTATGTTACAATGGCGTGGTCAGGATATTCTCTTCTTATTTTTCTTATGTCTTCCACAGTGATCATTTCTGCAAGGGGACATGAAGCGTCAATCCGGGGTATTAGAATTTTTTTATCTGGTGAGAGAATAGCGGCTGTTTCCCCCATAAAGTAAACTCCAGCCACTACCACAATTTTGTTTGGTAACTCCCTCACAATTCTTGCAAGTTGCAGTGAATCACCGGTATAGTCTGCAATATCCTGTACCTCTCCCCTCTGATAGTTGTGAGCCACAATTACTGCGTCTTTTTCCTTCTTGAGAGACAGGATTTTCTCTACTAAATTCTCCATATTTACCTCACAAAATAGTTGATAAAAAGGCCCAGTGCCATGAAGAACTGGGTTAAAAGCACGATTGGGACATTGAGTCCCTGAATTTTCACAAACTCAGGTGAATCTACAAGATTTCCTCCATTCCTTAAAATTTTCAGGTAAAGTGGAAGGGTAACCAGGCTCAAAAGCATATAGGGTGAAAAGACTCCCGCAAGTACCATGACGATTATCCATACATAGCTCAATCCAGTAAGGAATAGATAGAGATAGAAAGCTTTTCTTTTCCCTATCTGAATGGGAATGGTTTTTCTCCCCCCAAGAATGTCACTTTCCACATCGGGTATTTCATTAATCAGGAGGAGTGAAGCTACAAGAAGACCTGAGGGAACAGAATAGAGAAGGGCGTGCAGAGAAAAGTCACCGGTCATAACAACATACACACCATAAACGGGGAGGAGGCCCAGCCCAAGTCCCGCAGACATTTCTGCCACACCATAACCGATTCTGGCCAGAACAGGGGTGTAGAGGAGTACAAATATTGCCCCTGAAAGAATAATGGGAAGAAACTTGAGACCAATTTTGTGCAGAAAGTAGAGACCTTCGGGTACAGCAAGAATAAAAGCCACTATCCCTAACCAGAAGGCTTCCTCTGGCTTCATCAGTCCGGAGGTGAGAATTCCACTTCCTCCATTAAATGGGGTTCTCCGGGTGTGAAAATCTATTCCAGACCTGTAGTCGAAATAATCATTGAGAACATTA
>Ga0256833_1001832_pt1 | contig 15298 bp, 10 predicted proteins | sample 356284metaG_FD_190535 | JGI IMG/M metagenome (GOLD analysis project Ga0256833, IMG submission 190535) | Hydrothermal vent microbial communities from Mid Atlantic Ridge, Atlantic Ocean - 356-284 | ecosystem: Environmental > Aquatic > Marine > Hydrothermal vents | place: Atlantic Ocean: Mid...
TATCCCAGTTCCACTTATCATGGATGTAAAGCCCTTCAAACAACTCTTTGTGCCCCTCAAAAAGGTGCATTAAAACATCAACTGTTAATGTTTTACCAAACCTCCTTGGGCGGGAGAGGAAGTAATACTTACCATTTTCAACCATCTGGAAAAGGTGCTTTGTTTTGTCAGCGTATATGTAATTTCCTTCAACTATGTCCCTGAAACTGTTTAACCCTATTGGAAGTTTCTTCATAGATGTACTCCTTAAAGTGTTTTTTAAAATTATACCACAGGGCTAAGACTTATTTTTTAAATGAAAACAATACTATTTTCTAAATTGAAATTAGATAAGATTTTTAAAAAGGATAAGAATCCTCATGTTTTTTGGTGTTTGTTATGTTTAAATTTTGTTTTATCCCAGTTATTAATGAAGATATTATAATCAAAAGTAAATTTTTTAAATATTCAGTCAATTTCATAAATGATGGAAGGAAGAATATTGTGAAAAAGGTTGATGCTGTTAATCCTCCAATGGTTGCTATTCCAAGGGATTGCCACACATTCTGATTGTTTATCTCTCCCCCTTTGTGAATTATTAGGGGAATCATTCCTGCAATTGTTGTAAGGGTGGTGAGAAGCATTGCCCTTATTCTCTTTATGGATGCTAACTCTGCAATTTTTTCTGCATGTTTTCTGTAATAGTCAACATATAGTATTGCATCGTTTACCACAACCCCGAATATCAGAATTAAAGCAATGTAGGCTGCTGAATCAAAACTGTAATTTCCAAGCCAGAATATCATGAAAACACCTACAAGCGAAAAGGGCACTGAAAACATCACTATTACTGGGTAGTAAAAGGATTCAAAATATGATGCAAGTATAAGATAGAGTATAACTATTGCAATTATATATCCTTTGTAAACCATTTTTGTTTCTTTTTTTGTCATAAAACCCGAACCCATGCTTTTTGTGTATCCTGGGGCCAATTCGATCTTTTTAAAAACCCTTTTAAGGTATCTCTCAGACCCTTTGTATGAGCCTATGTAATTCCACATAATTCTTGCTGTGTATTTCTGATTTTCCTTGACAATTGAGGTGCCTGTCTTTCTTTCTTTAATCTTTAGTAGTTCTCTGAGTTTAAATGTTCCTTTTCCTGTTTTGAATATCAGATTGTAAAAATTATCAGGAGTAAAGGTTTTGTCGCCGTAAAACCTGATGTCAAGAGGTATTTCATCTCCCTTGAACTTCACCCTGAAACTGTACTCTGTTTTCAGGTTTGCTGAAATAAACGAGATCAATTCTCCTATGTTTATGTTGTGTTTTGCCATAAACCCTTTTTTGAATACAATTACATACTCTTTTTTATCTCCTCTGTACCAGAATCTTCTGTCGTAAGAGATGACAGCCTTCCTCACCCTTCTTGAATTCTTTAACGCAATTTTTTTAACATATTCTGCAAGTTGTTGGACTTTCTCAAATACAAATCCACTTATTTTAATCTGAGAGCTGAAAAATCCTCCAATTCCACCTGGCGATGAATAGTAACTTTTGTCATCAATACCATACACACTTACTGTTATTCCTGCAAGGGGGGATACCAGGCCTATCAGTTTGCTTTTTAAAGTAAGAGGTACTAATGTGTTTTTGTAGTTTTCTTTAAACTTGATTATCATGTAAGCACCTTTTTTGTAAATTGTAAGTACCTCTTCCTTTATTGCTTTGCTTTTTAAAACCTCCCTTTCAATTGGGGTCATTATGTCAACTATGGTTGAGATATCAGTTTCTCCTGGCATTCTTATTGAAAGATAGAGAGTATTGTTTTCAATTTCCCACCCGAATTTTCCCTTTATCACCTCATCTCTGAACTTAACATAGGAGTAATTGAAGATGTAAACGAAAAGAATAACCATTGGTAACCATGCTTTTGTAAGAAATTGTAAGGGCTTTTTCAGGAATTCAAATCTTATTAAGAGCCTTTTTTTGCTTCCTGCATTTGTGTAAAAGAATAAAAGGGGAATAAGGGTAAAGGCTATAAACATTGAGGATAAAAGTGCAATAACAACAGAGTAGGCCAGCGGTTTGTAGTATGTGGCCATTCTTCCAGATATAAAAACAAACGCAAAGAATACCCCTATTGTTGTTAAGGTTGATGCAAGAACGCTTCCCACAACATCATTCGTCCCTGTAATAATAGCATCTTTTCTGTTATACCCTTCTTTAAGGTAATCAATTATGCTTTCTCCAACCACAATAGAATTGTCAACTATCATTCCGAATCCAAGGGCAAGTCCGGTTAATGTAATCAGATTAACCGACATCCCAAATAGGAAGAAGAAGTCAATGGTGAAAAGGGAAGAAAAAAGTATTGATAGAACCACAATAAGCGGTGTCCTGATTGAAAAAAGGAATATTACAAGGCTTAAAAAAACACATGAAAAAATGTAGCCTGCCTTTATAAACAGATTTTTGATTTCTTTTTTTATCTCTTTGCCTGAATCTTCAATAATCTTGAATCTTAAAAAGGAAAATCTTTTTTTCAGTTCATTAAGTTTTTTATTTATTTTTTCAGAAAGTTCAACAGCGTTTGCATCCCTGTTTTTATCTATCGTTACTGTAACAGCGTCCATCCCGTTTACCCTTGAAAGGGAGTAGAGCATACCGTATCCTCTGTAAACTCCTGCTATTTCAGATAGGGTTATTATTCTCTTTCCTTTTACAGCAACAGGCAGTTTTTCAATCTCTTTTAATTGCACATCAATTTTCCCGGCTATAACTATGGTTTTTCTGTTCTGTTTTTCAATTGATACAGAAATAGGGGGTATTGACAGTGTTCTTATTGCTTTTAAAACATGGTTTAAGGTTATACCGGTTTGTTTCATTTTTTCTTTATAGAGAATTATTTTTATTACAGGTTCAGAACCACCGTAAACCGTCACGGTGGATACACCGTAAATTGCAGAGATTACAGGGATTATGTTTTTTGTTGTAAATTCCCTTACCTTCTGAACCCCCATCGGTGCAATTACCTGAAACCTGAAAAAGTCTTTATTTCTTTCCTTTAACTCTTCAGGTATACTCCTTAAAACATAGGGGCCAAAAACACCATAAGGCAGATTTTTCTTTAGTTCTGCAATCTCTTCTTTTATTAAAAACTCGGCAAATCTTACATTTGCCTTTTTGTTAAGTTCTATTTCAACTGTTGAACTGCCGTATGAGGACCTTGAGATGGTGTTTTTTACTTCCGGAAGCTTCCATGCCATCTCTTCAATGGGTGCGGTTATTTTCATTTCTATGGTTTTTGGTGAGGTATAGGGCCAGTCTGTTGAGACGATTATCTTTGGCCCGCTAATTTCAGGTAAAAGGTTTATCTTTATGTTTTTTATCGCAAAAATTCCAATAACAACAAGAAGAAAGTATACAATTGTGATAAACACAGGTCTTTTTAATACAAAATCAACCATTTTTCTTCACAAAAAAGGCATAGAGAGCAGGAATAAGGAATAAAGTTAATGTTGTTGATAGCAGCATCCCCCCGGTTAAAACAATAGCAAGGGGTTTCAACAAATCTGATCCTGCTCCCTTAATTATAAAAACAGGTAAAAGTCCGACAACGGTTGTTACTGTTGTCATCCATATAGGCCTGAATCTCTCAGATGATGCTTCCATTATTGCTGTGTAAACATCTGTGCCACTCAATACCTTCTGGTGGATACAATCAACCTTTACTATTGCATCGTTCACCACTATACCTGACAGAATAATAAGGCCTATTGCCGATATTACATTTAATGTTTGCCCGGTTAAAAACAGTAGAGAAAGAGCACCTGCAAGACCCATTGGGAATGTGAAGATCACAACAAATGGGATAAGGAATGATTCAAACTGGGCACAGAGCAAAAGGTAAACAAGGAGAAAAGATAGAATAAGGGTTATTTTAAGGGAGGTTAAAGACCTTTTCATTTCAATTAACTCGTCGCCGGGGAGTACTATTATGCCCGAATGGCCTATTTTGTTTATCTTTTTCAAAACCTTTTTTACAAACTCATCTCTGTTTGTCCCTTTTTTAAGGTTAAATATGAGTTTTGTAACAGGCATCTGTCTTTCTCTTTCAAGTTGTCCGGGAATTTTAATACTTTCTTTCTTCAAAAAATAGTTAATAGGGTATGTTTTACCATTGTAAAATACCGGGAGAGAGAGTATGGTACTTAATGATTGCCTTTCTCTTCTGTCAAGGATCAGTCTTATCCCGAAATTTTCTCCTGTTTTCTTTAGAATTGAGACAATTTTTCCGTTTACAGAAGAGGAGATTATGTTTGCAATTTGAGAGGCCGAAAGGTTGAATTCTGCAAGTTTTTCCCTGTCGAATATAAGGTTTACCCCGTTTTTTGAAAACTCAGAAAAGTTGTCAGAGATTGAGACAACCTCATTTTCTTTTGATAGAACCCTTTTTACTTTTTTAGCAAACTCAATACAATCCTTTCTCTTTTCAGAAAGGAACCTGATTGTGGTTTCTCCCCCCTTAAATATTAGGGAGAATTCATCGGATGCCTTTTTAAAAATAATGTTTATATTGTGTTTGTTTTTGAAATAAGAAAGTATGAATCGTTTAAATCTGTACTCATCTCCCCTGAATTTTATTGTATAGTTCAATATGTTTTCTCCACTTGCCTGATAGATAGAGGTAATATCAGAGGTGTCAACCCCTATTACCGCAAGCACAGAAACAGTTTTTTTTGAGGATTTAAGATAATTATAAAACCGATTTGCAAAGATTTTTGAAGAGTTAATTGATGCATTTTGCGGAAGTTGAACTGTGAACGACAAAAAATCCCTTTTTGTTGTGGGGAAAAATTCTTTTTTCAGGAAAAAACCCGAGAAAATTCCTGTAAACAGTATAATGAAAGAGATTGAATAGAGCATTTTTTTATGTTTAAGTCCCTTTTCAAGCAGGGCATGATAGCGATTGAAAATATAATTGTAAATTTTTGAAAAGCCTTTCAAAAAGGGTGACAGTGTTTTCACAATAATTAAAGGAAAAAAGGATAGAAGGAAACCACAAAAGTAAAATAATCTTGAAAGTAGAAAGAGAAAAAAGGATATGAAATAACCTGCTATTTTTGAAGGCAAAAACAGGATGTCTTTCTTATTTTCTATTTTAATATTGATTTTTGGAAATTGAGGTAATTGTTCTTTATTTTTCCCCTTAAAAAGCACAATTCTTGAAACCACAGGAACCAGGGTTATTGCAACAAAATATGATGCAAGAAGAGATGCGGTGATTGTCAAAGATTGATCCCTGAAAATCCTCCCTGCTATGCCATATACAAATAGCAGAGGGAAAAATACGCTAATAGTTGTTAAGGTTGATGCAAGAACGGCAAGGGCAACCTTTTTAGTTCCCACATACTCTGCAAAGTCAGCACCTTTATCTTTTTCCTGAAATATGCTTTCAATAACCACAATTGAATTGTCAACAAGCATTCCAACCCCTAATGCAAGCCCGGATAAAGACATTATGTTTAAATTAACATTGAACAACCTCATTATGACAAAGGTAAATAAGATTGAAACCGGGATTGATATGCCAATGATAATAGGTGCTTTAAAGTCACCTATAAAAAAGAGTATAACTAAAAAGGCTAAAATGCCACCGAACACTATTGTCTGGATAACATTTGATATTGCTGTCTTGATAAACCTTGAATTTTCAAATGCAATTGAAAAGGAAAGTCCGGGGAAATCGTTGTCAAATGATTTCATTGCTTTTTTAACTTTCTCAATAACAGACAATGTATTTGAAGATGGTGTTTTATAAATGAGAAGAAGAACCCCCCTTTTGCCGTTGAATTCTGTAATTGTTTTGTTATTTGTATTTCCGAAGTAAATTCTTGCAATATCTTTCAGATAAACAGTGTGGTTTCCCTCCTTTTTAACCGGAACAAATTTTAAATCCTCAATAGAGGTTATAGGCGGTGCAATTCTAAGAGAGTATCTGAATCCTGCCTTTGAAATAACCCCCCCTCTTTGTTCAACATTGAAGGCCTTTATTGCATGTTCAATCTCATTCAAAGCGATTTTGTAGAACTCAATCTTTTTGCGGGAAAACTCAACAATAACATTCTTTTCCTGTCCCCCCTTCAATTGAGCAGCGGCAACCCCCTCTATGCCCTCAAGCCTCTGTCTTACCCCCTTTTTTAAAGTCTCGGTCAATTCATAAACAGGCTGGTTTGATGTAACGAATATACCCATCACAGGTGCATCTGCCGGGTTCCACTTTAAAATTACAGGTCTTGAGGCTTCCTGTGGGAAGTCGCTCCTCATTCTGACTGCATCAAGTTTTTCCCTTAACGACAGGTAGGCGTACTCAATATTTTCACCCCAGTTAAACTCCACTCTTAAAATTGAAACATCCTGCCTTGAAATAGAGTAAACCTTTTTCACCCCGTCAATACCTGATGCAGCCTGCTCAAGTTTTTTAGTGACATACTCTTCAACCTCAAAGGGAGATGCCCCTTTGAATTCGGTAACAACCGTGAGTTCAGGGTAATCAATTGAAGGGAACAGTGATAAAGAAAGTTGATTAAAAAAGAGAATTCCTGCAAAAACCACGGCAAAAAAGATAACAATTGTGGTAACCGGTCTATTTAAAGAAAACCTTATCATGTCAATTGACTATTTTTTTAACCTCAACCAGTGAGCCATGTCCCAATGTCAGGTTGTTTGAAACAATTACAAGGTCTCCCTCTTTGAAGTTTGAGTAATTTGAGGCATTCTCAATGGCAGAATAAAAGTCATTTCTGGCAATAACTCTGACATACAGCCATTTTGCATGGCTTGTTTTATCAATTACAAAGATCAAAGTCCTTCCCTCTCTCGTGAGTACGGCAGAGTTCGGGACAATGTAAGTGTTCTTTATCCTTTCGGTGTCAATGTAAACATTTGCGTAAAGGCCTGCAAAAATTCCCTCTGTATTTTTCAATTTGATAAAAACATCGGCAGTTCTTGTTTCATCGTTAACAATCGGGTTGATCTCTTCAATATAGCCCTTAAAAACCTTGCCAGGGAAGGAGTCAAATCTCACCTCAACACCCTTGCCCTTTTTTAAAAACTTTAATTCACTCTCAATGACAGAAGCCTTAACCATAAAAGAGTTAACATTTAACAGGTCAAGCAGATGGTCTCCCGGTTGAACCTCTTTCCCCTTAAACGCCTCACAGTTTGCCACTACCCCGTCAAAGGGTGCTTCAATGTGGCAATAATCAAGGTTTATCCTTGCCTGCTCTAAAGCATACCTTGCCTGAGAGATGCCTGTTCTCTCCATAACAACACTTTCTCTAATCCACCCCTTTTTTGCAGCCTCTTTTCTTAATTCAAAACCCTTTTTTATGTAGGTTTGAAAATCTATATTTCCCCTTTCATACTCTTTCTCAAGAAGGTCAAGTTTTTTGGAGAATTCCTTATTCATTTTGTCTGTTTTATTAAAATTCTCCTCTTCAACGGCAAGGGTTGCAATAGCCTTATCAAGTTTGCTTTCAGCCTGTATCAATTCAAGTTTGTACTGTCTATCGTCAATTAATATCAGGTCTTCTCCTTTTTTTACCTTTTCTCCATTTTTGAAAACCCCTCCTTTTATTTTTCCTGAAACCTTTGCCTTAACCTGGAATATCTCTCTACAAACAACAACCCCTTCTGTTTTTATCTGCCTTACCAGATCCCCTTTCTTTATCTTTGCTGCTGTTACAATAACAGGGATTTCTTTAGGGGTTGAATCTGTTTCTTCTGCAACACTTTCTTCTCTTGTCTCTTTATGTTTAAACTTTTCTATTACATTGCAATTTGTAAAAAAAATGGTAAAAATGCATAAAAAAAGAAGGCTTAAAAATCCTTTAACCCTCACAGAAACCCCCATCTTAACATTTTAAATAATTTTAGCACAAAAGAGTAAAAAAGGCACTATTTGATTTTTGATAGATATTTCTTTTTATTGTAATGGGTGCACCCGAAAAAAGGTAATAGCAATAAAATACCGAAAACTACCTGCAGGTATTTCATGGTTTCTCCTTAAACTTATAGTAAGTATTCTTAATTTTGCTTTCTAAATGCTCTCGCATTCCACAATAACAATGCTTTTTTTCTGTATAATGTGTGTTTTTTTTCGTTTTTTAAATTTATGGTGGCAAATATTGCAAATTGCTCTGGTTTTGTTTCAATTAAGTCTAAAAACATAATATTTACCATACCTTTTTGGTACCAATCAAAAAGGTATGAGTTAATTTCTTTTCCATCAATGTCCATTCTATGGATACATATTAAAGGTGGTTTGTTCCTTTTTAATACCTCCTCTGTTAAATTTCTTCCTTTGGCTCCTTTTAAGAAGGCTTGTCCTAACTGTTGTTCTACAACAAAGAAACAATTTTTATTACATGAGGATGGAAATATTCCAGGAAGAATAAAAACTGAGTTTTTAAAGCATTGTTTGGCTTTGCAGAAAATAGTTTTGTTTTTCTCAACATCAAGAATTAAAAAACCATTTCTATTAAAACTGTTCGTTACAATAAATAATACCGCAGTATGACTATTAATAACTCTACCATTGAGCCATGTTGGTTTTTTAAGCTTTATTAAATCAATATTATTTTTTTTGAAGCCATTGTAGATTGTTTTAAATGGTATTGATTTTGTTTTTTTATTGTTACTAATGTCGTATTCAACAAAATATGGCTCATTTTCTTTTATCAGTGAAGGAGACCAAATTTTTCTCAATAAAATCAGTTTTCCATTATCAAAGTTAAAATCCTCAATATTGAAAGGCAAGTTATCTATATTTTTGATGAAATTCCCTTCTTTATCAAAAATCTTTATAGAATTACCGCTTGCTACCATTACAAAAGAGTTGAATACCCTTACACAATCTGCCGGGTATTTAAATTTATCAGGCCCCTGTCCTTTTTCTCCGTATAACTCAAGGGAAGATTGTGGTTGTAAACTTATTTTATAAAAAAAATAATTCATATTTCGGTTCATACCACTATAAATTCCATATAGGGAATTTGAATCAATGTCATAATCGATTTTTCTAAGAGTTAAAAATGAATCATTGTTATCGGTAATTAGAATTTTTATTTTTTTCGTATTTGCAAAAGATTTTATTTTTGATTCAGGGTTACTTTCAGAATTACAACTTTGAAGAGTAATAATTATAAAAGCAAAAAATATCAAAAGCAATGGCCTGGTATATAATCCAGGCCAATATGATTTTATTTTTAGCATATTTTCTATCCTCTTTTTAAAGGCAACTGCAGCCAACAGCTTCGGTTACTGAATTATCATCGGTGTTTATACATATTGTTCTCCAGCAATGAGGTTTCTTTCCGTCTGGGCAACACCAACCTGGATCATAAGAAGATGGTAATCCTTCTTCATGGCATTCCCATACCCCTCCAAGTTCTCTCCACTGTCTTCTTTGTAAGGCGTTTGCTGAGAATATTGCAACAAAAGCAAAGATAAGGGAAATTATTATCGCTTTTTTCATTCTCATCCTCCTTCAAATTTTACTTCAAAAAAGAGGTCGGCGCCAACCGGAAATTACGCCACCTATTATCTCTCTCTCTCTCTCTCTTATGTCAAGAGAAAAATTTAAAAAAGTAATAAAAAAGGTGCTGGGTATTAGATGCTGGGTACTGGGCGTCAGTTCCTCACCATGCTCTATTTATTTAAAGATCACACCATCTCTGACATGGCAGAAAACAGAATTTTAATTAACGCAATAAATTACAACATGGTGCAGGATGAATTCTAAATTTTGAATTTTGAGTAAAAAGGTATTTTTTCTTAATCACTAACCTTCCAAAGCATTTTTTTCTTCCAGCATAATTTATTCTTTTAATTCCTTGAAATGTTCTTTTATATGTAAGTAATAATTTAGACTTTATCCTATTAAAGGGTTTTTTATAGGGTTAAATCTTATTTCTTTTCAAAATGTATTTTTCTGGCATAAGTTGTCAATGGGACAATGGAAGAGATTTTGATGGGGAATTCTCAATTTTCACAAAGGGGAAAATTGAACAACTCATTTGCTAAAAGTTAAGATTGATTTTTTATTGTTCTAATTTGCAATTCTCTTTAGGTATTGAAAAAAGTGTTTTGCCTCTTCTTTGTTTGATGGTGATAATGTTCCTATAAAAATAATTTTTTGATTTCTATTATCAATTAAAACTATTACAGGTCCTGTTTTAACAGACAGTTTGATGAAAATTTTGTTTTTTTCATCGAACCATACAGGAAATTTTATTTTGTTGATTTTTAAAAATCTGCTTAAATAATTTTTATTATTGTTGAATAAAGAAATAACTCCGCCAATAAAAACATGTTGTTTGTTAATTTGAGTTAGAAAATCAACAATTTTATTGATACATAAATTACAATCCACATCTCTTACTAATAAAAAAATTGAATAATCTTTTTTTTTCAAAAATTCAGTGAAGGTTTTATGGTTATTTTTCAAGTTGTAACACTCCATGTTTGAAATCTCTTTACCCGGGAATATTTTTCCTCCGTTTTTCCATTGATAGTTGTAAAAAGTTAACTTATTTCTGCATTTAGTTAAAACAAATCCTTTATAAGTGTTTCTGTATAAAAAATACCCTGTTAGGCACAATGAAACAAAAATTAAAAAAAAGCATATCTTTCTCATAATTTATTCCCTATTGATTTTTTTAAGTGAAAGATATATATGATTGCATTCAGGTTTTTTTGTTCTATTTGATTACTAAACATATCATAAAAGATTAGGTTATCCTTCCAGACATTAACAAAGTTATATTGAGGAGGGATTTCTATATCTTTTGCTAATAATGTTCCGTCTAATTTATACAAACTAAAAAAGGATTTTACTCCAATTTTATTTTCCCACTTATAAGGGATTGAATAATAAATAATAACAAAATCTTTCAAAGCAAAAATCCCCTTTATAATTCCTTTACTACTATAGTAATTTTTTAAAAATTCCTGCAAACTAATTGAATTTTTGGTTATATTTATAAAATCATCTCTATTACAAAAATCCTGTATTTCAAGTAATTTCTCTCCGTTTTTTTTATAAATTTTAATTGATGGTTGAAAAAAACCTGCTACCCAGATTCTATCCTTTTTATCGATACATAGATTTTTTAATCCACCAAAATTTATACTTGAAAAGAGTTTTTCGTCTTTGCAGAGGGATTTTTTTAATAACAAATCTTTTGAGAAAACATAAACACAATCACCTGTGTCATCTGCTCTCGGGGAATAAAATGCTATGTTCCCATTGTGAAAAATATCAAACCAATTGGGATCAAAAAATTTCAATTTTGAGTAAAAAATATGCTCTTTTTTAAAGGTTAGATTTTTATCAAATTCAAGAAATGTTAATCGTATTGGGTCAAACAAATAGAATGATGTGTTTAAAGGAAAAAATAAATTTAAACTCTGATAACACCCGGGCCCCTGTCCCTGTTTTCCAAGTATGGCTAACTCTTCACCCTTTTTGTTATAAACAATAATTTTTCTTGTTTTCTCAAAATCACCTATTAAAATTTTATCATTGGTAATTAAAACCTCGTTTATAACTCCAACATAATCATCACCTTTTAAAGGAACTTTATCTTTCAGAACAAAAAAGTTTTTAAAAGATCTGTCTTTAATCACCGGTTCGTTATTGTTTTTAACTTGAAAACTTTGGCATGCAGAAAAAAAATACAATACTAATACAACACAAATTATCTGGAGTAATCTCATTGAATTCTCCCTATTTTTTAATCAAAAAAGGGGGAACCCCCCTTCTATGGTCTCAAAGCATCGCAACTTGTTGGGTTACAACTTGCTGTTCCTGATTCACAGGCCACATACACCCCTTGAACATTAATGATATTTCCATTCATGTCAATGGCCTGAGTCACGCAACTTCTAATAATTTCAGTATAATTCCATCCAATTAACCATCTGAATATATCACCAATACTTAAAGAATATGTATAAAAATAACTGCCTGTTAACATCAAAACGATAATGAAAACTCCTAAAATCCTTTTCATTCTCATCCTCCTTCAAATTTTACTTCAAAAAAGAGGTCGGCGCCAACCAGAAATTACGCCACCTATTATCTCTCTCTCTCTTATGTCAAGAGAAAAATTTGAAAAGATAAGAAAAAAATGAGTGTTTATTAGATTCTTCCTCTCGACTATTAAGTGTCAGATTTCTAATTTTGTACAAAAAATGTCAGATTTATCTTTAAAAAAATCAAAAAGAAAGTTGTTTTAAAATCCATTTTGTTTCTTTTTTATTCAATCTTTTCGCCTGAAAAAGTACAATATGGTCAATATGTTTTTTCACATTCTTTTTTGATGAGCTATTTATAAAGTCTATTTCATGTGTAATGAATTTGTTTTTTTCTATATGTACTATAAATTTAACATTGGCAAAAGTGTTGGTAGTCGGGTTTAGCAATTCAGATGGTGGAGCATAAATATTTAACAGATTTCCCTTTATGTTCAATTCAAAAAGCAGAAAACTATATTTATTTTTGATTTCTTTTCTCTCCCTCATGCCGAGCAATCTTACAATTACAATATTATTATTTTGCCTTGTTATTGCACCCCATGTTGGGGCTTTTGGGGTTGTTTTTGAAATAAAACTACAGTATCTTTTTAATTTAATTTTTTTTGCACTACCAGTTGTGATATCTATAACTGGCAATTCATTTTTTTTATGAATGTTATTTGCGAAAATAACTATATATCTATTCTGTAAAACTACATATTGAAAATCTATTATATAATTTCTCACTGATGTAATTTTTTTTCTTTTTATTATTTTTTCTTGTTCGTTTGAAATATTAAATAGATTTAGAAAATCCTTTTTGGGAAACATCTTTTTTATCAGTTTTTTGGATGTTATATCAAAAACATATATAGCATAGTCATTTATGTTTGATGAGGTTGAAGGTAAAGCAATAAATTGGTTTTCAATAATAAATCCTTTTCCCAATGGTGTATTATAAGAAAAGATTTGAAAAATAAATTCTCCGTCCAGATTATAAAAATTGTAACCCTTAGCAGATATGCCTGCTATTACAAATCCGTCAGATACATTTAAATCAACTATGTAATTTGTACATTCCGGACATTGTCCCGGTTCCCCCAGAAGGTAAAAATTATAGTTTTTAGATTTTCTATTTATATCGAGTTTTAGAAACATTTTGTTTAGATTAAGATCCTCAGTTCTCAATGGAGCAAATATGCAGTTCCCAGCCGTACTATAAGAAAATGCCCAAAAATAAGGAATATCGTTCTCCTCAAAGTTTATCAGTTCTTGAAAGTTTGTATTTTTATTATTTTCAGTTTTTTTTATTTGATGCTGATTTTGATTGCAGTTTGCAAGAGAAATTAAAACGATTGTAAAACAAAAAAAGAAGAATATTCTTTTCATAGGTATAGGGGCCCCTTATTAAAATTAAATTTTTATGTTATAAACATTCTGCTTCACATTCTGTCCATTCAAGGTCTGCTTCGTATCCATTGTTTATTTGAACACAATGTCTGCATGTAACATCGTCACACCAGTCAAGAATCCGCCCTGCATTAGATCTTGTTGCAGGGATTTCATTACATCTTGTATAAGCCTTTAGCGTTAATAATCCCCCTGTGAGGAGAAGGATTAAAAATATTCCCATAGTTTTCTTCATTTTTCCCTCCTTCAAATTTTACTTCAAAAAAGAGGTCGGCGCCAACCGGAAATTACGCCACCTATTATCTCTCTCTCTCTCTCTCTTATGTCAAGAGAAAAATTTAAAAAAGTAATAAAAAAGGTGCTGGGTATTAGATGCTGGGTGTTAGTCCAGCACCATGTTGAAGATTTTAGGGATAATTCAAAATCCTTCCTTTGCCATATCAAAAATAGTGTGACCTCTAAATTTCTGGAGAATGGTGCTGGACTAATTTCCAAAAGTATTTTCTTTCCGGATAAATTATTCTTTTAATTCCTTGAAATGTTCTTTTTCTTGAGTAAGAATTATATTACTCATTTTTGGCTTCTATGGAATGGTTTTGTTTTATTCTGGTATTATAGCCCGATTCTCTTTCCAGGGGAGCCTCTTTGACACAATTTAGAATAGTACCGTTTAAAGGGTTACTTTTTATTATAAAAGATTATTTAACCGACCATAAAAGTACCAATTCATTGTTGGTTTTGTCTCTATTACTTACGCTTACAAAAACAACAAATTTATCAGGGGTAATTTCAATTAGCTCTGATATGTAAATGTTTACCATCCCCTTTTTATACCAGTTAAAGATATATGAGCCGATTTCTTTTCCATTTTCGTTGATTCTGTGAATGCATATCATAGGCGGTTTTTTCCTTTTATAAAACATTTTATTGAGTTTTGAACGAGGCAATTTTTTATAAAACGGAATATTCAATTGATATTCTACTACAAAAAAACAATGTTTATTACAGGCTGAGCGAAAAATTCCTGGGCAAAATGAAAATGCATAGTATTTAAACCTATGGGGTGCTTTACAAAAGGTTACTTTGTTTCTATTGAGATTTAAAACTAAAAATCCATTTCTATGAAATTTTTTATGGGAGGCACATAAAACAGCGACATTACTGTTTAATACTTTCCCACCGATGAAATGGTTTTTTGTTTTTTTTAAATCTATACCATTTTTTCTAAATCCCTCATAGATCTTTTTGAAAGTTATGGCTTTTGTAATAGTTTTCTCTGAAATATCATATTCAACAAAACATTTGCTCTGTTCACTCAACTGGCGAATATCACTCATAAGTCTTAATAAAGTTAATCTGCCATTTTCAAAATAAAAATCTTCTGGATAAAGTGGAATGTTATTTATATTTTTTATAAAATTTCCGTTCAAATCAAAAATCTTTATTGTGTAAAAGGAGATAACCATAACAAATGGATCAAAAACTCTCAAACAAATTGGAGGATTTTTAAATTCTTCTGGTCCCTGTCCCCTTTTACCGTAAATAGCAAAAGAAATGGGAGGAGATAAAAAAAGCCTGTAATAATAATCAAGCATATTGGTTTGCATTCCTTTGTAAAGTCCAAAAACAGAGTTTGTTTTTTTGTGATAATCAAGGCTTAATAAATTAATATACCCATCGTTTTGGTCTGAGATTATTATGTTAACATTTTTGTTATCCACTTTTTCTGTTTGCTCTTTATTTTTGTCACATCCTGTACAAACAAAAATTAAAACTATACCTGTAATGAAAAATAAAAAAAGGTTGCCATATAAGGCAACCCTATTTA
>Ga0256833_1001833_pt1 | contig 15297 bp, 12 predicted proteins | sample 356284metaG_FD_190535 | JGI IMG/M metagenome (GOLD analysis project Ga0256833, IMG submission 190535) | Hydrothermal vent microbial communities from Mid Atlantic Ridge, Atlantic Ocean - 356-284 | ecosystem: Environmental > Aquatic > Marine > Hydrothermal vents | place: Atlantic Ocean: Mid...
GCGCCCTTGCGCGGCGGCGTGCGAATGTCGCCCCTGGAAAGGTCCAGCTTCAGCCCCAGGGCGCGAACGCGGCCATTGCCGTCGCGGCGCGGAGAGATGCGCCCCTTGATCTCGGCGGCGCCGCCATTCATGAAGACCGTCGAGGGAGCAATGACGAAATCCCCCTGTGCGGAATCGTAATCGACCCGGATCAGCCCCTCCTTGATGTTCACCGGCCGGGCGATGTAGCCGGGAAAATCCACCTTGCCGGAGCCTGCGGTGAGTTCCGCGGAGGCCTTGAGCAATTGGCCCTTGGCGGAATATGTGGCCTCCACATGGCCCGACAGGGGAACGCTGATATGGGCGAGCTTTGAAAGGGCGAAAATGTTGCGGGCGAACTGCGCCGGAATGACGTCGAAAACGCGCGCCGCGAGGGTGAAATTGCGCGCCTTGCGGCGAAAGGTGGCGTTGAACTCCGTGCGCCAGGGGCGGCCGCCGTTCGAGACATTGGCGGAGGCAAAGAGCGCATAGCCATAGCCCATGCGGCGGAACACCAGATTGGCATGCGGCGCATACCACAGGACATCGTTGAGCTCATCATAATAGGAAATGGCGGCGCGCGAGATGTAGATGGTGTCGAAGGAGGCCAGGGTGCCGTCCTTTCCGCTGGCATTGAAAATCTGGCTGTTGAGAAATTCGACGATCTCTTCGTTGCTGAACAATTGCCCTTTGGAAAAGGGCAGATCCCTTCTCTCTTCGGCGTTTTGGCTGGGCAATTTTGCCGCCTTGCCCCGATTGCCGGGGCCGGCGTCGAAACCTATCTCCAGCTTGCCCTGCCTGGTGCGCCGCAGGATCAGGCGCGGGCCGATCAATTCCACCGAATGCACCCGGGCATTGCCGCGCAGAACCTCCGACAGCTTCAGCCCCAGGGAGGCACGCGGGGCATGGGCCAGGATGCGGCCGGTGGAATCCACCAGCCGCAGGTTCTGCAGCCGCAAGGCGGGCCTGCCGGTCTGCTTGTCACGCTCCAGAATGACGCCGCTCATGCGCACGCCAAGGCCGGTTTTGCGCATCCGCGCATTGATGGCCGCGCGCACCCGCTCATCGAGAAAGGACAGCTGCATCGGCCCCTGGTTCAGCCGCCACCAGAAAAGTCCGGCCGCGATCAGCATGGCCAGCAAAAGCACAGCGAAAACCGCCAGGGTAATTTTGCCCGCCTTTCTGATCACGCCCGCCTCTTTGTCCTCGTATCCTCAAAAGGCCCGCGCCATGGCCGCCCGGAAGAGCCCTGCGCCACATGGCAAAAACCTTGCGCCGATTCAGCCCGCAACCGTTGCACCCGCACTTGGGCCAGATTATGAATGATGCCATCGGGCATCTCTATTAGCTGTCTTAAAGACCATCCTCACCCCCTGCCAACCGCCCGAAGTGTCCCATGACTGGGGTGGTTGGCAGGGGGTGAGGATGGACACGCAAGCGTTTTTGGAGCTCCCATCGGGCATGCATATCCACAGGGGCAGCGCCTGTCCATGATTCGTTATGCATGTGGATATTTGATGACCCCTGACACAGGCGCCGGGCAGGCGGCGAGGAGACAAGGACACCATCATGAGCGAAAACATCGAGGAAGGCCGGCAAGCTCCCGGCTTCGAGCTGGAAACCGACACGCAAGGGCCCATCCGCCTGGAGGATTTTCGCGGCAAGTGGGTGGTGCTCTATTTTTACCCCAAGGACAACACCTCCGGCTGCACCACCGAGGCGAAGGACTTCACCGCCCTGAAGGAGGACTTCGCCAAGGCCGGGGCGGTGATCATCGGCGTCTCTCCCGATACGGTGCGCAAGCATGCCAATTTCCGCGCCAAGCACGATCTGGGCATCATCCTGGCGGCCGACCCGGAGCGCCAGGCCATAAAGGCCTATGGCGTGTGGAAGGAAAAATCCATGTATGGGCGCAAATACATGGGCGTGGAGCGCTCCACCTTCCTCATCGATCCGCAAGGCAAGATTGCCCGCATCTGGCGCAAGGTGCGCGTCAAGGGCCACGCCGAAGCGGTGCTGGAGGCCTTGCGGGAGCTGACCTGAGCCACGGGGCTGGTTTTTTCGCCCCAAGGTGGCTATAGAGAAAACCTCATGGTCATGAATTGACCGCATTTGACGTCCATCCGGACTTGGGCGCAGCCGTTTTGCGCGGGGACATCGAGAGGGAGCAAGATACGGCGCAGATGAGTCACCGGCCTGCAAGAAGTTCCATCCTGCGCGAATACGAGCGCTCCAGGAAACCCTCCCTGCTGGGGCGGATTTTCCGCGAGCGCAGTTTCTATGTGCGCGGAGCATCCGGGGTGCGTCTGGTGACCATCCGCCCCTGGATGCAGGCATCGGCCCTCGGCATCGCTTCCCTTCTGGCCTTCTGGACGGCCTATGCCACGGTCAACACCGTCTTCAAGAACCAGATGCTGGTAATGAAGGAGCGCAAGCTTCAGGCCATGCGCATGGAGGCCGCCGCGCGCGAGGCCAGATTGCGCCAGCAGATCGATGCGCTGGGCGGCAAGCTGATGCTCGACCAGAAGGCCTGGCTGGCCAAGGTGGACGAGCTGCGGCGCGATTACGACAGGCTGGTGGCGCGCCAGAAGGTCTTGCGCAATTTCCTCTCCCAGACGGGCCTGGCCAAGCCGCGGAAAAAGGATGCGCAACCGCCTGCCGGCCCCTCATCCGGAGATGGGCGCGGCTCCCTCCTGCCGCGCGGCAGCCTGACCAGCGGGGCGCTGGAGACGCCTTTCCAGGTGCGCTTTGCCGCCCCCTTCAGGAGCGCGCGGGAGGCGCAAGAGCCCCTGAACATCCTGCGCCGGAGGCTGGCGAAAATGGAAAAGCGCCAGATCGCCCTGCTCGATCTGGCCGTGGCCAGGGCGGGCGAACGCCTGGCCAGGGTGCGCAAGATCTACCGCAAGCTGGGGCTCGATCCGGTACGCGTCGCGGCCAGCGCCAGTTTCGCGCCCAAGGCCATCGGCGGCCCCTATATCCCGGTTCTGGCGCGCGATGCAGGCGCAAGACCGCTGGTGCGCCGCATGAACCGCATCAGCGCCATTCTGGGCGAGGCACAAACCTTGCGCCATGAAATGCTCTCACGCCTGCCCGTGGCCCTGCCGATGCACAAGTTCCGGCGGATCTCCTCGCGCTTCGGGTACCGCTCCGATCCCTTCCGCCATACCCTGGCGCTGCATGCGGGGATCGATTTCAAGGCCGCCTATGGCGCGCCCATCTATGCCCCTGCTCCCGGCGTTGTGACCTATGCTGGCTGGGCAGGCTCCTACGGGCGGCTGGTGAAAATCCGCCATGACAACGGGCTTGAGACCCGTTATGCTCACCAGAGCGCCATTTTGGTGCACAAGGGCCAGCGCGTGACGCGCGGCACGCAGATAGGCCGGCTGGGCAATACGGGCCGCTCCACGGGGGCACATCTGCATTATGAAATCAGGCTCAATGGCAAGCCCATGAACCCGGAGCGTTTCTGGAAGGCAAGGAATGATATTTCGAAAATCAAAATCGAGGGCTGAAACCCCCATCCCCGCCGCGCCTGATGCGCCGCAAAAGGCCAAGCCGGTGGCCAATGCCGGGCCTTCCATCCTGACCTCCGACATGGTGCTGGAGGGCAATCTGGCGACCAATGGCGAATTGCAGATCGATGGCACGGTGCATGGCGCGGTGCGCGCCGCTGTATGCATCATCGAGGCCAATGGCGCGGTGCATGGCTCGGTGGCCGCCGAGGAGGTTTTCATCCGCGGCCGGGTGATCGGCCCCATCTGCGGTGTGCATGTCACGGTGGTGGCCGGCGGTCACGTGGAGGGCGATGTGCTCAACCAGTCCATCGCCATCGAGAATGGCGCCTATATCGACGGCAAGATCCGCCGCTCCGAAGACCCCATGACCGAATGGCAGCAGATGTGGTATGGCGAGGACCAGCCCCAGCAGCTGGGGTATGACGACCCCGCCGCCGCCCCGGCCGAAGGCTATCCCGAAGCGCCCGCCACCTATACCATCCCGCAAGGGGATGAGGACGACACCAAGAGCAGCTGACCACACTCCGCACCTGCTCCCTTCCGCGCCGGCTTTTTCCGGCTTGCCCCGGTCGGCATGTCAGGCCGCCTCAGACATGCCCTTGCGCCCGCATCCATTCGCCCAGGCGGGCCACGGCGCGGCGCATGTCCTCGTGGCTGCCGCAGAAGGAAAAGCGCACATAATGCTGACCGCGCCCGGGATCGAAATCCAGCCCCGGCGTGACGGCCACCCTGGTTTCTCGCAGGATGCGGCGGGCGAAATCGTAACTGTCGCGCGTATGGGCGCGGACATCGCAATAGATGTAGAAGGCCCCGTCCACCGGGGCGAAATCGGCAAAGCCGATCTTCGGCAGGGCGCCTGTGAGAAAGGCGCGGTTTTTCGCATAGACGGCCTTGCGTGCCTCCAGCTCATCCGTGGCGTCGAAGGCGGCGATGGCGGCATGCTGGGAGATGGTGGGGGTGTTGATGAACATGTTCTGGGCCAGCACCTCGGCGGCGCGCACCAGCGGTTCGGGCACGATCATCCAGCCCACCCGCCAGCCGGTCATGCCGTAATACTTTGAGAAGGAATTGATGACGATGGCCCTGGATGAAAACTCCAGGGCCGTGTGCTCCGCCATGCCATAGCTCAGGCCATGATAGATCTCGTCGGAGATGAACCAGCCCCCCGCCGCCTCTGTCTCGTGGATGAGCGCGCGCAGGGCATCGGCGGAGAGCATCACTCCGGTGGGATTGGCCGGAGAGGCCACGAGCAGTCCCTTCATGCCCGCCTTCAGGCGGGCGCGCACCGCCTCGATGGGCGGGGCCCAGCGGCTTTCCGGGCCGGTCTCGATCAGCTCCGGGGTGATGTTCAGGGCATGGAAGATGTTGCGATAGGCCGGATAGCCGGGATTGGCCAGGCCCACCGCGTCACCGGCATCGAAGGCGGCCAGGAAGGCCAGAACGAATGCGCCCGAGGAGCCGGTGGTGACGAAGATGCGCGCCGGATCGACAGGCACGCCGTAGGTCTCTTCATAATGCCGCGCGATGCGCTCGCGCAAGGGCGCGATCCCCTTGGCCTCGGTATAGCCCAGATCATCGCCATCCAGGGCCGCATGGGCGGCGGCGATGGCCTTGTCCGCGGCGGGGCCGAAAGGCTGGCCCACCTCCATGTGAATGACATCCTCGCCTCTTGCGGCCATTTCGCCCGCCATGCGCAGGACATCCATGACGATGAAGGGGGAGACGCGGGAGGCGCGCCGTGATGTTTGCTCCGTGCTCATGGATGCGGGTTAGCAAAGACGGCGGCAAAAGGCCAGAGGCATCACGGTCATGAAAGCGGCGTATTTCTGGCCAAGAGAAGGACGAAAGATGCTATGTGGAGTCCCATGATGACGCGCCCCCTCTTCTCTTTTCCCTTGCGCGCCCTGTGCGCCCTGGCCCTGCTGGCCGCCAGCTGGCCCGGGACTGCGCAGGCGCGCGGTCTGCGGCTGATCCGCGATGCGGAAATCGAGCAGCTCATGCGCATCTACACCACGCCGATCTTCCGCGCCGCCGGGCTCAATCCCGGCTCGGTGCGGGTGCATCTGATCAACGATCACCGCATCAATGCCTTCGTGGCCGGTGGCCAGCGCATCTTCATCAACACCGGTCTGCTGCAACAGGCGAAAACGCCCAACGAAGTCATCGGCGTGCTGGCCCACGAGACCGGCCACATAGCAGGCGGGCATCTGGCGCGCATGGGCATCGAGGTCAACCGGCTGAGCACCCTGGCCATCATCAGCCAGCTGCTGGCGGCGGGAGCCGTGGCCGGCGGGGCGCTGAGCGGCCAGAGCGGCGCCATCCAGAGCGGCAAGGCCATCATGCTGGGCTCGCAGTCCATGATGCAGCGCGCCTTCCTGGCCTATGCACGCACCCAGGAGGCGGCGGCCGACCAGGCGGCGGCGAAGTTCCTGGAGCGCACCCATCAGTCCGGCAAGGGCATGCTGACGCTGTTTCACAAGCTGGCGGCCCAGTCCATGGCCTCCTTGCGCTATGCCGATCCTTACGTGATGAGCCACCCCATGCCCTTGCAGCGCATCCGCAACCTGGAGCGGCTGGTGAAGAAAAGCCGCTGGTTCAACCGCAAGGATCCTCCCTGGCTCATGGAGCGCCACAAGCTCATGCAGGCCAAGCTCACCGGCTTTCTGGGCGGTGTGCGGGCGGTCTACCGCAAGTATCCGCGCTCCGACACCTCCCTGCCGGCGCGTTATGCGCGCGCCATCGCCGCCTTCCGCATCGGCGACATCCGCGCCGCCCTGCCGATCATCGACGGGCTGATCCGCGCCAAACCGAAGTATCCCTATTTCTGGGAGCTGAAAGGCCAGGCACTGCTGGAAAACGGCAAGCCTGAGGCCGCCATAGGCCCGCTGAAGCGGGCCGTGGCCCTCGCCCCGCGCATCGGCCTGATCCGCATCCTGCTGGCGCAGGCGCAACTGGCCACCGAATCCAGGGCGGGCGCGCGCGCCGCCCTGACCAATCTGCGCAAGGCCATGCCCACGGAAGGAGACCGGCCCATGCTGCACCAGTTCATGGCCCGCGCCTATGGCATTCTGGGCGATTATGGCCGCGCCGAGCTGGAGACGGCGGAGGCGGCCATCCGCTCCGGCGACCGCGATCTGGCGGTGAGCAAGGCCAAGGGCGCGCTGCGCCATTTCAAGCGCGGCACGGTGCAATATCTGCGTGCTAACGATATTTTGAGACTCGCCAAGCGAAGGTGAGGCTATAGTGCCCCGACCCGCAATCGCAATGGAGACAATTCACATGCTCAAGACCTTTCGCACCGTCCTTTTCGCGGGCGCGGCCCTGGCCGCTGCCGGCGCACCACTGGCTACAGCGGGCGAGTTCAGCCCGGCGCAGAAAAAGGAGATCGAGCAAATCGTGCGCTCCTATCTGATGGAGCATCCGGACATCCTCATCGACATGAGCCGCAAGCTGGAGAAACAGAAGCGCGCCCGCGAGGCCGAGGCGGCAGCCGCCGGTCTGGCGCAGAACAAGGACAAGATCTACCACGCCAAGGGCGATCTCATCGCCGGCAACCCGGAGGGCAAGGTGGCGATGGTGGAGTTCTTCGACTACAACTGCGGCTTTTGCAAGCGCGCCCTGCCCGACGTCTTGAAGCTGCAAGACACCAACAAGGATCTGAAGGTCATCATCAAGGAGTTTCCCATCCTCGGGCCGGGCTCCATGGAAGCGGCGCGCTACGCCATAGCCTCGCGCAAGCAGGGCATGGACAAATACTGGGCCTTCCACGTGGCCATGATGAAGCACAAGGGCCAGGTGAACGGCAAGGTGGCGCTGGCGCTGGCCAAGAAAACCGGGCTGGACGTGGACAAGCTGAAAGAGGATGCCAGGAGCAAGGAGGTTGACGAGATCATCAACCGCAACATGGAGCTGGCAACGAAACTGAATATCAACGGCACGCCGGCCTTCATCATCGGTGATGACATCATCCCCGGCGCGCTGGGCTACAAGGTGCTCAACGGCATCATCGCCAAGGTGCGCAAGGACGGCTGCAAGCACTGCTGATTGCACGCGGCAAACGCATCGAGCCGGTCGGACGTGAAGAAAAGTTTTCCAGCCTGCCTGGCAGGCTGGAAATACTTTTCTTCAGGAAAAACAAGGCGTCCTGCTGACTTGGGGCGGCCCGGCGTCAGCAGGACATCATTTTTGGCCCCAAGTAAATTGCAAGGTTCTGACAGAAAATCTGTCAGAACCTTGCAATTCACGGATTGTCAGAATGCCAGAAAATGCTGTGTATTCAATCTGTTGTGAATACTTCACATGCGACGAGCCGGGGTTTGGTGCGCCAAGGCGCGCCGCTCCGGCCCGCTCCCCCACCTGGGCCACCCAAGATTGTGGCAAGGCGGTTGGGAGGAGGCGGGCCTTATTCGCGCACGGATGCTGACTGTTCAGGTCTGTGCCCCGGGTGCCCTTTGCGGCATGAGCGCTTTGCATGGCAGATGGCCAGGATCATTTCTCCGGCGACTGGTCCAGATCCTTGCCGCTCTTGCGCACCTCGCGGGCGCCTTCGGGAGGGATGCACTGGGCCTGATCGCCACCTTCGGCCAGGTAGCCCTCCTTGGCCTTGCGGTCGGCCTCGGCGGCGGCCTTGAGGACCTCTTGCGGCGTGGCGGTGGAGAACCTCACCACCTTGACCAGCTCCTTGAGCATGCTGCGGGCCTTTTCCGGGCCATCATAGAGGAAGAGCACATAGACATCGGCCTGCTTGAACTTGTGGATGCCCAGCAGCATGCCTTCCTTGTGCTTCGTGTTCAGCTCCGGCTCGGCGCCGAACAGGGCGATGGAGGCCCAATCGGCATTGAAGGTCTTGCGCGCGCCCTCGCGCGGGATATTGCGCATGGGCATCTCGCCCTGCACGGCGATCTGGCCCAGAAGGGCGGTGAAGACCATCTCGTGCATGTCCTCCGGCGAGGGCGCGGAGCTGTGCGGGTCGCTAAAATCGATGACCATGCGCCGCAGCGGCCGGAAGGCCATGCGGATTTCCACCGAGCCATCCTTTTTGCGCCAGGCCTTCTCGAAAGCGTACAGAGGCGTTTCCGGCACCGGGATTTCCTCGAAATCCGCCGGAATGTCGAGGATGACCCCGCTCTCGCGCGCCAGTTGTTCCGCGGTGACGGCGGCTGGCCTCCGCGGGGTCTGCTTGGCCTGCGACGTCCGCGGGGCCTGCGAGGCCTGCTGGGCCTGCGAGACCTGCTGGGCCTGCGCGGCCATGACGGGTGCGCCCAAGGTCATGGCGGCCAGCGCCACGGCCGCAAAAGATGCCCGGAAGATCATTTTTTCTCTCCCTTGTCCGCGGCGGCCTTGGCGTCTTCTGGCTTTGCGCCCTTGGCCTTGCCATCCTTGGCGGCGGTCAGCGGCGGGAACTTGATTTCCGGCAGGCCTTCCATCTTGCGCCAGTTGTTGAGCTGCTTGCGGGCAATGGCGATCCAGCCCTTGTGCCTGGTGACCTTGAGGAAATCCTCCAGCTCCTTCATCGCCTGCTTGCGATGGCCCAGGGCCTCCTGGGTCACGGCGATGTTGAAGCGCGCGGCGGGCAGATGCGGATCGAGGGCGGCGACCTTCTCGAAATCGGCCAGGGCCTGCTTGTAGCGCTTCTTCTCGAAAAGCAGCGCACCGCGATTGAACAGCGCGCCGATGAAATCGGGCTTGACCTTGATGGCGTGATCGAGATCGGCCAGGGCCTCCTTGTCGCGATTGAAACCGCGATAGGCCTGGGCGCGGTTGACCAGCAGCAGCGGATCGTCGGGGCGCTTTTTCATCGCCACCTCCAGATCGGCCAGGGCCTTGGCATATTTCTTGTGCTGCAGGAAGAGCGAGGCGCGCACACCGCGCAGCTGGTAGTTCCCGGGATAAAGGGCAATGCCCAGATCGAGCGCCTTCATGGCCTCCACCGGGCGCCCCTCGGCCAGGTGCTGAAGGGCCACCTGCACGTGTTTTTCCGGCGGCAGGTTGTAATGGGGATTGGTCCTGGCGTGCGGCCCCTTGGGGGTGACGGGAATTTTCGTCATCGGCGCGGGCTTGCCCTTGAGCATGGAGGAAAAGCCCTTCATGTCATTCACCGAAGGGGTGGCCTGCTGGCCAAGGGCGGGGGCGGAAAGCCAGGCAAACCCTAAGGCGCAGGCAAAAATGGTGATGGGTCTCGTCATGGTTTTTGTCAACTCCCTGAAGCGGTCTTTCCCGGCGGCTGTCACGGGCGCATTGAGACACGCTCATGGCCGCTTTGCAATTGATCTGTGACAAATCTAACCGATTGTTAATGCAGGCTTTTCGCCCTTGCGCGGCGTCATGGAAAGGGCCGGCGGATGGATACCCCGCCGGCCCTCGTTCGTGTCAGGATGTCAGACCATGGGCCCTACTTCTTGGAAGCGGCGTAGGTCTTGAGCATCTTGTTGAGCATCTCCATGTGCTGCTTGTCGGTGAGCGAGCCGGGAGTGGAGACTTTCTTCCACAGTTCGGCGTTGCTCATCTCGCGATGGCAGCCCATGCACAGACCGGTGCGCTCCATGGCATCGCGGACCTTCTTCGGCAGGGCCCTGGACAGCGGCCAATGGGTGCCCACCGTCTGGGTCTGCTGACCGTCCTTGATGATGGTGGACAGGTCGAAGTCGAGCTGCGGGATGGCCTGGGACTGGACCTTGTAGTTCTTCGGAATGGGCTTGCCAGTCCTTTGATCTATAAGCTCCTCGATGATGTCCTTGGTGTACTTGGCCATGAACAGACCACCACCAATGCCATATCCCATGGCCTTCGGGTTGTTGTGGCAGCTCTCGCAGGTGCGGGCCTTGCGCTGCATGGAGTGCGGCTGCACCGGAGCCATGTCGATGGCCAGCGGCGTGCGCTCCTGGCCAAGCTCGGCCTGCTCGTCCTTGGAGACGGCGATCTTGTTGTTGACGATGACCTTGCCGTCGCGGCCGATCACCGTGTAGATCACCTGGCAACCCGGCATCAGAGGCGTCACACGGCCCTCGCCGTTGATGCCAAGCACCGGATCTTCCCAACGCAGATACGAGCGGGTCTCCATGACCTTGCCCGGGCTCTTCAGGCCATGGGTGCCAAGCGGCGACTCCTTCGTCTGGCCGTCAGGACCATGGGTGTTGCCATTGGCGACCCAGTCGGTGTCCATCTTGCCCTTCGAATAGTCGGTCTTGACGTGGCAGCCATAGCACTGCGGCACCCAGGAGGCATGACAGGCATAGCACTCCAGGTTGTCGTTGTGCTTGGCGACCTTGTCCATGGCGACCTCGGCATCCAGGCTCTTCCAGGTGCCCTTCTTCTTGATGTCCTTCAGAATGGGCACGAAGAAGTCCAGACCGGTGGCCGAATGCAGGATGACCTTGTCGCCATCCTTGACCACGTTGCCGAAGGGATTGCCGCGAGCGGTGAGCAGGAAGCCGTCCTTCGCGTCATACTTGGTGGCGAAGGTTTCGGTTTCCATCAGCTGCTCCTTGGCCAGGCCGCGCGGAGTCTGCGGAAGCTTCTTGCCGAACTCCTCGGAATAGCCAAGCGGCAGCTCCCACGGATACTTCCTGGTGGTGCCGTGGCAGTCCTGACACTCGATCTCGACCTGGGCCAGCGTGGTGCCGAAGATGTTGCCGTCGCCATGCATGTCGATGGTGGTGTGGCAATCCTGGCAGAGCATGCCGCCCTTGGGGTTCTCCGGCCGGCTCTTGATCTGGTGATGCAGATCGTCGGCGATGAAGAGATACTTCTTGGTGTGGAGCTTGGGCTGCTTCTTGCCCATGGCGTTCCACGGCGAGCCGTAGGGGAACTCCATCAGACCCTGGTAGGTCACGCCGATGCGCTTGCCGCGGTTGTGGCAGTGGTTGCACGATTCGACGGGAATACCGGAGTAGGTCAGGCCGTTGATCTCGACCTTGGCCTCGCGCGTGCCCTGAATGCGGTGGACAAGCATGTGGCCCTTCTGGGTCTTGTCGATGGTCGGATCCTTGCCCTCGTAGATGCCCTCGTTGCCATAGGGGATATGGCACGCCGAGCAGCCCATGCCGCGGTAGTCACCACGTTTCTCGCGGCCCTTCACGCCAACGTGGCAACGCTGGCACTGCTGACGCGAGTAGGTGAAGCCGGAAAGCTCGGGCTTCTTCTCGATTTCTTCCACGGAGGGCAGCGGAACCATCTTCAGCTCCGCGGGCAACTGATCGGGGAAGTTCTTGATCATCGACGCCATGTACTTCTTGTAGGCATCGGTGCCCACCTGCGGCTCGCGGCCGTCGGTGTCCTTCACGTCGTAGTTGCCCCACGGAACCTTGTGGTTCTGCACTTCCGCGATGCCGAAGGTGTGCAGGTTGCCCTGCAGCTTGCCCGCCTCGGTGTTCATGAGCGAACGCTGAACGCGATAGGCATAATCGGCATGGCACTGGCCGCAAGTGTTCTCGGCGATCCAGACCGAGCCGGGATCCTTGTAGAACATCTTGGGGCCGAGGTCTTTCGGAGCCCCCTTGTGGGCCTCCGCCTTTGTCGTGGCTTTCGGGTTGCCGCCATGACAGACGACGCACCCTTCGGGATCGCCAGCCTCCTTGCCGAGGTCACGGATCTGCTGCAGCATCTCCGAGCCCTCTTCGCGGATGGTGGAAATCCCCTCGTGACAGCTCAGGCAACCCTTCTGGTTGGCGAGCTGCTGGGAAACCTTTTCGAATTTCCCCTTGTTAGCGGCCTTCTTGTCCGCCGCATGGGCACCGGATATCGCAAAACCGGCGATCATGAGACCGGAAAACAAGGCCGTCAGAAGCTTTCTTCTCATGTTGGGCCTCTTTCTCCCTCGAGAAGCCTCGTCTCATGCGAAGCCGGCGGCCTGACAACTTCCCCCGAAGCATCAACATGGCCACCTTGTCCGCACTCCCCCTCTCCCGCCCGATCCCTCACAAGCTGTCGACTCATTACGGACGGGAGCCAGCTTGTGAAAAACATTAATCTTCCTTCATGTTGCAAGTCCATGACACAAATCGGGTCTCACACACATGTGAACCGAGCATTTTTCTCAGGTATTGCGTCAATGCGTCCCCCTCCCCCGCCGCAGCCGGCGTGCTCATCGCGGGCAGGGGCGGCAGGGCGGGGAAAAGGAGGTTTGGCGGCTTGCCCTTGTGCGGCCAAAGTTCTAGACAATCAGGGATGTCACGGCCCGCCGCGCGGCGGGCGGCCAGTCACGGGTCAAGGGTGGATCTTTTCATGGGCCAGTGCGTTCACATTCTCAACGGGCCGAACCTGAACCTGCTGGGCCGGCGGGAGCCAAAAATCTACGGCGCGGCCAGCCTCGATGACATCGCGCGCGCCTGCACGCAGAAGGCCGCTGCCCTGGGGCTGGAAGTGGTGTTCCGCCAGAGCAACCACGAGGGCGGGCTGGTGGATTTCATCCAGCGGGCCATTGCGGACGAAGCGGCCGGAATCATCATCAACGCGGCCGCCTATACCCACACATCGGTGGCCATTCACGATGCCCTGAAGGCCTTTGACGGCCCCGTGATCGAGGTGCATCTGTCCAATATTTTCCGGCGCGAGGACTTCCGCCATCATTCCTTCATCTCCCCGGTGGCCGATGGCGTGATCTGCGGGCTGGGGGCGCAAGGATACGAGCTGGCGCTGGAGGCCCTGTGCGCCATGACCGAAAACAGTTGAAGCAAGGGGCGTCATGTCCAGAAAAAAGCAGACTTTCGACAGGGAAATGATCCGCGAGCTGGCGGAACTTCTGAAGGAAACCGGCCTGAGCGAGATCGAGCTGGAGGATGACGGCTTCCGGGTGCGCGTCTCGGCCGGATGCGCGCAGCTGGCGGCCACCGTCCCCGCCGCCGCTGCCGCCCCGGCGCCAACCCAGGCGGCGGCGGAAAAAGCAGCGCCCGCGGCGGATGATCACGCCAGCCATCCGGGGGTGGTCAAGTCCCCCATGGTGGGCACCGCCTATCGTGCTCCGGCGCCGGGGGCGGCGCCCTTCGTGGAGGTGGGCGCCAAGGTCAAGGAGGGCCAGACGCTGCTCATCATCGAGGCCATGAAGACCATGAACCAGATCCCCGCGCCGCGCTCCGGCGTGGTCAAGGCCATCCTGGTGGAAGACGGCCAGCCGGTGGAGTTCGACGAGCCGCTCATGGTCATCGAATAGGGGATCGTCATGATCGAGAAGGTCCTCATCGCCAACCGCGGGGAAATCGCCCTGCGCGTGCTGCGCGCCTGCCGCGAGCTGGGCATCGCCACCGTGGCGGTCCATTCCACCGCCGACGAAACGGCCATGCATGTGCGGCTGGCCGACGAATCGGTGTGCATCGGCCCGCCACCGGTGAGTGAAAGCTATCTCAACATCCCGGCCATCCTGGCGGCCTGCGAGATCACCGGCGCCGACGCGGTGCATCCGGGCTACGGGTTTTTGTCGGAGAACGCCCGCTTCGCGGAAATCCTGGAGGAGCACAAGATCACCTTCATCGGCCCCTCGGCGGAGCACATCCGCATGATGGGCGACAAGATCGTCGCCAAGCAGACGGCGGCGCAGCTGGGCATCCCGGTGGTGCCGGGCTCCGATGGCGCGGTGGAGACGCTGGAGGAGGCGCGCAAGGTGGCCGCCGGGATGGGCTATCCGGTGCTCATCAAGGCCTCCGCGGGCGGTGGCGGGCGCGGCATGAAACTGGCCATGAACGCCGCCGAGCTGGACAACGCCTACCTGACGGCGCGCTCGGAATCGGCGGCGGCCTTCGGCAATGACGAGGTCTACATCGAGAAATACCTGGCCCGGCCGCGCCACATCGAGGTGCAGGTCTTCGGCGATGGACAGGGCAAGGCCGTGCACCTGGGCGAGCGCGACTGCTCCTTGCAAAGACGCAACCAGAAGGTCTGGGAGGAGGCCCCCTCCCCCGCTCTCAATGCCGAAGAGCGCACCCGCATCGGCGAAATCGTCGCCCGCGCGGTGGCCAAGCTGGGCTATCGCGGCGCCGGCACGGTGGAGTTTCTCTACGAGAACGGCGAGTTCTATTTCATCGAGATGAACACCCGGCTGCAGGTGGAGCATCCGGTCACCGAGCAGATCACCGGGCTGGATCTGGTGCGCGAGCAGCTGCGGGTGGCCTCCGGGGCCTCCCTGGGCTATGCGCAAGACGACATAAGCTTCTTGGGACATGCCATCGAGGTGCGCATCAATGCCGAGGATCCGCGCACATTCGCACCATCCCCGGGCAAGGTGACCACGGTGCACACCCCCGGCGGCCTGGGCGTGCGGGTCGATTCGGCCATCTATGGCGGCTATGTCATCCCGCCCTATTACGATTCGCTCATCGGCAAGCTCATCGTCTTCGGCAAGAGCCGCACCGAATGCCTCATGCGCCTGCGCCGGGCGCTGGACGAATACGTCATTTCCGGCGTCAAGACCACCATCCCGCTGTTCCAGAGGCTGCTGGCCGAGCCGGTCATTCAAGATGGCCTCTACGATATCCACTGGCTGGAGGAATGGCTGGAAAAAACGGCCCGGGAAGAGGCGGACTGAGCAGACAATCCGCGCCCCTGCATGAGCCTCCCGCAGTCACAGGCTGTTGTCCGCGCATCCGGGCCGCAAGTTGCGGGGCTTTCCCATCCGGCGCCAGGGTGTTAGGGAAAGCCCATGACGACACCTGTCACGCCAGCCCTTCTGCTTCGCGCCTATGCCTCGGGGGTCTTCCCCATGGCCGATTCGGCCGATGCGCCGGACATCTACTGGGTGGAGCCGGCCATGCGCGGGATCATCCCGCTCGATGGC
>Ga0256833_1001834_pt1 | contig 15289 bp, 13 predicted proteins | sample 356284metaG_FD_190535 | JGI IMG/M metagenome (GOLD analysis project Ga0256833, IMG submission 190535) | Hydrothermal vent microbial communities from Mid Atlantic Ridge, Atlantic Ocean - 356-284 | ecosystem: Environmental > Aquatic > Marine > Hydrothermal vents | place: Atlantic Ocean: Mid...
GAACTTCAACCCCTGGAAATTCAGCACCAAATGGTGTGTTTCTCAGGTCATATATTCCAATAGCAGTGGCTCCAACCAGTACAATTTTATTTTTGAATTCAGAAGGAGGAACTTTACCATCAAGCACGTCAACAAAACTATATGTTTTGAAAGTACCTGGAGGTCCCCGGTAGTTAATAAGCAGTTTTCCAGATTCGTTAACAGGTATTCTTCTCTTCCCAATTGCGAGGAGAGAAACCTCTCCTTCATCACCGATCTTCAATACTATGTCGCGATGCAGGTAAACTGCCGCAGTTATAAGAGATAAAGATGGGTAATAATCATCCCTTCCGTGAAGGGTAACAAGCATCGGATGCCACCTGACCTCACCATCAAGATCAGGGATCATATTGAAAAAACCCTGATATTTAACTGCCCTGCTCAGTATCGGAATATTTGGATTAACACCATAAGCCACCGGAACCCATGGCACATACCTGGAGTGGGGAAGCAGTACAATCTTTATCCTGCTGTTCTCAATTAATTTTTCCCTTTCTTTTAATTCTATTGGAGAGAGGTGAGAAGCTTCCCTTTTAGAAAAGTAGAAGAAATAACCAAGCACAGAGGGGGGACCCTCTTTTAATGCTCTTGCCAGGAAATAATCGTTGTTTGCTTTTATTTCAGATTCCAGAATGTACCTGTAGAACCTGGCTGAATTTTCAGATACTTCCTCCAGTAATTTTATTTTTGTGTTAACTTCAGCAAGCTCATCAGTCAGTTCTTTCATCTGAGCAACTATCTTTAATGTCGCTTTTTTAAGATAAAGCCTCCGCATTCTCCTTCCAAGAAGGGAAATTGTATCCTGAATTTCTTTCATCCTTTTCTTCAATTCCTCAAGCTGTTTCTCCACTTTTTCAGGAGAAAGGGGCCATTGATTCAGCTTCATTTCATTGAAAAGCTTTTTAAACTCCTTTACTTTTACAAGCTCAGAATTCTTATCAGGTTCCGAGAAAACAATATCAAAAGCTATAACGGCAGGTTTATACTTTTTCATTAAATTTATAAATTCAGCTATCTTTGATCTGGGCCATGGCCATCTTCCCAGCTCCGGAGAGGCAAGACTCTTTTCATCAATTGCAACAATCACAACTTCTGGATCAGGTTTTTCCGCTCCTCTCACAATAAATCTTGAATCAAGCAACTTCTCTTCAATTACACGAAAGAGATAAAGAGATGGAAATTTGAGGGAAAAGAGATAAAGGATTATCACAAAAAATGTGGCAATTACACTTATCCTGAAAGGGGTAAGTTTAAAAAACTTTTTCTTATTCACTACTGATTCACCACGAAATCAACTTTTTTCCAGAAACCTTCTATGCCAGTTTCCACAGGTTGAGCAAGTGAGTAATCAACCACACCGTCAGGATAGTAATAAATATTTCCCGAATGAACAGCAAAGAGTAAATAACTCCCCGGTATGAGATTAAAGAATGTCAGGTAACCACTGGTTGTGGTTACACTCTGCGAATAAGTAAAACCAGTGAGAAGATTTTTCATTGAAACAGTAACCCTGTCACCCTCCCAATCCCGTGGAAATGAGTAACCAACAGTTACATAACTTTTTATGTAAAAACTTCTGCTTCCAAAGTCAGTATCATCTGACAATTCTATCAGAGCAGAATTAAACTCTTCCGGATTAAAAAGAGATTCAATAGATGTTCCCCATCTCATCCTCCATTCACCGGCTGGCAAAGAGTATGAGAAAAATCCCCGGGAGTCAGTTTCAAAAATAAGGTCCACCGACTCTTCTGGATCCTCCATAAGAAAATAGTATGCAACTTCGCCAAAGGCAGGGTTATATATTCTACCAGAGATGTTGTAACCTGAAGATGAAGAAACAGCAGGGAATGGCAGTATCACTTCTTCTGTTACCTCTACATCGTAAAGACTGAACTCTCCACCATCACCGAAAAACACTTTCCAGTATCTCCCCTGAAACAGATTCTTCTCCGTGTACTCTCTATAAATAAATTTCCCTTCCACACTTTTAACCACCGCTATCTTGCCTGCAAAATCCCTGAAACTTATCCCTGGAAATGTATATTGCCCCACTTTCATTTCTCCGAGATTTATAATCCCTCTTCCTGCCGGGATTGTAATGGACTCCGGAGAAAGGGTAACCTCAACATTGTAATCGTAAGGATATACCTGTAAAGACCAGCGTACAGGAAGCGGAGACTGTGGTTTAAAAGAGGTCAGATTAAGCGAAAAGAAACCTTCATCAATAGATGCAATAGCCGTTTGACCATACGCTCCGCAACCAGAAATGGCGGTTATAAAACCACTCTTTACAGGTCCACCAGCAACAACCTTTCCTCTGACTGTGACATCGGTTACTCTGGCACCAATGCGAACATTCATACCATCGGTAATGCTCGCTGGTAATGAACTTTTCTCTCCTTCAAGGACATACTTCCCACTAAGAATAAATGGAACAAATCCATTATCTCCATTTTCAATGGAGAATGCAGCAGTCCCATTGTTATCGGTGGTTGACAATACTCCTTCCATTTCCGTCAAAATCAATATTTTCTTACCTGACACCGGTGAACCATCTGCAACATCCGTTACTGTGAGTGTGAAATTAATGGGGTGAGCTTTCTGTCTTTTTACATAGAGAATCTTCTCTCCCCCCCGACTTGAGACCACAAGAGGGGTTTTATCAAATTCCATGTTTTTGAATACCTCACCTACTGTGGTTACCACCTTCCCGTCTGAGACTCCATCAAGATCTCCCTCACTCTCAATTCCATCCACCATGTATCTGAGTACATACCTCTCTCCATTATCAATAATCCCGTTACTGTTGTCATCGATCCAGAAGGAAAACTTCACACCACCTCCACAACCTGTATTGTAAACAGCTATGGTTGTGTTATCGCTGTAGGGTGAAAGATCCACTGGATTATTCTCAGAGCCTTCAACCCTCTTACCATCAATAAAAATATCCGGGCTTCCAGGTTCCTGATCAAAAAGCGTAATATCATAAGAACCTGCAGCAAACACTCCTCCATTATGATATCCGGCTCTTTCACTGCACTGGAGAAACCCATCTCCATTTTTATCCTCAAAGGCAAAAAGAGCAACCCCTTTTGAGAGAATATCGGAGGGGATCCTAAGAGAATATCCCACATCTCCTCCATTTTCATTGATGATAATCCGTGTAACGGGAACCCCATAAAAGACCGATTCAGTAATATTATCTCCAAATTTATAATTTGAGTAAGCTGCAATCACAAGTTTGCCTCCAGATGCATTGTGGACAATTCCACCTACTACATCCCCGGTAGTACTGAGGTTATTATCCCACAGAACCGGATATGTTAAAGAATATGAGTATGATGCAAATGATGTAACTGGCGAATAAAAATCTCCTGTTAGAATGTAATAACTTCCATATTCATCTCCATAAAAACCGGTAACTACACTCACCGGCGACAGGTAGAATCTATTATCCCTGAACAATGCATATTTTCTTCCAGGTATAACTATTCCGCTTCTTATTACAATTAAAGATTTTGCGGCGATATTTCCTGCTTCATCCCTGACCACTATATTAAAAAAGTTTACACCATCCCTAACAGGTAGATACCGATCCAGGCTTGTAACACCTTCAAAATTAACAACCTTTTCCCATGTTTCTGATACATCGTCATAGCGGTAAATTCCACCGGTAACTTCCTCTGAAAAATCAATAGAAAAATTCTCCTCATCCGCGAATGTGTAAGTGATATCATTGGGAGAATTAACAAATATTTCAGGCAGACGCGAATCAATTTTCAGAGAAAAGCTCTTTTCCTCACTTACATTACCCGCCCTGTCAACTGCTCTCACAAACCATGTGGAAACAGGCTTTTCAATTCCGTAAGAAACCATAAAAGGATACTCCCACCTGTTGGTTTCCATGACTCTTATCCACAAAATTCCATCGGGAGATATCTCAACACGATCAATTACCCCGGGCGGAGAGTCAGAAGCAGTACCAGTAAACCATGTCGGGTTATTCTCAGCATTTACTACAATTGAATTACTATCAGGATTCACCACAGGAGGGGTATTATCCACAATTATGTGAACAGAAGATGTTCCCAGCATCTCAAGATTCAGCCCATTTCCAGCTTTGCACAGAAAATAATAATCCCCTTCCCTGTCTGGATCAAACTGGAAGGACCAGTTAGTGGTACCGGCTGCCTTATACCATGTGGCACCCCCATCAGGGGAAATCTTTACGACCCTAACGACCGTATTCTTTGCCCAGGCTCTGCCCCTCACAACATAGGGAAGATGAGAAGAGTTGATATACAGGTCTGATGCAGGATCGGTAAACTCACAATTCAACACAGCTTCTGCAGGTGGTTTTGCTATTATATATTCCTGTTTCTTCAGTGTTTCGACATTCCCTGCGAGATCCACTGAGAAGTACCTCAGTGAGGTTGAATGGTCAATATAAATTTTGACAGAATTCTTTGCTACCTTTGTATTGGGATCCCCTATTGAGGGAATAACATCATCAATTCCATAATAAATAGTGGCAGGTTCACTGGTGGTAAGAGTCACCGTGATGGGGTAATAGTATGTTCCTCCCGGTGGATAGGCAGTTGTTACAGGAGGAGTTGTATCCCTCTTCGCTTTCCGCTCCTCTTTTTTATGGCATGAAGAAAACAGAGAAAGAATGATAAGGAAAACAAAAAACTTTTTTATTCCTTCCACATGCACCTCCCTTTTTTCAAGTAAATAATAGTATAATGTAGATTTGAAGTCAACAAATTTAATCTTGACAATCAGGGGTGTTTATATATACTAAAACTGAATGATTATTCATTCATTTTTTGCGGAAAATTAAACTAACCATTATAAGGAGGTTAAAATGCCAGATTACAGAGTGGACGAAAGGGATATAAGGTTTGTCCTGTACGAACAGCTTGAAATGGACAAAAAACTAAAAGAGATCCCAGACTATCAGGACTTTGATCGCGACATGTATGACATGGTTCTAAACGAAGCCATTAAATTCGCCGTAAACGAAGTGGCTCCTGTGAATCGATGCGGAGACCTTGAGGGCTGCAGGTTTGAAAATGGAAAAGCCTATGTTCCCAGTTGCTACAAAGAAGTATACAAAAAATATGCAGAGGCTGGATGGATAGGTCTTGTGAGTGATCCTGAATATGGTGGTCAGGGAATGCCCGAAACACTTGGTGTGGCAGTCTCAGAAGTTTTTGCTGGTGCTTCACTTGCATTTGTAATGTATCCTGGCTTGACCGCAGAAGCAGCCAGATTACTCCTCCACTATGGAAGCGAGGAGATGAAAAAACTGTATGTTCCCAGAATGCTCTCTGGTGAGTGGCAGGGAACCATGTGTCTTACAGAACCTGATGCCGGTAGCGATGTTGGTAATTCCAAAACAAAGGCTATAAAGAAGGATGGAAGGTACTTCATTGAAGGTCAAAAAATATTCATCTCCTCCGGTGACCACGACATGACAGAGAACCATATCCACCTTGTTCTTGCAAGACTTGAAGGAGCACCTCCCGGAACAAAGGGACTGAGCCTCTTTCTGGTACCAAAGTACAAAGTGAACCCGGATGGTTCACTTGGAGAATTCAACGACGTTCATCTGGTAAGTATCGAACATAAAATGGGTATAAATGGTTCAGTCACCGCAACCCTCAGTTTCGGTGAAAATGGAAAATGTGAAGGTTACCTCATCGGAGAGGAAAATAAAGGTATCCAGTACATGTTTCTTATGATGAACGGCGCAAGAATTGGAACCGGAATGCTTGCAATGGCAAATGCAGCCGCTGCTTATCTCGATGCCCTTGATTATGCGCATGAAAGGAAGCAGGGCTCCCACTGGACCCAGTTTAAAGATCCCACTGCTCCCAGGGTACCCATCATTGAACATCCTGATGTTAGAAGAATGATCATGATCATGAAATCCACAGTAGAGGGGCTCAGAAGTCTTCTTTACCATGTTGGCCTCTATGCTGATCTTGCAGAAAAGCATCCTGACGAGAAGGTAAGGGAGCACTATCAGGATCTCCTTGATCTTCTGACCCCAATTGCCAAGGCATACAGCAGTGACCAGGCTTTCAGAGTGGCAGAACTCGCAGTTCAGACATATGGAGGATATGGATACACTAAAGATTACATGGTTGAGCAGTATCTCAGAGATATAAAAATCACCTCCATCTACGAAGGAGCAAATGGAATTCAGGCGATGGACCTCCTTTTCAGGAAGATGACTCTGCATGGTGGAAGGCTGTTTATGAGATTCATGACTGAATTGAATCAGTTCATTGAAAAACATCAGAATGAAGAAAAGATGAAAGACTTTATTTCAAAACTTGCTGCTGCAAGAGACTCACTGGTAAAAATCGCCATGCAGTATCAGCAGGATGCTAGCAGTGGAAACTTTCTCCATCTGCTGCTTACAGCAACACCTTATCTTGAACTTTTTGGGCATGTTGTAGTTGGCTACTACATGGCTGATCAGGCAAGAGTGGCCATCCAGAAACTGGAGGAAATCTACAAAGCCAAAGGAGCAGATACCGAAGAAAAACAGAAAGAACTGGTTAGAGAGAATGAGGAGGCGAAATTCTACTACAACAAGATTCAGACCGTAAAATTCTTCCTCAACCATGCTCTGCCGAAGGTTAAGGCTTTAGAAATGGAAATTGCAGACGATGATAAATCTCCCATGGATGTGATACTCTGATGCCGGCTGGAGCGGGTTCTTCCCGCTCCTTTTCTCTCTTTTCTCAATAACTTCTAAACAATTTTGCAGTGATCTTTTTATCAGAACCTCTTCCTGATAAAATATTTATCTAATGATAAGCAAACTTGAAAAGTACATTCTGAAGGAGCTTTTCAATCACTTCATTCTGATCTATCTCATACTTTTTGTGGTTTTTCTCCTTATTCAAATTGGTGGGCTTCTCAAATCTGTTCCGGGCACTATTCCGCTCTGGAAAATACCTTCCATAGTTCCCCTTATCATACCCACCTTTACTCTTTATTTTTCCTTCCCCATTACTCTTTTAACCTTTACAGTGGTTTCCAGTCAGATGAGAAAAAGGGGAGAAAATATTGCACTTTTTTCCTCTGGTATCTCAATTAAAGAAATCGCAAGAACCTACTTTTTCTTTTCGATTCTGGTTACCCTTTTCAATCTCTATAATATCTTCTATCTTTTACCTGCAACCCGGTACAGGTTCAACAGGGCATCCCTGGAAATTTTGAAGGAGGGAACAGTTTCACTCCTTAACAGGGATGGTTTTTCCGTTGTCAACAACAATCTCACTGTTCTGGTCAAGAAAAACAATGAAAATAACTCAATCCTGCTCTTTTCTGATAAGAGCAAATTACCAGTTATCATTTCAGCAGAAAATGTGAAATATGTGAGGGGAAAAATTTTGCTTGAAAGAGGTGTTATTATTCCTCTGCTGGAAAGGGCGGGACATTCATTTATGAGATTTTCCATGGGTGAAATACCCCCATCTCTTTTACTGCCAGTAAAATACAAGACCTATATATCTGAAGGAGAAATTCCATTTCCCCAGCTTCTTCAGCTGCAACAAAAAGACTTTGATCCAGACTATGCAATTGAAATTAATAGAAGATTGATTCTTTCCCTTGCCGTTCTCCTTGTAACCTGGGCGGGACTCCTCCCATCAGGCATGAAGAGGGGACAGGAGGATACCGGGATATTCATCGTTACCACACTGATTTTTATCCTCTTTTACCTTTTGATGTCCACAGGAAGAAATATTATAAGAGAAAATGAATTTTCGGGTAATTACGTAATGTGGTCTACACTTCTTCTCCTCATCTTATACAATGAAATTTCCTTTTTAATTCTGAGGAAAAAGGTATGAAGTTCTGGAAGTATCTCCTGATCAGATTTTCTATTATTTTTATCCTTACTTTGCTGGCATCAACCCTGATATTTCAAATCGTCACGCTTGTTGAAGAGGCCAGCAGACTGGGGGGAGAAGCAAGCCTCACATATCTTCTTTACTGGGAGCTATTAAAGACAGGAGCCATTCTATATCTCCTTTTTCCACCTTCAACAATCATTGCTTCCTCAATTCTTCTTCTTTCCCTTTCAATTAACAGGGAACTTATTGCTCTCCTTTCCTCAGGAATACCTGTAAGAAAATTTCTTTTAACTCTTTCATTCACGGGTATCATTGTGGCAGCCAGCCATTTTCTCCTTGGCGAATTTGTCGTGCCTTATATGGAGAAAAAAGCGCAGGAGATTTACTATACAAAAATAAAAAAATTGTCTTATCAGTTTCGTAAAACTGACAAAGTATGGCTTCAGAGTAAAAACTGCATATGCAGAGTTGGGCTTATTCTCCCCGAAGAAAAGGCTCTGAAGGATCTGACAATAATAAAGTTCAATGATGAGCTCAGGCCTGTTGAAGTGGAAAAAGTATGGTTTGCCACATATATAAGAAATAAGTGGCTGTTTTTAAAAGTAAACAGAGTTGACTACACTCACAGGTTACCTTCAGAAACAAATAAAAAATTTATGGTTTCGGAAGATTTTCCATTTTCTTTCAAGTCAATGGAATTTCTCAGGAAAAAACCCTCTGAAATGAACATCATTCAGTTATACAGGTACATCAGGCTCCTGAAACAGGGTGGATACATCTATCCATATATCATTGCAGGTTTCATTCAAAAGATAACCTCTCCTCTTATAACAATCATCATCTTTCTTCTTCCAGCAGGATTTCTCTACCTGAATCCCAGAAAAAAAAATTACCTGCCCCAGCTTGCAATTTCCATATTTACCGGTTTCGCGATTCTGGGCATCAACCTTCTTGCCTCTTCCATTCATTCGGGAGGATTGATACCCTATGTAACATCCACCGGGCCCTTTTTGATTTTGTCTCTACTGACATGGCTTTTAATAAAGCGAAACTTTTCCATAAGACACTGAGCCTTCATATTGCTTTACCACTGCTTCTATGGTACAATTGCAAGTATGAAATGGGGATTGAGAAGTATATGTGAGAAGATTCTGAAAAATAAAGGTGAAAATAAACTTGTCACTTTCTTTAAAGATGTGGAGCTGTTCAGGGATTTCACAGATGAAGAAATCTTGAATTTCATCGAGTCAGTCCCGATTTCAACGAGGGAATATGCCCCGGGTGAAATGGTTTTTCATGAAGGGCAGGGAGGAGTGAGTGTATACTTCGTTTTTGAAGGGAGAGTGGGGATTTACAAAAATTATGGGGAGACTGATGAAATCACTCTTGCACATCTCCATAAAGGTGATTTTTTCGGTGAAATATCTTTTCTGAGAGAAACACCAAGAACAGCAACAGTTGTAGCGATGCAACCCACAGTGCTGCTTGCAATTTCACAGAGAGATATAGAGGAGTTTATGAACAATTATCCCCATATTGCATACAAGATTTTGAAAAATTTTGCCATCAAGTTATCAAATGATCTGGAGAAGAGCAACAAACAAATGGAAAATTATGTAAAAACAATTCACTCTCTCAGTGAAGAAGTGGAAATTTTAAAAAAAGAACTCAATTCATGCAAAAGCAAGTTAAAACCCAGCAACTCCCGGGAAAAAGAAGAATGAGCGGCAAATCCCACTTCTGGGCATGGTTTCAGTTTATAACCATGCTGCTGATTGGAACTGTAATTCTCTTCAAGTTGCTGAACTTCATCATTATCTCCATACCTCTCATACTCGGTGTTGTAATGTACTATTCCTCGAAACCCATAATTGAATTCCTGATAAGACATGGAATATCAAGAAAAATGAGCGTAAATATTGTTTTCGTAACCTCTACAATCCTTTCCCTTCTGCTGATTTACTTCATTCCATCCTGGTTTTATCAGGAAATACTTAATCTGAAAAATAAAGCTCCATTGGTTATTTCACAGATCCAGGATTTACTCACTTCCACGGAAAACTGGCTCAATACAAAACTTCCACCAGATATTATGAGAATTGACATTGAAAGTTATGTTATGAGTCTGGCAAAAAAACTTCTACCCCTGATTTTCTCCAATTTGCCAGGAATGATTACCAATTTGATTATAATAATTGCCATGACTCCTGTTTTCGGATTCTTTCTCCTGAAGGATTCCAAGCAATTTAAAGAATTCTTTCTCAACATAACTCCAAACAGATACTACGAAATGGCTGCGGTGATAATAGACAGGATCAACAAACAGGTGGGCAACTATATTGTGGGAAGAATAATTGAGGCTGCTGCAGTGGGAATTATCGTTCTCTTACCCACAGCCTTTGCTGGAGTAGAAGGTTCGGTTCTGATAGCTTTTATTGTGGCAGTTACAAACATCATTCCCTACATAGGACCGATTATTGGAACAATTGTAGGAGTTATACTTGGCTTTGCTTCTGTAACAACAAGTTTCACACCCATATGGGTGATTCTCTTTGCATGTGGTGCCGCACAACTGATAGATGCCGTGATTCTATCCCCCGTGATAGTAGGCAAGAGTATGAATCTACATCCCCTTGTGGTTTTCACAACTTTTATAATTGCCGCGAGAATGTTTGGAATACTGGGATTAATCGTGGGCGTACCAATCGTGGCAATATATGTTATAACTTTCCAATCTTTCAGACAGGCTTTAAAGGGATTTGCACCTTACGAAAAAATATGAATCAGACTTCCATCAACTCTTTTTCTTTTTCCTCAAGTAGTTTATTGATTTTCTTTATGAACTCGTCGGTGAGCTTCTGCACCTTATCCAGTAGTCTCTCTATATCATCTTCCGAAACATGACCCTCTTTCTTTATCCTCTTAAGATGGTCATTTGCATCATGTCTCACACCCCTTATCTTCACTCTGTGCTCCTCAGCGATCTTGTGAGCCTGCTTCACAAGATTTTTTCTGGTTTCCTCTGTAAGGGGTGGAACTGGAACTCTTATCACTTCACCATCATCAGATGGATTGAGGCCAAGATCAGACTCAAGTATTGCCTTCTCTATGGCCTTGAATATCGTCTTGTCCCATGGTTTTATTACTATTAAATCATGAGAGGGAGCAGTAATAGATGCAATCTGATTGAGAGGTGTGGGTGTTCCATAATAATCAATTTTAATCCCGTCAAGCAAACTGACCGACGCACGACCTGTCCTCAAATGAGATAACTCTTTCCTGAAATATTCTATTACCTTTTCCATCCTTCCTCTTGCATCCCTGTATACTTCCTCAAGATCAACCATTTCTTCCATCACCCACCTCCTCTCCTATGTATGTTCCAACCTTTTCACCTTTAACTATTTTAACCAGACTTCCCCTCCTTTTCAAGTTATAAACAATCACCGGCAGACCATTTTCCTTACACAGTGTGATAGCCGTCATATCCATTACCCTTAAATCTTTGCTGATCACATCATCGTAACTCAGTTTCTCATATAACTTAGCCCTTTTATCCTTTTTGGGATCCGCAGAATAAACTCCATCTACATTAGTAGCCTTTAGCAGTACGTCAACTCCCATCTCAATTCCCCTGAGAGCAGAAGCGGTATCTGTGGTAAAAAAGGGATTACCCGTACCGGCAGCAAAAATGACAACCCTCCCCTTTTCAAGATGCCTCTGTGCCCTTCTTCTTATATATGGCTCTGCAATGGCTCTCATCTCTATTGCCGTGGCAACTCTGGTTGGAACCCCCCTCTTCTCCAGAACATCCTGAAAGGCAAGGGCATTTATGACCGTTGCCAGCATTCCCATATAATCACCGGTAACCCTGTCTATGCCCTTTCCTTTGCCCTTTACTCCTCTGAAGATATTTCCTCCTCCCACGACCATGGCAATCTGAACACCCAGTTCCCACACCTCTTTTACTTCATCGGCGATCTGGGAAATAGTTTCAGCATCGATTCCGAATTCGGCATCACCAGCAAGAGCTTCCCCACTTATTTTGAGAAGGATCCTGTGGTACTTTAAATCCATCAACTCTTTTTACCTGAAATTATTATTTCATCTTCACCCAATTTCATTCTGACAAATCTTTTCACCACAATATTTTCACCTAACTTGGCAATGTGTTCCTTGATAAGATCACCTATTTTCTTCTTCTGATCCCTCACATACGGCTGTTCAAGGAGACATACTTCTTCATAAAATTTATTTATCCTTCCCTCAGCTATTCTCTCTGCTATGTTCTCCGATTTTCCTTCAGCAATTGCAGCCTGTTTGTAAATCTCCTTTTCCTTTTCCAGCTCCTCAGCTGGTACATCCTCTCTGCTTACATACCTGGGGCTCATAGCAGCAATCTGCATTGCAATTTCTTTAACAAGATTCTGGAACTCCTCAGTCCTTGCCACAAAATCGGTCTCGCAATTAACCTCAACCAGGACTCCCAGTTTGTTATCATGATGAATGTAGTAACCAATAACACCATCTCCCGCTGCCCTGCCTGCCTTTTTGTCAGCCTTGGCTATCCCCTTTTTTCTCAGAATTTCGGCAGCCCTGTCAAGGTCACCATCAGCCTCTTCAAGAGCCTTTTTGCATTCAAGTATTCCCGCTCCTGTCCTTTCCCTGAGAGTTTTGATCATCTCTGTGGTTATATTTGCCACTTTTCTACCTCCAATTTATTTGATTCACTCTTCAGTTTCCTCTTCTTCCTTTTCACCAGACTCAGATTTTTCCTCTGAAGAACTCTTCGCCTTTCTAATCTTAATAACTTTTTCGGGAGACCTCTTTCCCTGTGCCTGCGCAACCTCAAGGGACTCCTCAACTGCCTGCTGCAACCTCTCCTCTCTTAGCTTCAATCCTTCTTCAACTGCCTCCCTTATCTTTGACGTAAAAAGTTTAATGGATCTTATTGCGTCGTCGTTACCGGGAATAATATAATCAACCAGGTCAGGATCAGCATTTGTATCAACAATTCCAACAATTGGTATGCCAAGTTTTCTTGCTTCCTTAACTGCAATTTCTTCATTCTTTGTGTCCACGATGTAAACAGCCTGGGGAAGTTTTTCCATGTCCCTTATTCCATTCAGAACACGCTGAAGTTTCTCTTTCTTACGGAGGAGTCTCATTGCCTCCTTTTTGGGTAATCTCTCAAGTACTCCCTCTTCTTCCATCTGTTCAATTTTCTTTAACTTTTCCACGCTCTTTCTTATGGTTCTGAAATTGGTAAGAGTACCTCCAAGCCACCTGAAATTTACATAGGGCATTCCGACCTTTTCCGCTTCCTCCTTAATAATGTCCTGGGCCTGCTTTTTTGTACCAACAAAGAGAATCGTTCCACCATCTGCCACCACATTTACAACAAAATCATAGGCAATATCAAAAAGTTTCACAGTTTGTTGAAGATCAATGATATGAATTCTGTTCCTTGTGGTGAAAATGTAGGGCTTCATCTTGGGATTCCAGCGATGAGTCTGATGCCCGAAGTGAGCACCAGCTTCCAGAACTTCCTTCATCGTTAATCTTGGCATGGCAAACCTCCTTGGTTTTTTCCTCCACCTGCCTCATTTTCCACAGGGATTACCAGACAGGTAACACCACCTGTGGAATCAGCAGGTGTGTGATTTAGTATTAAGTTATACGAGTATCACTTTTTTCTGCAAGTATTTTCTTTACCTTTTTAAGAGTTACATATGTGGGGGGCATCAGCTTTATCTGATTTCTCTCAGCTCTGGTGATGGCATCCTCAGGTCTGATCCATATATACTCCTCTATCTCCCGGGGATTGGGGAATACCTCAGGCTCACCTTCAAGTTTCACAAGAAAAAATCTCGTATCAAATCTCACGGGAAAGACAGGTGGGGTCAGCCAGTGATCCAGGTACATTATATTTTCGGGGACAGAAATATCACACTCTTTCACCACATCATCAAAAGTAAGAAGCCCCTTCCGGTACCTCTCCACCACATTCAGATTTCCTCTATCACTTCCCAGAAATATACCGGTTTCCTCAAACACCTCTCTGATACCAGCCACAATATGAGCAATCATTTCCCTCTCACTCATGAAAGCAAGAGAAGAAAGATTCTTCAAAAGTTCCAAAGAAACCCTTCCGCTCAGAATAGAATTGTAATCTTCATCATCAACTCTCCCACCGGGATAAACATGGAATCCACCAAGAAATTTCAGGGATTTTTTCCTCAATGTCAGAAGAACTTTACCATCAGGGGTAAGAAGGATAAATGTGGAAGCCTTAAAAATTGGAGACATCTTCACTTAAAATTATAAAATACTCATGTTACAAAATCCAGTGGCCGTCGTATAATATTAGTGGGAGTTAAAAATGTACAGTGAATATTCTGACAGAGAACTCTTTGAGCTTTTCAGGGAAGGAAGAGAAGAACCTTTTGAGATTGTTTATGAGAGGTACAAACCCAGACTTTACGTTTTTCTCAGGAATCTTATTCCAGAAATACCACCAGATGAGATAGGGGATATAATTCAGGATATATTTTTGAAAGTAATAGAAAAGGCAACCTCTTTTAAAAAGAAGCATAAATTCTCAACCTGGATATATACAATTGCCAGAAACAAAGCTTACGACTACATGAGAAAGAGGAAAAGAAGAAAAAACCCTGATCCCCCGGTTGAGAGAACCCCCGAGGAAAAAAGTATTCACAGGGAAGAGTGGGAAAGGGTGCTCTCAGCTGTTACCAGACTTCCTGTGGAGTACAGAGAGGTGGTTCTTCTGAGGTCAGAGGGATTCTCATACAGGGAAATTTCAAAAATCCTCTTTATCCCTGAGAGGGTCGCCATAACAAGAATGCACAGAGCAGTGAAAAAATTGAAGGAGGAACTGGGCAATGAAAACTTTTGATAGAGAATTTGAAAGGGAAGAAAGAAAGATCATAGAGATGGTATCAAATGCTCTTTCGCAGCAGAGGAAAAAGGAAGAAAGTTTTTATAAGAATCTCAGGGCTCCTCAATACTCCCGGCCGGGGTATAGAATATGGTGGGTGCTGGCACCCTTTCTCATGATTGCTCTTGCTCTACTGATACTTTCCCTTCTCCCTGCCTCTCCACCCACGATTGATAGGATTGATTCTCAGATCTACTCGGTGGAAGAAACACTGCAACTTATTGAACCCGATCAGCAGGAACTGGCATCCACAAACATTGATGAGGAGATATGGCAAATTGAAGAGGAATTTAAAACTTTGAAGGAGGAACAAAATGGTTAAAAAAGGAATTATCTGGGTAATTTTTCTCTCTTTACTCTCACTCCCACTTTATTCTCAGCCCCGAGGACCGATGGGACCGGGCTATGGTATGGG
>Ga0256833_1001835_pt1 | contig 15284 bp, 15 predicted proteins | sample 356284metaG_FD_190535 | JGI IMG/M metagenome (GOLD analysis project Ga0256833, IMG submission 190535) | Hydrothermal vent microbial communities from Mid Atlantic Ridge, Atlantic Ocean - 356-284 | ecosystem: Environmental > Aquatic > Marine > Hydrothermal vents | place: Atlantic Ocean: Mid...
TGTTTATCATATGTAATTTTACTTATTTCTTCACATAACTCATCACACTTTGGTACATACAAGTTCATATCAAGCCGTCTTAAACTCTTTTCTCTTATAACATATGTTTTTATCGGTATCATGTTACCCTCGAGCAATTGTCGAGCATCATTTTCTCTTACGAGTGTGGCTGTTAATCCGATTTTTATAATATCCTTGTTCATTACTCCTAGTTTTTGAAGAAAGTAAATCAACGATAAAAGCAAAACTCCTCTTTTACTCTCTACTAGATCCCTTAATTCATCGATAATTATGAAGCGCAGATTTCTCAAATGCTTTCTAAGAGTTTCATTTAGAACTATATATGTGAATGTTTCAGGTGTCGTGATAAGTACATGGGGCGGTGTTCTTGTTATCTTTCTTCTCATACTATATGGTGTATCCCCATGTCTAAGTTCGACATTTACACCGAAGCACTTACCTAGTCTCTTTAGTCTTAAGGTGATATCTCTATTCAGAGCTCGTAGTGGTGTAATGTATATGGCTGATATTGGATTTCTTTTACTAACCATGATATCATATATGACAGGTATCATTGCCGCCTCAGTTTTTCCAGAACCTGTTGGGGCAACTATTATGGTTGAAATTTTATTGTTATATATCATGTTGAAAGCTTTCTTCTGTAAAGACGTTAATTCATTATATCCGATAGCTTCTAAGCACTTGTTAATGTCTTGCATTTCGTTAGTTCCCATTTCAACATCGATTATTTTATCCCCTTATATATAGACTTTGGAAATATAATATTGGGGAGCATCTTGTGACCGGCTATAAAGTACCCGCAAAGATTATTTTGTTTATTTTGTCGAATATTTTGGCTATTCTGTTTTATTCTGAGGTAGCTGTAGACACATATAATGTTAAGATCTCTAACATCGCTATTCTCATAATAGCTATGATATTACAGCTCGTCATGCTTTATTTAAGCAGCGGCTCATTGATAATTTCGGTATCATATGTTGTTCTTTCATTATATGCCACTATACCATCATCACTTTATTTCATTACTGGCTTATTACTACCTTTGCTCATAGCATTATTTCTAAACAAGGAATTATTTAGGAAAGATAGTCTACTTATTGCTATATACAATTTATCTAGAAAACCTGGTTCTAAAAGGTCTATAAGTCTAATACTACATTCATTAGCAAAATATTTTGCAAGTCTAACCCTTATGTTAACTGTTATATACTTCTTCATAGAATCAGTGACGATGCCCTTCACGATTCGTTCCATTTATGTCATATTCATCCCAATTTCAATTGCAATAGGCTTTATATTGATAACCTTATGGGAGATCGAACCTTTAATTGCAAGCATGATAAGTGCATTTTCAATATATTCTCTAGGCATATCTCCTGGCGTGATCATTGGTCATATTACCGATTTGGCAGAAAAGGAAAAGATCGTAAAAGGCGTATACTTTGGAGATGTAGTTGCAACGCTGGAATACGGTTATCCATCAAAACAGTATTTTAATACTGCCCTTCATGATAGTAAGATGCGGAAAACATGGTATTGGAGAGAAGCTAACGAGAATCTAATTATCGACATAGATAATCTTCCTAATCAGCATTTTGTAATAGTTGGCGCATCTGGGATGGGAAAATCATTCCTAGCTAAGCATCTTGTCAGGCAAATGATCGAAAAGTATAATTATAAGGCTATTATTATTGACTTTCACAATGAATACAACGATCTAATTGATCTTGAAGATGTGATATATATTGATGCTAAAAACGTTTCTATAAACCCATTTACATTAACTCGACTAAGTCCACGGGAACAAGCGCATTATGTTTCACAATTGATTTCATCAATATTCAATCTTGGAAATATACAGCAAATAACATTGGAAAATATAATAATTAAAGCATATGAACATAAGGGAATATACGAGGATAAACCGGAGACCTGGCACAATAGACCACCTGCCTCTAGAGACATTATTAATACTGCATTGGCACTATCAGAGGAATTCAATACTAAACATGTTCTACCGTATCTTAAAACTTTAGACAGTATATTATCACAAACATCAGAGTTAAACATAGAAAAAATCATTCAGCATTCAGCGATCATCAACTTATCAGGGCTACCAAGCGAGTTTATGCGAATAATGTACGTGTATACATTATTACAAAATGTTCTCGACTACTTCTATGCTAACAGAGTTAATAAGAGAACGGTTATAGTTATTGATGAGGCTCATAGGATATTTTCAAGAAAATTCTCCCGAACAATAATATCAAGGTATCTTATGGAATCGAGAAAATATGGTGTCTCCATCATTATAATTACACAGCAACCAACGGATTTGATCTCTCATATTTTTCAAAACACTGTGGTAAAGGTTTCATTCCGTATAAATGAGCCAAAAAATTTAGAATATATGTCTAAGATCATATGTGAGAATGAAGACCAAGCAAAAATCAAAGTGGTAAAGTACGCATTACGTAATGTGAGCAAGGGAGAATGTGTTATAAAAATAGAAACAATGAATAAGTTATACCTTGTTCAGATAAGAAACTAAGTTAACATTTTTAATTATCTATCGAAATACTAAAGTAATACCATGGAATTATCGAAAATATTATCAGGGTGTTATCATATGCTCACTGAAGAATTTGATCAAGACATTACTACCGAGGAATTCTTCGGTACTGAGACAAAATCGGTTCCAATAGCTTTGCTATCGGAATTTATCAATAAAACAAGATTATGGATAACCGCTCTTTCCGGAAATATCTCAGAGAAAGAATTCCTTGAAATTTATCATAGGCTCGAGGAGAAGAGAAAGAAAATACGTGAACAACGCAAAGAGATTAAAAAGAGCAAGAAATCTAAATCCGGAAAGTCAAAAAGTTAACATTGCATATTAGAATATCTGCCTCTCTACTTCTATTTCGCTGAACCCTATCTCCTCTAAGCATTTTTTCAATAAGCCAAGGTCGAATCTGCGATCAAATATTATTTCTGCATTCTTACCATTGTTTTTCTCAAGCTTAATTTTATGGACAACAACCCTACCAAGAATAGCATCACGAGAATCCTTGGGTATGAACAAATATTCCTCGAACTTTTTCCTGGCCATATTATAGAATTCATCGAAGTTAGCAATGATCCTCATAGCTTCAGATAGATCTCTTGTTTCTCCATGATGAGATAGAATACACTCCAGTAACTCCATAGTCTCCTTATCGGATAGTTTAACATGAGGACTTCGGGCTAGATCAATTATAATCTTTATTCGACTCACGAGATTATCACCAAATATAATTACATATTCCTACACACATATATTTTAGAAGGAGGTGATGAGTACTGTTCAGAGCGGTTTATCCAACAGCAAGTAAGTTCAAGTACATTGCTCAGACACTGGCAAAAATTACAGATGAGATCCCATTTTACGCTACCCCGGACTCGCTAGAAGCGAGAATACTTAGCCCAGATAAGACTACATTAGCTATACTCAAGATACCATCAATAGCGTTTGAAGAGTATGAGTGTGGCGAAGAAAAATTCTTTGTCATTGGTGCTGATGAGTTCAATAAGATCATGCGTAGAGGAACAAGAAATGATGCTGCTATCTTCGAGCTATTAGAAGATAAGAACATATTCAGGGTAGTATTCCGAAACAAAAAGACTGGTGTTGAAAGAACATTTGAGATCGAGACTAAGCCTAGAGCACAAGAAAAAGTCCCCGAACCAGAGCTAGAGCTAGGAGTAACTCTCAGAATGCTAACCGATGATTACAAAAATATAATCAGGGACCTAAAGATCGTTGGGGAGGATGCTACATTCACCTACAAAGACGGAAAACTATTGATACACTCCATGACACAACAGAAAGAATATCGTGGAGAATTCGAACAAGACAATCCATTACTCTATATATCAGCAACCATTGATTCGGCTCGTGCAAAGTATAGTGTTGGTCTACTCGAGTCTACACTAAAACCAACACAAGCATCAAAAACCGTAACGATATCGTTCGATACAGACAAACCTATAAAGATTGTATTCGAGCTACCAGAAGGTGGAAACATAGTTTATTGGATTGTCCCAAGAATAGAGGCCTAATCACCCGGTCTCGAGTTTAGATAACAAATCCATCAAGACCTTTTGCGCCTCGCTTCTTCTTATCTTCTTAGGCTTCCTGATCGATAAGTCAAACTTCCATACAGGATTAGGGCAAATATCCCTACGTGGGCACGCGAAGCAACAGTTAGGGCACACCATTAGTTCCTCGTCCATCGTACACGTTCTCGTTGGCCTATGAAGGCCGCAGATACTGCATTGTTCCCAATAAATAGTCATTTCATAATCCCCGTATAATTATAATATGCTGAACAAGAATAATTACCTAATGCCGTACCGATGAGGCGCAGGATCCGCGGCGGGGCACAACATATGGCTGCCCCGCATGGGTAGACTGCGCCGAGGGATGCAGGCCTTGTTTATACTACGTTTATATTGTTCATGGCAAGTAATCGCTTAAACCTTAATGCATCATTATACATATAGATATTATTGAATAATACATATATCTCATTTGTTTGAAATGTTTTTATTTTCTCTAACAGGTTATAGAGATCTTCATCCGTATACTTATACCGATAGTTGGTTTCTCTTGGTCCTCTACCATGTAGCCTGATATAAATTATATTATCATACCAAACCGGCTCACGTCTTAATATGTCAACTATATGGATTACCTCATGTCTCGCCAGAATTCTTCTCAATTCATCATCGTGTTTTGTCCATTCCCCACGAGGTTCCCAACCTAACAATACATGGTCAACTATACTTTTCGCAGCATCGAAAAAGCGCTCCACTTGTGTAAGCATCTCCTGATTAAAGGGCATAGATGGAGGTGTTTGTAATACTATTATTTTAGATCCGAGCACCTTCGCGATCCTCACACATTTCTCCAGTGCGTCAAGATTCTCTTTCGTAGGTTTTAAGAAGCCATATCTATCAATATCACCAGGGGGTTTTTGCTTCAGTTTCTTCCATGTAGGCGAACGTTTAGGATGGGTTATCACCTGCCATGCTTTCATGGTAAACTCGAAATCAGGAGGTGTTCCTTCCCTGATCTTTTCAGCCCAGCCAATAGATGGCAGATTGTAGAACGTGTTTTGGAGCTCTACTAATTTAAAGTCATTATAGTATTTCTCTCTAGCTTTGGGAAAACCACAACATCCAACTTTAACTACCGAATTATTCTTCAATACTTGTTACTCCCTCTTTAATTCGAGGGCTTTTACACTTCTGATAGGCTCCAACTTCATTAATATTCGCTCTATTTCCTCAGGAGTGCTTATCAATGCTTTTGATAAGTCCACAACCATATAGCATTCACCGATCTCGCCACGACGTATAACCAGGCATCTTGTAGCAATAATATCGATCCCGTGGTCGGCGAGCTCCTTGGCAATTTCAGCTAAAACGCCTGGCCTGTCCTCGATCTCGATAGTCATCTCCACTAGCCTAGCCCGCTCTGGAACCGGAGATAATACTATCTCTTTCTTTTCTCGATCCGCTATAAGAAGGATGTTCATACCCTCATGAATATCCAGGGCCTCCCTGATCGTCAATGGAATTGTTATTCTACCTTTGGAATCAACCCTTACTAGCTCTTTTATTTTAACCAATCTCTTCACCTCGGCCAGTCACGTAGAATAATTATTTTTGAGAATAATATTGATTATCCCACAAAAATCCCATCTACTTAGATGCGCTATAACGGATATTCTATGTATGACATAACCTGTATGTCGAAGCGTCTCAGAAGCCTACTCTTCCAAGCATCACCAAGCGCTAACAGAACAACAATCTTGCTTATTTTTGCCCTAGAACGTGTAACCATGTCAAGGACTGCGCTCAGAGTTTTACCAGTATATACTACATCGGCGAGTACTAGGACGTTGTCTCTTCTACTTAGCAAGTCACGATCAATATATAACGATTCAGTTTCTCTTGGAGTACGGACAACTATTGCGCTATAGTATTGAAAGCCCGGATAAGGCCTCCGTTTAACTAATACTATTGGGCAATTTAGCTCTAATCCCAGCATTGTTGCTAGCGGTAACACAGAGAATGATGTTGCAACTATTTTATCGATCTTATTACCTGCAAGCTCTATCATTAAAAGTATTGTCAGTAGACGTATAATGTAGGGGTCTTTGAGCACTCTTGACAAATCTATAATACTGCTTTTTTCGCGTTCAACAAGTTCATGTAGTAATGAGTTTATATCGACTGAAAGCGATAGCGAAGCAAGTATTTTTAGTGCTTGTTCAAAACTCGGTATAATACTTCCTCTAACATATCTACATAGGACTGATTCGGGTATGCCTGTTAGTTCCGATAAAACCCTATATGAGAAGTTCGGCTTCAATAATCTCAGCATTTCATTGGCCATAAGCCTTGCCTTCACTCTATTATATTTAGGCTTACTGTATATCATTGCTAATTTTCTACTGATAGTCTCGACATCATCCTCCGATGGTTTTCTAATAACTAATTTCTTCTTCAGCGTCATATAAAACCACCATTTCATTTTTGACATAAGCGTATCAACAATATAGACTTTTAAACAGATATTATAAGATTACTCATATATAAAGTATAAACTCGGGGGATGAGCACGGTCTTAAGTACCGACATTTATGAATGATGAAAAACCCACGCGGTGACCCCTTGATGCGATCAATAGATACGATCATTGAAGTCCTTAACTTATCTAGTAATAAAATCAATGAAATCATCAAAAATGCCGTTATAAAATCTGAAGAGCTAGGTGAGCCCTATACGCTCATATGCAGAAAATGTAACAACAGAGAGTTCTGCCTGTTATTAAAAATAACTCCTGTACCTGAAGAGTACCTAATTGATGTATTAGGATGCATAATATATTTATCGAGAAACGAAAAAATCACTCCTGATATTGAGATGATAATAAGATTCTCAAAAATAATTAGAACAAACAATGAGAGAATAGCGTTTTATATTACGCCAGAATTATCTGGGAAAGCTGTAAAAATATTGTGCAGAGATCATAGTCCTGATGAAAAGATAACTGTCAAAGCTTTGCCGTACGAAGAAGGAATAATTTATGATGAGTGATCATATCTTGCCCATAATATTAAGGCCTAATAGATGGCTCGATGATCAGGAGTTCAGGGAGCTCACAAGAATCTCTGACTATATTGGATACGAGAAGCGGTCTGGACCCGTATTTAGGCTAAATGTTAGAAAAGCTCTTCTTAATGGTTATTCGTTCGATGATCTAGTTAATTTGTTTGATGAACTTGGAATTAATATATCACCGGAGGAGCTGGACTCCATAAGAGAGGAATACGGTAAATTTTCGATTTCCATAACTTGGAATAGCCTTAGAGGAAGAATAGTGCTTGACATCCCCTGGGAAACATATCGTTTGATCAAAGATAGACTTAGAGATCTAAATCCACGCTTCAGGGCAAAAAACGAAACCTCTATTAAATACGAGATCCTGCCTTGGAGGCTAAATGAATTAGTTGTATTGGCCAGAGCATATTCGATACCTCTATACGATCATTCAGGGATATTGAAACCCAAAAAATTGCCACAAACAATCAATCTTAAAGATGTTGAATTACGCCCATACCAGTCGGAAGCTCTCAGTAAATGGATTGAAAACAAACGCCAAGGAATAGTCGTCCTGCCCACAGGATCCGGGAAAACCCTCATAGGCATTGCAGCGATAACTAAGTCGCAGAGAAGAACACTCATAATAACTTATACAAAGGAACAAATGTTTCAATGGAAGGAACAAATATTCAGATATACTGATGCAAAGCCCGGACTAGTAGGCCTTTATTACTCCGAGGAGAAAAGAATATCACCTATAACCATCACGACTTATCAGAGCGGCTATCGTAACATCAACGTTTTGTCTCCTTATTTTGACCTCCTAATAATCGATGAAGTTCATCATCTTCCTGCAGAAAAGTTCAAATACATAGCAATACACTCTCTAGCCCCATATAGAATGGGATTATCAGCCACAGCCATTAGGGAAGACGGTAAGCACGAGGAATTATTCCCATTACTCGGCGGTATAATCTATCACAGATCAGCTGCGGAACTATCCTCTCAAGGATATCTGGCACGGTATAGAATAGTGACTATAAAGGTTAAGCTATCTCCAAAAGAAAAGAAAGAATATAATGCCTATCGTGAAACCTATCGTAGGTTTGCAAAAGGCAGGAGATTCCAAGAAGTATTAAACCTAGCATTGAAAGGTGTTCCAGACGCCAGAAAAGCATTATCATTTCATAAGAAAATGCATGACATAATAGCGTTCTCACAATCGAAGCTAAGGAAAGTAGTTGAAATAGTTGATAGGGAAATAAAGAAAAAGAACAAGATCATCATCTTCACACAATATGTCAAACAAGCTGAAGAACTGGGGAAAATGCTGGAAAAATATGGAGCACTAGTATTGACGGGAGAGACTCCTACTGATAAAAGGAAGAAAATACTCGAGTACTTTCGCAGTTCTCCGAGTGGAATACTAATAGTGACGACTGTAGGAGACGAAGGACTCGATATACCGGACGCCAATATTGGTATTATTGTATCAGGTACAGGATCAAAAAGACAGTTTATACAGAGACTAGGGAGAATACTAAGGCCGTGGAAGGGCAAAGAGGCTATTCTATACGAGATTATAGTTTCGGGTACCCATGAAGAATACCAGGCTAAAAGACGCAAGAAAACAGTGCTTGATGACTTCGGCCTATGATTTCCGATGAACCAACTGAAGCGTGGTAAGCAGTACTATAACAAATAACTCAGCCAAATACTTCTCATGAACATACGTATCAACAATAGTAGTATCATCTCTTCTAACAATCACCGCAGGTATACATTCTTTACCGCTAACATAGACTGCTACAGGAATTATTTCGCCATAGTCTTTCATAGCTTTAGTAATAGCTACTACGTATTTCTCATCGAGAAAGCCTATTCGCGTCATAAACCCGGATGCATTTAATTTTTCCAGGCCCGCTATTACAAGAAGTTCGTAATCGTTTTTCCTCATATTTATTCCATCGAACACTACTCTAATCTTATTAAATATCTCGTAAGCTAGGATTTTGGTATCTACTCTTCTATACGCATTTTCAAATAACATGATCAGCTTAGATAATTTGTCCACATGTATAAATCCAACTTCTCCCCACGCATCTCTAAGTATGTTAAAACAATAACCAATATTATCACATATTTGTTGTAACCCGTGGTTCTCTGTAATTTCAGGCGTTTCGCGTAGGATTATTGCGAGAGGAGGAACTATCATCCATATAGGAGCAGTTGTACAAAGTTTATGTACAACAACATATGTTGGTTCAAGCATTATGCCAAGCCTTTCTATGGCGCCCTCCCCCAGAACATCTATTACCGATTTATAAAATTCCAAAGCGTTATTACACCTGGGAAATATCAATATTGAGCCTGCCGGTATTCGCATAAGACCATCCCAGTATTCAGAGCAATTTTATAATACATTATAATCGTTATCTGTGTTAAGGGTGTTACTAGTATGGGTGAAGAAGAACACGAGAAGACCAAAGTGATAAAGATATTTGAGGCCCAGGCAAAGATCGGAGAGATTATACAGGGATTACAAAATATCATATTGCGACCTGAAGATCTATCAAGCCCTGTTTCGTTCCAGATGGCTATATCAAGGATAATGGATGCACTCATGAAAAGCGTGGAGGAAGGACCTAAAAAGAGATACGTGGCTGAAATAAGATTCGCTGATAGTCTTGGAAATCCTGTTGTAATTGCTGTTGACTTAGGCGAGACTTTACCGCCATTTTCAAAACGCGAGGTTAAAGCTCGCATCTTGATAGAGTTGTTTGAAGATCAAGATTAATACTTTCTAGATTCAAATAGCTGTATATTGTATATGATGAACGTTGTAAGGGCTGACATTAAGGATGAGTAATAACCAGGCTACTGATAAGATTAGTAGGCTATTGAAAAAACGCGAGTTACTGGCGTTTTACATTCTATGTAAGGATGGCGAAAGAGAATACAACATTGGTGAAGCATTAGACATTATCATGAAAGAACTTATTCTCTCTAGAAAAGTAGCTTGGAACGTGCTGAGGAGACTTATAAGGCTAGGGCTTTTAAGGAGGATAAACAATGTTTATGTAAAATGTATAGATTTCAGCTGCTATTTTGATGCTTTACTTCGTAGTTATAGGGAAGGACGTGTTCGCCGGATAGGAACTGTGTAGTGAAAGCGCTAGAAAAACACTATTGTTTTATTTTTGTTATCTTGACCTCGTTACTCTTTTACCTTGAGCTTTATCTCGATAGTGCTTACTCTAGTCTCGCGGCCGCTGGGATTGGTGACCGTCTGGCTACCGATCTTTATCTCTTCGATGTCTACCTTACCGGGCAGGAACCTGTTCCTAACGATCTCTACGGTGTCAACAGCCTTGCTGATTGCTCTTCCTCTAGCCTTAACGACTATCTCTTTTACGCCCTGGTGTATTAGGGTTAGGACTGCGATTACGTAGTTCATTACGGGCTTCTTACCAACTAGTACGGTGTTGCTTGCATGAGGTGTTGCCTCTGCCATGATGCCCACCTATTGACAACGCTTGTTTTAGTCTAGACCCTATGAATCCTAGGGTTTCTATATAAACTTTACTCCTATACTTAAGGATAACATATGAGTGTTATTGTCCCCCTTCCTTTTAATCCAAAGCACTATAACGATATCCTTTCTAGGGATGATTATGCAGAGAAAAACAATTTTAGATCCTATTTACTCCCATGCATGTCCATCTTGTGGAGGAGATGTAGAGGCTAGTTCGCTAGAGAGAGTAGGGATTTGTACAAGGTGTTTTGCCGGAAGTAATAAATACACGCTTTCGGCTCTATCATCATATCATGATCTTTTAGAAGAAATAGAGTATTTTGCCAAGTTTTTCCAAGAGGTCAATAATGGTTTTAAACCATGGGGTGCCCAGCGAGCATGGGCTAAAAGATTACTCAACAAAGAGAATACAGTAATAATAGCCCCTACTGGCATGGGAAAGACAACTTTACTTATAACATACGCTTTATACGCTACTAAGGAGTACAAGCATAAGATCCTATATCTTGCACCGACAAAAGCTTTGGCGAAACAAATATACGAAAAATTGGTAAATAGCGGAATTGATAGCATTAAGATCATATTCTATGATTCATCATTATCCAAAAGGAAAAGAGAAAAAATCCTTGAAGCTGTGAAAAACGGGCAGTATGATATACTTGTTGCTACTAATCATTTCTTATCAAGATACGACGATCTTGTTCGGGAAAGCAATCCCGACATAATTATGATCGATGATGTTGACTCGCTAATGCGCAGTGCAAAAAGCATAGTAAAACTACTCCGTCTACTAGGTTATGATGATGAAATTATCGAACTCATTAAGAAGAAACACTCAATACTCTGGAGACTTATTGTGCTAAGATCTTTGAATAAAGAAGAAGAATCTAAGGAACTAATAAAGAAGCTCTTAGAGATCGAGATAAAGATAGATGATAAGTTATCAAAAGTTAAGAGAAAACAAGTTATTATATCATCAGCAACCGGTAAAATGCGTGGCGGCTATGCATCAATACTTAGAGATCTTTTACGTACCGATATTTCAGGTATAACAATATATGGCAGAAATGTAACCGATTCCTATTATCTCTTCAAAGACGGGAAAGAGCTAAACGACGCCCTTATCAGTGTAATCAAAAAATTAGGCCGTGGATGCCTTATTCTGATAAGCCCAAGGCATCCATTTAAGGAAGTTTTCAAAAATATTGCTGAACACTTAAAGAAGGAAGACCTTGGTCTAAAGATAGCCGAGGCGACACCATATAATATTAAAAAATTCATTGAAGGTAAGATCGACATCATAATAGGGAGCTCTAGCTACTACGGTACGAGCGTCAGAGGTATAGATGCACCTGAACACATTAGATACATTATATTTCTAGGAATACCTGCATTTACAATAGATCTCGAGGGATTTCTTGCAAATATAACATTACTCTCTAGAGCGGGGCTGTTGCTATCTGAAGAAATAGGTAATAGTTCCTATAGAACTATAAGCGTAAACCTAAGAAATATTATGTTTAAGCTTAGTCCAGGTGAAAGGAGATTATTATCATATCTAATGAAAGGCAAAATCACAGTTGAAGATATTAGTAATGAAAAAATATCTAAGCTATATAACGAGATTAATTCCTACTACAAACAAATTTTAAGCGATCTAAAAGAACTGCTTAAAAATAAGAGAATATTGAACATGGGGTCGATAACTCTCTTTTACAACGAAAAAACAGGATCATATAAAGCAATTATTCCCGATGTTATGACCTACATTCAGGCAAGTGGAAGAACAAGCAGACTATTAAGGGGAAAAATGACTCATGGACTCTCAATAATATTTGAAAACATAATATTTTCTAACGTAGTTAAATCCCTGGAGAAAAGACTCAATGTATACAACGAGGAATTAGTCTTTAAGGAACTTGACCAAGTTGATCTTGACCTTGAAATAAAAGAAATAATCGATAGTAGGACTCAAAAGAAAGAAGTCAGCATGCTTAATTATAAGAACATATTATTTATAGTAGAGTCGCCGACGAAAGCAAGAACTATTGCGAGATTCTTTGGTAAACCAACTAGAAGGAAAATAGGCAGTGTTAGTGTATTTGAGATACCATTCATATCAGGTAGTACTGTCATACATATGAATGTTATAGCAACACGTGGCCATATATATGATCTAACAACAGAACCAACGGGCGTATACGGAGTAATTTTCGATAACAGTAAGATAATGCCCAAATATGAAACAATAAAACGCTGTAGGATTTGCGGCCATCAATTCACATACGGAGATAAATGTCCAAGATGCGGTAGCTCCGCTTTTTATGATTCAATCGAAATAGTCAATGTTTTGAGAAAGCTATCATCAGAAGCAGACGAAATATACATAGCCACAGACCCTGACATAGAGGGAGAAAAGATCGCTTATGATGTATATTTAACTGTTAGGCCCTTTATAAGTGAGGAAAATATATGGAGAATAGAGCTCCATGAAATAACGTTATCGGAGCTAAAGAAAGCATTCAGTAAAAAGAGAAGAATTAATAAAAAGCTCGTGGAGGCCGAGATATATAGACGCATACTTGATAGACTCATAGGCTTTAGCTTAAGCCAGAAGCTATGGATTAAGTACGGTAAGAATTGGTTGGGAGCTGGAAGAGTTCAAACACCTGTTCTTGGATGGATTATTGAACAGTACAATAAATGGAAGCTGAACAAATGTAAGCTAATTATACTTGAACTACCCAACGATCTTAAAGTAAGGTTTCATTTCGGGAAAGATGATTATAAGAGAATAGTAGATAGGATTATTAAGGAAGGCGTTGAGCTCAGACTCTTAGAAATTAATGAAAAAACATTCAATCCACAACCACCATACACTACTGACACGCTTCTAGAGGATGCATCCAGATTAGGGATACCATCGAGACTCGCTATGAAGATCGCACAAGAGTTGTTCGAATCAGGCTTGATAACCTATCATAGAACCAACTATACGTATGTATCCTCGACAGGAATATCAATAGCTAGGCAGTATATTGAAAAACATGGATTTAGAGATCTATTCAGACCTAGCCACTGGGGCGATAAAGGAGCACATGAGGCAATACGGCCAACTCATCCTCTCGATGTTGAGGAGCTCATAAAAACTATTTCAGAGGGATTGATAAATCCGTCAATACCCCTAACTGGTCTACACTACAAGCTCTACGGTATGATCTTTAACAGATTCATTGCTAGTCAGATGAAACCCTACAAGGCAAAGGTAGCCAAGATTTCAGTATATGTAGCAGATCTAAAATTGGCCGAACTAGAGCTGATCCTAGAAATAGTAGATCATGGATTCGATGTTATCAGAAAAACCACAACGTATCCATTGCTACAAGACATGATAGGCAGGAAGCTCACGCCTGTAAGTATGAAGGTTGTGGATTCATCTCTAGAGAGGCTTCATAGCGAAGGCTCGATCATTAAGCTGATGAAGTCAAAGGGACTTGGAAGACCAAGTACTTATGCATCAATAATCTCAAGCATAATCAGACATGGATACGTAATTAGATCAAAGAAGAGGGGGTATCTCATACCGACGAAAACAGGTATAGAAGTATATAATTATCTCGCTAAAAACTATGCAGAACTAGTTTCGGAAACAACTACTAAGAAGATGGAGGAAACCATTGATATGATAGCTTCAGGTAAGACAAGTGCGGAAACCGCCATATTACTAGTGCTGGACAAGATAACATCATATAAGCTACCAATAACTGTTAGTTCGCAACCCAGTAGTGTAGAAACATAACATTGAAAACTAAGGTATATCCTAATATTTTCTTCGGACCCTAATGGCTATGTACGATCTTCTTCTGCCTCTAAATCTCTCACTACCTATTTCAACGTTTACTAACTCGATACTATCACCGAGTTTATCTTTGAGTATTCTGTAAACGTCCACAGCTTTGCTAATGAAGTCCCCTCTACCCTTGATTATTATCTCGTCTATACCTTCATTGAAGCTGACAATAGCGTCGAAAATATAGTCATCAATATGTTTTTTACCTATATCAATTATCTTTGTCTGAGGTGATAACACTTCATTGCACCACCGCATATTCTTCGTACACACTACTATCCTAATCGAAAATACATGGGAGGGATTATTTAAGGTCTACTATAACACCGAGAGACTCAGCCGGGATTCGCTATTATTTCATCCCGTTAAGGTCTTTGGATAGGGCGTTCATCATCCCTATACTCATGTATTTTTCCAAATGCTTTAATTAAACGTCCGGATATATCCACTAGATAAGATGCTATAACTGATGCATCACCACATGTTACGTACAAGGAGCGGGGGATTAGCAATAGGTCTAGCTTATCGATATTATTTCCGTAACCTGGTATAATCCGAATAATGGATCTTTTTCTCTTACTATTGTATATACACACAACTAGATCGTTATCCAGCCGCGAAGCCGAGAGGCTATTGTTTCCGCTACGAACTTTCCGTTGAAACGTCATGGATTCACACGCATTATGTTTAACCCTCATATATACTTCAGCACATATTGTTTCA
>Ga0256833_1001836_pt1 | contig 15283 bp, 14 predicted proteins | sample 356284metaG_FD_190535 | JGI IMG/M metagenome (GOLD analysis project Ga0256833, IMG submission 190535) | Hydrothermal vent microbial communities from Mid Atlantic Ridge, Atlantic Ocean - 356-284 | ecosystem: Environmental > Aquatic > Marine > Hydrothermal vents | place: Atlantic Ocean: Mid...
CTCCATGTTTGGCTATAAAAATGAGAAATACAGGGATTTCGGCTGGTTCCCGGCCAGGTTCGACGACCTGCTCAACCTGGTTCCGGCCCGTCTCTCCGCCCTCTGCATTGTCGTGGCGGCCCTGCTTGCCGGTGGTACGCCCGGCCGGGCCTGGAAGATCCTTGTCCGTGACCGGCGCAACCACACCAGCCCCAACGCCGGCTTTCCCGAGGCCGCCATGGCCGGCGCCCTCGGCATCCGCCTCGGCGGCCCTTCCAGCTACTTCGGCACCCTGCTGTCCAAGCCGACCCTGGGCGATCCTGTCTTTTCCCCGGCGCCCCGCCACATCCTCCAGGCCAACCGCATCGTCCTCATCGGCTCCCTCTGCAGCCTCATCCTTCTCTCCGCCTGCTACCTGCTGCTGGCCGGCTGATAGTGGCACATTGTCGTCATGTTCGCCTGCCGCTTCTTTTTAGCGGGAATCCCATCACACCTGGATCGCAAGCTGCTGTCCTGTCAAAAAGGGCCGGCTTGTCAGTATAAAGTTGACAAATACGACATGGCGAATTATCATGCGGTATGACTGAAACAAAATGCTATTCACTGGAGGAGTTGGGAAGGCTGACGAATCTGTCTCCCCGGACGATTCGCAGCTATATTCAGAAAGGTCTGTTGCCCGGCGCGGCAACTCGTGGGCGCAACGCGTCATATACAGACATACATTTAGATCGGTTGCGCTGCATGCAGCTTATCCGTGAGAAAAGCGGGCTGCCGCTTGATGAACTGCGGATGGTGATGCTGGCGCTTTCCGAAGAACAGATACACCGGATCGCCACCGGGCAGGAAGAGGTTCTCGCTCTGCCGATCGGGCAGCAGGCGCCGGTGGGGCAGGGATATGGCAGCCCCGTTCTGAACAGATCCATGGAGCCGGGGACGGGGCTGGCTGTCTCCGGGCCGTCTGATATACAGACACGGGAAAAATCGAGAGCCCTGGATTACCTGCACCGGATGCGGAACACGACAGGGTCGTCGGAGTCCCGCTTTGCGGAGTTGGTCCGGACAATGGAAGAACTTACGCGGAATCGGCGTGTTTACAGGAAGGCCAGAAACGAATGGTGGGCCACTGTCAAGGTCACCGAAGACATGGAAATTCGTGTGCGGGGATTGAGTGACGAGGACATTGGCCGTCTTGAACGACTGGCAGACATCTTGCGCTCTTTGCTCATGAAAGGAGGGTAACCGGAAAATATAAAAATGATAAAGTCACACGTTGTAACGTACTGCCAGATGGCTTTCTGGGGGGGCTATCGGCGCTGTAGAAAAGGAACAGGACCACACGTAAGGGGAATGAATGGATTTGACGGAATTCTCAGGTATTATCCGGGCTGATTCCCAGCCCGTGGTGTTGCTTGAGGGCATGCGTGCTCTACCGGCCAGTGACAGGGAAAAACTGGTGACAGTCGGTCGTTTTCTGGCGGAAAATTTTCCTTCCGCCAGTTTCAGGACCGGTAATGCGGCCGGAACTGACGAGGCCTTTGCCGAGGGCGTTGCCCTTGTTGATGCCACACGGCTGGAATATGTCCTGCCATATCCCGGACACCGGAAAAAGCAAATGGTTCAGGGTGCCCGTGTACTGCCACTGCAGGAAGTGGCAGAAGAGGAAGAACGGCTGGTTGCACTGACCCTGGAGGCGTCCCCATCTCATTCTTCCATGCTGGAAAAACGGAACGTGGTACCAAAACTGCGGGCCAAGGCAAAATACATCCTCCGGGATACCCTGAAGGTTACCGGATTACCTGACCAGGGGTTTGGCCGGGCGACCATTGGCCTTTTCTACGCCAATCCCGACGATCCCCTGACCGGTGGCACAGGTCATACAATCAGGGTTTGCCGGCAATGCAATGTCCCGGCTGTGCTGCAGGCCGACTGGCTGACCTGGGTGTATGAATGAGCCGAAGCCGGAAAGAGGAAGGTAAAAGATCAGCAGCACGCCATCTGCACGCGCTCGTGGCTGGCCGCATAGCGCGGACTATAGCGGCCAGCCACGACCACGCACAGCTGACGCACTGCTGATCTTTTACCAAAAGTATTGCTCTTTTTCAGGTAGTTGCTGATAGCGGTGAACTATTACAGAGGAAGAAGGATGGAAACCTGTTTTGTCGCAACGCGGGAGTGTCGAGATTTTCGTTAGGAATTGTCGAGGGTTGAATATTCTATCTGCTTGAAATAGGGAATTCTATTCTGACACAAGTCCAGCAGTAAAGTAGCATCTTGCCAAAAGCAGGTATATCGGTCCGGCAGTGCACCTCAGGCAGGGAAAACGCATGAAATTTTCTTAAATAATCAAGAAGTTACGTGAGGGTTATTTTTAGGCAAACAGCCTTGTATTGTGGAGGATGGCCGTTTGGCGGCATTTTCATGTCGCCATGGCCGTCCTGAGAGAATGTTCGAATTCGTTGACTCGAAATGAAAAGTTCAGCCCGGTAGGGAGCAGTGATGAGAATGGGCCGCATCCTGTTATGCAGGGTGCGGGCACGGTTGAGCATCGCCACTGGCAGCTCTCTGTATGCGTGTTCCCTGGCCTAATATCAGGAGGATGGATATGCTGTTGGAAAGAAGCCTTGCCGTATCAACTGTATTGAACAGATTCCGTCCGGCCCTTGAAGCTGCTCTTGCGGCTGGAGAAATCCTGCGTGAATCCTTCATGCACGAAGGAGGACCACCCGGGAGGAGCGTGAGCTGCGCTGATGCCGATCCGGTTGCGGAACGGATGATCCGGGAATATCTGGAGCAGGCCTGGCCCGATGACGGCTATCTGGGAGAGGAAACCGGTTATCGTCATGCCGCTGCCGGCAACAGGAGAACCTGGGTTGTGGATCCCAACGACGGGACTGCGGCTTTCATGCAGGGTTTCCGTGGCTCGGCGGTCTCCATCGCCTTGCTTGAGGACGGGGTTCCTGTTTTTGGTGTGGTGTATGCCCACAACTGGCCCGGAGACGAAGGCACTTTCATCGCCTGGGCCGAAGGTGGACCAGTGGTCTGCAACGGTGAGGAGGTGAACCATACCGTGCCGGAGGAAATCACGGAACAGGTCGTTTTTGTTTCGCAGGCCGCCGACCGGAAAGCCGGCGCCAATCTTGCCTGTGTCGCGCCACGACGCTATTTTGCCATCCCGAGCGTTGCCTTTCGCCTTGCCCTTGTCGCCGCAGGGTTCGGGGTGGCGGGTGTTTCCATGGCAATGCCCACTGCCTGGGATCTGGCTGCTGGACAGGCGCTTCTGCGGGGGGCGGGGATGGACCTGTACGACGGCAGAGGGGAACCTGTTCGCTACGATACCACCGGCCGTCTGCGCAATCAGATAAGCACCCTGGTGATTGGCGGTATCCCGGAGGTTTGTTCGTCGTTGTTGCAGAGCGACTGGGATTCCGTGCTGAGGCCTTGCTGTGCGGAGGACGCGCCCTGGACCCTTGAAAGGCCGCGTGCCGGATATGTGGTTCGGGATGCCGGAAAATTGTCGCGGGCACAGGGTTGTATTCTGGGGCAGCTCTGCGGTGATGCGCTGGGCAGCCAGGTTGAATTTCTCTCCGCAGATGAAATCACAAGGCGTTTTCCCGGCGGAGTAAGTGAAATTCATGCCAGTCGCATCTGGAACACTCTGGCCGGTCAGCCGACTGACGATTCGGAGATGGCGCTGATCCTGGCGCGTAGCCTGTTACAATATGGCGGGTATTCGGACACTCAGGTCAAAGAGGCCTATCGCTACTGGTCAGAAAGCCGTCCGTTCGACATGGGGGCTGCGATCAGCCGTGGCCTTGCCGATGAACATGACCAGGACTCCCAGGCCAACGGCGCACTCATGCGGGTCAGTCCCCTGGCGGTCTTCGGACATGCGCTGGACAAGGCAAGGCTTATGGACTTTGCACGGCAGGATGCCCGGATCACCCATCCGCATAGGCACTGTCAGGAGGTCAACATGCTGTACGTGCGGGCCATTGCCACGGCCGTGGATAAAGGACCGGAACCTTTCGAGCTGTACGAGCATATCAGGACCTGGGCCAGGGAGACAGAATGTTCTTCCGAGGTGATCACATGGGTTGAAGAAGCGCGTGACAGCAAGCCAGAGGACTGCTCGCCGCGCCACGCCGGCTGGGTGCGTATCGCCTTTGGTAATGCCATCTGGCAACTCCTGCATGCGCCGGATACTGAAACAGCACTACTGGATACGGTTTCCGGAGGGGGAGATGCCGACACCAATGCTGCCATTGCCGGCGCCCTGCTGGGTGCCGTACATGGACTGCATTCCATTCCCGAGCGCTGGCGGCGCATGGTCCTGAGCTGTCGGCCACTGGAGGGATTTGCGCATATCCTGAACCCACGCCCGAAGGGCTTCTGGCCGGTAGATGCCTTGTTCCTTGCCGAACATCTCCTGCTGGCCGGCGAAGAGGCTGCCGACAACGGCGCCACGCTTGCCACTTGAGTAGCTGGCGCGGAATATGTCACTGAAAATGAGATAATATTGCGAGCTGGACCCCATAGACGGGACAGCATGCTGATATATCTGTCCCCGGAGTATCTTTCATTCTTGACAGTTTGAGAGGACCTCTGTAAAAGAAAAACTGGAGATACGGTCGTTCATGGCTCGCGCATCTCGGCCCCGGAAACTCCGTTGGCGGTGGCATAGCACATTGTTGCCGAAAATACGGCATGTTACGTCCGGCAATACAAATTGAGATGCGCGAATCATAATTTTAACAGTGTTTTCAAAGAGTTATATGCTCAATGCTCTCCTTGTATCGGCTTGTCTGTGCACCGTGGACTTGATTTTGAAGGACATGCGCGAATCTCAGCCTGTAACTAATCAAAACCACACGTGATTTCAGGGTAAGGGTTCCAAACAATGCCCCGATTAGAGGGGATTACGACACCACTCCCTTCCATCTGGCGCGCGGACTTTTGACGTTCCAAACAATGCCCCGATTAGAGGGGATTACGACTCAATGGGGCAAATGGGTTGCTTCGAAATCTTAGCTGTTCCAAACAATGCCCCGATTAGAGGGGATTACGACGTATGCGGCCCATCAGAATAGCTTGTCTTGAACACAGTTCCAAACAATGCCCCGATTAGAGGGGATTACGACTGTCCTCCTGTGGTTGTGAGGATGATTGATTCATCCGTTCCAAACAATGCCCCGATTAGAGGGGATTACGACTAAAGCCGGGGCCTGCGCATGTGTCTTTTCCACAACAGTTCCAAACAATGCCCCGATTAGAGGGGATTACGACGCAGAACTGGTCATCATCTGCCGCGACTCCATGTCGCGGTTCCAAACAATGCCCCGATTAGAGGGGATTACGACCTCCCTGTATTACTACTTGTGGAGATGCCGGAAGGTGTTCCAAACAATGCCCCGATTAGAGGGGATTACGACCAAAGATAACCATGTTCCTTGGGAGCTTGACATTGGTTCCAAACAATGCCCCGATTAGAGGGGATTACGACTATAGGGCGTGTTTGGACATCTCATGTGTGATTAACAGTTCCAAACAATGCCCCGATTAGAGGGGATTACGACTTCGTTCTCTTCCACGGCGGGACATCTGTTTCAGTGTTCCAAACAATGCCCCGATTAGAGGGGATTACGACTTTCTCGTCTTCCGCACCGCTCGCACATCGGGTACTGCTGCTTGTATATCCTTGCGACCTTGTTCCACTGCGCGCCATACCCGGTCCTGACTTGCCTGTTCCTGTTGACCCTGTTGTATTGCCTGTGGCGCTCAATCTTTTTCTCTTCCCCATAGCCGGCTGCATGCCTCGCAGTATCCATCACTGTTTCTTGTCACTTCAGGGCACCCTGGCCGCCGGCATGGTCTCAGTGGTCTTGGTGGTATTTTGTTATGTTTAGCTTGATGTTTTGTTATATTATGTTATAAAATATGAATGAAATCATCTGGCACAACAGGGCTCGCAAGAGCATTGTCCGAATTCCTGATCCATACCGCAGCGCGATCCATGATCATGTTGACCGCCTCGCTGAATTCCCGTCCTGTTCCGAGCTCGATATCAAGCCCTTGAAGAGCCACAAGTATGGATACAGGCTTCGGGTTGGCAGGTACCGTGTCTTGTTCGACCATGTCGACACAATCAGAATCATCAAGATCCAGGAGGTAAAGAAACGTGATGAGCGCACATATTGAGCCCCAGGTCATCAAGCATAACGGAAGGCCGGTGTTCGCTGTTTTGCCGTGGGACGAATACAAGCGTCTTGTGTCCATGGCCTGCGATGATGACGACGTGTTTTTCCCGAACGACGTTGTCAAGGCGAATAGCTCAGGCATGTGCCTGGTCCGTGCCTGGCGGGAACATTTTGGCATGACCCAGGCTGAGCTTGCAAGAAAGGCTGGTATGAGCCAGCCGGCCCTTGCCCGCATCGAGAAAGGCGCTGGCACGCCCCGCATGTCCACCCTGTCCCGTCTTGCCGATGCCATGGGCATTGATGTCAGGCAGCTTGTCGATGACTGACCGCATCATTGTGCGCATCAATCAGCGTTTTCACCAGTGTCCCGCCATCCGCGCTGGATAGCTCCCATCATAATTAAGGGGACACCATAATTAAGGGGACACCATACTGAATATACGGGCAATTCAGTATGGTGTCCCCTTAATAGGGTGCGATAGGGCCTGGTAATCAAATCCTATTCATTCGCTAATCAGAATCCAACATACCGGCGTTATCGTCCTGGCAAGTTCAACCAACTCCAATGGGAGGGAATCTGCCATGGATACGAAACGTTCGCTGGAAAGCAAGGCCCTTGTCAAGGCAGCCAAGATCATCTGTGAACTGAAGTCAGGCCTCTGCCCGATCAGGGAAGAGGACTTTTCCGGCTGTCCCTTTGCCTGTACCGAGGATATCAGGCCGTGGCAGTGCTGGGTGGCCTACCTGACCGCTCATGCGGGCCGGCATGAGGAAAGGGACAGGCATGCATCTCTTCGTCTCGTGGCCTGAGAGGGGGAGAGGGATCATGGCAGGATGGATTCCGGCAAGGCAATGGAAACGGGTCCGGTCCCGTGTTGCAGGCTCGCCAGCGACCACCGCGTCAGCGGATATGCCGTTGCCCCTGAGTACGCCAGCCCGGCCACAACCGCTGGCACGGCGCGGCCTGTCACCTGCGGGAGAGCGATGGCAACGCTGTTTTTTCCATCGGCTGCTGCTGCTGGCCCAGGCCTACAGGATGCTTGACAGTACCGGCGATGACGCGGGCCAGGCCCTCCGGTCCGGGGACGATCGGCAGGAGCGGCAAGGATGGACAGGGTGAAGTGGCCGTGATACGGAATTGCTGATTGCGCCGGACAGGACCGGCAGGGCGATGATGCCGTGGCGGCAGCCGGCAGGGGAGTGCTGCTGACGTTTTTCCCGCATTCAGGGGTTGACGCGGCCGGCCAATCGGGTACCTTTGCTTCCATCCTCTCCGGCAGCCCGTGCATGCCGGAACAGGAAGGTATCGGTCTGATCAGAATCCCTGTCCAGGATGGCTGCCATGGAGCTTTTGTTCGTCTGCCCGCGCATATTCCCGTTCACCACGTCGTGCCTTCTGCTCCCGGTCGCCGAGGCGTCGTGATGCCCCGGGTCCCGGCCTCCGCAGGGCTGTCCGCTCCCAGGGAGCCCCATGTCTACACCGTTGCCGAGCTGACCTCCCTGGTGCGGGAGATGCTCGAGTCACGCTTTCCCTTCATCTCGGTGGCAGGGGAGATCTCCAACCTGCGCCGCCCGCGTTCCGGACATATCTATTTCACGCTCAAGGACGACAGGGCCCAGATCCGGGCCGTGCTCTTCAGGATGCAGCAGCGTTACCTGGAGCGGGAGCCCGCCGACGGCCAGATGGTGGTCTGCCGGGGGCGGATCACAGTCTACGAGCCCCGGGGCGACTACCAGCTCATCGTCGATGCCCTGGACTTCCATGGCGCCGGCGCCCTGCAGCTCGCCTTTGAACAACTGAAGAAAAAGCTGGCCGCCGAAGGGCTTTTTGACGAGCATCTGAAAAAGGCGATACCGCCGATACCCGCGCATATCACCCTGGTCACCTCTCCAAGCGGGGCCGCGGTGCACGATTTTCTGCGTGTGGCCTCCAGCCGCTACCCGGCAACCAGGATCGGTGTCTATCCGGTTGCCGTCCAGGGGGACACGGCGGCGGACGAAATGGTGGCAGCCCTGGAGCGGATCAACGAGTCGCTTGCCACCGACGTGATCGTGCTCTGCCGCGGTGGCGGTTCCATCGAGGACCTGTGGGCCTTCAACGAAGAGAGGCTGGCCCGGGCCATCCATGCCTCCAGGCTGCCGGTGGTCAGCGCGGTGGGCCACGAGATCGATTTCACCATTGCCGATTTTGCCGCCGACCTGCGTGCACCCACGCCCAGCGCTGCCGCCGAGATGCTGCTGCCCGACGGCCGGGAGCTGTGGCAACGGGTGGCCGGCGCCCACGAACGGCTGGCGCGGGCGATGCGGGAGAGGCTGCAGCGCCTGCAGGAGCAGCTCGTCTTCCTGCGTCGGCGGCTGGGCACCATGGGCCATCCCCTGGAGAGCCTGGCCCTGCGCCTGGATCACGCAAGCCTCTCCCTGGAACGGGCAATGCTGGGATTTCTGGAGTCGAGGGAGCACAGCCTGGCCGCCTGGAGCGGGCGTCTGGAACAGAAGAGTCCTGCCGCCCGCCTGGAGCTGCATCGGCAGCGGCTGGCCGCTCTCCGGCAGCGGCTGCTGCTTGCCGGACCGGCCCTGGTGGACGCGAGAGGCAGGGAACTGGCGCGGCTTGCCGCGCTCCTCGAGGCGGTCAGTCCGCTGTCGACCCTGGCCAGGGGCTATGCCATTGTCAGGAAAGAAGAGAGGCCAGCCGGGATGATCCTGACCGACAGCAGGGAGGTGAGGGCCGGCGACCGGCTCGAGGTCCTGCTGCACAGGGGGCGGCTGCACTGCACCGTCGAGAGCACGGAGGAAGAACAGGGGAAGGAGATCAGTCGAGGATCTCGTCAAGCTCCTGGTTGATGGAGGCAATGAGATCAGGGATCTGCTCGGGATTCTGCCGGGCGACCTTCTTCAGCCTGCCACCCCACTCCTGCAGCATCCGGGTGTCGATCCTGCGGATGTCATTGCTCCTGCTCCACTCCAGGCCGATCTTGTAGCCGAGTTGTTCCAGGGCGATGCGCCGCTGGGCCCGTTCCGCCTCCGGCGTACTGGCAAGGATCTTTCTGGTGATCGCCTGCCAGCCGTCAGCCAGGAAGTTGCCTTCCTGGAAAATACGGAACCATTTCCGCTCCTCGGCGCTGAGCTGGGTCAGTTCGGGATGATCGTTGAGGTTCACGTCATGGATGATTGCGGCTTCCGCATCCTGAGCCCGGACCTGCGCGCAGGTGAGACAGAGACAGAGTTGAACGACTATCAGAACATACAGGGCTCGCACGGCATTCACCACAGAGTATGCGTTGGGGGAGATGAACCTATTATATAGCATCACCCCTGAGGCCTGTCAAGCCGGGCCATGCCGCAAAGTATAATTTTTTGTACCGGTGCGGCTGCAGCGCCACGCCATGCCGCTGCGACGTAACCCCTCACAGGATGGCGAACCATCGGTTTTTCCGGGCGTAACGGTGCAAGCGCTCTCAGGTCCGCAGATTCGGAGTGCAGACTCCGGATGGCGGGCGGCAAATCCTTGATGCTTTTTTTTCATTGTGGATGTATAGTGAAGGGTTCATGTAATATCGGGCAATGAAGTGCGCCGTGCGGACCAGTTCACCGGTATCGGCAACGACGTTGAACAACCGGAACCTTTTTTTACTGTGATGCCTGGATCGGGAGAACACGTTTCAGGGTGGTCCTGGCGATTGCAGTGACCGACCGCCGCCCGGCCGGGAACGGGAGTACACCATGGGAAAACAGAGCGCCTTTGACCAGCGCACCATCGAGGTGCAGGCAACGCCACCGACCGAAGACCTGCTGGATCAGTTGAATCTGCCGCCGGCAGTGGCGGATTTTATCCGCAGGAACCGGCGGACGATCTGGACTGTTGTCATTGTTGTTGTGGTGCTGGTGGTGGGAATTGCGCTCTATGATTCCTACAGGACCTACAGGATCACCAGGGCGGCGCAGGCCCTGGATGCGGCCATGATCGCCGAAAACAGCCAGCGCGAGCAGCAGCTCCGCTCCGTGATCGGGCAGTATGGTTCCACCCCCTCCGCCCTGTGGGCCAGGATCGAGCTGGCCCGGCTGCGGCAGGACAGGGGGGACTTCGCCGGGGCCATTGCCATCCTTGAGAAGGTCAATGCCGACCTGGCCGCCGACGACCCGGCCAAACCGCTGGTGCTCTTCAACCTGGGCGGTCTCTACGAACAGGAGAAAAAACCGGACCAGGCCCTGGTGTCCTACCGCGAACTGAGCGGCATCAAGGGCTTCGAGGCCGAGGCGTTCAAGGCCATGGGCCGGGTCTATGAACAGGAACAGAACCGCGACTCCGCAGCCGAGATGTACCGGAAATACCTCGCTCTGACCGAAAAGGGGGAGGGAAGCCCTGTCGCCGACCCTGAGCGGAAACTCATCGAGGCGCGTCTCAAGCGGCTGCAGTCGTAGTACCGGGGAAAGACACCATGTCTCCGGGTCGCCCGGGCCCCTGCCGATCCCGGCCGCAGGGGGACCGGCCTCTCCCCGCCCGGGCGGCCGGCTCGCGACTCTGGTCTGAAGATGGCCTGTACCAGTTCACCGGTAAGCGCTTACAGTATTGTGGTCGAAAAAACCGGTGGTTGGTTATCCCGCGAGGGGTTATGTTCACCGCTCCTGTCAACTGCGCTGAACGTACCGGGATTTTTTCGAACTTACACTCTCCTGAGCCATGGATATCCTCCGAACACCGGCTGAAATGACGGCCTGGTCCGGTGCACGGGCCGACCGGGGCAGGCGCATCGCCCTGGTGCCGACCATGGGGTACTTCCATGAAGGCCATCTCCGCCTCATGCGCATGGCCCGCCGCCATGCGGACCGGGTGGTGGTCAGCCTGTTCGTCAACCCGACCCAGTTCGCCCCTGGCGAGGACCTGGACCGCTACCCCCGCAACAGTGAACGGGATATACGTCTCGCCGGCCGGGAAGGCGTGGACGCCCTGTTCATGCCCGATGCCGGAGCCATGTACCCGCAAGGCTTTCAGACCGTGGTCTCGGTGGAGGGGCTGAGCAGGCATCTCTGCGGTGCCAGCCGGCCCGGGCATTTTGCCGGTGTCACCACCGTGGTCTGCAAGCTGTTCCACATCGTCAGGCCTCACTGCGCCGTGTTCGGGGAAAAGGATTTCCAGCAGCTTGCCGTGATCCGCAGGATGGTACGCGATCTCGACATGGGAATCGAGATCCTCGGCCACCCCATTGTCCGGGAGCCGGACGGGCTGGCCATGAGTTCCCGCAACACGTATCTCGATGATGCTCTGCGTCCCTCTGCCCTGAGCCTGTACAGCGCCATCGGCCTGGCCAGACAACTGGCTGCCGGAGGCATGGTCAGCGAGCCGGAACTTCGTCGCCGGGTGCGGGCCCACATCGAGTCGTTCCCGGAGACCGAGATCGACTATGTGGCCTTTGTCAACGAGCAGAGCCTGGAGGCCGCCGATCCCGTGGACGAGGCAACGGTGCTGGCCCTGGCGGTCAGGGTCGGTGGCAGGGTGCGCCTGATCGACAACGGCCGTCTCTTTCCGTAAGAGTGCACCGGTATCGGCAACTACCTGAAAAGACGGATACTTTTATCTCTTTCCCGGCAGCGGCGACTGAGGGGCCGGAAAAATGTACAACATTCACTGGTAATTCAGAACGGTTGCCGATAGCGGTGAACTGTAACAGATACTCTTTCATGCAGCGAATCCTACTCAAATCAAAGATCCACCGGGCAACCGTCACCGAGGCGGACCTGAACTACGAAGGCAGCCTGACCATAGACCGGCGGCTCATGGAGGCCGCAGGCATCGTGCCCTTTGAGCAGGTCAAGGTCTACAATATCAGTAACGGCGAGCGGTTCGATACCTATGCCATCGAGGGCGCGCCCGGTTCCGGGGTCATCGGTCTCAACGGGGCCGCCGCCCGCAGGGGACACGTGGGCGACCTGATCATCATCGTCTGCTACGCCCTGTACACGGATGAGGAACTGGCCGGGTTCAGGCCGGATATCCTGCTGCTGGACGAGGCCAACAGGATCAAGAAAAAGCTTGCCATATGAGGTGAACCATGCCCGGATTTGAGGTGTTCGGAGAAGAGGAGAAGCAGCAGGCCCTGGAGGTCTTTGCCACCGGTGTCCTGTTCCGTTACGAGTTCGGCGAACAGCGGCAGGGTGTCTACAAGGTGCGCGAGTTCGAGGAGGCCTTCTGCCGCTATACCGGCGCAGCCCATGCCCAGGCCGTGACCTCGGGCACCGCCGCCCTCAAGGTGGCGCTTGCCGCCCTGGGCGTCGGGGCAGGGGACGAGGTGATCACCCAGGGATTCACCTTTGTCGCCACCTGGGAGGCGATACTCGATATCGGCGCCATCCCGGTCTTCACCGAGGTGGACAAGACCCTGAACATGGATCCCGCCGACCTGGAGAAGAAGATCACCGGCCGGACCAGGGCCATCATCCCGGTGCACATGCTCGGCGGCCAGGCCCGCATCGAGGAGATCGTCCGCATCGCCGACCGGCACGGCATCCCGGTGATCGAGGACACGGCGCAGGCCGCGGGCGCCCGTCTCCACGGCCGCCACCTGGGCACCTTCGGCGCCATCGGCACCTTTTCCTTTGACTCGGTGAAGACCATGACCACCGGCGAGGGCGGCATGTGCATCACCAGTGACGAGGATCTGTGGCGCAACATGTCCGAGTATCATGACCATGGCCATGACCATGCGGTCAATCCCGGTGGCCGTGGCGGCGAGGGGCGCCGTTTCATCGGCTTCAACTACCGGATGATGGAGCTGCAGGGCGCCATCGGCCTGGCCCAGCTCGCCAAGCTCGATGGTATGGTCTCGGCCCAGCGGGCGAACAAGGCCATTCTCAGGGAGGCTGCCGCCGCCATCCCCGGGGTCTCCTTCCGGACCCTGCCGGACGAGGCAGGCGATTCCGCCACCTTTCTCGCCTTCATGCTGCCCGACCGGGACCGGGCGGCGCAGGTCAACGCCATCCTGCGCAAGCAGGGGGTTGGGGCCATCAATTTCGGTGAAAACACCTGGCATTTCTATCCACGCTGGGAGCATCTTGCCGGCGGCAGGACCCTCTGCCACAGCGGCTGGCCGTTCCAGGCCCACGGTAAACGGCGGGTCGTCTATGATCCCGCCGCTCTGCCGGCCTCGGCCGAGCTCATGAACCGGACTCTGGTCTATCAGATCCCGGTCCGCATGGACGAGGCCTGGCGGGACAGGGTGGTCGCGGCCCTGGAGCAGGCGGCCCGTTCCCTTTAAGGGGTAAGGGCAGGCAGGTTGCCTCTGGCGGTCAATCGCCGGCTCCCGTGCCAGCCTGCTGGTAGACGTCGAAACGGACGGTTTTTCCCGCCAGGGAGAACGACGGCCGACGACCGCCCAGGAAGGGGCCTTTTTTCGGCCGCTTGACCACCACTCTCACCGTGGCCGTCTGCAGGGCGTCCTCGAGCAGCCGCCCGGCCCCGCCCGGCTCCACCGGCGTTCCGACGAGCAGTTGCAGCAGTTGCAGCCCCTTCTTGACCCGCGCTGATTTCTCCCGGGCCGGAAACATGGGGTCCAGGTAGACGACCAGGGGACGGGCCGGATCAGGTCCCTGGCGCCAGGATGCAGCGTTGAATTCTTCCGCCCTGAGCCGTATGCGCCGGCAGATCGTCCCGGCCACCGGATCGGCCGCAGCCCTGCGCAGGCCATCCTCCAGCATCGCCGCCACCACGGGATGCTGTTCAAAGAGATGGACCCGGCAGCCGGCCGCCGCCATCAGAAAACCGTCACCTCCCAGGCCGCCGGTGGCATCGAAGACCAGGGGCATGCGGTACTTTCCCGCCCCCACCGCCCTGAGCAGCATCTGCCCGCCCTGGCTCCGACGGCGGTGATCGAGCCTTCCCCGGACAAATTCCACCCATACCGCGCCGGTCAGGGCCGGATCCCCGGTCCTGCAGAGTTCCAGCCGCTTGCCGGTCAGCCGCAGCAGCAGCATGTCCGGGCCGGCCTCGCTGACCAGGGGCAGGTGCAGCCGGCGGGCCAGCCGCTGCGCCTGCTCATGACAACCGGGAGCACCGGCCATGACAGCGCAGGGCAGGGGGGATGGCGGATGTTGTGTCGCCTTTTTGCCGCGTGATGCACGCATGGATTTCGCTTGTTCGGAATCCTGTCCGTTGCCGGCAGCGGGCCGTATTTTGCAACCCGCTGTTTTTGTTTGTTCATTGCCTTTTCAGAAGGGGCAATGTATCATAAAATATCATGAAAAATCAAAAGTTGCATGGTCTTCCGTGCAATCGTGAAAACCCGGGAGCCCGGAGAAGGAGATGAGTGAACCAGAGTCCAGGGTGGTGGCCATCATCCCTGCCCGTTACCATTCCAACCGTTTCGAGGGCAAACCGATCATGCCCATCTGCGGCAAGCCCATGATCCGGCACGTGGTGGAGCGTGCCTGGCGGGTGCCCATGCTGTCCAGGGTGGTGGTGGCCACCGATGACGAGCGGATCGCCTCGGTGGTCAGCGATTTCGGCGGGGAGGTGGTCATGACCCGTGCCGACCACGCCTCCGGCACCGACCGTCTTGCCGAGGCCGCGGAGCTGCTGGACATTGCGGAAAACGACGTGGTGGTCAATATCCAGGGCGATCAGCCCCTGTTCCCGGCCGAGGTGGTGGAACAGGTCGCCACGCCCCTGCTGCGTGATCCGGCCCTGCCCATGGCCACCCTGATCTACAAGATCGTGCGGCCCGAGGAGATCGCTGATCCCAACCACGTGAAAACGGTCTTTGACTGCTACGGCAACGCCCTCTACTTTTCCCGTTCTCCCATTCCCTTCCAGAGAAATCCCGAAGAGGATGTTCAGCCCACCTACTATAAACACCTGGGGTTTTACGCCTATCGCAAGGGATTCCTGCTGACCTTCGTCGGTCTGCCCGAGGGGGAATGGGAACGGTTTGAAAAGCTGGAACAGTTGCGGGCCCTGGAGTATGGCCACACCATCCGGGTGGTGCTCACCGAGCACGACTCCATCGAGGTGGACACACCGCGCGATATCGAGCGGGTCGAGGCTGTCCTGGCCGCGGCCGGGGCCTGAGGTAAAAGTTCAGCAGCACGCCATCTGCACGCGCTCGCGGCTGGCCGCATAG
>Ga0256833_1001837_pt1 | contig 15277 bp, 13 predicted proteins | sample 356284metaG_FD_190535 | JGI IMG/M metagenome (GOLD analysis project Ga0256833, IMG submission 190535) | Hydrothermal vent microbial communities from Mid Atlantic Ridge, Atlantic Ocean - 356-284 | ecosystem: Environmental > Aquatic > Marine > Hydrothermal vents | place: Atlantic Ocean: Mid...
CCGAGGTTGCGAAACCCGGGTGCTGATCGACACCTCGCCGGACATGCGCGAACAGCTTCTGGCGGCGGGCGTGGGCACGCTGGACGGGGTGCTCTATACCCACGAGCATGCCGATCATATCCATGGCATCGACGATCTGCGGGCGGTCTATTTCAACATGAACCACCGCCATGTGCCGGTCTATGCCAATGACCGCACCGCCAACGTGCTGCTGTCGCGCTTTGGCTACTGCTTCCACACGCCGCCGGGCAGCGGCTATCCGCCGACCCTGAAGATGCACCGGATAAAACCGGGCGAGCCGGTCAAGATCGGCGGGGCAGGGGGGACAATCCGTGCCCATCCCATCGGCCTTGAGCATGGCCATTTCCATTCGCTGGGATTTCGCATCGGCAATCTGGCCTACAGCCCCGATCTCAACGGCATTCCGGAAAGCTCGGTGCCGCTGCTGCAGGATCTGGATGTGTGGATCGTCGATGCCTTGAGGCCGGGGCCGAAGCCGCATCCGACCCATTTCGTGCTCGAGGAGACCCTGGAATGGATCGCCCGGCTGAAGCCGAAGCGGGCCATCCTGACCGATATGCACGTGGCCATGGATTACGCAACCTTGAAAGACACATTGCCCGCCGGCGTGGAGCCGGGGTATGATGGCCTGGAGATTGACCTGCCGGATTGAACAAGGTTGTGAGCAAGTCACCGCAAAGGTCCAAAGAAAAAGGGCTTTTTCCGGCCACCTCCATGCCGGATGCGGACTGGTGGCGCGTCCTGTGGCCCGATCCGGAGGCTGTCTTGCGCCGTTGCGGTCTGGCGCGCGGCATGAGCGCCATCGATCTGTGTTGTGGCGATGGATGGTTCACCGTGCCCATGTGCCGCATGCTTGGGGCAGGGGCCGTGCATGGGCTCGATCTTCTGGCGGAGATGATCGGGGCGGCGAAACGGGCGCATGAAAGGGCCAGGGCCCCGACCTGCAACTGGATCGTGGGCGATGCCTGCCGGGTGGATGCCATGGTCCCGGAAAAGGTGGATTTTGTGCTCATCGCCAATACCTTCCACGGCGCGCCGGACAAGACCGCCCTGGCGGCCAGCGCAGCGCGGGCGCTGAAGCCCGGCGGGCGGCTGGTGATCATCAACTGGCATGCGCACCGGCGCGAGGAGACGGTTGTGCTGGACGCCCCGCGCGGCCCGGCAACGGAGTTGCGCATGACGCCGCAAGATGTGGCACAGGTGGTGGAACCCGCCGGGCTGAAGGCCGTTGAGGTGGTGGAGCTGCCACCATACCATTATGCGGCCATTTTCGGCGCATCGTCAGAATAGCACCGTGGCGGTGGCCAGAGCGGCGATGCCTTCCTCGCGGCCGGTGAACCCCAGTTTTTCCGTGGTCGTGGCCTTGATGGACACGCGCGATGCCTCCATGCCCAGTATGCCCGCCAGGTTATCGCGCATGGCGGCGATATGGGGGCGCAGCTTTGGGGCTTCGCAGATGATGGTGATGTCGCAATGGTTGATGCGGCCGCCCTTTTGCGCCGCCAGTCTGGCAGCTTCTTGCAGGAAAATGGCCGATGGCGCACCTTTCCATTGCGCTTGCGAGGGCGGGAAATGCGCGCCGATGTCGCCTTCGCCCAGCGCGCCGAGGATGGCGTCGGTGAGGGCATGCATGGCCACATCGGCATCGGAATGGCCTTTCAGGGCCTTGTCATGGGGGATTTTCACGCCGCACAGGGTGACATGGCCGCCATGCGTGAAGGCATGCACATCGAAGCCGTTTCCCACCCGCACATCGGTCATTTGTCAGCCTTTCAACTTTTCTTCGGCCCAACGCAGGTCATGGGGCGTGGTGATCTTGCGGTTGTCCGGATCGCCGGGGATGACGGCGACATCATAGCCGGCGTTTTCGGCCACGGCGGCATCGTCGGTGAGGTCATTTTTGCCCTCGTCGCGGGCCTGGCGGTGGGCGGCGAGTATGGGAGAAAGATAAAAGGTTTGCGGAGTCTGGGCGGCGCGCAGGGTGTCGCGCGGCACGGTCTGAACGATGATGTTTTCCTCGTTTACCCGCTTGATGGTGTCGGTGACCGGCAGGGCGGGAATGACCCCTTCATGCATGCCCAGATTGTCCAGAAGGGACTCTATCAGGGCAGGGGTGACGAAAGGGCGGGCGGCATCGTGAATCATGACCACGGAAGGTGCGCCCATTTCGCGCCGCGCCAGAGCTTCCAGGCCGTTCAACACCGATTGCTGGCGGGTTGCGCCGCCAAGGACGGGCATGGGCATTTTCAGCCCCATGACGGCTTCGGAAAAAAACTGTGCATGATCTGAAGCGATGACGGCTTGCACCAGAGCGATGCGTGGATGATGGAGGAAGGCCTCGATGGTGTGCCGGATAACCGGCTTTCCGCCGATGTCCAGATACTGCTTGGGGATTTGCGCGCCCATCCTGGTTCCGCTTCCTCCCGCGACGATCAAGGCTGCCGTGCTCATGAATGCCTCTCTTGGTGCTTTCCTGTGGCCATCATTGCCGCAATCGATGAGGGAATGCAAATCTGACCGGGGCTGGCGCATGCGGGGAGGGTTTATGGTGCAAATGCTCTTGAGCATCTTGCGGCGTGCGCCCTTGCGGCCTAGAATGCATCAAATTTGGGCACCAAACGCAGTTGATTAAAATATGTGCATCAATATCGGCCCGCTGACATTGCGCAATCGCGTTCTGCTCGCCCCCATGGCGGGGGTGACCGATGCGCCTTTTCGCGCCTGCGCCTGGCGCAACGGAGCGGGGCTGGTCATCACCGAGATGGTGGCCGGAGAGGCCCTGCTGGCGGGACGCAAGGATGTGCGCCGCCGCGCCATCAATGCGGATATTCATCCCTTCGTCATGCAGCTGGCGGGGCGCGAGGCCAAATGGATGGAGGAGGGGGCGCGCGTGGCCACCGCCATGGGCGCGGATATTGTCGATATCAACATGGGCTGTCCCTCGCGCCTGGTGGCCGGCAAGCTTTCCGGCGCGGCGCTCATGCGCGATCCGGACAGGGCCCTGCGGCTCATCGAGGCCACGGTGCGCGGGGCACAGGGGCGGCCCGTCAGCCTCAAGATGCGCCTGGGCTGGGATGCGGCATCTGTGAATGCGGCGCAAATGGCGCATATGGCCGAGGCCGCCGGGGTAAGCCTGATCACCATACACGCGCGCACCCGCAACCAGTTCTACGGTGGCGCAGCGGACTGGCGGGCGGCGCGAAAGGTGGTGCACGCGGTGTCCATACCGGTGATCGTCAATGGCGACATCGTGGATGTGAAAAGCGCGCAAACGGCGCTGGCGCAATCGGGCGCGGCCGGCGTCATGGTGGGGCGCGCCTGCCAGGGGCGGCCGTGGTTCGCCGGTGAGCTGGCCGGGGCGCTCGATCCGGGTCTTGGCATCGAGCCTCTGGATGTGGCGGCGCAGTGGCGCGAGACGGTGCGATTGTTCGAGGACATGCTGGCTCACCATGGAGTGCGCCGTGGGCTCTTGCTGGCGCGCAAGCATCTGGGCTGGGCGCTGGCCCGCTGGCGCGAGGCGGGGCTTCTCACCGAAACAGAGGCAAGGACATGGCGGGCGCGGCTGGTGCGCGAGGAGGATGCGGCTGAGGTGCGCGCAAGGCTCGATGAGCTTTCCTTGCCATTGTGCGGGCAAAGGGCGGCGTGATGGATACCAAAAGCACGGAATTTCGCGCCTCCTTGCTCATGGCGATTCCCAATCCCCTGCTGGCGATCGATGCGCAAGACAAGATTGTCTTCGCCAATGCGGCGGCGGAACTGTTCTTTCAGACATCGGTACGCAGCCTGGCGAAATACGGCCTTTCCGCCATCATTCCCTTTTCCTCGCCATTGCAGGAGATGATCGGACAGGTGCGCAAGACCTGCGTGACCATGAACGAATATGACGTGAGCATAGGCACGCCGCGCACCGGCGGGGAGCGCTCCGTCGATCTGCAGGCGGCCTTCGCGCCCGATCTGGACGGAGTTATCGTGTTGCAGATCTGGCCGCGCTCCATGGCGCAAAAAATCGGCCGCCAATTGACGTCGCGCTCGGCGGCGCGCACGGTTTCGGGCATGGCCGCCATGCTGGCGCACGAGATCAAGAATCCGCTTTCGGGCATACGCGGCGCGGCGCAATTGCTGGAGCCATCGCTGGACGAGGAGGACAAGGCGCTCTCGCAACTCATCTGCGCCGAGACAGACCGCATACGCGACCTGGTGAACCAGATGGAGGTCTTCACCGACGAGCGCCCCCTTGAGCGCATGCCGGTGAACATTCATGACGTGCTGGATCATGTCAGGCGGGTGGCCGAAAGCGGCTTTGCGGCGGATATCCCCATTCATGAAATCTACGACCCCTCCCTGCCGCCGGTGCTGGGCAGCCGTGATCAGCTCATCCAGGTGCTGCTCAACCTGGTCAAGAATGCCGCAGAGGCCATCCACGAGGCGGATGAGGGGGGCGAAATCTTCCTGCACACGGCCTTTCGCACCGGGGTGCGCATTGCCGTGGCCGGCTCCAGCCACAAGGTTTCCCTGCCTCTGGAAGTCAAGGTGGTGAACACCGGAGCGCGCATCCATGAGGAGATTCGCCAGCACATTTTCGAGCCCTTCATCTCGTCGAAGCCCTCCGGCAAGGGGCTGGGGCTGGCGCTTGTGGCCAAGATCGTGCGCGATCACGGCGGCGTGGTGGAGTGCGATTCGACGCAGGCGCAGACGGTGTTCCGCATTCTCCTGCCGCTTTTCGAAGAAACCAGACCCAAAGGGGCCGAACAGCAATGAGCAGCGAAAAGACCATTCTCGTGGTGGATGATGACGCGGCGGTGCGCACGGTGCTGACCAAGGCGCTCACGAGGGCCGGATACAAGGTGCGCTCGGGCTCAACGGCAGCGGCCATGTGGGAAATGGTTCTGAAAGGGCAGGGCGATGTGCTGATCACCGACGTGGTGCTGCCCGACGAGAACGCCTTTTCCATGATCCCGCGCATCAGGCAGAGGATGCCGCATCTGCCGGTGGTCGTCATGAGCGCCCAGAATACCATCATGACGGCGATCACGGCGGCCGAGAGGGGGGCTTTCGAATACCTGCCGAAACCCTTTGACCTCAATGAAATGCTCAACGTGGTGCGCCGGGCGCTGGATCAAAGCGCTGCCGGACCGGCGAGGAAGCCGGCGGGCGGATTCTCCAGCGAAGACCTGCCGATTATCGGCCGCTCACGGGTCATGCAGGATATCTATCGCATCATCGCGCGGATGACACAGAATGACCTGACGGTGATGATCTATGGCGAATCGGGCACAGGCAAGGAGCTGGTGGCGCGGGTGCTGCATGATTTCGGCAAGCGCCGCCGCGGGCCTTTCGTGGCGCTCAACATGGCGGCCATTCCGCGCGAGCTGATCGAATCGGAGCTGTTCGGACACGAGAAAGGCGCCTTCACGGGAGCCGCGCAGCGTTATGCCGGGCGCTTCGAGCAGGCGCGTGGCGGCACCCTGTTTCTCGACGAGATCGGCGACATGCCCATGGAGGCGCAAACGCGGCTGTTGCGGGTGCTCCAGGAGGGGGAGTTCACCGCCGTGGGCGGCTCCAAGCCGATCCGGGCGGATGTGCGCATCATCGCCGCCACGCACCGCAACCTGAAGCAGATGATCGCCACCGGGCAGTTTCGCGAGGATCTGTTTTTCCGCCTCAACGTGGTGCCTGTGCGGCTGCCGCCGTTGCGCGAGCGGCTGGATGACATACCAGACCTTGTGGCGCATTTCCTCAAGACGGCCAGCGCCGACGGACTGGCCCACAAGCACTTTGCGCCACAGGCCCTGGAGCTTTTGCAAAAGCACCGCTGGCCGGGCAACGTGCGGGAGCTGGAAAACCTGGTGCGGCGCATCATGGCCATCTATTCGGAGGAGGAAATCGGCGCGCAGATCGTCAAGTCCGAGCTGGCGCGCGCCAGTCATGATGCGCCTGCCGAGGCGGCGCCGGCAGCGGCTTCGTTGTCCGAGCGGGTGGAGGACTGGCTCAATGCCTATTTCAGCCGTCACGGTGAGGGCCTGCCGCCGCCCGGTCTTTATGAACGGGTGATCCGCGAAGTGGAGGCGCCGCTCATTTCGGCGGCCCTGGCGGCCACAGGGGGCAACCAGCTGAAGGCGGCGCAGCTTCTCGGCATCAACCGCAACACCTTGCGCACGCGCATCCGCGACCTTGGCCTTAAGGTCATGCGCACGGGTAAAATGGAGTGAAGCTTCAAAGGGTTGCCTTCATGACTTGCAATGTTGCCGGGGCCTTGGGATGCTGGGAAAATGCACGAGCCGATGGACACCTGTCTGTCCTTGACATGCGGAAGACCGGTGTCCAAAAGTTTCCATAATATATATTATGCGAATTATGGGCATGGGAATGCGGGAAAGTTCTGGTCTGTCCTCATGCTGGCTTGTCATCCGGTTCTTGATGGCCAGCACCATGTGTGATTGTCAGGTGCAAAGACCATCCTCACCCCCTGCAATCACCCGTGGCGTCCCATGACTGGGGTGCAAGGGGTGAGGATGGCCGCGCAGGCGTTTTTCAAGCCCTCCAGGAGCGAATGGGATGCAATGGGCTTGCCTGCTTCTTGATGGAGATGCGGCGTCATTTGCCTTGGGCGCCTCCTGCGGGCAGGAAGGTGCGAACCCCAGAGCATGAGCTCCCTGCCCTGGCGCATTGGCCCTTTAGCGCACTTGCGGGCGGCGCATCAATGCGCTAGCCATTGGGTGCGACAGTTGAAGGATTTGCCCGGTCTTCAAGACCCGGGAAAGCCTGCCCGGCGAGGCGCGCCACATCAGGCCTTGCGCCCCGGGTTCATCATTTCTTTTCAGGAAGGTTGCATTCATGAGCAAATCGGACAAGTCCGCCAAAACCAACCCCGAGGCCGTCAGCAAGGAGGCCGCGGACAAGGCGCATCTTGATATCAGGGGCAAAAAGCTCGATCTGGACATTCTGAAGGCCACCATGGGCCCCGATGTCATCGACGTGCAGAACTTCTACAAGCGTTCGGGCTATTTCACCTTTGATCCGGGCTATACCTCCACCGCCTCGTGCGAATCGAAGATCACCTTCATCGATGGCGATGAAGGCACCTTGCTCTATCGCGGCTATCCCATCGACCAGCTGGCCGAATATGGCGACTATCTGGAGACCTGCTATCTTCTGCTCTATGGCGAGCTGCCCACCCAGGCCGAGCGCCGCCAGTTCGATGACGCCATCACCTATCACACCATGGTGCAGGAGCAGATGAGCATCTTCTTCCGCGGGTTCCGCCGCGATGCCCATCCCATGGCCATCATGGTGGCGGTGGTCGGCGCATTGTCGGCCTTCTACCACGACAGCCTGGACATCAACGATCCGGAGCAGCGCGAGATCGCCACGCGGCGGATGATCGCCAAGGTGCCGACACTGGCCGCCATGGCCTACAAGTATTCCCTCGGCCAGCCCTTCGTCTATCCGCGCAACGATCTGGATTATGCCTCCAACTTCCTGCACATGTGCTTCTCGGTTCCGGCGGAGGACTACAAGGTCAACCCGGTGCTGGCGCGCGCCATGGACCGCATTTTCATCCTCCATGCCGATCACGAGCAGAACGCCTCCACCTCGACGGTGCGCCTGGCCGGCTCGTCGGGAGCCAATCCCTTCGCCTGCGTGGCGGCGGGCATTGCCTGTCTGTGGGGGCCGGCCCATGGCGGGGCCAACGAGGCGGCCCTCAACATGCTCGAGGAGATCGGCACGCCGGAGCGCATCCCGGAGTTCATCGCCCGCGCCAAGGACCGCAACGATCCTTTCCGCCTCATGGGCTTTGGCCACCGCGTCTACAAGAACTACGATCCGCGCGCCAAGATCATGCAGCGCACCGCCCATGAGGTTCTCTCCGAGGTGGGCCACAAGGACGATCCGCTGCTGCAGGTGGCCCACGAGCTGGAGCAGATCGCCCTGAAGGACGACTATTTCCTGGAGCGCAAGCTCTATCCCAACATCGATTTCTATTCCGGCATCACCCTGCGCGCCCTGGGTTTTCCCACCTCCATGTTCACGGTGCTTTTCGCCCTGGCGCGCACCGTCGGCTGGATCGCCCACTGGCGCGAGATGATTGCCGACCCGACCCGCCGCATCGGCCGCCCGCGCCAGCTCTACACCGGGCCTGTGCGGCGCAGCTACGTGCCCATGTCCAAGCGCGGCACCGGCCTGGGTGCCGACTATCACAGGGATTGAGCAAAAGGGGCATCCCCTGCCCTGTCAGTCCGACAGGAGGTGGGCGATGACCTGTCGGGCATGGGGCCTTGCGCGATGCTCGAAGAGATAGATGCCTTGCCATGTTCCCAGGACGGGGCGGCCATTGGCCACCGGAATGGACAGGGAAACATCCGTCAGGGCTGCCTTGATGTGGGCGGGCATGTCGTCGGCCCCCTCAAGGACATGGCGGTACCAAGGGGCATTTTCCGGCGCCAGACGGCGGAAGAACTCGTTGAGATCCCTTTGCACATCCGGGTCGGCGTTTTCCTGGATGGTCAGGGAGGCGGATGTATGGCGCACGAAAAGGGTCAGAAGCCCCTGCCCCGCCGCAGTGCAGAAACGCTCTGCCTGGCGGGTGATTTCATAAAGGCCCGCACCATGGGTGGATACCTCGATGGTGGTCTGAAACTGCTTCATCAGCCCAGCTCCTTCCAGCGCAGGCAGGCGACCTGGTGGCCGGATTCGGCCTCCTCAAGCTCCGGTTCCGTTTCGCGGCACATGTCCGTGGCGAAGGGGCAGCGGGTATGGAACTTGCACCCCGGCGGCGGATCGATGGGCGACGGGATCTCTCCTTGCAGCTTTTGCGCCTTCCTGGTCTCGTCCGGATCGAGCGAGGGAATGGCCGACAAAAGCGCCCGGGTGTAAGGGTGCAGCGGCGCGGCGAAGAGCTGGCGCGCCGGGGCGGTCTCCACCAGGCGTCCCAGATACATGACGGCAACGAAATCGCAGGTGTGGGCGATGACGCTCAGATCGTGGCTGATGAACAGGAAGGTCAGGCCCATGTCGCGCTGGATGTCGCGCAAAAGGTTGAGAACGTCCGCCTGAATGGAGACATCCAGGGCCGCCACGGCCTCGTCGGCGACCACGAAGCGCGGCTTGGACACCAGGGCGCGGGCGATGGAAATGCGCTGGCGCTGGCCGCCGGAGAAGGCATGCGGATAGCGCCGCAGATGCTCCAGGTTGAGACGGCAGCGGGCGGCGATCTCGCGCACCCGCTCGTCGGTCTCGGCGCGTGAAGAGGTCAATTTCATAACCTCCAGGGGCTCGGCGATGATGTCGCGCACCGTCATGCGCGGGCTGAGGGCGGCATAAGGGTCCTGGAAGATCATCTGGGCGCGGGAGCGGTAATCCTTCAGATCCTCGCCATCGATGGCGCGCAGGTCATAGGCCACCTCGCCATCGTCGTAATGGGCCCGACCGGCCACCACCGGGGCGGCGCGCAACAGGGCACGGCCAAAGGTGGTCTTGCCCGATCCCGATTCGCCCACCAGGCCAAAGAAACTGCCCGGCGCGATATCGACGCTGACGTTCTCCACCGCGTGCACCACCTTCTTCTTGCCCAGCAGGCCGGTGCGCAGGGGGAAATGGACACTCAGATTGCGGGTGCGGATCAGGGGGGTCATGCGCTGCCCTCCCCGTTGTGGTCATAGAGATGACAGGCGGCCGCCCTGCCCTCGCCCACGGCATGGAAACAGGGCACTTGCCCGCGGCAGACATCGCCGATGATTTCGCCGCAGCGGGTGTGAAAGACGCATCCTTCCGGGCGCTCCAGGGGCGAGGGAATATCGCCCGGAATGGGGGTCAGCGGGGCGTCCAGATCGTCCAGCCTGGGCAGGGCCGCCAGCAGGCCGCGGGTATAGGGATGGGCCGGGGCGCGGATGACCTGGCGCACCGGGCCGGTCTCGACGATCTTGCCCAGATACATGACGGCAATGTCATCGGCGGTCTGGGCGATGACGCCCAGATCGTGGGTGATGAAGATGATGCCCATGTGAAACTCCGCCACCAGCTCCTTCATCAAATCGATGACCTGGGCCTGGATGGTGACATCGAGCGCCGTTGTCGGCTCATCGGCGATGAGCAGTTTCGGGTGGGTGGACAGGGCCATGGCGATCATCGCCCTTTGGCGCATGCCGCCGGAGAGCTCGAAGGCATACTGGCCGAAGCGCCGCACCGGATCGGGAATGCCCACCCTGTCGAGCATCTCGATGGAGATTTCGCGCGCCCGTTTCTTGCTCATGTCCGAATGGATGAGCAATTGCTCGACCATCTGCGAGCCGACGGTGAGCGCGGGGGCGAAGCTGGCCATGGGCTCCTGGAAGATCATGGATATGGCGCCGCCGCGCACGATGCGCAGATCGCGCGCCTTGCGCAGGGCCATGACATCCACCTCGCCGCCGTCGAGATGCAGGGTGATTTTCGATTGCCCGCCATAGACGGCATTGCCCGGGTTGAGCTTCATCAGGGCCTTGGCGGTGACCGACTTGCCCGATCCGGATTCGCCCACCACGCCGAGCACCCGGCCGCGATCGAGCGAAAAGGAGACATCATCCACCGCGGTGATGCGTCCCTCCGTGGTGTCGAACTGCACCGTGAGATTTTCGACCGTCAGCAATCGCGTCATGACTTGTTGTCCGAGTAGGGATCGGCGGCATCGCGCAGGCCATCACCGACGAAGACGAAGGCCAGCACAAGGACGATGAAAAAGATCACCGGAATGAAATACCATTGATAATTGAGCAGAACATCGGCCTTGGTGACGTTTTGCAGCATGACGCCCAGGGAGTTGACCGGATCCTTCAGGCCCAGGCCGATGAAGCTCAGGGCGGTTTCCGACAGGACCATGTAGGGGAAGGAAATCACCAGATCGACGATGATGTAACTGGTGAAACTGGGCAGCAGGTGGCGGCGGATGATGTGCGCGGCCGAGGCGCCGGAGAGCCGCGCGGCGAGCACGTAATCCTGATTGCGCTCGGTGAGCAGATGGGTGCGCACCCGCCGCGCCAGGGTGGGCCAGCCGATGAGCCCCAGAATGGTGGAGATGAAGAAGAAGCGCGCCTCCGCGCTCCATTCCGGCGGAACGAAGGCGGCAAGGGCCATGAACAGCGGTATGGCCGGCACGGTGCGGATGGAATCGGTGAGCATTTGCAGCACCGAGTCGGTGATGCCGCCATAGAAGCCGGAAATGCCGCCGATGATGAGCGCCAGGACGAAAGCCAGAAAGACGCCGATGGTGCCCACCGCCAGGGAGGTGTTGATGGCGTGGAAGGTGCGCGAGAAGATATCCTTGCCGGCCGCATCGGTGCCGAAGAGATGGATCTTGCCCTTGTCCACGCCGAACAGGTGGGTGCGCAAATGCATGCCGAAGAGCTTGTAAGGGTCGCCCTTGGGCAGGAAGGTCAGATAGCGGCGGGCCTTCTTGTCCACCACCGTCACCCAGCGGAAGTTGGTCTTGATGGAGCGGGTGCGCTTGGTGGTATAGACGAAGGGCCGCCAGGAGAAGCCGTTTTCGTCCCACATGCGCGGGATTTGCGGCGCGCCGTTGAGATAGCTCATGTCGCGCCCGGCCACGGTGGGATCATAGGGGGTGAGAAAGGGCGCAAAAAGGCCCGACAGGATCAGCGTGGCGAGCACGACAAGTCCGGCCATGGCCGACTTGTTGCGCTTGAAGCGCGCCCAGATGAGCTGGCCCTGGGTGGCGGTGAAATAGGCTTCCTTGCTCTTGTGGTCAGGGGCGGCGGATGTCTTGCTCATTTGCCGCCTCCCATGATGCTGTGGCGCACGCGCGGATCGACGATGGCGAGCAGAACGTCGGTGGCGAAATTCAGGGCCACGATGGAGCCGGTGAGCAAAAAGATGATGGCTCCGGCCAGTTGCTGGTCATTGGAGCGCGCCAGGGCCTCGATGAGCAAGGATCCGGCCTCGGTCAGGGTCAGGATGAGGGCCACCACCGGCAATTCATTGAAGATGCGGTTGAGATCGAAGCCCAGGGAATTGATGATCGGCCCCAGGGCATGGCGGGCCGGATAGCGCCGCAAGAGCCGCCAGCCGGAGATGCCGCGCGCCTTTGCGGCGGTGACATAGAGCTTGCCCACCTCGTCGGACATCAGGGCGCGCACCGTCTGGATGGCAAAGGCGGTGGCCGACCAGCCGAGAATGAATACCGGCAGCCAGGCATGGCCGAGAAAGTCCATGGCCTTGTCCCAGGACCAGGGCGCATCGCGCATCTGCGGCGAGAACAGGCCGGTGAGCGAATTGCCATAGACGACGGTGGAAAAGAGCATGATCATCAGGGCGAGCAGGAAGTTGGGCAGCGCCAGGCCAAGATAGCTGACCAGCCGCAGGGTGTTGTTGAGCACCTTGCTTTTCGAGGTGGCGGAGATGATGCCCACGGGCAGCGCGATCAGATAGGCCAGAACCAGGGCGGCCAGGGCGATGCCCAGGGAAATGAGGAACTTGTCGCTCAAAAGCTGGCTGATGTTGAGCCGCAGGATGCACGATTCGCCGAAATCCCCCTGGAAGGCATGCCAGATCCACACCAGCCAGCGCACCATGAAGGGCTTGTCCAGCCCCAGGCGGATGCGCTCGGCCTCGATGTCGGCGATGGAGATCATCGAGCCTTGCGTGTTCTTGAAGGCCAGGTAACGCTCGGCGCAATCGCCCGGCACCATCTCCATGAGCGAAAAGACGATGAACGAGACGATGATCAGGGTCAGCATGGCCATGACGGCGCGCATGGCCACGAAGCGCGTGAATTGATACATGCCGCAACAGCCTCTTGAGTCAGCCCCATACGCACAAGGCAGCGGGCGGTTTTCACCGCCCACTGCTCATTTCGTCAGGCTGGCGAATCCGTGCTTCGCCCAAAGCCTATTTGGCAAAATACCACTGAATGGCCCTGTAGGGATAGTTCCAGTAATACTCGAAGGAGGCCGTCTTGAAGGAGGGCACGTTCTTCAGGGCATTGCGGTGATAGACCGGCGAAGGCGCCAGCACCGTGCCGGTGAAGAGCAGATGCCCGGTCATCATCTCGACCAGCTTGTTGCCCAGCTTCTTTTGCTCCTCAGAGCCCGGCTTGGCGGCCTGGAAGGCATCGATGGTCTTGGACATCTCCATCACCCAGGCCGGGGGCTTGACGCCCTTCTTGCCCTTGGAGTCGATGTATTCGGCCCACAGCATGCCATTGCGATGTCCGAAGTAGTTCTCGAAGGGCGGCTTGAAGAGCTCCGGGTTGGCCTGGATGATGGCCAGCGGCTGGCTCTTCTTCCAGGTGCCGACTTCAAGCTTGTTGGCCGACTGGGCGGAGCGGTATTCGTCCGGCGTGACCTCCTTGATGGTGGTCTTGATGCCGACATCCGACCAGTACTGGGCCCAAAGCTCGGCCTCCTTGGTGGGCGTGCCCTGGGTTGCGAAGCGGATGTTCAGCACCAGCTTCTTGCCGCTGGGCAGGTCGCGGAAGCCATCGCCATCTTTGTCTTTCAGGCCAATTTCATCCAGCAGGGCCTTGGCCTTGGCCGGGTCGTAGGTGATGGCGAACTTCTCCCACTTGGCATCGATGAAATCGGGGCGCGGCGAAAAGCCGATATACTGGCGCGGCGTGCCCTGGCCGAAGTAGGCCACCTCGTTGATCTCCTTGCGGTTGATGGCCATGGACATGGCCTTGCGGAAGCGCAGGTCGGAAAAGATCTTGCGCTTCTCCGGATCGGGGTGGGTGACGTTGAAGGAGAAGGTGGGATAGGAGATCATCGGCTTGAGCTCGACGGTGTAATCGCCCTTCTTCTGGTTCTCCAGCAGGATGGGCGCCATGGTCAGGTCAAGCGACTGGGTCTTGTAGTCCACCTCGCCGTTGATCAGCTTGAGGATGCGCACCTGCTTGTCGTTGGCGTAGGTTTCGTCGATCTCGTTGATGTAGGGCAGCTGATTGCCCTGGGTGTCCACGGCGAAGAAATAGGGATTGGCCACCAGGTGCCGCCCTTCCGTGGTCTCCTTGACGAGAATGTGCGATTCCAGTGTCGGATAGACGGCCTTGGGCAGCTTGCCCACCTTGTCCGGGCTGTTGAGCATGGGCGAGCCGGTGTCCATCCAGTCGGAGTTGCCGTAATAGGCCTTCAGCAGGGCATAGCCGTCCTTGAAGCCGTATTTCTGCGCCAGCTTGTCGGCATCCTTGTTGATGGCCGGATGGAACTGGCCGAGGAAGTGCTTGGGCAGGAAGGGCTGGGCATAGGAGCTGGCGAAGGTGGACAGAAGGCCCGGCTTGGGAGAGGGCAGCTTGAAGACCACCGTGTAGGGATCGGGAGTTTCCACCTGCATGCGCTTGCCGGCCACCAGGGCATAGGCCTTGGGCTTGGCGAAAATGTGCTTGTCCATGACGAAATTGTCATACCAGAACTTCACATCCGCCGAGGTGAAGGGCGCGCCGTCGGACCACTTGTGGCCCTTGCGCAGATAGAAGGTCAGCTCGGTATAGTCGTCGTTCCACTTCCAGCCCTTGGCCACGTAGGGCACGATGGTCTGAAGATCGTCGGAATAGCGGGCGAAATTGACATGACGCAGGGCCAGCATGTCCGAAGTGCCGGCCTCGGAGGCGTTGGAGATGCCATGCAGGGTGCCGCCATGTTTGCCGATGCTCTCATAGGGGGCGACCACGAGCGGCTCCTGTGGCAGGCGCTGGGCCACGGGGGGCAGCTTGGGGTTGCCCTTGATCATGGCGTTGAGCTTTTCGGCCGCCGGATTGCCCTTGAACTGCAGCTTGCAGCCGGCCAGCTTCTGGAACTCGGCCAGGTCATATTGCTCCGGGAAGGCGCCGGCCTTGACGCCCTGCGGATTGGCCACGGTCACCGCCGGGCATCCGGCCAGGGCCGTGCCGGCCATGGCAGCCAGGGCAACGGCGGATATGATCAGTCGCTTCATGAGACATCTCCCTTTAAGTGTTTTATCGTTCCGGCGGTTTGTCCGGAAACATTCTCCGGGCCGCTTCTATTTTCGTTTTGTAACGGGATTATAACGGATTTGGCAGCTGTGAACAGGCGGGCAAAATTAAATTTTCGCGATGGCGCTTTCGCATACGAAAACCCCGCCGTCTCCTGAGAGCCCGGTGGGGTGTGGAGCATGGCGCAAATGCACTTTGTCTCAGGGCGTAGACCCATAAACCCCGCACCGCCAGTTAGCCGGATTTTTGTTCTGGCAAGGCGCAGCCCCGCAGGAATAGCGGGGCTATTTCAAGGGGGTGCAACACTGCCAGGACAAA
>Ga0256833_1001838_pt1 | contig 15272 bp, 14 predicted proteins | sample 356284metaG_FD_190535 | JGI IMG/M metagenome (GOLD analysis project Ga0256833, IMG submission 190535) | Hydrothermal vent microbial communities from Mid Atlantic Ridge, Atlantic Ocean - 356-284 | ecosystem: Environmental > Aquatic > Marine > Hydrothermal vents | place: Atlantic Ocean: Mid...
GCCGTCCCGGCGGGGATGGCCTGCGTTGCGCCTTTTCGGGAGATGGAAGAATGAGGGGGGAAGGAATGGAGATCGTGCAAGCTGACGCCCTGACCTCCCTGGCGGGGGTGCGGCATGGTTTCTTCACCCGCAAGGGGGGTGTTTCGGGCGGGATTTATGCCAGCCTGAACACCGGGACAGGATCGCGCGACGTGCGCGCACATGTGCAGCAGAACCGGGCGCGGGCCCTGCGGGCGCTGGGCGCGGATGTGCTGGTGACGCCATACCAGATTCATTCCGGTATTTGCGCAATTGTCGAAGGGCCATGGCCGGATGATGAGCCGCAAAGGGCCGATGCGGTGGCCACGTGCAGGCCCGGCGTGGCGGTGGCGGTGAACACGGCCGATTGCACGCCGGTGCTGTTCGCCGACGGGCGCGCCGGGGTGGTGGCGGCGGCCCATGCGGGCTGGAAGGGGGCCATCGGCGGGGTGCTGGAGGCGACCATCGCGCGCATGGAGGAGCTGGGGGCGAAGCGGGCCGATATCCGCTGCGCCATCGGGCCGGTGATCTCGCAGGCCAATTACGAGGTGGGGCCGGAGTTTCATGCGCGCTTCGTCCAGGAGAATGGCGATTTCGCGCGGTTTTTCATCGCATCGGGGCGGGCGGGGCATTTCCTGTTCGACCTGCCCGGCTTCGTGGCCCATGTGCTGGCCCGCGCCGGGGTGGGGCAGGTGGAGGATGTGGGGGCGTGCACCTATGGGGACGAGGCGCGCTTCTATTCCTACCGGCGGGCCACGCATCGGGGGGAGGCGGATTACGGGCGGCAGCTTTCGGCCATCTTTTTGATGCCTTGATTGGCGGGCAGAAGGGATGAAAATTCCATCCGGGGGCGGCGTGATGGCAGGCAGGCTTCACATGGCAAGGACATGGCGGTTGGCTTTGCTGGCATTGCTGGCAGGGCTTGTTGCCGCTTGCGGCAGCGTGGAGAGGCCCTTTTCCAAGTCCGCCGATCCGGCTGTTGCGCAGAACCGTCCGGCGGCGCCGCCCATCCGTCTGGAGGTGCTGAACGATGTGCCGCCGGCGCAGGCGGCGCGGCTGAGGGCGGCCTTGCGGCAGGCGGCGGCGCGGCGCGGATTGCGGCTGGTGGCGGATGGGGGGAAGGCCCTGCGTCTGCGGGGGGATTTCGAGCCGTTTCGCGATGGCGCGGGCGGGCGGCGGCTGGCCTATGTCTTCCGGTTGTATGGTTATGATGGGCGGGTGATCGAGGAGGCCGGCGGCAACGAGATTGTGCGCGGCGGTGCGGGCGATCCGTGGGCGGCCATCGGCTCGATCGCGCGCACCCGCATTGCCGAAACGGTGATGGAGAAGCTCTCCGGCAAGCTGGCGCAGATGGGCTATGGCACGCAAGGGGCGGGGTTGCCGCCGCCCATGGAAACCCTGGTGAAGGCCGGGCCGGGGGCGGAAAAGGAGCTCGATCCGGATCTGCTGGCGGGGCTGCCGCCGCCCAATGGCGGGCTGGCCGGGGGGCTGCCTGCGGCGCTTGCACCGGCACCGGTTCCGGCCCCGCCGCCGCAACCGGTGGCCCGGGCCACCCCCGCGCCAGGGCCGGGAATGGAAAAAGGCAAGAGCGCGGCGAAGGGCAAAAGGCCCGCCGCGGCCAGGGTGCGCATAGCCACGGTGGCGGTGCTGCCGGTGCGCGGTGCGCCGGGGAAGGGCAATGCGGAGCTCACGCGGGCCATGAAGGCGGTGTTGAAAAAGGCCGGATGGCCCGTCGTCGGGCGCCCCCGGCGCGATTCCATGATCGTGCGGGGCAAGGTGTCCATGGGCCGGCCGGGTGCGGGCGGGCAGAAGGTGAAGATCGCCTGGACGGTGAAAAGCCCCACCGGCAAGGTGCTGGGAGTGATCCGGCAGGCCAACACGGTGCCCGCAGGGTCTCTCAAGGGCGGTTTCGGGGCCGCCGCGCCGGTGGTGGCGGAGGCGGCGGCGGATGGCATTTTTCAACTGGTGCGCAAGCTGCGATGAGCAAAAAGGCGAAGTTTTCCAGCCTGTGCCCTCATGGTGGTTGACCGCGCCGCCCGGCGCTGGTTTAAGGGAGAAGAATTTGGCTGGGCGCGGATTGCGCCTGTGGGCCGGCCTTGCCGCCTTGCCCCAGGAGGGCAGGTGGCGCATGCGGGGTGAAAGAACCGTCATGAAACTTGTCTCGGGGAACGCCAACCGACCCTTGGCGGAATCCATCGCCGCCTATCTCAACCAGCCCTTGACGAAATGCATCGTGCGGCGCTTTGCCGACATGGAGATTTTCGTCGAGGTGCAGGAGAACGTGCGCGGAGCGGATGTCTTCATCGTGCAGCCGACATCCTTTCCCACCAATGACCACCTGATGGAGCTTCTGATCCTCATCGACGCCATGCGGCGGGCCTCGGCGCGGCGGATCACGGCGGTCATGCCCTATTTCGGCTATGCGCGGCAGGACCGCAAGCCGGGGCCGCGCACGCCGATCTCGGCCAAGCTGGTGGCCAACCTGATCGAGCGGGCCGGGGCCGACCGGGTGATGACCATGGATCTGCATGCCGGGCAGATCCAGGGCTTCTTCGACATTCCCACCGACAACCTGTTCGCCGCGCCGGTCATGGTGCGCGACATCAAGGAAAACTACGATACGGACAACCTCATGGTGGTCTCGCCGGACGTGGGCGGCGTGGTGCGGGCGCGCGGCCTGGCCAAGCGCATCGGGGCGCGGCTGGCCATCGTCGACAAAAGGCGCGAGCGGCCCGGCGAATCGGAGGTGATGAACATCATCGGCGATGTGAAGGGCCAGTCATGCATCCTGGTGGATGACATCGTCGATTCGGGCGGCACCTTGTGCAATGCCGCCGAGGCGCTGCTGGAGCGCGGCGCCAGGGAGGTCTCGGCCTATATCACCCATGGGGTGCTCTCCGGCGGCGCCGTGGCGCGCATCACCGCCTCGCAGCTCAAGGAGCTGGTGATCACCGATTCCATCCAGCCGACGGAAGCGGTGCGGGTGGCGCGCAACATCCGCACCATCTCCATCGGCCCGCTGCTGGGCGAGGCGGTGGGGCGCACGGCGCGCGAGGAATCGGTTTCTTCGCTGTTCTATTGACAGACCTGGCGGGCCGGGCCTTTTCAGTCGGACGTGAAGAAAAGTTTTCCAGCCTGCCTGGCAGGCTGGAAATACTTTTCTTCAGGAAAAACAAGGCGTCCTGCTGACTTGGGGCGGCCCGGCGTCAGCAGGACATCATTTTTGGCCCCAAGTAAATTGCAAGGTTCTGACAGAAAATCTGTCAGAACCTTGCAATTCACGGATTGTCAGAATGCCAGAAAATGCTGTGTATTCAATCTGTTGTGAATACTTCACATGCGACTTTTCATGGTTTCATGATCCCTTACCTTGAGGAGGGCAGGGCAGGCTGGCGCTCACAGCGGGATGCGCATTTCGGCGCGCAGGCCGCCGAGCGCACTTTCGGACAGCTCGATGTCTCCGCCGTGCTTGTGGGCGATGTCCAGGGCAATGGCCAGCCCCAGGCCGGTGCCGGCGGTATCCTGGTTGCGGGCGGTGTCGAGGCGGACGAAGGGGCGAAAGACCTTGTCGCGCATGTGCGGCGGAATGCCGGGGCCATCATCCTCGATGGAAATGCGCAAATATTCATTATCCCGCCAGGCCGTGATGCGGATTTCGCTGGCGGCGTGATTGACGGCATTGGCGGCGAGATTGGCGATGGCGCGGCGCAGGGCGGTGGGCTTGACGCGCGCGGCAAGGCCGCCTGGGCACGCGATCCGCAGATGCCTTTCGGCATGGCGCAGCCCCTCGCGCACGGAGTCCAGAAGTTCGCAGATGTCCGTCTGGCGGCTCTGTTCGCCTTCATAGTCGCGCACGAAGGCGATGTAGCCCTCCAGCATTCTTTGCATCTCGTCCACATCGGCGCGCATGGCGGCGAGCTGTTCGTCATCACAGTCCAGCATGGACAGCTCCAGGCGGAAGCGGGTGAGAATGGTGCGCAGATCGTGGGAGACGCCGGCCAGCATGGTGGTGCGCTGCTCCACGTGGCGCTCGATGCGGCGTTTCATGTTGAGGAAGGCCTGGGCGGCATCGCGCACCTCCCGGGCGCCGCGCGGCTCGAAATCGCGGATGTCGCGCCCCTTGCCGAAGGCCTGGGCGGCCTCGGCCAGCCTGAGGATGGGCTTGATCTGCTTGTGCAGGAAGATGACGGCCAGAATCAGCAGGACGAATGACGTTCCGGCCATCCAGGTCAGGAATATGCCGGTGGAGGAGGCATAGGCGCGGGACTGGGGGGTCAGGAAGCGGAAAATGAGCCCCTTGTCCACCTGGATTCGGATGTCCACATAGCCGCTCTGGCCGATGGTGTCGAGCCAGAAGGGGCGGCCGGGGACATACTTGTTGACATACTTGGAGAGGCGGTAATGGAGAATGGAAAACCACGGTTTGGGACGCGGCGGCGGCAGCGAGCCCTTCTCTATGCGCAGGCCGATGGAGAGGTGCTCGTTGACGGTTTTCTCCAGTTCCGCGAGGGCCTGCGGCGTCTTGGGGCCTGTGTCGTAGAGACTGACGACGAGGCCGATTTCGCGCCCCAGGGACTTGGAGAGGGCCTTGGTGACCTTCTCCCAGTGGCGCTCGAGAAAGATGCCGGTCATGATGAGCTGAAAGACCAGCATGGGGACGATGACGATGAGCATGGAGCGGCTGTAAAGACCGCTGGGCAGATGGCGCTCCAAGAAGCGGTTGAAGCGCCACCAGAGGGTCTTGCGCCGGATATCCGCAGGGGCGCTCATGGGGCATGGCTCCGCTGCTTGCCGCTGGTCAGGATATAGCCGGAGCCGCGCACCGTCTTGATGAGGGATGGGGCGGAGGGGTCGGCCTCGATCTTGCGCCGCAGGCGGTTGATCTGCACATCCACGGTGCGCGGGTTGTCGCCGCTGCCCGGTGGCGTGAGCTGTTCGCGGGGGACGGGCCTGTCCGGCCGGGAGGCCAGGATGCGCAGGATTTCGCGTTCGCGGCCGGTGAGCTTCACCAGTTCGCCATCGCGGCGCAGCTCGCCGCTTTGCATGTCGAACCGGCAAGGGCCGAAACGGACGATGGCATGGCCGGCTTGCGGGGGCGGGGCGGCGCGGCGCAGCAGGGCCTGGATGCGCAACAGGAGCTCCTCGGGCTCGAAGGGCTTGGTCAGATAATCGTCCGATCCCGATGACAGCCCGGCGATGCGGTCCGGGGCCTGGTCGAGGGCGGAAAGCAGCAGGATGGGGATGTGCGCGGCCTCATCGCGCAGGGCGCGGGTGAAAGACAGGCCGTCCTCGCCGGGCATCATGATGTCCAGCACCATGAGGTCGAAGGCCAGGGCGCGCATCTTTTCGCGCGCGCTGGCGGCGTCGGCGGCGGTGGTGGTGCGCAGCCCCTTGCGGCGCAGGTAATCGCTCAAAAGCTGGCGGATGCGGGCATCGTCATCGACGATGAGGATGTGGGGGGTGTCATCCATTGTCACCTGTGTCCTTGCGCTTGCGCGTCAATTGCCGCACCAGGGGCCTTTGCGCCGGGTCCACCATGCCCATGAGGGTGCGGGCGAAGGCCCCGGCGGCGTCCGGCCCGGCCTGGGCCATGGCCTGGCTGACGCGGGCGATCTGGGGGGCGGAGAGGCGCTCATGGAGGGCCTTGCCCTTGCGGGTCAGGAAGAGCAGCCGCTGGCGGCGGTCCTGAGCGCCCTCCTGCTGATAGACATAGCCGCGCTCGATGAGCTCGCGCAGAACGCGGCCGAGGCTTTGCTTGGTGATGCCGAGAATCTCCAGCAGCTGGGAAATGCGCAAGCCAGGATTGCGGCCGATGAAATGGATGATGCGGTGATGGGCGCGGCCAAAGCCGATCTCGGCGAGAATGGCGTCCGGCCCGGCGGTGAAATCGCGGTAGGCGAAAAACAGCAGCTCCATGAGGGCGATGATGTCCTCGCCGCTTTCGCCGGCGGCGGTTTTGGTCCGTCCGTCAGCGCGGTTTTTGCCATTGTGCCCCATGGTGTCCGCAAGTCCCTTGGTGGTGGTCATTTTGGCGCAAGATATGTCAGTCATATTGACATAATTTGGCGCAAATGTAATCTGCACGGATTACATATCATGAAAAACGCGCGGGCGCATGGCCAGGGCAATGGCGGAAGCGGGCGGACGGCGCGGGCAGGAGATGGACAGATGGCGGACAAACCCTTCGATCAGCTGGATGGCGAAATCTGGTACAATGGCGCATTCGTTCCCTGGGGGGAGGCGAAGCTGCATGTGCTCAGCCACGGCCTGCATTATGCCTCCGGGGTGTTCGAGGGCGAGCGCGCCTATGGCGGGGAAATCTTCAAGCTGGAGGAGCATACCGGCAGGCTTTTCGATTCGGCGAAAATCCTTGACATGAAAATCCCGTTCACGCCGGAGGAGATCAACGCCGCCTGCAAGGAGGCGCTGGTGCGGGGCGGCCTGACGGATGCCTATGTGCGGCCCATCGCCTGGCGCGGCTCGGAGGCCATGGGGGTGGCGGCGCAGAACAACACGATCAACGTGGCCATAGCCGCCTGGCAGTGGCCGTCCTATTTCGATCCGGCCCTGAAGGAAAAGGGCATCCGGCTGGACATTTCCGATTGGCGCAGGCCCGATCCGCGCACCATCCCGGCCAAGGCCAAGGCGGCGGGGCTCTACATGATCTGCACCCTCTCCAAGCATGCGGCGGAGCGCAAGGGCTATCAGGACGCGCTGATGTTCGACTGGCGCGGGCAGGTGGCGGAGGCCACCGGGGCCAATGTCTTTTTCGTCAAGGAGGGCGTCATTCATACGCCCACGCCGGATTGCTTCCTGGACGGCATCACCCGGCGCACGGTGATGGATCTGGCGCGCCGGCGCGGCATCGAGGTCATCGAACGGGCCATCATGCCCGGCGAGATGGAGGGCTTCGAGCAATGCTTCCTGACCGGAACGGCAGCGGAGGTCACGCCAGTGGGCGAGATCGGCCCCTATCGCTTCGAGGTGGGCGAAATCACCAGAACCTTGATGGATGACTACATGAAAGAGGTGCAGCCGGCGTGAGCGCGCCGCTGGGTGGGGCTTGAAAAATGCTTGCGCCCTGCCGGGGCCTCGCCCCGGTCTTTTTTTGCGTTTCAGCTCTTCTTGACGAATTGCGACTTGAGCTTCATGGCGCCGATGCCGGGGATCTTGCAATCGATGTCGTGATCGCCCTCGACAAGACGGATGTTCTTGACCCTGGTGCCCACCTTGACCACCGAGGAGGAGCCCTTGACCTTCAGATCCTTGATGACGGTGATACTGTCGCCATCGGCCAGCAGGTTGCCATTGGCATCCTTGACCATTAGCCCCTGCGGCTCTTCTTGCGCTTGCGCCATGGGCCATTCATGGGCGCATTCGGGGCAGACGAACAGCGCTGCGTCCTCATAGACATATTCAGAGCCGCAGTGCGGGCACTTGGGGGTATCGCTCATCGGGCAATTTCCTCATGGCAAGTGGAGTTCTGGCGGTTCATCCGGCCCTCACCTGATCCGCCAGGTGATGGAGACGCTCACCCGCAGGGCCTGCTTGCCGGCCGCCACCGGCACCGGGGCGGCAGCCGATTCGAGCATCTTGGTGCGCGCCATCATCACCGGGCGGGGCGGAATGAAGCCGCCGCTTTCGGAAAAGCGCAGCACCTCACCGAGCTTGAAACCGGCTTCCCCGGCATAAATGCGCGCCTTGCGCAGGGCATCGCGCACCGCCAGGCGGCGGGCCTCGTCCTTCAGGGGCGCGGGCTTTTCGATGCTGAAGGCAATGCCATTGATGCGGTTGGAGCCGGTGCGCACCACGTCATCGAGAATGCCGCCGGTCTTTTTCAGATCATGCACCCGGATGGTCAGCATGTTGGAGACCACATAGCCCACCAGCTTCGGCTCCCCGCCGGAGCTGTAGGAGTTTTTCGGATAGACATACCGGGCGCGGATGGAAAAGCCCGATGTCCTCATGTCCGCATCGGCCAGTTTCCATTTGCCCTTCAGGACATCGAAGACCGCCGTCATGGCCCGGGTGTTGGCCATGAGCGCCTCGCGGGCGGTCTTGGCGCGCTTCTCCACTCCCAGGGTGATGATGGCCACATCGGGGCGGGCGAAAACCTCGCCCAAGCCGTTCAATGTCAAGGTGCGCGGCGCCTCGGCGGCCAGCGCGGCGGCGGGCAGCAAAAGCGCCGCAAGGGCAAAAGGTGCAAGGCGTTTCATGGCAGTTTCCTCAAAGGCTGAATCACGCTCCCCCCTCCCGCCGGTTACAAGAGAGCAAAAAGACCGTTGGCGCAAGGCCCTTGCCTTTGCTATAGCAAGCAGGCGGGGTCCGTAGCTCAATTGGTCAGAGCCGCCGGCTCATAACCGGCTGGTTGCAGGTTCGAGTCCTGCCGGACCCACCAGGCCACTTTGGGCCTCTTTCCCTTGCATCGGCGCAAGGATCCGCTGCCGCCCCGCCAGGCAGATTCACGACACCCGAAGTTGCGGCACCGTCAATCCCCCAGGAAGCTGCGCAGCTTGCGCGAGCGCGAGGGGTGCTTGAGCTTGCGCAGGGCCTTGGCCTCGATCTGGCGGATGCGCTCGCGGGTGACATTGAACTGCTGGCCCACCTCCTCCAGGGTGTGGTCGGTGTTCATGCCGATGCCGAAGCGCATGCGCAAAACCCGCTCCTCGCGCGGGGTGAGCGAGGCCAGAACCCGCGTGGTGGTCTCGCGCAAATTGGCCTGGATGGCCGCATCGATGGGCAGCACGGCGTTCTTGTCCTCGATGAAATCGCCCAGGTGGCTGTCTTCCTCGTCGCCCACCGGGGTTTCCAGCGAAATGGGCTCCTTGGCGATCTTCATCACCTTGCGCACCTTCTCCAGCGGCATGGACAGGCGCTCGGAGATTTCCTCCGGAGTGGGCTCGCGGCCGATCTCGTGCATCATCTGGCGCTGGGTGCGCACGATCTTGTTGATGGTCTCGATCATGTGCACCGGGATGCGGATGGTGCGCGCCTGGTCGGCAATGGAGCGGGTGATGGCCTGGCGGATCCACCAGGTGGCATAGGTGGAGAACTTGTAGCCGCGGCGGTATTCGAACTTGTCCACCGCCTTCATCAGGCCGATATTGCCCTCCTGGATGAGATCGAGAAACTGCAGGCCGCGGTTGGTGTATTTCTTGGCGATGGAAATGACCAGCCGCAGATTGGCCTCGACCATCTCCTTCTTGGCCTGGGCGGCCTCGCGCTCGCCCTTCTGCACGCTTTGCACGATGCGGCGGAACTCGCCTATGGGCAGGCCGATGACCGAGGCGATCTCGTGGATCTCGTCGCGCAGCTTCTTGATGGTTTCCTTTTCCTCGGCGACGAACTTCTTCCAGCCGTGACGGGCCAGCCGGCCGACGCGGCGCGTCCAGTCCGGCTCCAGCTCGCAGCCACGGTATTCCTTGAGAAAATCGGCGCGCGGGATCTTGTAGGTTTCCGCCAGCCGCATCAGCCGCCCCTCCAGCGCCGAAAGCTGGCGCGAAATGCCATAGAGCTGCTCGACCAGGGATTCGATGCGGGCATTGTTCAGGTGCAGCGACTTCACGTCCGCCACGATGGCGTTGCGCAAGGTCTTGTAGCGCCGTTCCTGGGCCGGGGTCAGACGGGTCTTGCCGGCGATCTCGATGTCCTGCAGGCGGCGCAGGGCCTTGTAGTTCTTGGCGATATTGTCGAAAATCTCCAGAACCTTGGGCTTGAGCTCCGCCTCCATGGCCGCCAGCGAGAGGTTGGCCTCGTCCTCGTCGTCATCATCGTCTTCATCCGTGCTGGCGGCGGCCTCCTCCTTTTTGGTCTTCTCGTCCTTGCCCTCCTCCGCGTTCTTTTTGGCCTCCGGCTTCTTGGCCTCCGGGCCGGCGTAGGTGGCGTCCAGGTCGATGATCTCGCGCAGCAGGACCTTGCCTTCGTTGATCTCGTCACGCCAGATGATGATGGCCTGGAAGGTCAGGGGGCTTTCGCACAGACCGGCGATCATTGCCTCGCGGCCGGCCTCGATGCGCTTGGCGATGGCGATTTCGCCTTCACGCGAGAGCAGCTCCACCGAGCCCATTTCGCGCAGATACATGCGCACCGGATCGTCGGTGCGCTCCACCGGCGAGGCGGCGCGCTTGACCTTCACCGGCGCCTTGCCCGTGGCCTGGGCCACGGCATCGTCGGTTTCCTCTTCGCTTTCCACCACGTTGATGCCCATTTCCGCCAGCATCGCCATGGTGTCCTCGATCTGCTCGGAGGAAACCTCGTCGGAGGGCAGAACCTCGTTGAGCTCGTCATAGGTGACAAACCCGCGCTTCTTGGCCGCCCGGATCATCTTCTTGACGGCGGCGTTGTTCATGTCGAGGATCGGCTGATCCTCTTCCGCCCTCTTCGCCTTTGCCGCGGAAGCCCGGGAAGCGGGTTTTGCTGCTGTCCTGGTCGCCTCTTGCTTCGCCATGTTCAAAGCCCTGTTTCGCTGTGCGCGGCTTGAAAAAGCCTGCCAAGTCTGTCATCAAAGCGCCAGGCTGGCGCAGTGTGGAATATCGATCGCTGATTCGATCTTCTGTAAACCCCATGCCTTAACCGGTGATTAACCATGCCCGGTTGCGCCATCGGCGCCTCCCGGCAAGGGGACGCCGCCGCTACCCGGCATTGTCCGGCGGCTGCTCGAGGCAGCGGGTGACTGTCACTGTGCAGAATGGAAAAACGGCCCTGTTCCTCACTCGCCCTGTCTTTGCCTGGCTGCATGAAGTTCGTCACGAATCCGGTTGATCCGCGCGAAGTTTTCCTCCGTGGGATTTTGCTCGAAGGCATCTTGCGCCGCCGCCAGTTCACGTTCCAAAACGGCTGTTCTGTGCAGCTCAAGGGCATGGGCGGAAAACATCCTGCGCGCCTTGTGCAAATCCAGATCCAGCTTGTATGCATGGCGGCCGGGGCCATGTGATGCGCCGGTCAGTCTGTTGACAACCTCGCCGAAACCTTCCTCCATGAGATGGGTTTTCAGGCGCGCGCTGTCAAGTTCGGACAGACCAGCGGCGATATCTATGATTTTTTGCCGCAAGGAGTCAAGCATTTTGGATGAAAACTCCAGGCGTGCGAGATCTTCGGCCACATCATCGAGGATTTCCGGCAGATCGAGCACCAGGGCGAGGATTTCGCGTTCATGATAACTGCTGCCCGCGCTGCCCCGGCTGGCGGCCAGCAATTGCGCCGAGGCGCCGCGCGGCTTCTTCGCCCCTGCTGCCTTGCGGCCCCTGGCGCGGGGGCTGCGGGCGCCTTGGCGCGGGGGCTGCCAAAGCTCGCGCAGGCGGGCGCGCAGATCGGCGCGGTAGTGGGCGCGCACCTTGTCATCGCGGATGCGCCCGGCCAGCTCCTCCAGGCGCTTTTCCAGGGCCGCCTTTTCCTCCGGCGTGGCCATGGGGCTGGTTTCCACCACATGCCGCCACAGGAAACGCGACAGGCTGTCCGCGCCATCGAGCACCTCCTGCATGGCCTGCCGGCCGCGATCGCGCAGCAGATCGTCCGGATCCAGGCCTTCGGGCAGAATGGCAAAGCGCAGCGAATGCCCCGGTTGCAGATGCGGCAGGGCCGTCTCCAGAGCCCGCCAGGCCGCCGCCTGTCCGGCCGCATCGCCATCGAAACACAGGATGGGCACGGCAGCGGTGCGCCACAGCATGGCCAGGTGCTCCCCGGTCAGCGCCGTGCCCAGCGGGGCCACCACGTGCTCAAAGCCGGCCTGGGCCAGGGCGATGACGTCCATGTAGCCTTCCACGGCGATGATCTCGCCGCGCTCGAAGGCGCTCTTGCGCGCCTGATCGAGGTTGTAGAGCACCCGGGACTTGTGAAACAGCTCCGTTTCCGGCGAGTTCAGGTATTTGGCCCTGGCCTCTCCCAGGGCGCGGCCACCGAAGGCGATCACCCGGCCGCGCATGTCGCGGATGGGAAACATCAGCCGGTCGCGGAAGCGGTCATAGGCGGCCCGGCCATCATCGGGGACGCCGATCAGCCCGGCATCGAGCATCATCTGGCGGGGCACGTCCCTTTCCTGCAGGTGCCTGAGCAGGGCATCGCGGGCATCGGGCGCAAAGCCGAGGCCGAAACGGGCCACGAACTCGTGCGACAATCCGCGCGCGGCGATGTAGTCACGCGCCCTGGCCCCTTGCGGCCCCTCCAGCTGCTGGCGGTAGAAGGCCTCCGCCATGGCCAGCACATCGGCCAGGGAGGCGCGCGCCTTTTCGCGCTTTTCCATGGCCGGGTCCGGTTTGGGCATGGGCAATCCGGCCTGACCGGCGAGCTCCTCCACCGCCTCGGGAAAGCTCATGCCGAGCTTTTCCACCAGGAAGGTGAAGACATCGCCCTTGGCGTGGCAACTGAAGCAATAGTAACGCCCCTTGCGGTCATCGGCATGAAACGAGGGGGTCTTTTCCGAGTGGAAGGGGCAGCAGGCCCACCAGTCGCCCTTGCCGGGCCTGGACTTGCGCCGGTCCCATTGCACGGCCCGGCCCACCACCGAGGACACCGGCACCCGGGCGCGGATTTCATCCAGAAAGGACGATGAAAACTTCATTGGCCGGCTCCCTCGCCGGAGCTTTCAGCCCAGCTTCTCCCGCACCAGCTTCGAGGCACGGCCCATATCCATCTGGCCGGAATATTTCTGTTTCAGCGCGCCCATGACCTTGCCCATGTCCTTCAGGCCCGAAGCGCCGGTTTCGGCGATGATTTCGGCAATGGCCTTCTCCACCTCCTGGGGCGAAAGCTGGCGGGGCAGGAACTCCTCGATAATGGCGATTTCCTCGCGCTCGGCGCTGGCCAGGTCCGGGCGGCCGCCATCGTCATAGAGCCTGGCAGATTCGCGCCTTTGCTTGACCATCTTGGCCAGGATGGCTTGCAGATCGGCCTCCGAGGGGGCATCGTCACGGCCGGTGCCGCGCGCCTGGATGTCGCGATCCTTGAAGGCGGCGGTGATCAGCCGCAAGGTGGCCATGCGGCGCTTGTCCTGGGCCTTCATGGCCGCCTTGAGTTCCGCATTGACCCTGTCGCGCAAGCTCTCGCCCATGCCTCGCCATCCCGTTTTGTTGCGTTCAGACCCAATGGATACTATGGGCGGGGGCGGCTTTCAACAGCGGTGAGACAATTTCCCCTTTCGCGGCGCTTGACAGGTTCTTGCGGGCGGTCTTTATCAGGGCATCGGATTTGGCCGCCGGAACCATCGGAGAGCAGATTGTCATGACCCCCGCCCCCTGGCAGGAAGAGCATCCCACCGCCGTCCTCGTCCTTGCCGATGGAACGGTACTCCATGGCCACGGCCTGGGCGCGCCGGGGCAGGCCGTGGGCGAGGTGTGCTTCAACACCGCCATGACCGGCTATCAGGAAATCCTCACCGATCCCTCCTATGCCGGGCAGATCGTCACCTTCACCTTCCCCCACATCGGCAACGTGGGAACGAACCCGCAAGATGACGAAACCACCAATCCGGAGCAGAAGGCCCAGGTGCGCGGCTGCGTCCTGCGCGCCGAGGTGACCAATCCCTCCAACTGGCGGGCCACGGAGCATTTTTCGGACTGGCTGGGCAAGCGCGGCATCATCGCCATCAGCGGCATCGACACCCGCGCCCTGACGGCCCTCATCCGCGAAAGGGGCATGCCCAATGCCGTCATCGCCCACGATCCGCGGGGCAACTTCGACATCGCGGCGTTAAAGGCGCAGGCCGCCGCCTGGCCGGGCATCGCCGGGGCCGATCTGGCCGCCCAGGTGAGCACGCAGACCCCCTATGAATGGGATGAAAAGACCTGGCGCTGGCCACATGGCTACGAGCGGCAGGATGAGCCGCGCTTTCATGTCGTGGCGGTGGATTACGGCATCAAGAAGAACATCCTGCGCTGCCTGGCCGATGTGGGCTGCAAGGTCACCGTGGTGCCCGCAACGGCCTGCGCGAAGGATATTCTGGCGCTCGATCCAGATGGCGTCTTTCTGGCCAACGGGCCGGGCGATCCGGCCGCGACGGGGGAATATGCGGGAGCGGAAATCGCCCGATTGGCGGCCTCCGGCAAGCCCCTGTTCGGCATCTGCCTGGGCCACCAGATGCTGGCCATCGCCCTGGGCGGGCGGACGAAGAAGATGAAACAGGGCCATCACGGCGCCAACCACCCGGTGAAGGACTTCACCACGAAGAAGGTGGAGATCACCTCCATGAACCACGGTTTTACCGTCGATGCGCAAAGCCTGCCCGATGGCGTGGAAGAGACCCACGTGTCGCTCTTCGATGGCACCAATTGCGGCCTGGCGATCAGCGGCAAGCCGGTGTTCTCCGTCCAGCACCACCCGGAGGCCTCGCCGGGGCCGCAAGATTCCCACTACCTGTTCCGCCGTTTCGCCAGGGCCATGGCCCGCGCCAGGGAGGCCTGAGGCCCTTTTTCCCTTCCCGCCCCGATCACCGCGCCGGCCCGCATGGCCGCAGCGGCGCGCGGCATGTTTCCCCGTTCACAGTCTGAACCGGACATGAACGGCGCATTCAGCATTGGTTCCGCTTGCCCTCTCTATAAGGGGGACAAGACGAAACGGCGCGAACCAAGGGAGTTCAGACATGTTGCGCAAGACGGCCATGACAGCCTTGAGCCTGATGGTGGCATCGGCGGCCCTGCTGGCGCTCCTCGCAACCGGCGGCGAAGCTCCGCTTCCGGCAAAGGCCCATGAGCCGGCCAATGCGGTGGTGATCTACAAGACCTCCTCCGCCCCCGTGGTGGTTGCCCGCCAAACCGCCACCTGCCGCATCGGCTGGTGCCAGGACATCTGAACTTCCCTTCTGTGCTTCATTCGAGAAAGGATCACGCGAACAACCGGAAGGCCAAGGAAAACAGGGACCCCATCCGCCCCCTCTCGCCCCTGCGGCCCACAGCCTTCCGGTTACCTTGTTTCTCCCTCCTCCCCCCAGTCCGGTTTCCCCTCCCGGACGTCCCACTGGCCCCGCCTCTTTGGCGGGGCCTTTTTTGCCCGGTGCGCGAGAGGCAAAAGGGAATGCAACGTGAGGGGTTTGGAATATGAACGGCAGATGAACGGGGCGTTCAGCAAACATTCGAGGACATCGCAGTATAAGGAAATCGTCAACCGGAACGGGTCACGAACCCTTGGTTGGACAAGACCACGGACCCCATCCGCCCCCTCTCGCCCGCGGTCTTGGAAAACCGGACGACATGATCCGTTCCGTCATGGACAGTTCAAAGCAAAGGCCCGCCACAAGAGGCGGGCCTTTGTGCTTTTCCAATCCT
>Ga0256833_1001839_pt1 | contig 15272 bp, 14 predicted proteins | sample 356284metaG_FD_190535 | JGI IMG/M metagenome (GOLD analysis project Ga0256833, IMG submission 190535) | Hydrothermal vent microbial communities from Mid Atlantic Ridge, Atlantic Ocean - 356-284 | ecosystem: Environmental > Aquatic > Marine > Hydrothermal vents | place: Atlantic Ocean: Mid...
CTCCAACCCGGCCTGGCAGGGGCAGGCGGAGGTGGTGGATAACCTGCTCCGGGAGCTGGGACTTGCCCGGATACCACGTCTTGCGGTCTACAACAAGCTGGATCTGGCGGGAGAAGAGATGCGGCAGCGGCTGGCGCACATGGACGGGGTCGGGATCAGTGCCGTGGATGCCACGACTCTGGCGCCGCTCCTGGAGCGGGTGGAGGGGATGCTGCGACGGCAACTGTGAGAGTTTGCCGTGACCTGCAACCACCTGAAAAGACAGGTGCTTTTGGTGCAAGATCAGCAGTGGGTCAGCTGTGCGTGATCGCGGCTGGCCGGCTATAGTCCGCTCACGGGATAACCAGCCATCGGTTTTTTTGACCACAATGCTGTAAGCGCCCTCAGGGGCCGCAGATTTGTGCAGGCGTGCCTGACCGCTATGGCCTGACCCTTGCGGACAGGCACGCCCGTGCAAAGAGGTAAGCGAAGACTCCGTGCGGTGCCTGTGAGCGCTTACGTCGGAGGCTGCTCAGGGCTTGAGGTAGAAGCCCAGGGCCTTTTCGATGTACTGCTGGTTGATGAACTGGCAGCCGATGTAGCCCTTTTCCACCAGGCGGACCACGGCATCTTTCTTGAGCAGGGTGCGTTTTCTGTCGTCCAGGCGGAATTCGATCTCCAGTTTCTGGCCCGGCCGCAGCCGGTGCGAGCCCGGTACCTCAAAGCCGATGCCCTCAAAGGAGATGTTGGTGATTTTGACGGTACCGCTGCCCATGCCGGGCGGGTCGGTGGTTATGTAGGTGCCCACCAGGTTGACCTGTTTGCGGTAGTGTTTGCGGAAATCGAGCTGGACCAGGAATTCCTCGCCGCAGGAACAGCGGGCCTTGACGCGGTGTTTGTCCTTCAGGCTCTCCTTGATGCATACGCACTTGGCCTTGTTGCAGCAGGGGCAGATGATGGTGGCGGTGTTGTCGTGGCGGATGTAGGTCTTGACGGTCTTCATGTCCGCCTCAGTCGTAGATGATGGTGGTGTAGCGTTCGAGGAGGGCCTCGGTCTCGGCATCGAGATCCGCCGCCACCTCGTGGATCCGGTACTCGCGCGAACAGCCCGTGCACCTGAGGCGAACCTGCCGGCAGCGCCGGACGACTTCCAGCTTTTTGCCGCATCTCCTGCACTTCATGGTCAGCTCCCGGGGCCGATGAGCTGGGCGCGGGTGAAGATGGCCCGCAGCGGATAGCCGTGTGCGGCCAGGGCCTCGGCCCCGCCTTCCTGCCGGTCCACCACGGTTGCCACCAGGCCCACCCGGAATCCTTCGTCTTCCACCCGTTCGATGACCTTGATCAGGGTGCCGCCGGTGGTGACCACGTCTTCCACCAGGGCGACGCTGCAGCCGGGGGGCAGGTTGCTCTTGCCCTCGATACAGTTGCCGGTGCCGTGGCCCTTGGCCTCCTTGCGGACAATGAAGGCGGGAATGGGATCGCCTGCCAGGAAGCTGACAATGGAGACCGCTGTGACCAGGGGATCGGCACCCAGGGTCATGCCGCCGACGCCGGCGATGGGCGTCTCCCCGGCCTGGATCAGCTCATGGAGGAGCCGGCCGCAGAGATAGGCGCCCTCGGCATCCAGGGTCGTCTGCTTGCCGTCGATGTAGAAATCCGAGGTCTTGCCCGAGGTGAGGGTGAAGGTGCCCTGGCGGTAGGATTTTGCAAGGAGAAGCTCTTTGAGCCGCTGACGTTCGTTCATAGGAGGTTCCTTTGCCGGGCAGGTCCGGTTGTTGTCCGGAATCCCGGATGATTCGGGAGGCCAATGGGGAAGGGATTCCCGGGGCCGGATTGCTGATCGGTTCACAGGTGACCTGTGGTCGTATGGCTACAGGCCTGTCTTAAAAATACCTGTTTTTGTACTCTGTGCAAAGGGATTTCTTTCCGGTCCGACAGTTCCCTACTTTTCAGTGTTCTTCATCCTGTCCTTATGATACCATATCACGATCAGTGGACTGGCAACAGGATTCTTCGTGTCCCGGTGGAGGGTTGGTCATCCCGGGAGTAAAAGTTCAGCAGCACGTCATCTGCACGCGCTCGCGGCTGGCCGCATAGCGCGGACTATAGCGGCCAGCCGCGATCACGCACAGCTGACGCACTGCTGAACTTTTACCAAAGTATTGCTCTTTTTCAGGTAGTTGCTGATAGCGGTGAACTCTTACTCCCGGGAGAGGGCACGTCGGATGTTGGGCGGGATGTAACCGGAAGATGAGGAAAGATGTAAAAATATCGGTGTTTTCACGCTATTTCCAGGTGGCTGCCGAGAGCGGTGAACTGATACAAAAAGATCGCGGGAACAGATCCCGCCCCGGATCAGACGGAGGAATTGCGAATGTGCGGAATCGTCGGCTATATCGGAACGCGTAAGGTTGTGCCCATCCTCATCGAGGGGCTCAGACGTCTTGAGTACCGGGGCTATGATTCCGCCGGCCTGGTCTACGAGTACGAGGGCCGGCTGGTCAAGTACCGGGCCGCCGGCAAGCTGGGCAATCTGGAGGCGGCAGTGGACGAGAACATCGGCGTGGCCAGCCACACCGGCATCGGCCATACCCGCTGGGCCACCCACGGCGCTCCGACCCGGGACAATGCCCATCCGCACAGCGACTGTACCGGCGAACTGGTGGTGGTCCACAACGGCATCATCGAGAACTACGGCTCTCTGAAAAAGGAGCTTCAGGAAGCGGGGCACACCTTTGCCTCCCAGACCGACACCGAGGTCCTGGCGCACCTGATCGAGCACTATCTGGAGGACGATCTCGTCGCCGCGGTCCGCAAGGCCCTGGCCCGGGTCGAGGGATCCTATGCCCTGGGTGTGCTGTGGGCCAGGGATCCGGATACCCTGGTCGCGGCCCGAAACCACAGCCCCCTGGTCATGGGGGTGGGCGAGGACGCCTGTTTCATCGCCTCGGACGTGCCGGCGCTCCTGCCCTACACCCGGCAGGTGATCTTTCTCGACGACCGCGAGCTGGCCGTGCTCTCCCGGGGCAGCTACACCATCATGGACGTGGACGACGGCACGGTCCTGGAAAAGGAGATCCGCACCATTGACTGGAACGCCGCCATGGCCGAGAAGGGCGGCTTCAGACATTTCATGCTCAAGGAGATCTTCGAGCAGCCGCAGGCGATCCTCAACACGGTGAGCGGCAGGATCGTGCCCGAGACCGGCGAGGTGGAGCTGGCCGGAATCGGCCTGGACGAGGCCGGGATCAGCAGTATCCGCCGTATCGCCCTGGTGGCCTGCGGTACTTCCTGGCACGCGGCCCTGGTGGCCAAGTACTGGATCGAGAAGTGGGTGGGCATTCCGGTGGAGGTGGATATCGCCTCCGAATTCCGCTACCGGCGCCTGCTCCTGGGGCCGGAGGTGCTCACCATCGCCATCTCCCAGTCGGGTGAGACCGCCGATACCCTGGCCGGGATCCGGCTTGCCGCCAGGCTCGGCTCCCGGGTGGTCACCATCTGCAACGTGGTCGGCTCCACCATGACCCGCGAGGCGGACGGGGTGATCTACACCCATGCCGGCCCCGAGATCGGGGTCGCCTCCACCAAGGCCTTCACCAGCCAGCTTGCGGCCCTCTTTCTTCTCACCCTCTACCTGGGCCAGGTCCGGCAGACCATAGACCCCGCGGACCGGAAGGAGCTGGCCGCGGCCCTTCTTGGCGTGGCCACCGTGATCGAGGACGAGCTGCCGCGCATGCAGGAGCGGATCAGGGAGCTGATCGAGGACTACTATGATGCCCGCGATTTTCTCTTCGTGGGCCGGGGCCTCAACTTTCCCATCGCCCTGGAGGGAGCGCTCAAGCTCAAGGAGATCTCCTACATCCACGCCGAGGGCTATGCTGCCGGTGAGCTCAAGCACGGTCCCATCGCCCTCATCGATCGTGACATGCCGGTCCTGGCCCTGGTGCCAAAGGATGCGGTCTACCAGAAGACCGTCTCCAACGTCGAGGAGATCAAGGCCCGGCAGGGGCGGCTGGTCCTGATCGGCACGGCCGGGGACGAGCACCTGGCGAAGCTGACCGACGATGTCCTCTACCTGCCCGAGGTGCACGAGGAGCTCAATCCGCTCCTCTATACCATCCCGGCCCAGCTCCTCTCCTACGAGATCGCCAATCGCCGCGGCTGCGACGTGGACCAGCCTCGCAACCTGGCCAAGAGCGTGACCGTGGAATAGCTGCAACAGGTACCCTCACCATGTCCCGTCCCCGGAAGATCCGTCTCGGTATCGAGGAGCTGGTCGCGGCACCGCCGCAGTGGCTGGCGGAGCTGCGTCTGGGTCTGCTCTGCAACCAGGCCTCCACCGATCAGCGCTTTGTTCACAGCCGCGACCTGCTGCTGGCCCGCTTTCCGGGCCGGCTGCGCTGCCTGTTCTCGCCCCAGCATGGATTTTTCAGTGAAAAGCAGGACAACATGATCGAGTCGGCCCATGGCATTGATCCGGTCTCCGGCCTGCCGGTCTACTCCCTGTACGGCGAGACCCGCAGGCCCCTGCATGCCATGTTCGACGGGATCGACGTCCTGCTGGTGGACCTCGTCGATGTGGGCACCCGGGTCTACACCTTTGCCTGGACCGTGGTCCACTGCCTTGAGGTGGCTGCCGAGACCGGGGTCCGGGTGGTGATTCTCGACCGGCCCAACCCGCTGGGCGGCCGGGTGGAGGGCAACCTGCTGAAGTCCGCCTGGAGTTCCTTTGTCGGTCTCTATCCTGTCCCCATGCGGCACGGTCTGACCCTGGCCGAGCTCGCCCTGCTCTGCAACCGCGGCATGGGGATAGGGGCCGATCTGTCGGTGGTGCCGGTCCGGGGCTGGAGGCGCGACATGCTCTTTCCGCAGACAGGTATCCCCTGGGTCTTTCCCTCGCCCAACATGCCGTCGTTCGCCACGGCCCTGGTCTACCCGGGCCAGGTCATCTGGGAGGGAACCAACCTGTCAGAGGGGCGCGGCACAACCCTGCCCTTTGAACTCTTCGGCGCCCCCTTCATCGAGCTGGACGAGGTCCTGACCCTGCTTGCCGGGATGGCTCTGCCCGGCTGTGTCTTCCGGCCCCTGGTGTTTGAACCCTGTTTCGGCAAATGGGCCGGTGAACCCTGCCAGGGTTTTCAGCTCCATGTCACGGACCCGGACACCTTTCTGCCCTACCGGACCGGCCTGGCCCTGCTCCAGCTCCTGCCGGCCCTCTACCCGGAGGAGTTCCGGTACAAGGAACCGCCCTACGAGTACGAGTTCGAACGGCTGCCCATGGACCTGATCCTGGGGGACCGGCAGGTCCGCATCGCTCTGGAGGAGGGAGTGGATCTTCTCGAGCTTGAGGCCTCCTGGCAGGAGGACCTGGCCCGCTACGGCCAGGAGTGCGCGGAGATCCTTCTTTACCATTGAGCAATACCGGAAAATCGGCTACAGTCCCGTCCACCCGGGCCAGAACGGTCCGGGGCAGGGGCAATGGCCTTGCGGGAGGATGTGGCATGGCACATACGTTGAAGGAACTGGCGGCCCTGGTGAACGGTGAGGTCGCCGGCGATGGCGATACCCCTATCCACGCCCTGAACGGGATAGAGCTGGCCGGTGCGGGAGAGATCACCTTTATTACCAGCCGCAGACTGACGCCGCGCCTGCAGGAATGCGGGGCCTCGGCCTGTATCGTGCCCCGGGATGTCGAAGAGGCTCCCATGCCGCTTGTCCGGGTCGATGACCCGGACGTGGCCGCAGCCGTGATCCACAACCATCTCCTGGCCAGGCCCTTTGCCGCCGCCGGTATCCACGCCTCGGCGGTGATCGGGAAGGACTGCCGGATCCCGGACCAGGTCTCCATCGGGCCCCTGGTCGCTGTTGGCGAACGCGTGCGGCTGGGAGAGCGGGTTGTCCTGGAGCCGGGAGTGATAATCGGCGATGATGTGGAGATCGGTGACGATTCCGTGCTCCGGGCAGGCGTGGTCGTGGCGCAGGGCTGCCGGATCGGCCGAAGGGTGATCATCCACCAGGGTGCGGTGATCGGCAGCGACGGGTTCGGGTTTGCCACCGACAGCCAGGGGCGCCATATCCGCAAGCCGCAGGTGGGAATCGTACGTATCGACGACGACGTGGAGATCGGCGCCAACTCCTGCATCGACCGCGCCGCCTTCGGCGTCACCCGCATCCGGGCCGGAGTGCGGATCGACAACCTGGTCCAGGTGGCCCACAATGTCGATATCGGCGAACATTCCATCCTGGTGGCCCAGGTCGGGATCGCCGGCAGTACCACCCTGGGCCGCAACGTGGTCCTGGGGGCCAAGGCCGGCATTGCCGGGCATCTGCATCTCGGTGACCGGGTCATGGTTGCGGCCAAGGGCGGGGTCCACAACGATCAGCCTGATGGTGCTGTTGTCGGCGGTACGCCGGCCATCGCCATCCGCCGCTGGGGCCGTGCCTCGGCCGCCTACAGCCGCCTGCCGGAGATGATGAAAGAGGTGCGCCGGCTGCGCCGGGAACTGGACCAACTCACCCGGCGTCTCGATACGCCGGGCCGGCAGGAGGAAGATGTCTCCGGCCGGTGACCGGCCCCTCCGCCGCCACCTGTTACCATCTTCTGCTTTCCGGCTGCCGGCTTCTGATTTCTGATTTCTGATACGGAGAGGACAATGAGTGAAGAGCGCCGGTGGGAGCCACCCATCGATATCCGGGGTATCCTTGAACTGCTGCCGCACAGGTATCCCTTCATCCTGGTCGACCGGATTCTTGATTTCGAGAAGGGACAACGAATTGTCGGTCTGAAGAACGTCTCCATGGGGGAGCCCTTTTTCCAGGGGCATTTTCCCGGTGAACCGGTCATGCCCGGCGTGCTGATCATGGAGGGCATGGCCCAGGTCGGCGGTCTGCTGGCCTATCTCTCGGCACCTGAGATGATCGGTGAAAAACTGGTCTACTTTGCCGGCCTGGACAAGGTACGTTTCCGGCGGGTGGTGCGGCCCGGGGACCAGCTGATCTTCAAGCTGGAGCTGGTCCGCCAGAAGACCCGGCTGACCAAGATGACCGGCAGGGCCTATGTGGATGAACAACTGGCTGCCGAGGCCGAGCTGATGGCCACCTTCTCCTGAACAAAAGCAATCTCTGGAGACTGCAGGCACATGCCACGCAATAGTTCGGCGCTATCGGCAACCACCGGAAAAGACACCTTTACCATGCCACTCCCGCAGCGGTTGGAGTACGAGTGCACCGCCATCGGCAACTCCTTTGAACTACCGGTACATTGTATATAATTCCGGCGGCACGCCAGCCGCATGCGCTGCTGGATGTTGACCGGCCGGAGGGACGGACAGTATATGACAATACACGCAACCGCTGTGGTCGATACCAGGGCGGAACTCCACGAAACGGTGACCATCGGGCCCTATGCCGTCATCGACGGACCGGTGACCATCGGCCCGGAGACCGTCATCGACGCCCATGCCGTGGTCTCAGGCCACACCACCATCGGTGCCCGCAACCGGATCGGCTCGTTCGGCTCCATCGGCGCCCCGCCCCAGGATATCCACTACCGGGGTGAACCTACCGAGCTGATCATCGGCGATGACAACCTGGTCCGCGAATATGTCTCCATCCACCGTGGCACCGAGGCGGGCAACGGCCGGACCGTGATCGGCAACGGCAACATGATCATGGCCTACAGCCACATCGCCCATGACTGCACCATCGGCAACCACGTGGTGATGGCCAATGTCGCCACCCTGGCCGGTCATGTCCGTCTTGACGACCATGTCAGCCTGGGCGGCCTGGTCGCTGTTCACCAGTTCTGCCGTATCGGCGCCTATACCTATGTCGGCGGCATGTCCGGGATCAGCCTCGATGTGCCGCCCTACGTGATCCTCACCGGGACCCGCAACCGGATGCGCATCGCCGGCATCAACAAGATCGGCCTGCGCCGCAGCGGCATGCCCCGGGAGACCATCGCCCGGCTGGAACAGGCCTTCAGGATCATCTTTCGCTCGCCGCAGCTCCTGCTCAAGGACGCCCTGGAAAAGACGCTCGAGGAGATCCCCGACTGTCCTGAAGTGCGCAATATGGTGGAGTTCTTCCTGAATTCCAAGCGCGGCGTGGTGAAACGAACCAGCGACGACTGATGCATGTCGAGGTCTGCCTGTGAGATCACCCATCGGCCTCATCGCCGGCGGCGGCCAGTTTCCTCTCCTCTTTGCCGAAGCGGCCCGGTCACGCGGCCGGAAGGTGGTGGCCATCGGTCATGTCGGCGAGACCATGCCCGAACTGGCGGACCGGGCCGATGTGATCCACTGGGTCCGGCTGGGCCAGCTTGGCAGGATCATTCGCCATTTCCGCAGGGAAGGCGTACACGAGACCGTCTTCTGCGGCACCATCACCAAGACCAGGATCTTCAGGGACGTGTTTCCCGATCTCAAGGGACTCTCCCTCTGGAAGAGGATCGACGCCCGCCAGGATGACGCCATACTCTGTGCCGTGGCCGCGGCCCTGGAGCGGGAAGGGATCCGGGTCCTGGCCTCCACCTGCTATCTCGACCATCTCTTTTTCCCCCGCGGCGTCCTCAGCCGCAGACGACCCGACGCCGCGCAGATGGAGGATATCCGTTTCGGCTGGCGCATCGCCCGCGAGATCGGCCGCCTGGACATCGGCCAGTGCGTGGTGGTCCGGGACCGGAGCGTCCTGGCGGTGGAGGCCATCGAGGGCACGGACGCGGCCATCCGCAGGGGAGGGGAGCTGGCCGGCAGTGGCGCCGTGGTGGTGAAACTGAAAAAACCGGGCCAGGATTTCCGGTTCGACCTGCCGGCCACCGGTGCCACCACCGTCAAGACCCTGGCCGCGGTCCGCGGCAGCGTGCTGGCCGTGGAGGCCGGCCAGTCCCTGATCTTCGACCGCGAGGCCATGGTGGCCGCTGCCGACCGCGCCGGCCTGGTGCTGGTGGGCCTGGCAGAGAACAGAGACGGTATCCCGGAGATGTAGATATCGATTTACCTCTTTTTGACCGGGTACTCGATATGGTACTTTTTCATCTTTCGCCAGAGGGTGGTCTTGTCGATGCCGAGATGGCCTGCGGTCTTGCCGCGATTGCCGTCGAAGCGCTGCAGGGCGGCCAGGATGGTCGCTGCCTCGGCGTCGGCGAGCGGATCGGTGGCCGATGAACCGGCTGTTCCGGCTGGCGGTCCGGTTGCCGGCAGGTCTCCGGTCAGGCCGTCGGGCAGGCTGTCCACGTCAATGATGTCGCCCTGGCAGAGGGCGAAACAATGTTCCATGATATTCTCCAGCTCCCTGATATTGCCCGGATAGTCGTAACGGAGCAGGAGGTCGAACACGGCCGGGCTGACGGAGCTGAGCTGTTTTTTCTTGAGCTGGTTGAACCGGTCAAGGAAGTGCTGGATCAGGAGCGGAATATCCTCACGCCGCCGGACAAGGGGGGGCAGGCCGATGTGGATGACATTGAGGCGGAAGTAGAGATCGGCCCGGAAGGTCCCCTTTTCCATCGCTTCCTTCAGGTTCCTGTTGGTCGCGGCAATGACCCGGACATCGGCCCGCACGGTGCTGGTGCCGCCCAGGGGTTCGAACTCGTGTTCCTGGAGGACCCGCAGCAGTTTGAGCTGCAGGGCCGGCGAGACATCGCCGATCTCGTCGAGAAAGATCGTTCCGGACCTGGCCAGGGCAAAGCGACCCTCTTTGTCCCGGACCGCTCCGGTGAAGGCTCCCTTCCGGTAGCCGAACAGTTCCGATTCCAGCAGGGTGTCGGGCAGGGCGGCGCAATTGAGGGCCACGAAGGCGCCCGTTCGTCCACTCAGCTCATGGATGGCGCGGGCGAACAGCTCCTTGCCCGAGCCGCTCGGCCCCTCGATGAGGACCGTGGACTCGCTCCTGGCGATACTGGGGAGCAGACGCAGGATCCTGTGGATCTGGCCGTTGCGGCTGATGATGCGGTGGAAGGTATACTTCTCGCGAATCAGGCGGCGCAGCCTCTCGGTGCCGATATCGGCGGCCGTGATCACCTCGCTGCCGATCTTTCCAGTCTCTTCGCTCAGATGGGGGGAGCTGCCGGGGGCAGCTTCCTCCTGTGCCGCCCGGCCGGCCGTGTAGGACCGGATCTGCTGGAGCAGGTTCCTGACCATGGCCGACAGCTCGCGGTAATCAAAGGGCTTGGTCAGGTAGCTGTCAGCACCGATGTCCAGCCCCCTGACCTTGTCGCTGACCTTGCTCTTGGCGGTCAGCATGAGGATGCGGAAGAACTTCCGGTCCGGGAATTCCTTCAGCCGCCGGCAGACCTCGTAGCCGTTGAGTTTGGGCATCATGACGTCGAGGATGACCAGGTCCGGGCCATAATCGCGGACCTTGCGCAGGGCCTCTTCCCCGTCCATGGCCGCTTCGGTGTCGTATCCCTCGGCCCGCAGCCGCTTGGTCAGCAGTTCCACGGTGTCGACGGTGTCATCGACAATCAGGATCTTCGCTTTTTCTTCCCGTTCCATGGGAACCACTCCATAGGCCTCTCGTAGTAAGCGCTCGCAGGAGCCGCACAGAGTCTTCGCTTACCTCTGTGCACGGTCGTGCCTGCCCATATAGGCAGGCTGCCGGAGTCTCCCTGCGGTCGCTTGCCTGCGGCCAGGCACGCCTGCACAGGTAAGCGTAGACTCCGGATGGCATGCTGCTGAACTCTTACGGCCTCTCTGCCGGCCGCCGGGGTCGACAACCCGACTCGATCGGCTCAGGTCTGCCGGATCTCCACCTTGCCCTGCAGGAACCGCTTGACCTCGCCCACGGGGACCTCTTTTCTGTGGAAGATCCCGGCTGCCAGGGCCGCCTCGGCATCGGTACCGGTAAAGACCTCCAGGAAGTGGGCCGCACTGCCGGCACCGCTGGAGGCGATCACCGGGATGGTGACCGCTGCCTTGACCGCGCGGATCAGCTCCAGGTCGAAGCCCGCATTGGTACCGTCCCGGTCGATGCAGTTGAGCAGGATCTCGCCGGCGCCCAGCTTCTCGCAGGTCCTGGCCAGGGTGACCGCGTCCAGGTTCCGGCCCTCGCGGCCGCCCCTGATGGTACACTGGTACCAGCAGTAGCGTTCACCGCCTGGTCCGGGAATATCGGTCTCGATCACCTGGTGCGGTACCGCATCCGGGCTGTCCACGTAGACCCGGCGCGGATCCACCGAGATCACCACCGCCTGGTTACCATAGACCCGGGCGATCTGCTCGATGGAGCTCAGGCCGGTGCTCCTGCCGCTGGCCAGGACCTCCTCGACGATGAGCACCGCGTCCGAGCCGATGGAGATCTTGTCGGCGCCGGAACGGAAGTACTCGGAGGCGACCTCAAGCGCCGAGTAGCGGCGCCCGAGACGGTCGGTGAAGTCGCGGATACCGCCGCCAATGGTGAGGGGAACGAAGACGTTTTTGGATGTCTCGCGCAGGACCTCCAGCATGGGCATGTCCTGGAGGGGGAAGTCGCGGAAGGCGGTGATGTTGAGAAAGGTGATTTCGTCGGCGCCCTGCTCGTAGTAGTCGCGGGCAAGCTGTACCGGCTTGCCCAGGTTGCGGACAGCGCCATCCTCGCGCACGTCGTACTGGTCACCCTTGGTCACCACCAGGTCGCCCTGGTCGTTGGAGCGCACGTCCAGGCAGGCGATGATCCGCCTGGCCAGGCGGGTGGTCCGGGGACAGGCGGCCGGGATCACCGCCTGGCGGCTGGTGTCGAGAAAGTTTGCCAGCAGCCTGAGCCCGGCCTCGCCACTTTTTTCCGGGTGAAACTGTGTGGCCACCATGTTGCCCTGCTGCACGGCGCTGACAAACTCGGTACCATAGTCGGTGGTTGCAAGGACCGTGTCCCGGCTGTCGGGAACCACGTGATAGGAGTGAACGAAGTAGAACTTTTCGTCACCACGGAAACCGTTGAAGATGCGGGACGGCTGGTGTACCCTGATGCCGTTCCAGCCGATGTGCGGCACGGCCAGGCCGGTGGCGAAACGCCTGACCCGGCCGGGGATGATGCCCAGCCCGGGCTGGTCCGGGGCCTCCTCGCTGCCTTCGAACAGGGCCTGCAGGGCAACACAGATACCGAAGAAGGGCCGGTCGGATCGGATATATTCGATCAGGGGATCAACAAATCCCCTGTCGCGCAGGATCTGCATCATGGCGCCGAAGTTGCCCACGCCGGGAAAGACCAGCCGCTCTGCCCGCAGGATATCCTCCGGGTTCCGGACGGTGTGGACGGTCTCGCCGAGACGTTCCAGGGCATTGACGATGGAGCGGACATTGCCGGCGCCGTAATCGAGAAGTGAGATCATGGTTGCCGCCTTGGTGTCATGGAAAAAAATCGATATGGCTGGAGATCGTCTGGTCGCAGCCGCAACAGAGTATGAAAATCAGGTAAACCGCCATTTTCAGGTGGTTGGCAATAGCTGTGAACTATTGCAAAACCAGGTGGATGCCACCGTGCCCCCTGCCACGGCAGGTACCTGTCCTTTCTTCCGGCACCTGGTCCCTGATTTTCTGACAGTCGGAACACAGTGAAAAAAGTACTCTATCGTATCTCTACGACAAAAGGCAAGGTAATTTCCCTGCCCCGGTACCTGGCCGGAGCGTGCGACCGCGGCCAGCGCCGGACGGTGGACCGGGCCTGAACATGCAGGCCATGCTCCTGGCCGCCGGATTCGGTACCCGGTTGCGGCCCCACACCCTGCTGCGGCCCAAGCCGCTGTTTCCGGTCCTCAACCGGCCGCTGCTGCATATCCTTCTCGATATGCTGGAGGAGGCGGGCTGCCGGCGGATCGTGGTCAACTGCCATCACCTGGCCGATCAGGTCATGGCGAGTGTTGCCGGCCGGTCGCCGGTGGTGGTCCAGCACGAGGCAGAGATCCTGGGCACCGGCGGCAGCCTGCGCCGGGCCCTGCCGCTCTTTGCAGAGGCGCCGGTGCTGGTCATGAACGGCGACATCGTTCACGACGTTGATCTCAGGGCGGTCTATGCTGCCCATTGCTCGTCCGGCAATCCGGTGACCATGGTCCTCCATGATTGTCCGCGCTTCAATAATGTCGCGGTCCGGGCGCAACGGGTAACCGGTTTCGGTGCGCAGGCAGAGGGTTCTTCCCTGCTGGCATTCACCGGTATCCACGTCATCGAGCCCTCGCTGATCCGGATGATCCCCGCCAATGGCTTCTATCACATCATCGACCTCTACCGGCACCTGGCCCGCGACGGTATCACCATCGGTGTCTTCCGGGCCGACGGCAGGTATTGGCGGGACATGGGCACACCCGAGGACTATCTGCTGCTGCACCGGGACCTGCTGACCGGCGCTTACACCCTTGCCGGTGCCGGCCCGATGCAGATCCCGTGGCTGCAGGACGAGGACGTGGTCCTTGGCAGGGACGTGGTCCTCGGGGACTGGGGCTGCCTGGGGCAGGGAGTGCATCTGGAGGACGATGTCCGGCTCCGGCGCTGCGTGGTCTGGGATCATACCCGCATCCCCGCCGGCAGCCGTTTTGCCGACATGATCCTGGCCCCGGGTCTGCTGCCGTGATGCCGCATAACAGCAGTTCACCACTACCGAGAACGAGTTTGCAATAGGGGAACTTTTACTGTACCTCAGGGGGCGGCGGGATCCACGGCTGTCTCAGTCCAGGAAGTCTTTTGTCCTGGTGGTATGGTCACGGCCTGCGAAGTAGTTGCTCCAGGACGAGGTCTGGTCCAGGGACCAGTCCTTGGGTGGCAGTACCGGTCCGTGGCCCAGGTCGTGGATGGTGGTGGTCGGGTCAAGACGGTCATAGACCCGGACCCAGAAACAACGCCGCTCGGGATAGACCTCACAGGCCATGTTGCGGCTGCCGCCACAGGGACCGTTGGTGAGCCTTTTCGGGCATCCCGACTGGGGACAGAGATAGGTGGACTCGGCCAGGGTGCAGTCGCCGCACATCCGGCAGGCAAAGAGGATCTCCTTGATGATCCGCTCCATGATCCGCAGCAGGAACGCGCCTCTGCCACGGGCCAGCCACAGGCAGAGGCGGCCGAAGAGCCGGCCGGTGGGGGTGGCACGGGAGAAGAGCAGGTAGTGGACGGACCGGTGCAGGACGAGGGCGCCCCGGTGTCGCCCCGCTGCCAGGGGAACGGGGGTGGTGGCGCAGGCGGTACCCCGGGGATCACCGTACAGGTACCAGCTTCCCGGGACCGGGAAGTGGACCGTATCACGGTGGCGGCGCCAGTCGTCGCCGATCTCCTCGGCCAGGTCCATGACACGGCGGATGTCGTCGAAGTCGAGACAGTTGCCGCCGATGTGCACGCCGTCGTAGCCCAGCCCCCTGAGGACGCCGATCATCCGCGCCGCCCGGACCAGGCGGGCCCCGGGATCGTTTTTTTCCTCTTCCATCGTCCGGACCAGGGCATCGGGAAAGACTACGCCGGGAACGACCCCCCGGGCCATGAGCCGGGCCAGGCCCGGGGAAGGGATGAAGACATTGGCCAGGACCGGGATGTCGACCTGCTCCTGGCGGAGAAAAAGGAGCAGCTCCTCGAACTTGCAGATGTCATAGCCGAGCTGGGTGACGACAAAATCGGCACCGGCCCTGATCTTGCGCAGAAGGCGGGCATACTGCCAGACCTGCTCGGCTTCGGTGGTCTTGAAGGGGGAGACCACGCAACCGCGCAGGAAGCGGTAAGATGGATATTCGGCCGGCCGCTCGTGGGCCGGAGAGAGATCGCGGCCCTCCTCCATGGCCCGCATCATGCGGAGGGTCTGGATGGAATCCAGGTCAAAGACCGGCCTGGCCTGGCCGTAGTAGCCCGACCTGGGAAAGTCGCCGCCCAGGACCAGCAGGGAGTGGAATCCCTGACGCTGGTAGAGGAAGAGATGGCTTTTGACCTGGTTGCGGTTCTTGTCCTTGAGGGAGAAGTGGATCAGCGGTTCGATGCCGATCCGCTGCACCTCGGAGCCGATGGCCACCGGCGCCAGGGCCGGGTGGCCGCCGGCGTTGTCAGTGATGGACAGGGCCCTGATCCGGCCGTCGTCCTTTGCCCGGGCGGCAAAGTCCAGCAGCCGGTCGATCTGCTTGCCGCCCGAACCCTGGCCGGGAACCAGTTCATAGGTTATGGTGAATTCACTCCGGTCGAGAAGCGAGTTGTGAAATCGTTCCGTGGGACTCATGGGGATTCAGGGGCCGGGGGTCAGGTGACAGGAGACAGGTGCCGGGAGCATTGCCTGCCTGCGGCAGTGACACCATGGTGTTTTCCTGATGTTCATCATCTGTTATGCCCGCTCCTGCGGGCAGGTTGCCTTGTTCGAGG
>Ga0256833_1001840_pt1 | contig 15271 bp, 8 predicted proteins | sample 356284metaG_FD_190535 | JGI IMG/M metagenome (GOLD analysis project Ga0256833, IMG submission 190535) | Hydrothermal vent microbial communities from Mid Atlantic Ridge, Atlantic Ocean - 356-284 | ecosystem: Environmental > Aquatic > Marine > Hydrothermal vents | place: Atlantic Ocean: Mid...
TGGTATTTAAAAGTATTAAAACAGCATTATGCTGATTTTTCAGGCAGAGCCAGGCGTAAAGAATTTTGGATGTTCGTATTATTCAATTTTATTTTTCTTTTAATTGCAGCACTTTTTGACAATGTTCTTGGAACTAATTTTGATGGTATTGGATATGGTCTTTTTTATATCCTTTATGCTTTAGCGGTTTTTATTCCAGGATTAGCAGTTGAAGTTCGAAGATTGCACGATGTAGGAAAAAGCGGCTGGTGGATTTTTATTTCCCTAATTCCTTTAATTGGATGGATATGGTTGTTGGTATTGCTCGCAACAGATAGTCAACCCGGGGACAATGAATACGGACCAAATCCAAAAGAAGGACCGGAAGATTTCTTTGATTAGACCCGGATATCGTTGTTTGGAATCAGGATATCTGTTTAGTATTTGTATTTTTGTAAAATGAATTATTTGGTATTAGCATATTTTACAAATATTAGGTTTTATAGTCAGTTTATGTCTATGAAGTGCTTAATTATTTAAAAATAAAGTACTTTATAGACCGATATTAATTAGCTAGAAGCAATTGATAATCTGTACCATATAATTTACAACTCACCTACTCAGGTGCCTATTTTTTGTGTCCCGTTTTCGATTGCCGCTTCTATTATCTGCGGTTCTTCACCTTCCGGTGTCTTATATTGAGCTAATATTGAATTTTTAAAAATTGAAACTGCATTTTTTTCAACAAGGTTAATCGTACAACCCCCGAAACCTCCACCCATCATTCTTGCTCCAATCACACCTTTGGTATTTTTTGCGATATCAACTAAAAGGTCAAGCTCATCACAACTAACTTCATACTTTTCTTTCAAACCTTCATGCGAACCATACATCTGATTGCCAAATTCCGTAAAATCACCATTAATTAAAGCATCGTAAGCTCTTTCCAAACGCATATTTTCTTCAATGACATAACTACATCTATTGTAAATAACATTACTTAAATCCATTTTATGTTGCTGAATAAAATTCAAATTAACATCCCGTAACGATTTTATGTTTTGATTATATTTTTGAAGTATTTCCACTCCTTTTTCACATTCGTATCTGCGTTTATTGTATTCGGAGGAAGCGAGAGAGTGTTTTACTCCCGTATTGACCAAAATGAAAATATGATTTGATAAATCTACAGAAAACAATTCATATTCAAGTGACCGGGTGTCCAGTTTAATAACTTTATCTTTTTTACCGTGCAGTACAACAAACTGATCCATTATACCGCTCATTATACCAACATATTCGTGTTCCGCTTTTTGTGCGAATTTTGCAAGATCCGGTTTTGAATACCCAAAAGACTGCATATCATTTAAGGCAAAAGCCAATCCACAATCAAGAGCTGCCGAAGAAGACATTCCTGCTCCTATCGGAATATCACCACCAAAAATACAATCAAAACCTTTTACTTTTTTCCCATCTCCAATAAATTGTGCGATAATCCCCAAAAGATAATTAGCCCACTGCTTATCACAAGGCTCAATTTTATCAATTGGAGTCACATATTCGTCATTCAAATCATAACTCACAAATCTGAAGACATTATCATCATTGAATGCAATAGCAAAATATATCGCTTTATCAATCGAAGCCGGAAGTACAAATCCACCATTATAATCCGTATGTTCACCAATCAAGTTGATTCTTCCAGGTGATTTAAAAACAACCGGACTCTTACTATCAAACCATTGACTAAATTCATTTTTTAGTATATCTATCATAATCATAGAGCAATTTAAAATTCATACCTTATTCATGATAATAATAAAAAAAATATCCACTTAGGAATAATCATTCAAACTGAAAAATCTTTATACAAAACTAAGAAAATAAATTATTTCATGTTACTATTCATTAAAATCATACCACAAACAACCGAGGTGACTACTTTTTACCCCGCACTTATGTACGAGGCTATAATATGTCGTCCATACGGGACTTTCTTTTGTTTCAAATAAATTTGAAACGCCATTTAAAGACATACTCCCCACCGATAAACCCCTAAATTCAATAAATCAATCGCTTCTATTCAATTAGTAATTGGTAATTCGTAATTTTTAATTCATAATTCACCATTTATCCCTTTTATCTTTTTACTTTTATCTTTTATCTTCCAAACTTTTGAACTTTATACTTTGAACTTTTTTTTTGTAATCTGTCATTAGGGGTACTTGGTCTGAATAATGATTAACAATAACACAAAACGCCGAAGTTTATAAACCCCGGCGTTTTATTTTTCTATTTTAATATATTAAACGCTATCTTAATGTTTTGAAAGATAATCAGCTACTCCTTCGTGAGTAGGTTTCATCGCTTCATCTCCCGGTTTCCAGTTTGCCGGACACACATCACCGTGTTTTTCAAAAAATTGCCATGCATCAACAACTCTCAATACTTCATCTATATTTCTTCCGATTGGCATATCGTTTACCGTGACATGTCGTACTATACCTTCCATATCTATAAAAAACAATCCTCTATATGCTACCATTTCTCCTTCTGCATATAATTCTCCGGCATCATTGTAATCCCATTCTCCGGCTAAAACACCATAATTATAGGAAATGGTCCTGTTTGTATCTGCAACAACAGGATATTTAACTCCTTTAATTCCACCGTCATTTTTATCCATATTCAACCATCCCCAATGAGACTGTTCCGTATCTGTACTACATGCAATTACTTGAACATTTCGTTTTTCAAATTCTTCCAATTTAGCTTGGAATGCAAATAATTCGGAAGGACATACAAATGTAAAATCTTTTGGATAAAAGAAAAACACTACATATTTCTTTCCAATGTAATCGCTTAATTTAAAATTTTCAACTATTTCATTTCCATTTATTACAGCACTTGCTTCAAATAATGGAGCTTTTTTACCTACTAAAGTCATTTTGTTTATTTTTTATTATTAACTAATTAATCTTAATATAACTACTCAACAATTAAACCAATACGTTGTTTAAAATAAATTATTTTTTTGAAACTTTTAGTCTTGTTTTGACATTTTCAGTCAATTCAATTTCATCACCAACAATATTTTCGCCTAACTTTATCTCATCAGCTAATGTTTCCGACTTTATATAGTCTCCAAACTTCCCGATAGCTTCTTTCAAGATATCATCTGCAGTTAATTCCACTATTATTCTATCAGTCACATCAAAATCACTTGATTTTCTGATATTCTGAATTCTGTTTACAAGTTCCCTTGCCAAACCCTCGGCTTTTAGATCATCTGTCAAAGTTATATCGAGTGCCACTGTCAGTTCTCCTTCATTTGCGACAAGCCACCCCGGAATATCTTCAGCACTAATGATAAAATCATCAATATTTAAATCATATTTTTCCCCATTCAACTCCAATGAATATTTGCCTGATTTTTCGATTTCTGAAATATCTTCCTGATTAAATCCCGTTATAATAGCAGCAGCATCTTTCATATTTTTTCCCATCAATCTACCTAATGTCTTAAAATTGGGTTTAATTTTTTTCTTAATAATCCCTGAAGTATCAGTAACATATTCTATTCCTTTAACATTTACTTCCTGAATAATCAGGTCTTTCACTTTTTCCACTTGCCCGATAAAACTTTCATTCAAAACAGGCAACAGTATTTTTTGCAATGGTTGTCTTACTCTTAATTTTTGTTTTTTCCTCAATGAAAGTACCAAGGAAGATATTTTTTGAGCATACTCCATCCTTTGCTCCAGATTTTTATCTATTGCATTTTCATCAATTGCAGGATAATAACTAAGATGTACCGATTCAAAATTTTCTTTTGATGCGACATTATTCAGGTTTTGATACATCCATTCGGCAAAAAAAGGTGCTGCGGGTGCCATCAGTTTGGATATTGTAAACAACACATCAAACAATGTTTGATAAGCAGATAATTTATCCTCCGACATATCACCTTTCCAAAATCTACGTCTATTTAATCTAACATACCAATTGCTCAAATGATCATAAACAAAACTTTGGATTTTCCTTAATGCAGGTGTTAAATCATAATTATCAAGATGTTCTTTAACTTCTTTTTTCAAGGTATTCAACAATGATATTATCCATTTATCAATTTCAGCTCTTTTCTCCAAAGATATTTCATTCTCTTTGTATGTAAAATGATCCAAATTGGCATAAAGTGCAAAAAACGAATAAGTATTGTATAGAGTAATAAAAAACTTTCTCGTTGTTTCTTCAATTCCACTCAAATCAAATTTCAGATTATCCCAGGGTGGTGAACTGGATATCATATACCACCTTGTAGGATCCGCACCGTATTTTTCAATTGTAGAGAACGGATCTACCACATTACCTTTTCTCTTCGACATTTTCTCTCCTTTTTTATCCAGCACTAAACCGGTGGATATAACATTTTTATATGCCACACTATCAAAAATCATAGAAGCTATAGCATGCAGGGTAAAAAACCAACCTCTCGTTTGATCCACTCCTTCGGAAATAAAATCCGCAGGAAAATGTGTTTTGAATTTATCTTTATTTTCAAATGGATAATGCAATTGTGCCGCTGGCATTGAGCCGCTGTCAAACCATACATCAATAAGATCAGGTTCTCTATACATCTGTTTTCCCGATTCGGATACTAAAATAACCTTATCGATAAAAGGACGATGCAAATCAATTTTGTCATAGCCGCTTTTAAAATGATTTTCTTTCATAAAACCATGTTCTACCGCCTTATCAATTTCATCGGAAAGTTTTTCCACAGAATCTATAAACAACTCTTCATTCCCGTCTTCTGTACGCCATATAGGCAAAGGTATTCCCCAATATCTGGATCTTGACAGATTCCAGTCCTGAAGATTTTCAAGCCATTTTCCAAATCTTCCCGATCCGGTAGAAGCCGGTTTCCAATTGATTGTATTATTCAATTCAATCAATCTATCCTGCATTGCAGTGGTTTTAATAAACCAACTATCAAGTGGATAATACAAAATAGGCTTATCTGTTCTCCAGCAATGAGGATAGCTATGTTCATACTTTTTGACACTAAAGGCTTTATTATCTTTCTTCAACCATACGGCAATATCTATATCGATATCTTCCCAATCTGGATCATCTTTATAGTTTTTAACATACCTGCCGGATAATTCACCTAAACCTTCAATAAATTTACCTTGTTTATCAACCAATGTCAAAGAACCTATGCCGTATTTCTTTGCCACTTGCATATCATCCGCTCCAAATGAAGGGGCGATATGTACAATTCCGGTACCATCTTCAGTAGAAACAAAATCTCCCAATATTACTTTAAAAGCTGGTCCATCTTCGGGTTGTTTGTAGGGCATCAATTGTTCGTAGTCCAACATTTCAAAATCGCTTCCTTTATATTCTCCTGTGATTTCGAAAGGAATCACTTTATCATTTTCAGGATTGAAACTATCAAAACCGACCTCTTTTTGTTCGGGTTTAAACCAATTTTTCACCAAGTCTTTAGCCAAAATAAGATTTACAAGCTTCTTTGTATAAGGATTATATGTTTTAACCCTTACATAATCTATTTTCTTACCAACAGCAAGAGCAGTATTCGAAGGTAATGTCCAGGGAGTTGTTGTCCAGGCAATAAAAAACACATCTCCTTCATCAACTCCTTCATACAGAAAAGCTGATTTTTCCGTCAGAGGTATTTTGAACTGGGCTACTATTGTAGTATCCTTTACATCTTTATAACATCCCGGCAGATTCAATTCATGTGAACTCAAACCAGTGCCGGCTCCAGGGGAATAAGGCTGAATAGTATAACCTTTGTAAATAAGATTTTTTTCATATAATTGTCCCAATAGCCACCATACACTTTCGATATATTCGTTTTTGAATGTTACATACGGATTCTCAAGATCAACCCAATACCCCATTTTGAGTGTGATATCATTCCACATATCCACAAACTGCATTACTGTGGTTTTACATCTGGCATTGTATTCCTCAATACTAATTTTAGTACCGATATCTTCTTTTGTAATGCCAAGTTCATTTTCCACTTTAAGTTCAACAGGAAGTCCATGAGTATCCCATCCCCCTTTACGTTCCACCCTTTTACCTTGCATAGTTTGGTATCTGCATACCAAATCTTTTATAGCTCTACCAAAAACATGGTGTATACCCGGTTTACCATTAGCAGAAGGAGGTCCTTCATAAAATATAAATTGATTATTTTCAGGACGACTATCAATACTCTTTTGAAAAATATTGTTATCATTCCAAAACCTTAATACTTCTTTATCTATTTCTGTAAAATCCAAGTTTTTAAATACCCTGTATTTATTCATAATTGCAGTTCGTTTAAAATTAAGCTGCAAAGATACTAAATATTATTGCAATATGTTATAAGGTGTATTTCAAAATTTTTAAAAGCTGTTTTCAGAACCCACATAAAATGATTATGCATAAATATCTACCAATTCAAATTTTTCTCCATCAAACAATCCTTTATCGCTTAATTTAATAGAGGGGATAACCAACAATGCCATAAAAGATAAAGTCATGAAAGGCGCTATCAGCTTGGAACCATTAATTTTAGCCAAAATATCAAGATCATCATATTTTTCCGCAACGACATAATAAGGTTCATTGCTCATCAACCCTGCAATAGGTAAAGGCAAAATTTCATATTTTTGTTGTTTATTACTTACAAAGGCTATTCCACCTTTCTTTTCTATTATCATATTTGCAGCATCACAAATATCTTTATCATTAGTCCCCACTACTATTATATTATGAGAATCATGGGCTACAGATGAGGCAATCGCTCCGTCTTTCAAACCAAAACCTTTGATAAAACTTATACCCGGATTTGCCTCGGAATAACGATTTATAACAACAATTTTTAAAATATCATTTTCTATATCGGAAACCAAATTACCATCTTGCGCTTTCAACATAAACGTTCCTTTATTTGTCATCAATTGATGATCAATGGTCTCAATAACTTTAACAGGTTTTCCCTTATCAGGAACAAAACAATCTTCTATTTTTTTCTTTGCAATATTAAAATTATTAACAATTTTAGCCGGTTTATAAGGCAAGTTGGTAACATTATTTTCCGCAACTACTGTTCCCTTTATCACGGTTTTTAAAATCTCAAAACCATGTAGATTATTAACTTCTATAAAATCGGCACTATCTCCTTTTTGCAAAAGCCCCACATCCAAATCATAATGTAAAACCGGATTTACACATGCCATTCGTAATGTTTTCATAGCACTTATTCCGGATGAAATAGATCTCCTAACTAAAGAATTGATATGCCCCTTTATCAAATCATTGGGATGTTTATCATCTGAACAAAACATCATATCTTCAAAATATTCATCTGCAAGAGGAATCAATTCATTAAAATTCTTAGCGGCAGAACCTTCACGAATTAAAATTTTCATCCCTAATTTCAGTTTTTCCAATGCTTCTTCTTCAGTAAAGCTTTCATGATCTGTTGATATTCCGGCTTTCACGTAGGTCTTCAAATCATCACCAGTTAATCCCGGAGCATGTCCATCAATAGGCAAATTATATTTTTTTGCTACTTTAATCTTATCCATTACTTCAGGTAATTCTCTTAAAACCCCGGGGAAATTCATCATTTCTCCAAGATATTTCACCTTATATTCCAAAATCATTTTTTCAATATCTTCTGCAGTAATTTTAGCTCCACTGGTCTCCATACAAGTAGCGGGAACACATGATGGTGCAGAAAAATAAAAATGAAATGGAAATATATGTCCTGAGTCAATCATATATTTGACCCCTTCTACGCCCATAACATTGGCAATCTCGTGAGCATCTGAAACACATCCGACACTACCATGTATAACGGCAATTCTTGCAAATTCGGAAGGAGGCAGCATCGAACTTTCAACATGCACATGTGCATCAATAAATCCCGGTAAAATAAAGGTCTCATATTCTACTAAATCCTTAGTTATTTTTTTTATCTTTCCATTTTCTACATAGATAGTGCCCGGATAAACTTTTTCATTTAACACATCTACTATATTTCCCGAATATTTTTTCATCTGTTATTATATTTTTTCTCACAAATGTAATGGAAATTTAAATTTGCGCAACTATTCCGGTATATCATTTTTACTAGAAAGTATTTATCCCTTAGTTACACAATATAACCATTTTATTATTTCAAAAGTGATTATCATGATTTTAATAAAAACATTATTGTTTCAATATTTTTAAAACATTAAACTCCTTATCTGTTTCCAATATCAAATTATAGATCCCTTTTGGATAGAGGCTTAAATCAATATCATTTAAAAAATTCTCTCCTTCATACAGCTTTTGACTTTTCACTATAATTTTTCTTCCCGCCGGATCAATCAAGGTAATACTCAAATCCACATCGGATTCCACCCATACCTTAACCTTGAATACAGAAGTTACCGGATTGGGATAAGGAATTGCCTGCAACTGAAGATGAGCAATATCCGGTCCTCCAATAGGTAAATTTTCAGTGGAAAAAACTTCATAAGGCATATATGACAATTTAGTATTTCTCATTATTATATCATAGAATTTTGTATTTTTGATATTTTCAATATCCTCATTGTTAAAAGCAGGGTCATTTTCAAAATAAAACCTGTCTCCTTCTCTCAATCTATAGAATTGATCTTTCAATATTTTTGTTAATAAAGGTCCAAAAATAGAATTATCCAAATGATCTTCAGCAAGCAAACCGACATAAGCATCTATATTATTTACATCACCGTAAAGAAATTTCAAATTTTGCGCCAATTCCTTATTAGTTGTAATTTCATTGAAGTCATTTATTTTTTCAAGGCCAAAATCTTCTCTTATCGTATTATAACCGGGGATTCCCCTTTCTCTGGAACGCATAATATTTATTGTTGCCAAATCCAATCCTCCCAATCCGGGATCACCAAAAAGATAATTTCTGACAGCATCAACCATCTTGGTGTCCAGTTTTTGCTGTACTTGCTTGGACATTCCTTTTAAAAAGGGTTCAATCCCTCCCGAAATATTTATTAGCAGAGGGTTGAAATATGCATCTTTTAAAGCGATTTTACCTTGTTTTATTTCATTTCCATCATTATCCAATCTTAAAAATTCTTCATCCAGTAATGTATGTCCAAGCCTGAAAGCTGCTGCTGAAAACAAATTGGAAACCGTAGGATTAATATCCGGATCATACCCCGAATAAGCAGGTAAATCAATTCCTTGCATTGGTAACCATTCATAATAAACAATAGACTGAATAAATGCCCCGACAAATTTTCTGGCTCTCTGATAAATCTTTTCATCATTCCAATCCGGATGTTGAACCTTAATCTCATCACATAATCTATTATGTTCCCTTACAAATAATATGTGAAATGAAGTCAATAAAGGATTTTCATTTGCTCTGACATCTCCGGCAACAAAAAGTTTACTATTGACATGTGTATCATTTGCCAATTCTGGAGCATTGGGATCAAGTTTATCATTAAATTCTCCTGAAATCGTATTCCAGGGCAGTAAATCACCCGATGATGTCTTCAATTTACCGTTTTTAAATGTTCTAAGCCAATTTGCTCGAATCGAATCAGACCCGTAAACAGTGGATGCATCAATAAAAGACGTTATTTCATTTAAAAATCTCCTAGGGTTGTTTATATCCGTTCCCGTACCGGGTGCAGCAATAGTCCTGAATACAGGAATTTTACTCCCCGGCACAAAATGACTGTCACCTTCCGGCACACTAACAAAAATAGGTTCGCTGTAATCAACTCCCGCCAAAGTAATATCATGGTCAATAAACTGTCCGAAAACCCATATAAAATCTGTTAATTGCAATTCATCTTCAATACTTTCTTTTTGATCAAAAATCACATTTGAAATCAATCTTGCATTCGGCCTTGTTTTACTAACAACCGCTTTTATACTATCCTCATATCCATTTGAAGTCAAAGTCATAAAAAAATAATCCTTGCTTCCCCATTTTTCATTACCCAAATTATTTTTTTCTCCATTGAAAGATCTGTTTTCTTGAGAGAACGACATGAAAAAAGAAAAGATAAATAATAATAAGATTAATAATTTTTTCATTTTAGATTATTTTCATATTTCGTATTATTCAATAAATTAATTCTGATAATATGTCTCTAATATTTCTCAGAAAACTTTACAACATCAGAATAATAATCTTATTTAAAATTTCATTCCAAAAGCCGCTCTGACGTAGTTATATTAAAACAAAGATAAATAATTTAAATAAAATAAAGCAAATCTTAGAAAATTTTAACTACCAAAAACCTTTAGTAACTTATAATTGTTTACTTACAAAATAAACAAATAGCTAAATGGCAAGGATTTTAGGATTGGATTATGGGGTCAAAAGAACTGGAATTTCCGTTACGGATCCTTTGCAGATAATAGTCAATCCGCTTAAAGTAATAGAAACAATTAATTTATTGGATTTTTTATTTTTTTACATAGAAAAAGAAGATATTGAAAAAATCGTAATAGGTGAACCAATACATAGAGATGGTACGGAAGTCTATTTTGAAAATGATATAAAAACCTTGATAAAAGAAATAAATAAAAAATATCCGGAAATCCTTATTGATAGACAAGACGAGAGTTTCACATCATCGGAAGCAAAGGATTTACTATTACAAATGAATATAAAAAAGAAAAAAAGAAGGGATAAATCTATTTTGGATAAAATGAGTGCAGTATTGATTTTACAAAGATATTTAAAACATATTTAATATGCAATTACCTGTTTATGCTTATGGGCATCCGGTTTTAAAAAAGAAAACCGCAAATATAACAAAAGATGAATTGGCCGAATTGGACACCTTAATTGAAGATATGTTCACTACTATGTACAATACTATTGGCGTCGGACTAGCTGCGCCTCAAATAGGTAAATCGATAAGATTATTTGTAGTAGATACTATTCAGGTAGAAAAAGAAGCAAAAATAAAAAAAGGAATAAAAAAAGTTTTTATCAATGCCGAGAAATTGGAAGAATCAGGCCCTTTTTGGAGTTATGATGAAGGTTGCCTGTCTTTTCCTGATATTAATGGTTCTGTTGAACGTCAATCTATTGTAAAAATCAAATATCTTGATGAAAATTTTGAAGAACATATTGAAACTTTTGACGGATTTAATGCAAGAGTTATTCTCCATGAATATGATCATCTTGACGGAATATTATTTATAGAAAAAATGAAACCGCTTAAAAGAAGATTAATCAATAAAAAATTGGAAAAAATAAGAATAGGAGATATTGATCCCCCATATCCAATGAGATTTTATAGAAGAAGGTAATCTTACATAAACCGGTTTTTACCACAAAATACTTTTCGTGAGCAAAATCAACAAAATACCAATATTAACAGATTAGAGATCAAAATGAAAGATTAAAGGTCAAAATTTGAACGATAATATGGAGTAAATGGCAAATAATGAATTATGAATTAAAAATATGGATTATTTCACATAAAAATACATTATCAAACTATTTAAGTAAAAAGCAATTACTCAGGTAGAATCATTATAGATAGAAAATTCTCTTTTTACACCAAAATTTAGCAATATTTTTTGAAATAGCGCTACAATTACTTCAAAATATCTGCTTCTTTTGGCACAAAAATAGTTATTCTTAATCTCAAAAACACTCTACTTAAGTAGTTTCAATAAAAATTTTATCTCAAAATCCTTATAATATTTATATCAATTTTTTATCTTAGCAGTTATGTATTTGGAAAAACTACATGGATGGAAGAAAAAATTCCTGATAGTCCTTTGGATATTAGCAGGTTTATCAATAATATCTATATGGTTAATATTTTATAATATTTCCAAATCAGACCTTCCCACTTTTGAACAATTGGAAAACCCTAAATATAAACTTGCATCATTGATATACGATTTTAAAGGCAGGGAATTTGGAAAATATTTTATTGAAAATAGAGAAAATGTTTCATATGATTCTATCAACCCCTACCTTATAAATGCATTGATTTCAACTGAAGATTCAAGATTTTTCACTCATTCGGGAATTGATTTTAAAGCTATTTTCAGAGTATTAGGTAAGACATTATTGATGAGAAATGAAAGTTCCGGTGGTGGAAGTACAATTTCCCAACAACTTGCAAAACTTTTATTCAAAAGACCTGATTTAAGAAACCTTTCTAAATTTCAAAAAATAAAAAAACTGATTATCATTAAATTTAAAGAATGGATTACAGCTGTAAAATTGGAAAAATCATATACAAAAGAAGAGATTATTGAAATGTATCTCAATAAATTTGACTTTATTTATGGAGCTCATGGAATACAAGCAGCATCACATATTTATTTTGGAAAAAATCAAAAAGACTTAACTATCGAAGAATCAGCAACTCTGATTGGAATGCTTAAGAACCCGGCGCTATTTAATCCGAAAAAGTTTATTGAAAAATCCCAACAAAGAAGAAATATTGTACTAAATCAATTATACAAATATGATAAGTTGAATAAAAAACAATTGGATTCTTTAGAAAATATTCCAATAGACATAAGTAATTTTAACAAGGAAAGTCATGATATCGGTCCAGCACCATATTTCAGAATGGAATTGACAAAATGGTTGAAAAACTTATTTAAAGAAAAAAACATCACAAAACCTGATGGTACCGAATATAATATTTATACTGATGGATTGAAAATATATACCACTATAGATTTGGATTATCAACGGAATGCTGAAAAGGCGGTTTTTGATCACATGAAAGAACTCCAACGAAGATATTGGAAAGTATGGAAAGGCATGAATCCATTAAGGTATAAAATCGAAAACAAAAGACAGTATGAATTAAGAAAATATTCTATAGAGAATAGAATAATAAACAGTGAAAGATACCAATCTTTAAAAAATAAATATTTAGGAGAAATCTTAAATAAAATATACAGTAACTTTGACGGATTACTTTTGAATGAAAAAGCTTCAATTGGATTGATAAATGTCAAAAAAAATAAAAAAAATATAAATATTTTAATTAAAGAAGGAATTGTTAAGGACTCTAGTAAGTATAAAATCAATAATTTACTGAATAGTAAACTTTGGGATGAATATGAAATTTCTTGGCAAAAATTTCAAAAAGAAAAAGATAAACAATTTGACACCAAGGTGAAAATGAAAGTTTTTGCATACAATAATAATATGGAAACAGATACTTTGATGTCTCCAAGAGATTCGGTTATCTATCATTTGAGACATTTGCAGACAGGAGTTTTAGCAATGGAACCCGGTACCGGATATATAAAAGCCTGGGTAGGAGGTATTGGATTTAAATATTTTAAATTTGATCATATTAATAATAGACGTCAAGTAGGTTCTACTTTCAAACCGATTGTTTATGCAACAGCTATATCCGTACAAGGTCTTTCACCCTGTCAGGAATTTGAAGACATTCAATATTCCATAGTTCCGGGAGAAGGAACTTTTTATCTAAAAGAAGAATGGACTCCAACTAATGCCAATGGTAAATTTACCGGCAACAAATACAATCTATATCAAGGATTGCTCTATTCCAAAAATTCTATTACCGTCCGGCTTGTAAAGGAACTTGGCAATATCGAAGTAGTAAGGGATTTAGCTAATAATATGGGTATCGATAAAAACAAAAAAATCAATGGAGCATATTTACTTCCTAAAGTGCCCGCTATTGCACTTGGAGCAGCCGATTTATCCGTAATGGAAATGACGGGAGCTTATGGCACTTTTGCCAATAATGGAGTTTATACCAAACCTGTTTTTGTAACAAGAATAGAAGATAAAAACGGGAGGATAATCTATACGGAATTACCTCATCATAAAAGAGCGCTTAATCCTATGTATAATTATATAATGGTAGATATGTTAAAAAATAATGTCGCCGGAAGATTTTTGTTGGAAGGGGTGAAATCCGAAATAGGTGGCAAAACAGGTACTACCAACGATTATGCAGATGGTTGGTTTATGTCAATTACTCCAAATATTGTCACAGGAGTATGGACAGGTGGAGATGAAAAATGGGTAAGGTTTTATACCCTTGAAGATGGTCAAGGCTTTGTAATGGCAAGACCGATTGTACAAAAATTTATTTATTCCTTAGAAAATGATACCACTATAAATTTTGACTACAACAAAAGATTTAAAACACCTGACAATCCAAAATACAAAGATTTAATAGATTGTGGTAGACACAAAGAAATAAAACCGGAAGAAGAACAACAATTGAGAATGGAAGAAAAAGAGGAAATGGACGAATTTGAAGAAGAATTTGAAGAAGAAACAGATTCTATTAAAAATTAATGTAACTATTATGTATCAACTTGCCGCAATTATAATATTAGGAATATTAGCCCAATGGTTTGCATGGAAGATAAAAGTTCCTGCAATACTCCCTCTTATATTAATAGGACTTCTAGTTGGACCAATATCAACATACTTCACCCATGACGGATTAAAGTGGATAGAACCAATGTACAAATCCGAACTACACCATGGGCTGTTTCCCGAAGACCTCCTTTTTTCTTTTGTCACACTATCTATCGGGATAATTTTATTTGAAGGAGGAATGACATTAAAACTAAAAGAAATAAAAGGTATCGGACCTGTTATTGCCAAAATGCTTTTCTGGGGTGTTGTCATTACTTTTTTTGGTGGAGCAATCTCGGCACATTATCTTTTTGGATTAAATTGGACAATATCTTATCTTTTTAGTTCCTTGATTATTGTTACAGGACCAACAGTTATTGCTCCAATATTAAGAAATATCTCTCTTAATAGAAATGTCGCAACTATTTTAAAATGGGAAGGAATTCTAATTGACCCAATCGGTGCTTTGATTGCCATTATTGTTTTTGAATTTGTTGTAGCCGGAGAAGGAGGGCATTATCTCGGACAACATGCTTTTCAATCTTTTGCCAAAATTGTTATTACAGGATTAAGTGTTGGTTTTACTTCAGCATATTTTCTTTACTATTTATTAAAATTCAAATTAATACCTGATTATTTAATGAATATTTTCACCCTGGCTCTTGTATTGGGTGTATTTATAGCATCTGATTTTCTGGCAGTTGAGTCGGGAATTCTATCTGTAGTAGTGATGGGAATGGTACTTACAAATCTAAAATTTGAAGGACTTAATCATATTTTACATTTTAAAGAATCACTTAGTATCCTGTTGATATCAATACTTTTTATATTGTTGGCGGCAAATATAAATATTGAAGATCT
>Ga0256833_1001841_pt1 | contig 15271 bp, 13 predicted proteins | sample 356284metaG_FD_190535 | JGI IMG/M metagenome (GOLD analysis project Ga0256833, IMG submission 190535) | Hydrothermal vent microbial communities from Mid Atlantic Ridge, Atlantic Ocean - 356-284 | ecosystem: Environmental > Aquatic > Marine > Hydrothermal vents | place: Atlantic Ocean: Mid...
AACTGGAATCAGGCCGCCTGCGCCCCAAGCGCGAGCCGTTGGCGGTCAAACAGGCGGTGGAAGCCGTCGCCGCGGCCTACCGCCCGCGCTGCGAAGAGAAAAAGCAGGTTTTGGAAATCACCGTGCCCGACGGCTTGCCCATCGTGCTGGGCGATATGCCGCGGGTGGTGCAAATTCTGGAAGCCTTGTTGGACAATGCTCACAAATACACCCCCGAAGGCGGCCAGATCGTGCTCCGCGCCGCCGCGGTGGAAGGCGGCGTGGAAGTGCGCGTTTGCGACACCGGCCCCGGCATCGCCCCCGAAGACGCGGCGCGGGTGTTCGAAGCCTTCTTCCGCTCGGAAATCCCTGAAGTGCGCGAACACCCCGGCTGGGGGCTTTCCCTGCACGTCGCGAAGCAACTGGCCGAGCACATGGGCGGCGCGCTGGGCTTCGAGAACCGCCCGGAAGGCGGCGTATGCTTTTGGCTGCGTTTGCGGGCGGCAGGAACGAGGTGAGCGCCACCGTTGATGCACGCGAATGTTGCGCCTGGCCGCTGCTCGTCGCCTTTTGACGCTTTTCTGTGCTATCATTGCGCCCTATGAGCGATTTACCCCTGGTCAGCATTGTCACGCCATCGTATAACCAGGCGCGTTTTCTGGAAGCCACCATCCAGTCGGTGCTGGCGCAAGATTACCCGCGGCTGGAATACATCATCGTGGACGGCGGCTCCACCGATGGCAGCGTGGAAATCATCCGCCGTTACGCCGACCGGCTGGCATGGTGGGTTTCGGAGCCTGACCGCGGCCAGACCGACGCCATCAACAAGGGCTTTGCCCGCGCCCGCGGCGAGATTCTGGCCTGGTTGAATTCCGACGACACCTATGAGCCCCACGCGGTGCGGGAGGCTGTCGAATTCCTGCTGGCGCACCCCGAGGTGGGGCTGGTGTATGGCGATGCCAACTACATTGACGAGCACGGGCGCGTGATGGGGCGCTTCCCCGCAGCGCAGACCGATTACCGCAAACTGCGGCGCGGTTATGTCCACATTCCCCAACAGGCGGCGTTTTTCCGCGCCGGTCTTTGGCGGCAGGTGGGTCCCCTCGACCCCACTTTCTATTTTGCTATGGATTACGACCTGTGGGTGCGGCTGGCGAAGGTCAGCGAGGTGCGCTACGTGCCCCGGCTGTGGGCTAATTTCCGCATTCACGGCGACGCGAAGACCATCAAAGACGATGACCGCTGCTGGCCGGAGATGCTGCGGGTGCATTTCCGGGAGGGCGGCAGCCGCTTTGCCCCGATTGTGGCAAAGTATTACTTGCGGAAAGCGTTGGCGCCTGCCCTGCGGCTGCGGTGGCAGTGGCGCTTGCGGCGACGATGAGGAGGTGGCTGTGAAAACCTGGCGCCTGGCGACGATGGGACGCTGGCTGTTGCGGCACTGGCTGTTGGGGCTGCCGCTGATGGTGGTCGGGGCATTGCTCGGCGCCGCTCTGGTGCGCTGGGCTTTCCCCACGCCTTACTGGGCGGAGAGCACCCTGTATGTCGGTTTCAACGCCGATGCCGTTTTGCGCTACCCCGAAGATTACAAAAATTGGGAACTCACCCAACTCGACGGCTTTGTGACTTCGCAGGCGGTCCTGCAGGCGGTGCTGGATGCCCTGCCCGCCGCTGACCCTTATTGGAAGGGATGGACGCTGAACGACTTAGTGGCACATTTGGAGCCGCGCTGGTTTACCGCGGGCGAATGGCACTTGCACGCTACTGCCGACACGCCCCGCCACGCGACCTTTCTGGCGGCGGTGTGGGGCAAAGTGGCGTTGGATAAAATTCACGCGGCCATTCAACAGGGGGAGGTCTTTTTGCAGGCCGATCGCCGCTGGCGGATGCTGGAAGCCCGCCGCGAGGCTGCCGAGGCCGCTCGCGCCCGCCTGCACGCGGCGCGCCAGGCGCTGGAAGGCTGGCTCGACCGCCTGGGGGGCGGCAATGTTACCGTGACGGCAGCCGACCGCGCCGAGATGGCTTATTGGGCTTCGTTTGCGGAATTCCCCGAGGGGGGGCGGGTGCAGCCTTTGCCTTCGGAAGGCGCGACCGCGGCAGATTATCGCGCCTGGGGCAAGGCCGTGCTTCGGCAAATGGCCGCTGCCGACCAGGCGTGGCAGGCCGAATTGAAAGAAATTGCCGCGGCGCAGCAAAAGGCCGTCGCGACGCGTGAGCAGGCGCGCCGCCTTTCGGCGGGCATTTCGGCGGAATGGCAGGTGGCGCTGGCTGCCGATATGCCCGGCAATGCCGCTTTGGAAGCCGAGGAGCCCGGCTTTTGGGCCAACCTCGCGGCTTCGGCGACGGGGTTGAAGCCCCAGGCGCACGCGGTTTACACCTGGAAGGATGGCGCAGCCGTGGGCGCGCTGGCGGGCATGTTGCTCTGGATGGCGTGGGCGTTGCTGGCGGCATTGTGGCAGGGCGAGCGGGCCTTTGGCGAGGGGGAGGGCGATGCGTAGGGTTTGGGAGCGCACGCGCTGGGGTTTGTGGGGGCTCTTGCTCTTGGGGCTGCCCATCAGCAGTTTTGCATATTTCCCCAAGGCGATTGGCGGCGGCGCGCAGGTGCGGCCTTTTGCGCTTTACCCGCTCATCGTGCTGGCGGTTTTCGTGACGCTGCCCGCCCTTTTTCGCCGTCGCCTGCCCCTGAGCGCGGCCTGGCTGGGCTTGTTCGTAATGGCTGCGGTGCTGGCGTCGGCGTTGTTCCTCTTTCGTGACCTGCCACCCGTGAACGGCGTGCGTCCGCCGGCGCGGGTGGTGCGCGGTTTCATCACGCTGGTTATCGGTGCCGCGTTTTATCTTACGGTGGCGCTGTTCCCTCGCTCGTGGGAAGACCTGCGCCGCACGCTGCGCTGGCTGTACGCGGCCCTGGCCTGGGCGTTGGCCTGGGGGACGTTCCAGATAGGCTATATCTTGACGCATTCTTACGCCTGGTATTTGAAGGCCAACCACCTCCAACGGTTGATTTCCAGCCGCGATTTGCTCACCCGCCGCATCTCAGGCCCGGCGTATGAGCCGAACTGGTTTGCTTCGCAGTTGTTGCTGGTCTTCCTGCCGTGGCTGCTGGCTTCGGTGCTCACCGGGCGCAGTTTGTTTCGCTTGCGCTGGCGCTGGGTGACGGTGGAACTGGCGCTTACAGCGTGGGCGTTTGTAGTGCTGTTGTTCACCTATTCGCGCGCCGGCCTGGCAATGGCGGGCGGTATGCTCGCCCTGGCGGTTTTCTTACGGCCTTCCGAGCGTTTTTCAATGCGGGCGCGCCTGCTGAGCCTGGCCGGGTTGGGGGTGGCGGCGGGGGTTGCCCTGGCTGTGTTGGGGAAGATCAACCCCTACTTCGCCCGCCTGTGGACGGCAGCGGGTATGCCGCTGGAAAAGTATGTCTTCATGTTGGGTATGCAGGGGCGATTTTCGTACTGGCAGGCCGCGTATGCTGTTTATCAGCAGCATCCCTGGTTGGGCGTTGGGTTGGGTAATTTTGCTTTTTACTTCGCCCATGCGGTGCACCCCAAGCCGCTGGGCGGGCTGGATACCGAATTGCTCAAGGTACTGCTCCCCGGTTCGGGCTATGGCCTGGTGACGCCGAAAAACCTTTATGTGCGCCTGCTCGCGGAAACCGGCCTGCTGGGCTTTCTGACTTTTATGACTTTCTGGCAGGGTGTATTTCGGGATGGGGTGCAGTTGTTTGCTGCCGGCGGTGAGGAAGGTTTCTGGGGGCTGGGCGCGATTTTGGGCTTCGCCGCGCTGCTGCTCTATGGCCTTTCGTTTGGTTCGTTTGCCGTTGCCAGCATGTGGGTGTTCCTGGGGCTGGTGACGGCGGCGGCGCTGGTGGCGCAGACTTCACGAGAGCCTGCCGCTGTGGAAAAAGGATAAACGATGAGCGATAAAAAAATCTTGTTGGCCGTGGGTGGGTGCTTGCTCGTGCTGGTGCTGGTATTTTGCGCCGCTGTGGGCGGGGTCGGTGTGTGGTTGTATCGCCAGGGTGGTTCGTGGGCATGGTCGTTTTCCACTGGCAGCACGGCCACGCCGGTGGCGAGCCTTCCCACGGCGACGCCTGAGCCGACTTTGAGCCCTACCCAGGCAGGGGAAGCCCAAACGACCATCACGGAGACCCTGGCGGCGCTGCAAGCGCGGCGGGCTCCTGAAAGCGACCCCGTGGCGCTGGCGCGGCGGCTGCAGCACGTCACCGATGTGTGGGCGACGCCCGCTTCCCCGCCCGCACATCGCATTGGCGACGTGGCCCGCTTTTGGGTGAGCAACCAGGATACCAACAAGAATTTTCAGATCACTGCCCGCCTGGCATATTTGCGCCCCCATGTTTATTTTTGGGTGCAGGAGGGCGTGCGGTATGACCAGAAGGCGCTCAAGCGGCTGGTCGACACTTTCGAGGATAAAATTTACCCCACCGACCGCGCCTTTTTTGGCTCGGAGTGGACACCCGGCATTGATGGCGACCCCCATCTTTACATTCTCTACACTCGGGGCGTAGGTTCCTGGGTGGCGGGATATTTTTCCTCGGCTGACGAGATTCCCCCCTTTGCCCATGAATATTCCAACGCCCATGAGATGTTTGTGCTCAATGCCGACAACGTCAACCTCTCCCATGAATTTACCTATGGCGTGTTGGCGCACGAGTTCCAGCACATGATTCACTGGTATCACGACCGCAATGAAACCACCTGGTTGAACGAAGGCGCTTCGGAACTGGCTTCGTTGCTCAACGGCTATGATGTGGGCGGTTCGGATTGGGCGTATGCGGGCAAGTCCGATACGCAGTTAAATGCCTGGGGCGACCCGCAACAGGAAGACCCTTCGCCGCATTATGGCGCGGCCTTTATGTTCCTGGCGTATTTTTTGGGACGCTATGGTGAGCAGGCCACCCGTACGCTCATTGCCCGCCCGGAAAACGGCCTGGAAAGTGTGGATTTGACGCTCAAGGAAATCGGCGCTGGCGAAACAGCCGATGGCCTTTTTGCCGATTGGGCAGTGGCGAACTGGTTGCAAGACCCCTCCCTGGGGGATGGACGTTATGGCTACAAGACGCCCGGTTATCCCAGGCAGCCCTGGTTTCGGCCCCAGCATGAGGTGAAAACGTGCCCGGCGGAGGGCAGCGATACCGTGCACCAGTATGGGGTGGATTACATCAAAATCACCTGTCGCGGCAATTACACTTTGCGCTTCGAGGGAGCCACCACGGTGCCGCTTTTCCCCGCCATGCCGCATAGCGGCAAGTTTGTCTTTTGGACGGGCTACGGTGATGAGTCGGATATGACCCTGACGCGCAAGTTCGATTTGAGTGGGGTTTCCCATGCAACGCTGGACTATTGGACGTGGTATGATATCGAAAAAGATTATGACTACGTCTACGTCGAAGTTTCGACGGATGGGCGCTCATGGGAAATCCTCAAGACCCCCTCGGGCACCGACGCTGACCCTTCCGGCAACAGTTACGGCTGGGGCTACACGGGCGTTTCGGGCGGCGGCCCGTCGGCGCGGTGGATTGAAGAGCAAGTGGACCTTTCCCCCTATGCAGGGCAAACGGTGTGGGTGCGCTTCGAGTATGTGACCGACGCGGCTGTCAACCATGTGGGCCTGTTGCTGGATGACATTCGCGTGCCGGAAATAGGGTATCGCGCCGATTTCGAAGATGGCAACGATGGCTGGGAAGGCCGTGGCTTTGTGCGCGTAGGACGCTGGCTGCCGCAGACTTTCCGGCTGAGCCTGATCGATACCTCGCAAGCGCAGCCTGTGGTGCGTCCCCTGGTTGTGGGCCCCGATGGTACGGTCTCGTTGCCCTTGCACCTGACAGGCAAGCCGGTGGTGCTGGTGGTCAGCGGCACAACGCGCGTCACACGGCAACCTGCCCCGTATCGCTGGTCGATTCAGTCACCCTGATATTTTTGACAAGGAGGCTTCTATGACCAACGCTGATGACCGCTTGAACGAACTTCAGGCCCTGAAAGCGCGCCGCAAGAACGGCGAACTGGACACCGTCGCGTATTACAAAGGCCTGATCGGCATTCTGGCGACGACGGTGCAGCACTTGCAAGACGAAGACATTGCCGAGGCGGAAGCCAGGAAACAGATTCCGCTCATTTTGGTGTTTTTGGAAGAACAAATTGGGAAACTGGCCGACCGTGGTGGCTGAGCACGGCCTTTAGTGGCCGGTTTCGTCGCCGCGCAGCCGAGCGAGCTCGGCTTCCAGCATGGCCCGTTGCTCGGCGGCTGCGCGGCGGGCTTCTTCTTGAATCGCCGCCAGCCGCTGCTGGAAGGTTTGTCGCAGGTCTTTGCCGCTTTCTGGCGCCAGCAGCCAGGCGGCCACAGCACCCGCCAGCAGGCCTGCGGTGGCCCCGCCTAAGAATTTGCTGAACTTGCCCATGCTCGACCTCCTTGACTTTGCTGTTTTGCCCGTTTCACGGGCGGCCGCAAGCACGCGGCCACCGAGTGAACCCTGCGTGGGTTGATTATACCCGCAAGCGCGCCCTGGCGCGCCGAAGAGGGAGCCTTTAGGAATGGATGCCTCGCGCGATGTGTTGAGCGACCCTCGGATGCATTTCAATGTGGCCCTGGCGGCGGTGGGGGTGGGCGCCTTTGTGCTGGGTTTGCATCCTGAATGGTTTGGTCTGGCCACGACGCCCGAGGTGGGCTTTCTTCAGATTGTCTTCATGGTGACGGGGATGGGGGTTTATACGGGAGCCGCGATCGCGGCTTTGCGCTTGCTTTGGCATGGCCGCAGGTGGTCTGTGGTGGCGCAAATTGGCGCTCGTTTGATGGCCACGGGCTATGTGGCTTTTGCTGCTTCGGTTATGGCCGACATTCTCGGCCTGGGTTCACAAACCTGGCCGATGACAGCCCATTTCGGGCCGGTGCAACATTATGGCATGTTGGTGGGGGAGGGGGTCATGGCGCTGGGCGTCGTGCTGATGTATCCTTATCATCGGTATGCAAAGGAAGGGAAAGATGACGAAGCGAGAGTTGCAGGCTTCTGAGCGCCCTGCGATGCCGCGCTGGCTGTGGCAGGGCAAGTTGACCCCCGCTTTCTGGACGGTAAGCAGCGTGATTTCCATGACGGTCAACGTGATTTTGATCGTGGTGCTGCTTGTCGTGGGAAAGCAGTTGTTTGCCCTCAAGCAGGCTGTCGCGCCCCTGGTGGATGGGTTGAACCAGAATTTCGTTTTGATGGACAAAGCCGTCATTGCCACGCAGGTTGAGGTGCACGACCATATCCCCGTGGTGTTTGACCTGCCGGTGAAGGCCAATACGGATGTCGTGCTTTCCAAGGATGTGCTCATTCGCGGCGCGCGCGTGAATCTGACGACGGGGGGGCTGCTCATTCAGAATGCCCCCGCCGATATTGTGCTGCCCAAAGGCACCGCGTTGCCTATTCGGCTCAGCATTGTGGTGCCGGTGAACACGAAAGTGCCGGTGGATTTGAATGTCCCCGTCCGCATTCCACTGCGAGAAACGGAACTCCACCGCCCCTTTGTGGGGTTGCAACAGGTGATTGCGCCCTACAAGGCGCTGCTGGATGGCGTGCCTGATTCGTGGCGTGGTTTGTGTGCGCGTTATCCGAGCGTGTGGTGTGATTTTACGTGGGGCATGATGGACGCTGTGCCGTAGGCGCAGCGCCTTTCGCCTGGCGTTTCTTGCTTTGGGCAGGCTTTTACGGCCAGATATCGTGGCGCGCCAGCAGGCGCTGGACGGCTTTTCCCAGGGCGGGGTGGTCGGTCAGCGCCTCCAGCCGGGCGCGTTGTTGGCGTATGGCGGCTTCGTCGTCGGGGGAAAGCCCGCCGGTTAAGGTGAGCACTTCCAGCCCCCAGCGTTCCAGCGGCTGATAGCCAATGGCGCGGCTCAGGCGCACGCTTTCGCGAGCGGCTTCCTGGGCCTGTGCGTTTTCTCCCTGGCCGAGGCAGGCCAGGGCTCGTTCGAGGTGGACGCCAATGGCGATTTCGGGCAGTTTGAGGGTCAGGGCTTCTTGCAGGGGGACTTCCAGCCGCTCCAGGGCGGCGCGATGTTGGCCTTGCAGGTTGAGCACCTCGGCTTCAATGATGTGCAGCAGGGGCACGACCCGGTGGAGGGTGCGCATTTGCTCTTCAGCAGCCTGGGCCAGTTGCCGGGCGGCGGTTTCGGTGTCGCCCAGGTGGGCCAATGCCAGCGCGGCGCGTACACGGGCCTTGCTTTCGAGGACGAAATCGTTGCTCGAGGCCAGGCTTTGCTGGTAGAGGGTGAGGGCGCTTTCCCAATCGTGCAGGAAGGCAAAGATGTCGCCGCGGATGCTGAGGGCGAGGGCGTAGCCTGGGGTGTTGTCGTGGCGGGCGTGGAGTTCCAGCGCCTGACGGGTGGCTTCCCATGCCTCGGCCAGGTTGCCGAGGGCCAGCATGGGCATGGCGCAGTAGGCGTGGATGTAGGTGAGCATCCGCAGTTTGCGGAATTGGGCTGCCCGCTCGCGAGCCTCGGTGCAGTCGGCCAGGGCGTCTCGAAGTTGGCCGCTCATGAAATGGGCCAGGGCGCGCACACTGAGGGCGTCGGCCATGCCGAAGATGCGATGGCTGCGCTGGAAGGCCGAGAGGGATTGGTTGGCTTCGGGGATGGCCACGTCAGGACGGGCGCGCAGCACGGCAATCAGTGCCCGCTGGTAGTGCACGCTGCCCAGAAAGAGCGCGGCCAGGGGGGTGTGGCTTTCCTGCGCCAGTGCTCGGGCCTGGGCCAGGTGCATCATGGCTTCTTCGATTTTCCCCTGCATGGCGACCAGCAGGGCGTGGTGGGCGTGAATTTCCATGCGGGGAAGGATGGCGTTGGGCACCTGTTCCAGCCAGTTGAGCGCCTGATGGGTGAGCACGGCGGCGTCGGCATGGCGGTTGGCGATCTGGTAGATATGGGCCTGCGCGTTGAGCAGGCTGCTGCGCAAAAGGGCGCTGTGGCGGGCTTCGGCCAGGTCTTGCAGGGTGCGGACGATGTTTTCAAGGGTGGCGACGTCGATGGTGTCGCCGGCCAGCAGCACCCATTCGGCGTAAAGTTGCCAGATGTCGTCGTCGCGGAAGGCGTCGGGGGCGAGGGCCACGCAGTGCGCCGCGCTGCGGAAGGCGTCGCTGGCCTGGTGGGCAATGCCCAGGCTGAGGGCGTAATGGGCTGCGCGAATCCACCAACGGAAGGCGGTGAAGGGATCGCCGGCTTCTTCGTAGTGGCGGGCGATGACCGCAGCATGGCTGTGGGCGGCTTCTCCCCAGACGGCCTGGCGCGCTTCGGCCAGCCGGCGGTGAATGGCCTGCCGCCGGGGACGGCTGAGAGTGCGGGTAATCACTTCTTCCAGTTTGCTATGCACTAAGGTGTACACCAGCCGCCCTTCCGATTCGCGCACATCCAGCCAGTGGGTGTCTTCCAGCATTTCGAGCGCGTGCATCAGGCGTTCTTCGGACAGGCCGACGGCGTGGGCTAACACCTGCCAGGGCATGCCAGCGCCTTGCAGGGCGATGTAGGCAAGCACCAGGCGGGCGTCGTCGGTGAGGTAGCGCAGGCGTTGTTCCAGCAACGAGGCCACATGTTGGGAAAGCGGCCATTGCCCCACCGGTTTGTTGGCCTGCCCCGATTCGATCTGGTAGCGGAGGATGCCGAGCAGGTAGTGGGGCGTCCCGGCGATGGAGGCGCGCCAGAGGTTTTCGGCTTCATCTTCCGAGAGGGGGCGTCCCAGCATGGCTTCGGCCAGGGCGGCGGTGTCGCGTTTGCTCAGGCCGGTGAGGGCGCCGCTGGGGATGCGCTGTTCGTGGAGCAGGGGGATGAGCCGCTCGCCGAGGGGGCTTTCGTGCAGGGCTTCGCGGCGGGCGGCGATGAGCAGAAAGCCGTGGCGGGTGTGGTAAGGCGCGGCGGCGAAGGGTTCGCGCGTCAGCCAATAGGTCAGGGTGTCGGCGGTGGCGGGGTCGCTCCATTGAGCGTCGTCCACGCATACCAGCAGGGGGGTGTCTTCGGCCATCACGAGCAGGGTTTGCCGCAGGGCTTCCATCAACTGTTGTTGCTGCGGCGCAGGGGGCAGGGCGATGGAAACCGGCGGCAGGAATTGACGCGCTTCGGGGAAGAGGTGCAAGAGGTAAGGCCACCATGCCTGGGCCACCTGTGCCCATTCGTGAGGGGCAATGTGCCGCCGAATGGCGTCGACCAGCGGTGCGAAGGGCAGGGAGCGTTCTCCGTGGTGGCAGGTGATGCTGAGCAGGCGGTGGGTGTCGGCCGCGCGGCGGGAAAATTCCTGCAGCAGGCGGGTTTTGCCCTGGCCGCTTTCTCCCAGCAGCAGGAAGACGCCGCCTTCATGGGCGCGGCGCTGGAGTTCCTGGAGCAGCCGGTCGCGGCCAATGAAGGGGGCGTGAAGGGTGGGATGAGGCTCCAGGGAAGGGGGCACCACGGTGGGGCGCGGGCGGCGAAGCAGCCGCCGGGCAATTTGCAGCGTTTCGGCGGGGTAGTCTTGCCCGAAGAGGGCGCGCATGTGTTCGCGCTGCTGCTCCAGGAAGTCGCTGGCCTCGGCGGCGTTCCTCTGGGCGCGCAGGGCGCGCAGCGCCAGCAAGAGGATGTCGGGCTGGTCGGGGTGGACGTTCAGGCTGGTTTCGCAGAAATGAAAGGCTTGGGCGTAGTCTTGTTGGGCAAAATGGTGCTGAGCCAGGCGGTTGAGCAGGGCACGATAGTGCTTTTCGAGGCGGTGGGTGGTGGTGAGCAGCCAGTCGTCGAAAGCGGGGGCGGCTGCGGCGGAGAAGCCTTCCAGGAAGGGGCCCCGCCAGAGCGAAACAGCCCGCGCCAGACGGGCGGCGTGGTGCGGGGGCAGTGGGGCGTCGGGTGGCAGGCGCTGGGCCTGCGGCAGGTCACGTTGGCAGATGTGGAGGAATTCCCGATAGTCGATGAAAATGCGCGGGTGCTCGTTGAGAAAGTATCGGCCGTTGTTGCGGTGAAAGGCCCCCGGCGGCAGAATTTTTTGAATGCGGCTCAGGGTGGAGGAAAGCCGGCTGCTGACGCGCTGGGGGTCGGCGTCTTCCCCGAAGAGCATGTGGAGCAGCCGCTCGCGCGAGAGGGCTTGCGTATGCGCGGCCAGCAGAAAGAGGGTGGCCCGCTCCCGCCGCCGAAGCGCTTTCAGGGCGGTGGTGGAGAGGCCCTCTGCCACGATTTCGGGCTGGCCTAAAAGGAGGACTTGGAGGGACATGGCAAGGAAAAGTGCGGAGAGGGATTAATGGGGCTTTCATTATACTACTATCACCTTCGAGGACGATTCGATGCGGTTTGAAGGGCTTTGGCCAAAACTGGTGGGGGGTGTCGTTTGTCAGGTTTTGGGCGCTAAGATGAGAGGAGCGTAAGTGTAAGGGGGATTTTGTGGTAAAATGCCAGCGTTTCACTTTGTGAAACATGCAACAGAGTTCAGGCACGATATGGTCATCCCTTCCCCGGCGCGCAGGGGAAGCAAACGAGGAGCGCACATGAACGCTTGGCTGTATGTGGGCATCTTTATTGCTTTGTCGTTATTCTTCCCGGCGTTGTTGGCCGTGTTGGGGTTGATTTTAGGCCCCCGCCGCCCGAACCCCATTAAAACCGATACTTACGAATGCGGTTTGGAAACCGTGGGGGAGACATGGGTGCAGTTCAAGGTGCAATATTACCTGTTTGCACTGGTCTTCCTGATTTTCGATGTCGAAGTGGTCTTCCTCTACCCCTGGGCGGTGGCTTATCATGCCTTGCCCTTGTATGGGGTGATTGAGGGTGTTATTTTTGTGGTCATGCTTGCGGCCGCGTTGGTGTATGCGTGGCGCAAGGGCGCGTTGGAGTGGTCGTAAAAGGCTGATGGGCTAAACGCTACATCGGCCTTTCTTATCGGCGCGTTGCAGAACCTCTTTGCTGTGGAGGAGCGTGTCCTATGGGAATTTTGAGCCAGCCCATTGGGGTCATTGCCGAATGGTTGCGTAATCTGTTGCTGGGGTGGGGCCTGTCGCAAGGGCTGACCACCGTTTTGTTGTATTTGCTGGGCGGCGCGGTGGTCGCCATTCTGGTGCAGACTTGGGTGATTTTCCTCATCTGGTATGAGCGGAAACTCATCGGCCGCATTCAAGACCGCCTGGGCCCAAACCGGGTGGGGCCTTATGGCCTGTTGCAGCCCTTCGCCGACTTCATCAAAATCATGACCAAAGAGGTCATTGTGCCTTCAGGGGCTGATAAGCCTTTGTATTTCTGGGGGCCGATTTTGATGGATGCTGGTGTGCTGATGTTGTGGGCTGTCATTCCGCTGATGCCGATGGTGGGCATGGATCTCAACGTCGCGGCGCTTTACACCATTGCGGTGGGTGGCTTCGCGACTTTGGGGATTTTGCTTTCCGGCTGGTCTTCGAACAACAAGTTCGCGCTGGTGAGTGCCATCCGCACGGTGGCGCAGATGGTTTCGTATGAAGTGCCCACAGTGTTGGCGCTGCTCATCCCGGTGCTGCTGGCGGGGACGATGAGTCTGCATGGCATTGTGGCAGCGCAGCATGTGTGGTACATCGTGTTTGCGCCGCTGGCTTTCCTGATTTATTTTGTGGCTTCGGTGGCAGAAAACGGGCGCTCGCCTTTCGACTTGATGGAAGCCGAATCGGAAATCGTGGCGGGGTTCCACATTGAGTATTCGGGGATGGTGTTCGCCATCTTTTATGTGGCGGACTTTTTGCATGCGTTTACCATCGGGGCGTTAGCGGCAGTGCTCTTCCTGGGTGGCTGGCGCGGCCCTGGGGCTGAGAGTTTCCCGCTGCTGGGCTTTGTTTATCTGTGGATCAAGGCGTTTGCGGTCTATTTCGTGGGCGTGTGGGTGCGCGGCACGGTGCCTCGCGTACGCGTAGACCAGTTGATGAACTTCAGTTGGAAATTCCTGACGCCGCTGGCGTTGATTTTGCTGGTGCTCACGGCGGTGCTGGACCATTTCGTGTTCGGTCTGGGGGCCTGGACGCGGGCGTTGAGCCACTTGTTGATGAACATCGTGGTGGCGGTGGCGGTGTTGCGGTATCTGGAGCATCATGAGAAGGTGCGGGCCAGCCGTCGCCCAATGGTGGCGCAGCCGGGTCAGTACCCTGTGGCGCGGCCGCCTCGCCCGACGGTGGCCGAGAACCCGACCGAAGCGGCTTCGTAAGAGGAGCAGAAGCATGACGGCGATGCAAATTATCTTCCTCCTGACGGCGGTGGTCACCCTCGTGTCGGCTTTGCGGGTGGTGACGACCCCGAACATGATTCACGCGGCGCTGTGGCTGGTGACCACGCTGGTGGGCGTGGCGGTGTTGTATGTGTTGCTGAGCGCCTCTTTCCTGGCTGTGGCTCAGGTGGTCATTTATGTGGGCGCAATTGCCATTTTGATGATGTTCGTGATTATGCTCACCCGCCGCGAGATGCGCGATCGCGGCCCGCAAACGGGCAAGCAATGGCCGTGGGCGGCGGTGCTGGCGGTGCTGTTGTTCGGCGGGCTGGTGTGGATGGTGCAGAGCGTGGGCCTGGCCGCTGCGCCGGTGGGTGAGGTGCCGCAAACGGCGATCGCCGACCTCGGTAAGGCGCTGGTTTCGCCGAATGGGTTTGTGATTCCGTTCGAGGTGGCCTCGGTGCTGCTGCTCGCTGCGCTCATCGGTGCAGTGTATGTGGCCTGGACGCGCCGCCACTCGTAGGAGGGTTGTCATGATTCCGTTGAACTGGTATCTGATTTTGGCCGCGGCGCTGTTTTCCATCGGGTTGTTCGGTGTGCTTTCTCGGCGGAACGCCGTGGCGATTTTGATGAGCGTGGAATTGATGCTCAATGCCGTGAACATCAACCTGTTGGCTTTTTGGCGTTATCGTGCCCCTGCCCATCCGGTGGGGGTGGTGTTCGCGGTGATTGTGTTTGCCGTGGCTGCGGCGGAAGTGGCCGTGGGCCTGGCGCTGTTCATCGCCGTTTACCGCCGCTTCAACTCGGTGGCTGCCGACGAGATCAATTTGCTGAAATGGTAGGGCCTGGCGTCGGGCTGCGGCCCGGCGGCAGGGCGTATCCCCAGAGATGATGTGAGGACGCCATGCCGACGACGACTTTGCTCTGGTTACTCCCCGTTTTTCCTTTGTTGGCCTTTGTGCTGATTGTGCTTTTCACCAATCGGAACAAGGCCTTGAGCCACACCCTGGCCGTAGGAGCGGCTTTCCTCTCCTGGCTGGGGGCGATGGTGATTTTCGTGCGGGCGTTGAAAATCGGCCCTGAAGCCCTGGCCGAGCACCCCATCCATTCGTGGGTCAACTGGCTGCCCACCGGTAACGGTTACTTGAAAATTGGTGTGATGGTGGACCCGTTGACCGCGGCGGTGCTCTTCTTCGTCGCCTGGACGATTTTCATGATCTTCCTTTACAGCGTCGGGTACCACAACTTTGGGTATCCGGAAGGCGACCATGATCACAAGGGCTTGCCCCCGCACGGCGCAACCGTGGTCGATGAGCACGGGCACAAGCATCGTGTACCTTCCATCGAGCCGATGTATTCCCGCTTCTTTGCTTACATTGGCTTGTTCGCTGCGGGCATGTATCTGCTGGCGATTTCCGACAATTTGCTCACCCTGTTCGTGGGCTGGGAAATCATGGGCTTGTGCTCGTACTTGCTGATTGGCTTCTGGTTTGCCAAGCCTTCGGCGCGTGCGGCGGGCATCAAGGCTTTCATGACCACCCGTGTGGGCGATGTGTTCATGCTCTTGGGCATCGCCTACCTTTACAAGGCGACCGGCACCCTTTCCTTCCCCGATATTTTCAAGCCGGAGATGCTGCACGCCCTGGCGAATGCCAACAGCGGCGTGTTGGGGCTTTCGGCGGCGGGGCTGATCGGCGTGCTGCTGTTCATCGGCACGGTGGGTAAATCGGCGCAATGGCCGCTGCATGTGTGGCTGCCCGATGCTATGGAAGGCCCGACACCGGTTTCGGCCATGATCCACGCCGCGACGATGGTTTCCGCGGGCGTGTATATGGTCATCCGCATGTTCCCGCTGCTCAAGGCGGGTTCGATGAACGGGGCTTTCCTCTCGCCGCTGACGGTGATGGGCTTCATTGGCGGCTTTACGGCTTTGTTCGCGGCCACCATTGCCGTGGCGCAAAACGACATCAAGCGCGTCCTCGCTTATTCGACGATTTCTCAGTTGGGCTACATGGTGGCCGCCCTCGGTGCAGGCTCTTACATCGCGGCCACTTTCCACCTGATTACCCATGCTTTCTTCAAGGCGTTGCTCTTCCTCGGCTCCGGTTCGGTCATTCACGGCATGGAGCATGGCGTGCTGCATAC
>Ga0256833_1001842_pt1 | contig 15269 bp, 10 predicted proteins | sample 356284metaG_FD_190535 | JGI IMG/M metagenome (GOLD analysis project Ga0256833, IMG submission 190535) | Hydrothermal vent microbial communities from Mid Atlantic Ridge, Atlantic Ocean - 356-284 | ecosystem: Environmental > Aquatic > Marine > Hydrothermal vents | place: Atlantic Ocean: Mid...
CTGTTTCTGAGACAGGTATAAACTATTTTTCTTTTTATCCCATCAATAGTGACCGATTTGATATCAAGACTTGCCTGAATAGCATCACAGGATATTGGAGCAAATTTCATTATGGGAAGTCTCAATGTGGAAGCAATAATCTCTCCTGTTATGCTTGAAACAAAAAAACCAGAGAATTCATTGTTGGCTGAGAGGAGAATTTTCAAGTTAATGATGAGATCCCTTTTTTCTCTGGTGGTTAATTTTCTGTTAATGTCTGTAAATATTCTCCTCCTCCCGTAACTTTCCAGTTCCCTGGTTAAAAAGATAAGCCAGGCTTCTGTTTCAGTTTTGATTTTGCTGAAGGAAACCCTGAGGGTGGTTTCTGCATTGGATATGGCCATTTTCTTTGTTATGGTGATATTGACATAGGTAACTATGATGGTTGAAACGATTACTATGAAAATTATAAAAGTTATGAGTCTGAAACGTATTGAAGACAGAAGCTGCACCAATCCCCCGCTGTCGAAATAAAATGGGAGGGGAAATACCCCCTCACCATATCATAATATTCCCATTTTGCTTAAAAATCAAGGTGTCCTGTATATCGCCACTGCTGCTACTGATCCTGGCCCTCCCAGATTGTGAATCAGACCAAGTTTGGGATTTTTCACCTGCATTTTCCCTGCTCTACCAAGGAGTTGCTGATAAATCTGATATGTCATTCTCACCCCTGTGGCGCCTATAGGATGTCCACAGGATTTTAATCCACCACTTGTGTTGACGGGAAGTTTTCCATCAAGGGCTGTTATACCCTCCCTTATGAGGGTTGCACCTTTACCCTTTTCCACAAAGAAGAGGTCTTCATAGTTGATAATCTCGGTTATGGTGAAACAATCGTGAACCTCAGCGACTCCGATTTCATCAAATGGATTTTTAATTCCTGCTTCCTCGTAAGCCATTTTGGCAGCCATCTGGGTTGATCTGAAACCGATGTATTGCTCGTAGGGGTCAAAGTATCTTGCATCGGTGGTGATGGAAAGCCCAATTGATTTAATAAGTACATAATCTCCATTGGGCTTAAGAGATTTTGCAATTTCCGGAGTGGTGAGAATGGCTGCAGCTGCTCCATCGGCAACGGTACTGCAATCATAGAGTCCCAGGGGATCTGCTATCATATACGCATTCATCACAGTGTCAATGTCAACCTGTTTTCTTATATGGGCCTTTGGATTCAGACTACCATTGTAGTGATTTTTTACTGCCACAAGAGCCAGATCTTTTTTTGTCGTACCAAATTCGTGGAAATGTCTGTTTGCCATGAGGGCAAACATACCGGGAGCAGTCTGACCCTTTCCAATAACTGGATGGCCGTTGAGGAGTGTCTGCCTGATCAGACTGTCCCTTGAACCAACATCTCTCATCTTTTCCTCACCAAGCACAAGGACAATTTTGTACTGACCAGCGGCAATGGCATAGGCTGCATTTCTCAATGCATCCATACCGGTGGCGCAGTAGTTGGAAACCCTGCTTGATGGTCTGTCCCACAGTCCAAGAGCTTCAGCAAGATAAGAACCTGCCTGCCCCTGAAATCCACCTGCCATATTTGGTTCAAAAACCCCAAGCCACATGGCCTCTATCTGGGATGGTTCTATGCCAGCATCCTGTATTGCTTCAACATACGCCTCTACAGCCAGATCCACAAATCCTGCGTCAAATCTATCCCCTAATTTTGTTTGTCCCATACCGATTATTGCAACCTTATCTTTTAAACCCTGCATGGTTCTCCTCCTTAATTTTATTTGCCTCTAACTGGTCTTGCTTTCCAGTAGTAGTTGTAAAATCCCTTCGCCCTGTGGAAAATTCTGAAGGTCAATTCAACCTCTTTATCTATCAGGCTTGATTCTTTATCCTGCCACTCGGGAGGCATATCTGTTAACTGTGTGAATGTTCTTCCTCCTCCCTCAAAGTCAACAACTGCCATTCCTACTGGATGCTCAGGATTTGGTATGGCTCGTTCCCTGGTGAAGGTAACTATTTTGCCTCTTCTTGAAAGTTTGAATGGTTCAAATTCATCTATGGCACCACACTTTGGACACACTCTTTTGGGTGGGAAGTAAATAGAGCCACATTTTTTACACTTCACACCGTAAAGAGAGAGGATTGTTTTCTTTTCCCTGTACAGTTCTGTTACAGATGTGTAGGGTTCTGCAGGCCAGAGGCCTTTTTTTGTTACAATTTCCTCCCTCCATTTCAGAACCTTGGTGTAGTATGGAAGATCAATTTTGCTGCCGAGCCAGTCCCGAACACTTCTCTTACCCTTTTTCTTGAAATCTTCTATTGCCTCTGTTACCCTGAAAGAGAAAGCTTCTGCACCATCTCCATAAGAAATAAGAATTATTCTTTCGCCGGGATTTGCCTCTTCCAGGGCCAGGACGCATTGAAGAAGAACATTTGCCACTCCCGGATTGCCTACTCCAAGGAGAAGTGTGGGGTCCTGGTTCAGTTTCACGGCAAAATTTCCAAGACGTTTTGCAAGGGCCCTGTACGTATTTGCATCTGATGCGTAAACGATAATTTTGCTAACATCATCTGGAGTCAGATTGAGTTTTTTGGCAAGACCTTCAAGGGCTTTTGGCACCATGTTGAGGTAACCAAAAATAGATGCAGCCTTTTCATCATCTGAAAAGATGTACTTGTCTTCCCTCTTTCTCCAGTAATCGAGAAGTTCCTGTGAGAGCAGATAACTTCCTTCAAATTCTGCAATTACATCGTCACCCTCTCCCACAACAACAGCAGCAGATGCGTCTCCGCTCATCGTTTCCATGATACTTTCCGGCTCATAAAGCCTTACATCTGAGGCAACCACCAATCCTTCTTCAAATGCACCGGCTTTAACGCCGTTGAGAGCCACCAGCATTGCACTTGTGCCGGCCCTGAGACTGTTTGCAAAATCGATGGTGCTTATGGAGGATGGCAGGTCAGCTATTTCTGCGAGGGTGCTTGAGGAATTTTTTTCCAGATATGGGGCGGTGGTTGAGGCGAAGTAAAGTGATCCAATTTTTGAAGCATCTCTTCCCTCCAGAGCAAGGAGAACCGATTCCGATGCCATGGTGAGAGCATCTTCGTCATAGTTTGCAACTGCCTTTTCTCCCAGCAGCATCTTCATGATGAAGGGGTCATACCCCCACGCCTCACCTATCTTCTGCCGCTGAATACGGTGGGCTGGAATGTAGGAACCAACATCTTTAATTCCAATCATACCACACTCCTTTCTTTAATTTTTGACAATTTTGTCAAAAAAACATTAACACATTATTCCTCTCGTGTCAAGAGCAGATTTTCTGAGCTGGCTGTATCTAATTTTCTTTGCGGAGGATGGGGAATTGGGCTATAATGATAAAGAGAGGTGAGAAATGGCTAAAGTTCTGTCAATTAATCTCGGTGATATACATAAAAATCTTATCCTTCCTAAGGGAACGAATGTTACAAAGGAAACTCTGAAAGGACTTCATGAAAAATTCAAGACATCTGGTATCAGGAAAATTGCTTCTACTTCTGTTTTCCGTGACATGAAAAAGATTTTGAAGGAAAAAAATTATTCACCTCTTTTCCGGGATCATGAAACTGCAGAAAAGGTTCTCAGATATCTGGAGCAGATCAGTTATCCGGAAGAGATTTTCCTTGAACTTGAATATCTTAAGAAAAAGTCTATCTTCACTTACCACCATTCCCTGGCAACCACCATAATTGTGACAAGAATAGCCCTGGATTTCGTGTTTTATCACGATTTAATCACGGAAATTGCATCTGCGAATCTGACAAAAGATATTGGTATGTCAAGATTGAGCAAGACCCTGATCCAGAACACAGATTTTCTCTCAAGAGAGGAGTATGAGACAATTAAAGAGCATACCCTGTGGGGATTGATTCTGCTGATCTACTATCTGGGCGAGGGTTTGAATGCTCTTATTGCTTATCGCCATCATGAGAGAGGTTTGCACGATGATAAGTTCAAATTTCTTGATCTGGTTGTGGCGGTTGATATTTTCAATGCCCTCATATCTCCAAGACCATTCAGGAAAAAACCTTACAATATAAGGGGAGCTCTTGATCTTCTCACAGAAATGGGTGAGAAAAAGGAAGTTAATCTGGAAATGGTAAAGAGAATTATTGCTGCGTATAGAGAGGAGTACCAGCCACCTGAAGAAATTACGCTTTCAAAGGAAAAGCTTGGTTTTATACCTGATGATAATTTTTACGGGGTAAAAGATCTGTAGTTAATGGATTCTCTTTTTTCGAAGGATAATACCGGGAAGTTAACTCTCTCACAAAAATATGCTCCTTCTTCCTTTGAGGAAATGGTGGGTCAGGAACACCTCATCGGAGAGAGTGGTGTCATCAGGAGGTTTCTGAAAGAGGGTTATGTTCCATCAATGATCTTCTGGGGTCCTCCAGGAACGGGTAAAACAACTCTTGCCAGAATAATTGCTGAGAAGATTTCCATCAAATTTATATTCACCTCCGCCATTACACATGGTGTCAGGGAGCTTAAGGACCTGATAGAAAAAAATTACAGGTATTATGGAAAATTCATTCTCTTTGTGGATGAGATTCATCACTTCAACCGTAAGCAGCAGGATTTTTTTCTCCCCTACATTGAGGAAGGGAAAATTATTTTAATTGGTGCAACAACGGAAAATCCCTCTTTTAATCTTATTAACCCTCTGCTTTCCAGGTGTCATATTATTGTATTTCACCCTCTTTCTTCCGTTGATATAGCCGGGAAATTGAGAGAAATTGTGGTGAAAGAATGGGATGGTTCGGACCCTTTCCCCGATGAGCTGATCAGGGGAATCGCAGAAAGCTCAGGAGGGGATCTTAGAAGAGCCATCAATACACTTGAGCTAATCCTGTCAGTTTCGAGAGAAAGGATTGAAGAGGATAAACTGAAGAAGATTCTCCCTCCAATGGTACTTCGTTATAATAAGGAGGGAGATTATCATTACCAGTTGATATCGGCATTTATTAAAAGTATGAGGGGCTCTGATCCTGATGCTGCAGTTTACTATCTTGCAAGGATGCTTGAGAGTGGAGAGGATCCACTCTATATTGCCAGGAGGATGATAATTTTTGCAGCTGAGGATGTGGGAAACGCTGATCCTCTGGCACTCCTTGTGGCAGTTGCTGCAAAACTTGCCTATGAGGCAGTGGGTGACGCAGAAGGGTGGATTCCTCTTGCTCATGCCGCTATTTACCTTGCTTCTACGGAGAAGAGTAACTCCACCTATCTTGCCTATAAAAGAGCAAAGGAGGAAATTAAAAGAAGCGGAGAATTGAATCCACCGTCTGAGATCTCCTTTGCGGGCAATAAGTTTATGGAGAATCTGGGCTATGGAAAAGGTTACAAATATCCCCATGATTTTCCGGAGCATTTTGTTGAATTTTTATATCTTCCGGAGAAAATAAAGAATAAGCGATTTTATTTCCCTTCTGATCAGGGTAGGGAAAAGAGGTTAAAAGAGAGACTTAAAAAACTGTGGAAAGAACTTAAGAAGTATGAATAAAAAAGCAATCCTTGCGATTTTTTTCGCTTTTCATCTTTTCATCAGTGGATGTATCACTTCATCCTCTGGTAGAAAAGAGAGGATCTATTCTCATGAAGTAACATACTCCACCTATCTTTCTTTTGCTCTCATGAGGGATTATGTGAAGTTTGGTGATTACAGGGGAGCTCTCAGGGTATATGAGAGCTTCCATGGAAAGAAGACAGTTAATCTTGAATTTCTTGCCGCTTATACTTTGATGAAGCTGGGCAGGTACAGTGAAGCAGCTGAGAAGTTTTTCATGCTCTATAAAAAAGGGTTTCTGCCTGATTATTCTCTTTACTTTGCAGGGTTGAATTATTTTAAAAGTGGAAATTTTTATGTAAGTAAGGATCTATTTGAACTTCACCTCAGTTCTTTTCCTTCTTCAATCTTTGCCAGTGAGGATAGATGTCTTCTCACCAAGATAACTGGTAAACTTGGATTGAGAAAGGTTTATGAGGGTGATTTCCCAAATTCAGCAGATTGTCTGTATACAAGGATCCTATCTGAGAAAAACAGGCAGAGGATGGTTGCTCTTGTAAAGGATTTTCTCGTTACTTACCCGGGGCATCCCTATGAAGAGGAAATTCTTGATAGGGCAGGGGCTACAGTTTTTACACTGCTTGATCTGGATTCTTTGAAGAAGAGATGGGAGAGGATGATCGGGAGGGGAGAATGGAAGATTCTGAAGAGAGAGGCCAGGAAGTATTTGAAGAGGACGGGGGATAGAGGTTGTTACTATTATTTGCTGGGAAAGATGAGGTTCAGAATGAAGGATTACTCTTCCGCAGCAAGATACTTTGTTAAAGCAAGAAAAATGAGGAAAAATAATTGTGCAGAAGAGGTCTTATACAATCTGGGGCGCACCTACGCAAGGCTTGACAGAAACAATGACTCAATAAAGATTTTCAGAACCCTATTGAAAAAGTTTCCCAACACCAGGTTCAAAGAGGATACAATTTACAGATTGGGGCTTGTATATACATACATGAAGGTTACAGATTCTGCAATCTCAGCTTTTGAAAATTATCATCTTGCCTATCCTTCGGGTAAGTATATAGAGGATGTTTTGTGGAAACTGGCAATGTACAGTTATTCTCGCGGAAACACAACTGCTTCAATCAGTTATTTGAAGGAACTTTATGAGAAGGGCCACAGACTGAGAAAGGCTCAATCCCTCTACTGGCGGGCTAAATGGGATAAAAGTAACCGGGAAAAGTATCTAAAAGAACTCCTTACACATTTCCCCTTGTCATTTTATGCCTATGTTTCATCACGCTGTTTGAGTAGCAGAATGCCTGTGATGACTCCTGAAATCAGATTTTACGCCGAGACGATCACAGGACTTGTGAATGATACCACCACAGTTACAGAATCTTCTCACATATACAATATAAAGCATCTCCTCGAACTTGGATTAAACAGATATGTTGCCTCTGAAGTTAAGATTCTGGTGGAGAGCGCCACAAAGAAAAGGGTTATGGCTTATCTGCTCGGGGGGTGGTTGAATCACAGAAAACTCTTCTATCTTTCCCAGAAGTTAATAGTCACGTATTTCCCTGATCAGATGTTGCTGGTGAGTTTTGATAATCCTGTGTATCTTGATCTGACAAGGCTGGTTTTCCCTATGGCATACAGGGAGATTGTGGAACAATGGGCGGAAGAGACAGGTCTCTCCCCTGAATGGTTGTGGGCGATTATGCGGCAGGAAAGCAGATTTAATCCCATGGCAGTATCTGTGGCTGGTGCTATTGGATTGATGCAGATTATTCCGCCAACTGCCGGAAAAATAGCTAAAAAGATATATTACTATTTTGACACCATTGATCTTTTCAATCCTGATGTGAATGTGATGCTTGCCTCTTACTACCTTAAGTTCCTTTTTAAGCAGTTTAATGATCCTGTTTTTGTTGCTGCAGCTTACAATGCAGGTGAAGACAATGTGGATAGGTGGAGGAAGCAGATAAATTATAGCTGCATAGATGAATGGGTGGAGGAAATACCCTTTGATGAGACACGGAAATATGTCAAAAAAGTTATTGGTAACTGGTTGACCTATAACTTCCTGAAGAGGATAGCTTTTTATGAAGCCAGTGGTAGTTATTGAGTTTATTTTGTTTTACCTGATCCTTCTCATTGTGCCACTCCGGGCAGGTGAGTATCCTCCCGGCCTCAAATGGTATACCCTGGAAACAGAGCATTTCTATATTTATTATCCTGAGGATTTGAAGGAAGTTGCTCAGAAAATTGGTTTTATTGCTGAGGATGTCTATGAAAAGCTCGTCCCTTTTATGAGGTGGATGCCAGACAGAAAGGTTGATGTGGTGTTGAATGACTTTACAGATCTTGCCAATGGATTCACAACATTTGTACCTTCAAACAGAATTGAACTTTTTTTAACACCTCCTCCCCTTGAATCCCAGCTGAACAACTACAACGACTGGCTCTATCTTCTGTTTACCCATGAATTTACCCATACTTTACATATTGACCAGAATGGAGGTATCGCCTCCCTCTCAAGGTATCTTTTTGGTAGATTTTACTACTCTCCGGCTCCTTTTCTTCCTTCAATACCTGTGGTATTTTTCCCTTCATGGATTCATGAGAGTATAGCTGTTTACAATGAGACATTGTTTACCGGAAAGGGTAGGGGTAACAGTCCCTATACAGATATGGTTATTTTCACTGCTCTTCTTGAACACAACTTCCCCACCCTTGCGCAACTCATTACCCCACCTCCTTCCTGGCCAGATGGTTATATTCCCTACATTTTCGGAGAGGAATTCCTCAAGTTTTTGATTAACAGGCACGGAAAAGAGGCACTTTACAGATCTTTCAGACTTGAAAGAAACTATATTTTCCCTTTCTGGGAAGAGATCCTGCACTTCTTTTCGTTTCACACACCAATGGAAGCTGACTGGAATGCGTGGAAGAGGTATCTCTTTGATGAAGCAGAGGAGAGAGGTTTTAAACTTCGCAGAAGAGGTGTGAAGTTTATTTCACCACCCCAGTGGGGACACTCTTCTCCTGTGTGCATGGGTGGGAAGGTGTACTATGTAGAAATATCTGGCTACAGAGAGAGGAGGCTGATCCTGTATGATCCTCTGACAGGCAGCAGGAAGGTTCTTATTAAAGGTAAAATTCTTCCCTACCTCACCACAGATGGAAGGTATCTTTACTATTCAAAAATCGATTTTTTTGAGAGGCATTATCTATTTTCTGATCTTTACCTTTATGATCCTCTTAAAGGTACGGAAAAAAGATTAACATGGGGTAAGAGATTGAAGTACCCTGTTTCTGACGGAAAGTTCATTTATGCTCTCAAAGTAACATGGAAAGGTGTCTGGCTTGTAAAGATCAGCTTTGATGGTTCTGTTCTTGATTCATACAGAATACCCGGTGCAGATAATGCCGCTTTTCTGATTGTTGACAGGAAAGGTGATAGATTGATTTTCAGTGTGCATAAGGAAGGGAGTGTCGTTATAGAAAGTTTTGATCCTTCAAACGGTGAGTTTCATGATATAACAGATGAAGGATGGATTGACCTTTATCCAGGTTTTACACCGGAAGGAGATATTATTTTTTCTTCAAGCCGTGGTAATAAAGGTTTCAATCTTTTTATGATCTCTGACGGAAAAATAATACCTGTAACCCGGGGTTTTGGTGGTTACTTTAAAAGTTGCTTCCTGGACAAGAGACATATAATTGTGGACCTTTACACCAGCAGAGGTTTCAGGGTAGCAGAAATGAAAGTCCGAAAAGGTAAAAAGAGGAAATTGCAGAAAAAGGTTACAGAAGATTTCTCTTCCCCGGCAGGTGAAGGTAAAGTTTTCCAGCCTTCAGGGAGATACAATCCTTTTTCACATCTTTCACCTGCTGCTGTTTTCCCCGAAATTTCATACTCCCCGGTGTGGAAGTGGAGAGCCGGTTTTGAGCTTAAGGGTGGTGACCCCCTCAACTTTGTCTCTTATGATTTTCAGATTGATAGAAAAATGTCCTTTAACACCACTGACTTTTCCGGGTGGATAGTCTTGAGCAGATTTGACCCTGACATTGCAGCGGGTGGAGGTATACTCTCAATTCCGGCAGATAAGTCTGGTAAAAGGGCATTCGTGAAGAAAAAATTTTTTACTTTTCAGATGCTGTATAATTCCCCTTCTCTAAATGATATTTCAAAGGCTATTGTATTTACATACAGTTTCGCATCTACCTCTACAGAAGAAGGTGGCGCAAGAGTTACCTTTCAGTATTCCACGGTAAAAAGTTATCCCGAAATATGGCGCTTGAATGACGGTTTTTATGCAGGGCTATCCCTCATCTCCTATTCACCTTTTCTTGGTTCTCCCTACAACACGGCTGGGGTTATAACAGATTTCAGGGATTATTTTTCAATTCTTCCTGATGTGCTTGGAAGGTTCGAAGTTTATGGGGGTATCACCGGAGGGGATGGGAGAAAAGATCTGAAAATAACTCCTGGAGAAAATGCATATAAATCTGATCCCTTTTATTACTCTGTCCCCTCAGAAAACTCTTTTAACTTTTATGGTTACCTGGAAGGTGAAATCAAAGCCTATACTCTGGGAGCTTTCTCGACCTCTCTTGATTTCAGAGTGTGGAGAATTAATGATGGATTTGGGGCTCTTCCCTTCTGGATCGGGGAGGTATGGGCAACTTTTTTTACTCAACATGTTTTCTCTGCCTCTAAAAAATTTTCCATACCTGATGAATACCATGGAAATGTTGGAACATCCTTCACTTTTAACTTCGTGGCAGGTCATTTGATCCCCTTTTACATTAAGTTTGTGGTAACTTACAGGATCCCCGATGGCAAAACTCTTGAGAGCTTTTATGTTTCTTTTTACCCCCTGTGAGGTGGTTTCCCTTGAAAATAAGCCATCTACCTGTTATCATTAAGAATGATGAGTGGTAGAATTATAGCCGGGTTTCTGATGGGGGGATTACTTCTTGTGTCGTGTTCAACCATCAATGTGAATTTTCTGAATCGAACCTTTAACTCCGGGAATGAAAAAAAAGAGGTAATCAACACGATTCAGGATACTTCTGAAAACTATCCTTTTGTTGCCACAATAGCAACTGTTAAAAGTGGATTAAATGATATTGAAGAAGATATCGTTTATCCTGACGAGGAGGAACTGACCACAGAAGAGGGTTTAAATGAAGAGATTCCGGAGGTAAAAATTTCAGTCCCACTTCCCTTTCCCTATCCACTGAGAAAGATAAAGTTTGATTTCCCTGTTACCTACAACACCGAGGTGGAGAGCTGGATAAATTATTTTACGGGTAAGGGCAGGAAACATTTTGAGAAGTGGCTTCACCGTATGTTTATGTACATTGATTATGTCAAGGGAGAATTCAGAAAGGCGGGGTTGCCCGTTGATCTTGCCTATCTTCCACTGATTGAAAGTGGTTTCAATGTCAGGGCTGTATCGCCTGCCTGGGCAGTGGGAATGTGGCAGTTTATGGCCACCACTGGAAGGAAGTATGGATTGAAGATAAATTACTGGATAGATGAGAGGAGGGATCCCTGGAAGTCCACAGAAGCTGCTATAAGATATTTGAAGGATCTCTATTCGATGTTTCACGACTGGTCTCTCTCCATTGCAGCATACAATGCAGGAGAGGGAAAAATCAAAAGAGCAATAAAGAGATACGGCACAAATGATTTCTGGACATTGAAGAATCACAGATACATCAGACGGGAGACTGCCAATTATGTGCCAAAGTTTATTGCTGCCCTTTTAATAGCAAAATGTCCAACCTGTTTTGGTTTTAAAATCAGAGATGTGAAGAGTATCGAGGTTGAGAAGGTAAAGCTGCCATTTCCCGTTGATCTCTATCTTGTTTCCCGGGTTACAGGAGTACCTGTAAAAGATATACTTTTCCTCAATCCTGAATTGAGGCACTGGGTTACTCCCCCCGATTATCCAGGTTATTTGCTGAAACTCCCGCCCGGCAAGGGGAAGATCCTTATTGCAGAGCTGGAAAAGATGGATAAAAAGTTAATTGCCAGAAGATACAGGAAGTACAGAAAATTGCAGAGGGAGAGGGCTTTTATTGTTCACAGGATGAGATGGGGTGAGACTTTATCTCATGTTGCAAGGAGATTCAGGGTTTCAGTCAGAACTCTCATGAGAGTAAACCACATAAGAAATCCCAGAAGGGTTAGAGCGGGAAGAAAAATACTTGTTCCCATTGTGAGAGGCAGTACCCTGAGGTACTACACTGGTGGAAGATACTATGTTCCCGCCAGAAAGAGAAGTTACAGACACAGGAAATACAGAAGGGGAATGACAGGGTACAGAGTCAGGCCGGGGGATACTCTCTGGTCCATCGCGAGGAAATTCGGTGTTACTGTTTCTCTGCTGAAGAGATGGAATAATATCAGGGGAAATTTTATCAGGGTGGGGAGAATCCTCTATGTAAAAACTCCTTCATTCAGAAGTTACGCTGGCAATAGCAGAGTCATAAGGTACAGGGTTAAAGAGGGAGATACTCTGTGGGAAATTTCAAGGAGGTTTGGAGTTTCCATATCCAACATTAAAACAATCAGAAAGAGGTATCCCGGAAATTCTCTCTATCCCGGAGATATACTGCTGATAAAGAAGGATTAGCCTTCTATAATTTTGACATACACCTTTCTTCTGCGGGGACCATCAAATTCACAGAAAAATATACCCTGCCAGGTTCCCAGGATCAGCTCTCCATTCTCAATGATCACATTGATGGAGGAACCCACAATTGTTGATTTTATGTGTGAATCGGCGTTTCCCTCCATGTGGAGATAACCTTTTCCAGCTGGTACGAGTCTTGAAAGGGTATTTTCAATATCTTTTGCCACAGAGGGATCTGCGTTTTCATTAATCGTTATGCCTGCCGTTGTGTGTGGCACATATACAACCACTATTCCATCTCTGACATTGCTCTCCTTTACAACCCTCCTGATATGTGAGGTTATGTCAATCATTTCAATTCTCTTTGAGGTGGAGATTTCAATAACCTTCATTCTTTTCCTCCTTCAATACCCACTATGAAGTCTCTGATATTATCGGGAAACTGGAAGGTGCCATAAACTGCATCGATGGTTGTATCAATTACAACAATCATGTTATCTTCCGATTTAACAAAGATGTAATCAAACCCCTTCATGCTTCTGATCATTGTGGGTGAGCTCACCAATTTACTGTATTCGCTATTCAAAATAGAACTGATTGCACCTGTTTCAAGTGTTATCTTCTCAACAGTTGAAGATACAGGATCTGAAAAGAGTATTTCACCGGTTACAGGGGATGGAGCGAATCCATTTGCAATTTTTCCATCAATTCTCCACGAATAGAGATTTGAGGGATCAGTTACAGGAATTTTAAAAATAATCGGTGTTTCTTCATTCCATCCTGTGAGGAGAAAATTGTTACCTCCTTCGGGGAAAATATCATAAATCTTTATGAAGGGAAGGGGATAAGAGTTTTCCGGAGAAAAGGATTTATCGTAAAAGATCATTTCTCCGTTCTGCACATCAAATACAGGCTTTGTGAAAACCACAAAGTCAGAGGTGGTTGAAGAGTAGAATATCCTGAATGGACGACCGAAGGGCATTTCTCCTAGGAGGGAGGTCGTTTTTGAGGGAGTGAGGGTTGAAGGTGAGAGTTCGATAACACTTCTGTTCATGAAATCAAGTAGATAGTAATTGTTCCCCTTTTGAATAGCATCAATAACTGGACCTGAAACTTCCACAGGAGATGATACAAAACTTGAATAGTTTTTGTTGAGAAAGAGGAAGTACTTTGTGGTACCATTTTTTTCAATCCAGCCAGAGAGAAAAAAATTGTTACTGTTTTTTACGGGGATGAGGAGATCTCCGTTTAATTTTTCATTTCCCACCCTGAAGGTGAAGATACGGGTGGTATCAATGTAAAATCCCTTTTCAGGATCTCCTTTTATGGCGTTTACTTCTCCATTGTCTAAAAGCACCCATACAATTGCAGGTACTTTTATGGGGGCAAAGTGAAGCACCGTAAATGTTACATTATCAATGCTTTTCTTTCCATTAACTTCAACCACAACTCTTCCGCTTTTTGCATTCTCAGGGACAGAGGCAATGATTTTTGAGTCACTCCAGAAAAGAATATTTTTTACAGGTGTGGTAACTCCTCCGAAGTAAAGGGCCACTTTATCTTCATGAAAATTCCCAAAACGTGTACCCTGAATGGTAACCTGCGTTCCAACAGGACCCCTGTCAGGGGTGATTGAGTATATACGCGGTAATTGCAGTATCTCACACGCTGAGGCAAAAAATAGAAGAAAAAGGAAACCAGCAATTTTCTTCATAAGCCCCTCCTTTCAAATCCCCCCTTTTGAAGTAATTATATATCAGTTGGGTTTTGAAAGCAAAAGAGGTATTAAATTACGCCCTTTTTTTTGAGAGATTCCAGTTCATCTAGTCCAAGTTCTTTGAGGATCTTCTCCGTGTCTCTTCCGATGTCTGGTGCCTCGCCAATTTCATCCTTTCTGAGATTCCTGACAGGAAATTTGAGAAATCCTCTGCCATTCTCATCTTTCCCTATAACTTCATTTTCTCTAATGAGGGGGCTTTTCAGAAGGTTTTCAAAATCATTGACTGCCTCACAGCAGAAATCATACTCCTCATTCAGCTTTTCCCATTCCTCAACTGTTTTTGATTTAAATATCTTTTCCAGTTCTTCCCTTACTTTTTCCCCCTCCTTCCCTGTTGCAAAGGCTTTATCCAGTAGATCTTCTCTTCCCACGGCTCTGCAGAAATTCTGCCAGAACTTGGGTTCAAGAGCGGCAAGGGAGACATACCCATCTTTTGCTCTGTATATTCTGTAGCATGGGTAAAGTCCATTGAGAGTGTATCCCTCGGGTCCGGGAGATTTACCTGAGGCAATAAATTCCGCAAATCCCATTACTGTAAAAGGGATACTCCCGTGGGTCATGGATATATCAAGAAATTTGCCTCTTCCTGTGGTGCTCCTCTCAATCAGCGCAGCGAGAACGGATATGAGTGTCATATAGGCTCCGCCCCCTATATCTGCCACCTGAATGCCCAGATGAAGGGGACCCGTTTCTCTTGTCCCGTTAAGAGAGGCGATCCCGTTGATTGATACATAATTCAGATCATGCCCGGCTCTCTTGAGATATGGAGTTTCTCCATATCCATATCCAGTTACAGCTGCATAAATCAATGAGGGGTTTATCTCTGAAAGTGTTTCATAGCCCAGATCAAGAGAATCCATCACTCCAGGTCTGAAACTTTCCACAAGAACATCTGCTTTTTCAACAAGTTTTTTAAAAATTTCCCTTCCCTCTTCTTTCTTCAGATTCAGGGTTAAACTCTCTTTTCCCCTGTTGAGAATGTAAAAAAAGGAGCTGTATTTTCCGGTGAGTGGAGGTGTCCATCTTATGTAATCTCCCCCTGATGGGTCTTCGATTTTTATTACCCTTGCTCCCATCTGTGCCATAAAAAGGGTGGCAAGGGGAGCAGGTAATAATCTGGAAAGGTCAAGTACAGTGATACCTTCAAGGGGAAGCATTATTTTCCTTTAAATTGTGGTTTTCTTTTTTCAATTTTTGCCATCATTCCTTCGAAAACATCCTGACTGGGAAGAATGGTGCTTGAGATCCTCGCCTCTACTTCAAGTTCTCTATCAATTTCAGGGATAAGGG
>Ga0256833_1001843_pt1 | contig 15268 bp, 10 predicted proteins | sample 356284metaG_FD_190535 | JGI IMG/M metagenome (GOLD analysis project Ga0256833, IMG submission 190535) | Hydrothermal vent microbial communities from Mid Atlantic Ridge, Atlantic Ocean - 356-284 | ecosystem: Environmental > Aquatic > Marine > Hydrothermal vents | place: Atlantic Ocean: Mid...
CTTCATAAAGTCCTTGGCGTGGCGCACGCTGGCCGGGCCCGATGAGAGGAAATCGGCATCCAGAGCCAACACGACATCCGCTTTATCGAAATGGTAAAGCGTATCCACGAACTCGCCAAAGGCCAGTTGGGCCCCGGCTCGGGCGCTTTCTCGGCCTGCGGGCTCATACTGATGCCATTTGGCCTTGGGATATTGAGTGAGAAAAGCTCTGAGCTGGCTGGCCAGGGTGGGAGAGGTCACCGTCTGGGTGAGAATGCGCACGCCGGCGCCATCCCCCCATTCTTTTTGCTCCGATCCCAGCTCGTTGGTGAAATCGGCCCAGGTTTTGATCAGACTTTTGCGGGTGGGCTGGCGAGATCGATCGGGATCGTAGAGATTAAGAATAGACGCCTGAGCGAAGATATCGGTGGCTCCCAGACTGGCGGGATGATCGACGTTCCCTTCGATCTTGGTGGGACGTCCCTCATGCGTCTCAACGATGACGCCCATGCCGTAGCCCATGGTTGGGAAGGCCGAGGCGTAGAACAAAGGCTCGCCAGGGATCACTTCCTCGGGCGCAGTCACATAGGGCACAATTTTGTCGGGATTGGTGGCGGTGCAGGCGGTCAAGCCCGCCAGAGCCATGGATGCGCCCATGATCTTGAGGAAAGTGCGGCGGGTGAGCCCTGTCGGGTCATCCAGATAGGCCGCGCCCGCAGGAAATTCCTGTTCCAGAAAATCTCGGAATTCCTCGGTGTCCGCAATCTCGTTGAAACTCCGCCAATACTTTTGGCCCGTTTTTTCGGTCAGGCGCTTGCGAAGCTCGGAAATGTTCAAACGTTTTTCGTCCATAATCACCTTCTCGAGTTAGGTGAGAGATGAGTTCAGTAAGCAGTAATCAGTAAACCAGTGAACAACTCAGGGGCGTCAAGGTGGAACGTTCATCGAACCTGGAACCTGGAACCTACCGGTGACAGACCGAGCAGTCGGTCACGTTAAACTGATGAATATCCACATGATATTTTTCCACAAGAGCCGCCTGCAACGCTTCGCGTTCCGCCGGATCTTTGGGCAGTTCATATTGCATATTGAAGACTTCCTCACGCGGGACCAGATGATCCTGACGATGGCGGTGACAGTTCAAGCACCATTCCATGGAAAGAGGTTGGTCTTTGCGCGTCCACCCCATCTTATCCACCCGACCATGACACTCCTTGCAGGGGATTCCTTTGTTGATATGGATGCTGTGGTTGAAGAAGGCGTAATCGGGCACATTGTTCACCCGATTCCAGAAGATAGGCGTATCCGTTTCCATGCTTTCTTTGATGGGAGCGATGGCGGGGCTATTGGCCCAAACCTGGCTGTGGCATCCCATGCAGATGTCGGTGGATGGCACGCCTGCAAAACTGCTGCGCTCCACATTCACATGGCAATAGCGGCAATCCAGCCCCAATTCGCCCACATGATGTTCGTGGCTGAAGAAAACCGGCTGTTCTCGGGCGATGGTGGTGCCGCGCATGTAAGGGGAGCGCACAAAAGCGTAAGAGACCACCGAGCCCACCACAGTAAGGATGACGATGCCCAACACCATGGCTTTGGCGATAAGGTTGAGGGAGGGATGAAATATCTGTGACATATTCTGCCTCATTATCCATGAATGAGTCGATGCGTCAATGAAATGGCGTTCCTTCCAAAAAACACTGACGGAAAAGAACGCTTAGTTCTCGATAGTCAACATCTCGGGTGTGAAATTCTGCGGGGGCGGAGGCGAGGCCGTGCGCCACTCCAGGGTCTCTGCGTCCCAGGGATTGTCATCCTTCTTGCCCCAGAAAACAGCGTAGAAGAAATACAGCAGGGGCAGCGTCAATCCCAATGATAATAGCAGTGCACTCAAAGTGATAAGTTGATTGGGCGCCTGCCAGGCTTCGGGATAGGCCACAACCCGGATACGCATGCCTTCAAGCCCCAGCAGCAAACCGGGCCCGAACGTTCCCAACACGCCCAGCAAAATAGCCCAGCCGGTGACGCGGGCGAGCAGTTCAGGATAAGCGCGCCCTGTCGCCTTGGGCCACCAATAGTGCATCCCGGCCAAAAAGCCCACCATCACCACGCCCACCATGAGGAAATGGAAATTGCCCCATTCGAACTGCGTATGCAATAGCGCCTGCGCAGTGACGGGCGAGAACAGCGGCAAACTGCTGGCCCAGAAGAAAGCCAGAGAGACCAACGCCGTAAAAGCAAGCACCATAGGAGAAGTGAAAGTGGCGCGTCCCTTGCGCAAAGTGGCGAACAGACTGAGGATGATAATCGCCATGGGAATAGCGCTGAGATAAGCTATCAGCGAGAAAAATAGATTAACCCACGCCCACTGATCGCTGGTGAAAGTATGCACGCCCCAGCTCAATGACATCAGCACCGCCAGAGTAACCATGGAATGCTGCACGCCCTTGCGCCCCACAATGGAACGACGGGCAAAGGTCTCGATGATATCAGCCACGATCCCCACCGCAGGCAACATCATCATATAAACCGACGTCTGGGCGAAAATCCAAAAACTCTGCACCAGCAATTGCGGATTCAAATTCAATCCGTAATTCACATATCCCAACATCTGTTCACGCATGGTGGCGGTGAAGAAAACCCATACGACCATAAAAAACGTTCCCACGATGACGGTAATGCTGCTGAGATAGAAGCCCCAGATGGTAAAAGGCAACTTCTCCCAATCCAACCCCTTAACCCGATAACGGTGAATCGTAGACAGGATGTTGAAAGCCATCAGGAAAACGGCAAACCCCACAACAAGGATAATCGACAGCGCTGGCAGCACCCGGGAAGGCGTATAACTGGTGGCGTAAGGGGCCAGAAAATTCCAACCAGCGTCCGAGCCGCCGAAAGCCGCTTCCATGACGATGAGGCTGCTGCCGCCCGCATAAATGTAGAAAGTCAACAAATTCAAACGGCGAAAGGCCATGTTATCCGCCCCAATCATCAATGGCACAACAAAATTGCCCAGCACGCCCAACATGGCCGGCAACATGAAGAGATACACCATCACCCCGCCGTGCAGGGTGAACAGCCGGGCGTAGATATCCTGGAACAACTCTTGCTGGGGCGTCAGCAATTCGAGTCGCAGGAGCGTCGCCGTGGCAATGCCAAATGCAGCAAATCCGGATATCACCAACAGATACAAAAACGCGATGCGTTTGTGGTCTGTGGTAAGCAGCCAGGATTTGAAGGTGTAACTGGCATTCCAGTAAGTCGTTTTTGGGGCCGCGGCCGTCGCCGCAGATGGAGCGCCTGCCATATGTCACTCCTTTCAAAAATGAAGATGAGTAAACGTCACTGAACCACCAGGAATCATGCGTGGCTCAACAGTTGGATAGACAGAAACCACTTACATTCAATCCTAACGGAAAAACTCGCAAATGAGATTGTCCAAAGTGGTGCAATTTTCTGTCTGTTCGGCGTACCCCATTTGGGGTAATAACAGCAGGGCGAGCATCGGTGATCGTCCTGCCCATGATGACTGATTGCGGCTACTGGCCGTTATTCGCCTCTGCGGTGGGCGGCGGCGGGTTTTCGCCCTGGACCCCGGTTAGAGAATCGAGCAGGGAGCGGGCCTGATGTTTGCCTTCTTCATCCTTGGCAATGGTGAGATAAACAGCCAGATCAGTGGCGGCGGCCTTCTTATCCCCCAGCTCGATATTGGTGACAGCCCGATTGAAATAGGGAGCGGGAGCGTTAGGATTGATCGCGATGCACTGATTGAAATCCTCCAACGCTTTTTCCGGCTCCTGATTAAGCATATTCAGGACGCCGCGATTGAAATAAGCCGCCACCAGTTTCGGATCCAGTTCAATCGCCCGGTTCAGGTCCGCCTCGGCTTCGTCGTTCATCTGCAAGCCCATATAAGCCCGAGCTCGATTCACATAAGTCGTAGCGTTATTCGGATCCAACTGCAGCGCTTTATCGAAATCTTCAGAGGCCTTGGCCGGACGCGAAATCATCAGATAAGCGGTGCCGCGGGCGGCGTACGCCTGCGGAAAATGACCATCGATTTCGATGGCTTTGCTGAAATCATCAATGGCTTCGTTGACCTTCCCCTGATCGATATATACCAGCCCCCGATAATAATATGGAACCGAAGCGCCGTCCGGATTGGATGCTATCGCCACCGAAAAAGCATCCAGCGCCCCCTGCACATCCCCTTGCTTGGCTTTGTCCAACGCAAGTTTGGTAAAATCATCCATCGGCAACTCGGCGCCTGTCGCAGGCGTTGCCGCCGGCTCCTCCGCCGTAACGGCAGGGGTGGCGTTTCCCAAATTCAATAAGCGCGTCAGAGCAAACCATACGCCTACCATGACGACCACAGCAACGATGGCGGCAATTAACCAACGCCGCCACTCAAATGATGATTGTCTTTTCTCAGTCGATTGAGCCATAAATAGATGAGATAACCAAATAGAGAGCGTTTGCGATTAAATGAATTCTAACAAACTATGCGGGATATGAAAAATCACAGGAAAAGAGGCTTGCAGGATTCAACTGCTTGTCCACAGAGGAAATTCACCGGCAGGCGTTGCGCAACGCCTGCCGGTGAATAGGGTGATGATGCGAAAGAAGGTGTTGTCCAGCTATTTTTTGAGGACGTAGGCAACGCCGCCGCCAACAATCAAGCCGACCAACGCAGCGATGAGGATCGCCACCCAGTTGCTGCCGCCGCCGGCAGGCGCAGGAGCCTGCTCGACATTGGCCTGGGCTTTGGCCTTCTCGAGTTCGGCCTCGAGATTCTTCTTCTCGGTCTCGGCAGCCTGAACCTTGGCTTCAGCCTCTTTAGCCGCAGCTTCTGCATCCGAGGCTTTGGCTTCGGCTTCTTTGGCCGCGGCCTGAGCCGCTTCCAGTTGCTTGATGGCGTCTTCGTACTTGGCGGCAGCCTCAGAATCTCCGGCGGAGACAGCGTCATGCACCATCTGATTCAGCATGGCGATATGATCGGCGTTGGAGCCAATTTTGCCATACTTGGCGATGACGGAATCTGTCCAGAAGGCTGCATCGGCCATGTTCTGATGGCACCCCATGCACAGGCCCACGCGCTCCATGCGAGTGCGCTGATCGGCAGTGAGGGGACCGGAAGCGGGCCAGTGGGTGCCGACGACCATCAACTGCTCGCCCGTCTCGGGATCCACAATCTGGCTGAGATCCTGTGTGAGCCCGGGAACGGGTTCACTCTGATAGCGAGCGTTGGTGGAAAGCACATTGCCTTCGGCGTCCACCAGGTCGACGATAAAGCCTTTATCGTAGCCCTGCATGTAGACCCCGCCGCCAATGCCGTACCCCAAAGCCTTGGGATCATTGTGGCAGGACTCGCAGGTGCGGGCCTTGCGACCGGCCGTATGCGGCTGCACCGGCGCCATATCCAGAGCCAGAGGCGCTTCTTCGCTGGAGGCGATGACGTTATGAGCAATGTTTTTGCCATCTGGTCCGATGACGGTGTAGATGACCTGGCAGCCAGGAATCAGCGGCGTGACGCGTCCCTCGCCGTTGATGCCCAGGATCGGATTTTCCCATCGCAGATAGGAACGGCCTTCCTTGGCTTTGCCCGGCGATTTGATGGTCATGTCGTTAAGACCATTGGCCTGGTGCGCATTACCGCGAGCAATCCAGTCGCTGTCCGACTTGTCTTCTGAGTAGTCCATGGTGACATGGCAGCCATAGCACTGCGGAGCCCAGTCAGAATGACAGGAATAGCATTCCAGTTTGTCCAGGTGAGCGCCCACCGAATCCATAGCCACTTCGGCATCCTGGGTCTTCCAGGTTCCGTCCTGCTTGATCTTCTTCAGCAAGGGCACCTTGAAATCGAGACCGCTGGCGGAATGAACGATGACCTCATCGCCATTCTTGACCACGTTCTCGAAGGGATTGCCGCGAGTGGTCAGCAAGAAGCCGTCCATAGGATCGTATTCCATGCCGAAGTAGGTCTTGTTGTCGGGCTGTTTGTCTCCCAGACCGCGCTCACCCTCCATGGGTTTGCTCAGCAGCTCTTCACCGTACCCCAGCGGCAACTCCCATGGGAACTGATCGGGCGTGCCGTGGCAGTCTGCACACTCAATCTCGACCTGAGCCAGCGTGGTGGCAGGGATGTTGCCATCGCCGTGCATCTCGATGCTGGTATGGCAGTCCTGGCACAACATACCGCCCTTGGGGTTCTCGGGCCGACTTTCGATGGAATGATGCAGGTCGTCCTTGATGTAGAGGTACTTCTTGGTATGCAGCTTGGGTTGGCCCATGCCGGTTTCATCGAAGGGCGTGCCGTAGGGGAACTCCATGATGCCTTCGTAACTGACGCCGATGCGCTTGCCGCGATTGTGGCAGGAGTTGCAGGTCTCGACGGGAATGCCGGAGTAGGTGTGACCGTTGACCGTCACCTTGGCGTCCCGCGTGGCCTGAATCTGGTGCGTCATCAGATGCCCCGGCTCGTCCTTGGGGATGGTGGGGTCATCGCCCTCGTAGAACCCCTCATTGCTGTAGGGGATATGGCACGAAGAGCAACCGGCGCCACGCCAGTCGCCGCGTTTGGTGCGGGGCTGCACGCCCACATGACAACGTTGGCATTGCTGACGCTGATAAGTGAAAGCAGCCTTGGAAGGATCTTGCACGATTTCCTCCACCGTGGGATTCGGCATTTGCTCCACGTGGGTGGGGAAGTTGTCAGGATATTGCGCAATGACCTGTTTCATGTACGCTTTGTAGACGTCGGTGCCGGCGCTGGGAACCAGACCGTCCTGGTCGTCCAGGGTGTAGTTGGCGTAAATCGGCTTGCGATCTTTCTGCGCGCCCCAGGTCACCAGGTTGCCCTGAATTTTGCCCATTTCGGTGTTCATCAGGGCAGTCATCAGGCGTTCGGTGTAGCCAGGATGACACTTGCCACAAGTTTTGTCCGAGACCCAAATGCTGCCGGGATCAGGATAAAAATCGCCCGAGTGTGCAGCGTCAGCGTCGTCGGTGACCGCAGCATCACCGCCGTGGCAGGCGGTGCATTCACCCATAGCCTGGATCTGCTGATACATCAGCGTGTCGGGCTGTCGAATGTTCTCGATGCCCTCATGACAGGTGACGCACCCCTCGCGGTCGCCTTGCTGATGAGGTGAATTGGATGGTCCTTCTGCAAACGCCACGCTGGTCAGCATCAGCGCCAGCAGAACAACCAGTGTCAAGAGAATAAAGTGCTTACGTTTCACGAATTTCCTCCCTTTAGGGTCTATATCATCCTAAGGAGCAGTGGTGCAAACAATGCGTTGAGTTCGATTATGACTTTTTTCTGATTCTTTCCAAATGCAACCTCCTTTTCTATGTATGGGAAGCGGACAGTAAGAAAGATTCTATTTAATCTCTCCTTCATTATACGCTTTCACGAAGTGAAAAAAATCACCCCGCAGGATGATTTTTCATCTTCCCTTCATTTTTCTCTCATATATCGGATGTCTTTGCCGCCACCAGTGTGGCTTCGCTCCCCTTCTTTCAGTCGTTTGCTTTGCAGCGCGTCACGCCGTGCCCTGTCATCATCCCCCGCCATCCCGCCTCGCGCACTACTCCACCAGCCCGTTCCTCACCGCCCAAATGGCGGCCTGTGTGCGATCGGAAACGCCCAATTTCTCGAAAATATGCCGTACATGCGTCTTGACGGTGTTGCGGCTGACCACCAACGTCTCGGCGATGGCGTCGTTGTTCAGGCCCAGGGCGATGAGTTTGAGCACCCGCAACTCTTGTGGGGTGAGATCCGCCTGATGCAGCGCATCATTCTCCACCACGGGCGTATGTTCCAGCACCGATCGCAAGAGCGCCGAGTCGATGACCCTGTCGCCTTCGGCTGCTGCCTGCACAACGCGCACAATTTCCTCCGGTTCAGCATCCTTCAATAGATAACCAGCCGCCCCGGCGGCGATGGCCCGGGAGAGATACTCGGTGCTGGCGTAGACTGTCAACATCACCACGCTGATATCCGGCATTTCCGACTTGATGGCGGTCAGGGCCTGCAAGCCATCCATCTCGGGCATACGCACATCCAGCAGCACCACGTCGGGGCGCAGATCGCGGGCCAGGGCCAGGGCTTCCCGCCCGTTACCGGCCTCGCCCGCCACATCCAGACCGGCGCCTGTCAACAAGCCGCGCAAGCCGGCTCGAACCACGCCATGGTCATCAGCAATGATCACGCGGATCTTCGTCATCTCCAATCAATACTCCCGATTCCTGGGTAAGAGGAAGACGCACAAACACCTGTGCGCCTTCGCCGGGATTACTCGAAATGATACAAACGCCGCCAGCCAGGCGGGCGCGTTCCTGCATGGCCACCAGCCCCACATGCCCCAGATCAGCATCGATCTTATCCAGAGCAAAGCCCTCGCCCCAATCCCGGACGGAGATGGTCAGCACATCATCCTTGACGCCCAGGCTCACCTCGACCCGCTGTCCTGAGGCGTATTTATAGGCGTTGGTCAGGGCTTCCTGCACGATGCGAAAAGCGGTAATCTCCACGTTGGGGGGAATCGCAGCGCCATCCAAATCCATCTCCAGGCTAAATTGCCATCCCGCCCGGCGCGCCAGCCCCTGGGCCATCTCGCGAATGGCGGCTTCCAGTCCCAGATCATCCAACAACGTCGGGCGCATGCCCTCGATGATGCGTCTTCCTTCATTGATGGCCGTGGCCAACTGCTCCATTCCATCCTTCAACACGCCGCGAGCGGCCTCCGGATTCTGCTCCAGCAACGCGGCGTAATTACGCAACAGCAACCGCGTCGCCACCAGATATTGCAGCAGCCCATCGTGGATATCGTAGGCCACCATGCGCCGCTCCTCCTCCTGCGCCGTCATCAACTCATCCACCAACAGCCGAAGCTGCTGGCGATGCAAAGCCAGTCGTTGATACAGATCGGCGTTTTCCAAAGCAATGGAGCCCTGGGCCATCAGGCTGGAAAGCAGCTTGCAATGCCAGGGATCCAGGGTCTCGTCCCTGCGCCCTCGCAGCTCGACAATAGCCTGACGACGGGTGCTGATACGCAACGGCGCGTAGCAGATAACCACCTCGTCAGCCTGCCAGGTAATCATTTCCCCCACCGAAAGCTGCAAGGCTTGCTCCAACGAGGCCATGTGGTAAGGCGGATGATCTTCCGCATCGCTATGAGGCGCCCGGGCCACAACCTTGGGGCGGGCGTTGTCCACGCCTTCGGCCAGGCAGTAGATGGTCACCTCTTGCACCGGCATCAATTCCTGAATCGTGGCTATGGTCAATTGCAAAATCTCATCCCGCTCGACATGGGAACTGATGGTCATGCCCAAAGCCTGCAATCGATCCATCTGCTCGAAATAGCTGCGGGTCAGCCGGGCCATCTCATTGAACGATTGAGTCAGATGGCCGATTTCATCATTGGAAATCACCGGCAGTTGACCGCTAAAATCGCCCTGGGCCATCTTTTGCACACCCCGCTCCAGCGCCAGCACCGGCTCGGTAAAACTGCGGGCCAACAGTACAGTCAAGAAAAAGGCAATCAAAATAGCGCCAATCAAAATGACGCTGGCAGTGAGACGAAAGTCGAATAGTGGAGCCAGCAGCGCTTCCACCGGTTCCACGCTCATCATCACCCAATAGCGCTGCGGCTGCTGCAGCCAGTAACGCACGGGAGTGTAGATGAGCACATAATCATCGCTGATGATATCGCCCGACCGTCTGGATAGCACCTGCTCGCTCATTTTGGGAAAATCCTTCTTCACCGATTCGCCCGTATTCAAATCGGTGGGACCGCCCCACAATTTTGTCGGATCTGGATGCACCAGATAATAGCCATCCTGGTCCGACATCACCACCTGTTCGACGCCTGCTCGCTGCACCCCCACGACGCTGAGCAAAGCCTCTCCCTCCACATTGACCACAATAACGCCCTGAAAGATGTTGCGGTTATAAATCGGCGTCACATAACGAATCACCGGATGCAAGGGCCGCTCCAACTGACCATGCTCCCGGTTCAAGTCCATGGGTGAGATATAAATATCGCCCGGGGCCAGCTTGGCGCCCTCGATGAAATAGTAACGGTCGGATTTATCCTGTAACTGCCCCTCGGGCACAATAAACGCCCGCCTGCCAAGCGTATCCACCCGGGTGATTTCATGCCCGGTTGCATCCAGATAGCGCACCTGATAATAGGCGGGATGCGCCGAGGCGAAGATCAAAAAATCCTGCTCCATCTGACGCCGCCAGATATCCATTCTCTGCGCATCATCCCCGGCCGCCGCGCCCAGATATTCATTCAGGCTATTGAGATGAGAAAGATAGCGCACGTCATTATTGATGCCGTCCAGGAATGTTTCGATCTGCTGGGCGCGTCGGGCCAGTTCATCGTGCGAAGAACGGATCACTTCATCCTTGATGACATTCCCGGTGAACCAGTTGCCATAGAGCGCCGTTCCCATCAGAGGAAGCATCACCACCAACATCACCGCCACCAATAATTTGGTGCGAATGCTGGGAGCAAAACGTCTAAAAAACAACCTGTGCATCATGAAAACCGCTTTCTACACGCCCGCAGAGTGCAAAGCCGCATTGACGATGGCTTGAGCTTCGCTCAAAATACGGTCCAGATGCTGCTCGCCCAGAAAGCTCTCGGCGTAGATTTTGTAAATATCCTCGGTGCCCGAGGGCCGGGCCGCGAACCAGCCGTTCTCGGTCACCACTTTCAGGCCGCCGATGGGCGCATGGTTGCCCGGCGCCCGGGTTAGTTTGGCGATGATGGGCTCTCCAGCCAACTCGCTGGCCGTCACCATCTCGGGCGAGAGATTTTTGAGCACGGCTTTCTGCTTGGGCGTAGCAGGCGCGTCGATACGACGATATAGGGGACTGCCAAAACGCTCTGTCAGCGCCTGATAATGCTCGCCCGGGTCGCGGCCGCTGCGGGCCAAAATCTCTGCGGCCAGCAGATCCATGATGATGCCGTCCTTGTCCGTGGTCCAGACGCTGCCATCCAACCGCAGGAAGGACGCGCCCGCGCTCTCCTCCCCGCCAAATCCGTAATCGCCGCTCAGCAAGCCATCCACGAACCACTTGAAGCCCACCGGCACTTCGGCCAGCCGCCGTCCCAGGGCCGCGGCCACCCGGTCGATCATCGAGCTGGAGACCAGAGTCTTGCCCACGGCCGCGCCCGCGGGCCAGTCGGGCCGGTTCTGGAAGAGATAGTTGATGGCCACGGCCAGATAATGATTGGGATTCATCAACCCGGCGCCCGGAGTGACGATGCCATGGCGATCGTAGTCGGGATCGTTGCCAAAAGCCACGTCGAATTTGTCTTTCAGATCAATCAACCGGGCCATGGCGTAAGGCGAGGAGCAATCCATGCGGATTTTGCCATCCTTGTCCACGGTCATAAAGCTGAAGGTGGGATCGACATAGGGATTGACCACCTCGATATTCAGGCCATAGCGTTCGGCGATGGGCTGCCAGTAAGCCACGCCCGAGCCGCCCATGGGATCCACGCCGATCTTGAGTCCGGCCGCGGCGATGGCGTTCATATCCACCACATTGGCCAGGTCATTCACATAGGGAGCGATGTAGTCGTAGGCGACAGTGGTCTCGGCGGCCATGGCCCGCTGGAAGGGGATGCGCTTCACATCCTTGAGACTGCCGCGCAAAATCTCGTTGGCCCGATTCTGAATTGCGGCGGTGATGGCTGTATCCGCAGGGCCGCCGCTGGGGGGATTGTACTTGAAGCCGCCGTCATCGGGCGGGTTGTGCGAGGGGGTGATGACGACGCCATCGGCCCGAGCGCCCGCATGATCCCGGTTCCAGGTGAGGATGGCGTGGGAGATGACGGGCGTGGGGGTGTAGCCCCGGCCCGCCTGCACCATCACCCGCACATCGTTGGCCGCCAGCACCTCCACAGCGGTGATGAACGCAGGCTCGGACAGGGCGTGGGTGTCCATGCCCAGAAACAGCGGGCCATCGATGCCCTGGCCGCGACGATATTCGACAATGGCCTGAGTGATGGCCAGGATGTGATCTTCATTGAAGCTTTGCTTTTGTGACGAGCCGCGATGCCCCGAGGTGCCGAAGGACACTTGCTGGGCGGGCGCATTCGGCTCGGGATGCAGCACGTAGTAATCGGCAATGAGCCGGGGGATGTTGGTGAGAAGTTCTTTGGGAGCGGGCTTGCCTGCCAGGGGATGCAAGGACATGTTCGGGCCTCCGGAAATCAGTAATCAGTGTGCAGTATGCAGTGTACAGTTTGTTTAGAACGCACCAAAATGAATCGGGTGTATCCAAAATGAGTTGGAGGCGTTCATGCGCCATCGCCCGGCGCCGAGGGGCCGGGCTCAAAGCTAAAACCGGCTGAAGCCGATTATATCATGCGTCAGCGCCTGTTTTCCGTCATTTTTCATCGCTCATCACATATCAACAGGTTCTTGTCGGATAAGGCGCTTTAGCGTCTTTGAGCTATGAGCCTGGGCCTATCAGCCCCAGGCGGAGGCGGCAGACGCCAACCACCAACTGAAAATGAACGCACCAAAATGAATCACACCGAGCAGCGTTATTCAGATCGCAATTGTTGCAGCAACGCGGCCCGACGCCTGAGATGTGAGTAAGCCTTATTGTCCTCGGCGTCGAAATCCTCAGTCAACATCTTCGCTGCCGCGTCAGAATCGAGCTGATTGCGATGAGCGGCGTAAGTCTGACGGGCGGCTTCGTCATCCTCGGCCTGCACAAAGGCGATGACGGCCCGGGCCAGCGCATCCTGTCGCTGATAGGTTTTCATGGCCCGAATCTCTTTCAGCGCATCCAGCCGCTGGCGCAGCGCCTCGGCAGCGTCATAATTGCCCATTTTCAGGCCCGTATCGATGAGTTTTTGCACAGCATCGGCAAATACATCAGTAAGGATCAACGGCGATTCATCGGCCAATGCGGCCAGCGCCTCTCGATCCTCAACTTCAGAAAAATCATGCAATCGGATTGCCAGGTCTTCGGGGGGAGGGAATGATGAGGTCATTGTGAGTAATCAGTGGGAGAGATTAGATCAACCGTTTTTTGCGCCCGCCGCCCAGTTGCTGGCGACTTTTTTCCGCTTCTTTTTTCAAGGCTTCGCCTTGCAGGTGGCCCATTTCCCGATAGAAATCCGCGTCATAACGGCGCACCTGCACCACCACGGGCATGGGCGTGGCGTGGCCCAGGATGAGGGCCTGCTCTTTGCTATCCAGCCGGGCCAGCACCTGCCGCAGCTCCTGACCGCCGCTGACGCCCATGAACACCGCCCGGATGTCTTCTTCGTTATCCAAAGCCAGGGTGACGCGGGTGCCGATCTGCGACATGACCTCGCCATCGATGCCGCTGGGACGCTGATCCACGACAAAGAGGGTGACGTTGTATTTGCGCAGCTCGCGGGCGATGGTGCCAAAAATGGTCTTGGCGGCAATGCCCGGCTCCAAAAATTTGTGGGCCTCCTCGATGGTGATGACCAGGGGCTTGGGTTTGGCCCCCTCATCGCCGAAAGCCTCCTCCACCAGCGCCCGATAATGCAGACGGATGCGGCGGGTGAGAAAATTGGCCACCAGCAAATACGCGGCCAGATCATCGCCATATTTGCCGAACTCCAGCACCACGTTCTTCCCGGCCAGCAGATAATCGAGAATGCGCTTGATGGAATCATCCACAGGCTTCTTGACAATAAACCCGAAACGGGTGAAACGCTCCAGGCGGCGGCGCAGCGCGCCCAGGGTGCTTTGCGGCTGGCCCATCTCCGCGGCAAAAGCCTTCATGGCGTTGATTTTTTTGCCATCCTCATCCTCGCCGCCATAATTCAGCTCCAGCCAATCGTCATCCAAAAAATTCAGCAGCCAGGTCGGGCCCAGACGACGCAGCATGGCGTACATGGCTCCGATCTGGGCGTCCGATAGATCCATCACCCCGGCCAGCATCTCCACATCCTCGGGCTCGATGGTTTCGTAACCGATCTGCACGGTGAAATCGGGATTGGAGCCGCGGCGGCGACTGCTTTCATCATCCAGGGTGAAGATGGCCACCTGGCCCGGGAAGATCTGCTTCAGGCCCTTGACTTTGCCGGCGTGCTCGGCTGTGCCCTCCCAGCCATATTCATTGTGCATGTCGAAGATGAGATTGACCGCCACATCATGGTGGATGACGCCCGCCAGCAGCAGGCGGCTGAGAAAGGTCTTGCCCGTGCCAGATTTGCCGAAGACGGCGGAAGAGCGCTCGGCAAATCGGTTGAGGTTGATGGTGATGGGCACATCCATATCCAGAGGCCGCCCCACCCGAAAATAGGCGACGTCCCGCCCCTCCGCGTCCTGCGCCGCGCCTTCTTCGCCGAAGACATAGCCCACTTCCTCGGGCGTGGCGATGGTGACGGGCGCGTAATGGCCGGGGATGGTCTTGACCGGTTGGGGCAGATGGGCGTCGGGCCCGTCGGCATCCATCACCAGCATGGGGCTGATGTGCACTTTGCCAAAGAGGCTGGTTCCCAGGTGCACCTGGCGCATGAAGTCGATGCTGAGATCGGGGGGCGATTTCTCGAAGGCGGGGTTGGCGCTATCCAGAGCGATGTCGGTGATCATGCCGAAGAAGATGCGCCCGCCCGAGTGGATGGTGGCGTAGCGCCCCACGGCCAGGTCTTCCAGGCGCTGATCTCGATCCAGCAGCACTTCCAGGCCCTGGCTCAGCGACCCGGCCACCACCTGGCCCAAACGACGGCTGGCGTCCGCCTCGGGCATGACAGGCTCGGCGATGTCGCGCAGGAAGTCGTCAGCCATGATTCACCTCCATCTGGGCGGACAGACGCCGCAAGATGGCGTCCAGGCGGGCGGGCTCCTGGGCCAGCAGGCGGGCCAGCTCCCGGCCCGCGTCCAGCAGATAGCTCCGCTCCTGGCCCGGCGGCTGACATCCGGCCCCGTGCAGCAGGCTGGCGGCCAGCAGCTCATCGGTCGGGGCCTGGCCATGATTGAGGATGAGGCGGAAGAAGGCGAAATCGGCCAACGTCTGCCGGGTCTCGTCGCAATCGCAGGCCAGCACCGGCTGCAAAGCGCCGGGCGGACGTGGCGGCGCGCCCTGAATGATGCGCTCGCCCCGCCGAAAGGCCACGGCCAGGGCGGTAATCTCCACCGGAACCTGACGTCGCTGGCGCATGTCTTCGATCTTTTCCGGTGGCATATCGGCCGCGGCCGCCACCACCTGCCGCACAAAAGGATCATCTTCGACCACGATTTCGTAAATGAGGCCGTAGACAGGCGTTCCCGCGGC
>Ga0256833_1001844_pt1 | contig 15266 bp, 11 predicted proteins | sample 356284metaG_FD_190535 | JGI IMG/M metagenome (GOLD analysis project Ga0256833, IMG submission 190535) | Hydrothermal vent microbial communities from Mid Atlantic Ridge, Atlantic Ocean - 356-284 | ecosystem: Environmental > Aquatic > Marine > Hydrothermal vents | place: Atlantic Ocean: Mid...
CGGGGTGGCAAGGCTTGCCTTGCTGGTGCCGCCGGCGCTTTGGCTTGGGGTTTGACCCTTGTGCGCAACAGCGGCTTTTGGCGCCACGAGATCGTCCGGGCGCTTGCGCGGGCGCGGCGCGGGTGGGGTGGGCGCAGCGGGCATGGGCTGGCGCACGATCTTTCTGGTCAGCAGGGCCAGTTGGGAGGGCCTGGCCGGTTTGTGGGCAATGGCCGGTTTGGCGGTTGCTCTGGCGGTCTTGGGCGCGCTCTTGCGGGCCGCCCGCCTGGGGGCGAAATTGACTCCTCTGGCCATGGCGCTTCTCCAGCCTGCCGGGCGGCCGGCCACGGCGGCGATGGCGGTGCCGCGCGTCAGGGGCCGGGTGCGGAACATCTGGTTGATGAGCCGCGCCATGAAGGCATTGCGCGAGCGGCCGGATTTGGCCCCCAGAACCACGGTGACCAGGCGCTTGCCATTGCGCAGGGTGGAGGCGGCCAGATTGTAGCCGGCGGCGCGCGTATAGCCGGTTTTCAGCCCGTCCATGCCGCGCACCCGGCCCAGCAGATGGTTGTGGTTGCGGAATACCCGCCGCCCATAGCGGAAGGTGCGCAGGGCGAAGTAGCGCTTGTAGAGGCGCGGAAAATCGCGCTGGATGCGCAAGGCCAGGGTGGCCAGGTCGCGCGCCGTGGTCACGTTGGGCGGCTTGGGCAGGCCCGAGGCGTTGCGGAAGGTGGTGCGCGTCATGCCCATGGCGCGCGCGGTGCGCGTCATGCGGTAGGCAAAGGCGCTTTCCGACCCGGCGATGTTCTCCGCGATGGCGGCGGCGATGTCGTTGGCCGATTTGGTGACCACCGCGCGGATGGCGTTGTCCACGGTGATGGTACTGCCCGGTTTCAGCCCCAGCTTGGAAGGCTGCATGGAGGCGGCATGACGGGAGATCATCAGCCGCGAGGAGAGGCTGTAGCGCCCCTTGCGGATTTCGGCAAAGAGCAGGTAAAGCGTCATGACCTTGGTGACCGAGGCCGGTATGCGCCGCGAATCGATGTTGCGCGCATAGAGAATGCGCCCGCTGCGCGCATCCACGGCAATGGCGGCAAATCCCTGCCGCGCCTGTGCCGTCTGGGCGGCCGGGGCCAGCATGGCCAGTCCGGCAATGGCGGCGAACAGGGCGCGCCTGAAGGGTCTGCGCGTCACTTTTGCGTGATGGGGGGCCTTGGGCATGAACTCACACTCCAACTCACTTGAAAGGGCAGGGCGCAAGACCCTGCTCAGGACCTGTGCTGCATGCGCACGATCCAGATGGACAGGGCAAAGGCCAAAAGGGAGGCCAGCATGAGAAAGATGGCCAGGCCGCTTTGATCCGCCAGGCGTCCGGCCAATCCGGAAACGCCGAAGGGCATGGGAAAATCATTGAAGGAAGAAGTCATGACCGCCTGCCTTGTCCTGTGGCTTCCTGATCCTTGCCGGAAACCTTCAAGCGGGCATTGTGGCAGCAGATGGTTTCCCGATCGTTAAAAATGGAATCATTTCCGGACCGAAAGGCACCCCGCCCAAGACCCGCAAAAAGCAAAAAGAAGGCCCGCTCCCCCTCCCAACCGCCTTGCTTATAATCCTGGGCGGCCTAAGCGGGGGCGCGGGCCGGCGCGAGTGCGCAAAACCCCTTTTGCGCATCATGAGACTTTCGGACTGGTTGACACCCGCTTGCCCCGGACATATCCAGAAACACGAATATACGGCTGGTTCTTCCCTCCTCCTTCTCCAGCCGGATCAAGCCCGTTTCCGCATCAACCCGGAAGCGGGCTTTTTTTCGCAAGATTTCAAGGATGGTCCCTGAAGGGCCTGCGCGCCGCTCGGGGAGGGAAAAGTGCCGGGGCGGCCGGTGGAATGATTTGCATGATGAAAAGATGGTCATTCGCAATTGCGCCATGAAGGACTCTATATTAGATTCGCTGTGGTGGAAAATCCGGCCGCCGCCGGGGCAGCCCATGTGCACATGGCCGCATTGATGCGCTTGAAAAGGATCAAGGGAAGGACGCGATGAGCGCCAGCAAGGACAGGAAAGGCCAGACCGGGGTTCTGGACAAGACCCGTCCGAAGGTAAAGAAGCCAAGGCTTTACAAGGTCTTGCTGCTGAATGACGATTATACGCCCATGGAGTTCGTGGTGCACGTCCTGCAGGCCTTCTTCAACAAGGGGAGAGAGGAGGCCACCCGCATCATGCTGACGGTGCATCACAAGGGGGCAGGGGTCTGCGGCGTCTACACGCGAGAGGTCGCAGAGACGAAAGTGAATCAGGTGATGGATCTGGCCCGCCGCCACGAGCATCCCCTGCAATGCATCATGGAAAAGGAGTGAAAGACCCCTTCATGCCCAGTTTCTCCCGCTCTTTGGAGCATGCCCTGCACAGGGCGCTGTCCCTGGCCAATGATTACCGGCACGAATACGCCACCTTGGAGCATCTGCTTTTGGCGCTCATCGACGATGTGGACGCCTCCGCCGTCATGCGCGCGTGCAATGTCGATCTGGATCTGCTGCGCCGCCAGCTGGAAAGCTATCTGGAGAACGAGCTGGCCGGCCTGGTCATCGAAACGGCCGATGATGCCCGCCCCACCACCGCCTTTCAGCGCGTCATCCAGCGCGCCGTCATTCATGTCCAGACCTCCGGCCGCGACGAGGTGACCGGGGCCAATGTCCTGGTGGCCATTTTCGCCGAGCGCGAGAGCCATGCGGCCTATTTCCTCCAGGAGCAGGACATGACCCGCTATGACGCGGTCAACTATATCTCCCACGGCATCGCCAAGCGCCCCGGCGCCTCGCGCCCGCGCCCGCCCAGGGGGGTGGACGATGATGACGGGGATTTCGAGATTCCCATCCCCGGCCTGCCGCGCATGTCCTTCGATGATGAGGAAGACGATGACGAGGACGAGGAGGACAGGAAGGACGAGGAAGGCAAGGAGAAGGGTCCCAAGACGGAAGCCCTGGACGCCTATTGCGTCAATCTCAATCAGAAGGCCCGCGATGGCAAGATCGATCCGCTGATCGGGCGCGAGAAGGAGGTGCGGCGCACCATCCAGATCCTGTGCCGCCGCCAGAAGAACAACCCGCTTTTGGTCGGCGATCCGGGCGTCGGCAAGACGGCCATCGCCGAAGGGCTGGCCAGGCGCATCGTCAATGGCGATGTGCCGGAGGTTCTGGCCGATTGCACCATTTTCCAGATCGACATGGGCGTGCTGCTGGCCGGCACCCGCTACCGGGGCGACTTCGAGGAGCGCATCAAGGCGGTCATCAAGGAGATCGAGGCCTATCCGGGGGCCATCATGTTCATCGACGAGATCCACACGGTGATCGGCGCCGGGGCCACCTCCGGCGGGGCCATGGATGCCTCCAATCTGCTCAAGCCCGCCCTGGCCGGCGGCAATCTGCGCTGCATCGGCTCCACCACCTACAAGGAATACCGCCAGCACTTCGAGAAGGACCGCGCCCTGGTGCGCCGCTTCCAGAAGATCGACATCGTCGAGCCCTCGGTGGACGACACCATAAAGATCCTCAAGGGCCTGAAGTCCTATTTCGAGGATCACCACAAGGTGCGCTATACCAACGAGGCCATCAAGACGGCGGTGGAGCTCTCGGCCCGCTACATGTCGGACCGCAAGATGCCCGACAAGGCCATCGACGTGATCGACGAGACCGGCGCCTTCCAGATGCTCGCCCCCAAGGACAAGCGCAAGGCCACCATCGGGGTGAAGGATATCGAGGCCACCATCGCCCTCATGGCGCGCATTCCGCCCAAGTCCGTCTCGCGCGATGATGCGCGGGTGCTCAAGAACCTGGGCAAGGAGCTGCGCCAGGTGGTCTTCGGCCAGGATGCCGCCATCGATGCCCTGGCCAGCGCCATCAAGCTCTCCCGCGCCGGCCTGCGCGAGCCGGAAAAGCCCATCGGCTGCTACCTCTTCTCCGGCCCCACCGGGGTGGGCAAGACCGAGGTGGCCCGCCAGCTCGCCGCGCTGCTGGGGGTGGAGCTGACCCGTTTCGACATGTCGGAATACATGGAGCGCCATTCGGTCTCGCGCCTCATCGGCGCCCCGCCCGGTTATGTCGGCTTCGATCAGGGCGGCCTGCTCACCGATGCCATCGATCAGCACCCGCACACCGTGCTGCTGCTCGACGAGATCGAGAAGGCCCATCCGGATCTGTTCAACATCCTGTTGCAGATCATGGATCACGGCAAGCTCACCGACAACAACGGCAAGACGGTGGATTTCCGCAATGTCATCCTGATCATGACCACCAATGCCGGCGCTGCCGATCTGGCCAGGCAGGCCTTCGGCTTCACCCGCGCCAAGCGTGAAGGCGATGACACCGAGGCCATCAACCGCATGTTCACGCCGGAGTTCCGCAACCGGCTGGATGCGATCATCGGCTTCTCCCACCTTTCGCGCGATGTGGTGCGCCAGATCGTGCAGAAGTTCGTGCTCCAGCTGGAGGCGCAACTGGCCGAGCGGCAGGTCAACATCGAGCTTTCCCGCCAGGCGGCGGACTGGCTGGCGAAGGAAGGCTATGACGAGCAGATGGGGGCGCGGCCCCTGGCGCGCATCATCCAGGAGCACATCAAGAAGCCGCTGGCCGAGGAGGTGCTCTTCGGCAAGCTGGCCAAGGGCGGCACGGTGCGCGTTGGCCTGAAGAAGGGCAAGGATGGCTCCGAAGAGCTGACCTTCAGCTATCTGACCCGCGAGCAGGAGAAGGCGCGGCCGAAAAAGCGCAAGCCGCGCAAGAAACCGCAAAAGGCCTGATGCGCCATCCAGGATATTGAGCCTTCAGGGCCGCGCCGGCTCAGTCGCATGTGAAGTATTCACAACAGATTGAATACACAGCATTTTCTGGCATTCTGACAATCCGTGAATTGCAAGGTTCTGACAGATTTTCTGTCAGAACCTTGCAATTTACTTGGGGCCAAAAATGATGTCCTGCTGACGCCGGGCCGCCCCAAGTCAGCAGGACGCCTTGTTTTTCCTGAAGAAAAGTATTTCCAGCCTGCCAGGCAGGCTGGAAAACTTTTCTTCACGTCCGACGGCTCAGCCCCGCGCGGCCTTGGCGGCCTTCCACATCTCGTCCAGTTCATCGCCGGAAAGGTCCTCCAGCCGCACCCCCCTGTCTGCCGCCATGGCCTCGACAAGCGCAAAACGCAAGGCGAACTTGCGGTTGGCCCGCCTGAGGGCCTTTTCCGGGTCGAGCTTCAGATGCCGCGCCAGGTTGACGAGCGTAAAGAGCACATCGCCCAGCTCATCCTCGGCCCTGTCATGGCTGCCCGAAGCCATGGCCTCCTTCAGTTCGCGAGCCTCTTCGCAGACCTTGTCCACCACCCCTTCGGCGTCCGGCCAGTCAAACCCCACCCTGGCGGCCGCCTTTTGCAGCTTTTCCGCCCGCGTCAGGGCGGGCAGCGCCAGCGGCACATCAGCGAGCCCGGATGCGGCCGATTTTCCCTTGGCCTTCCGTTCCGCCGCCTTGGCCCTCTCCCAGAATCCCTCTTTCACCTGGCCGCGCTCATGCGCCGCGCCAAAGACATGCGGATGACGGAAAATCATCTTGCCGGTGATGGCCGCGACCACGGCGGCAAAATCAAAGGCCCCCGCTTCCTCGGCCATGCGGGCGTGAAAGACCACCTGCAAAAGCAGATCGCCCAGCTCCTCGCGCAAGTTATCCATGTCCTTGTTGGCAATGGCTTCGGAAACCTCGTAGGCCTCCTCGATGGTATAGGGCGCTATGCTCTCGAAGGTCTGCTGGCGGTCCCAGGGGCAACCGTTTTCAGGATCGCGCAGCCGCGCCATGATGGCCAGCAGGGTCGCGATATCCCCGCGCGGCATTTTTTCGGGCTCGTTTGTCAAGAATCAAGGCCTCCGGCAGGGTGCGCATGCGAAAAGGAAAATCTCCCGCCCCAGGCGGGACGGATGGAAGGTGACAGAAAAACCGCGCCGGAGCAACCGCGCCACCGCTGAGTGACATGAGGGGAGAAGGAACATGCGCTGTTTCATCAAGGCCATGCGCGATTACGCCAATTTCGAATCGCGTTCCGGCCGGCGCGAATACTGGCTGTTCATCCTGTTCTGGGCCTTGATTGGCGCCGCCTCCATATGGATCGACCGGGCCACCAACAGCTACAATTTCCGCACCGGCATCGCGGTGTTCGAATCCTTCTGGGTCTTCGGCTTTGTCCTGCCCTGGCTGGCCGCCACAGTGCGCAGGCTCCATGATGCGGGTTTCTCCGGCTGGTGGGCGGCGCTGCCTTTGCTCACCTGGCTGTATGTCTATATCGCCGCCATGCCGCGCGCCTGGCCCCATGTCAGCGCCTGGTGGCCCCTGGCCGCCGCCGGACTGGGGTTCACCATGGCGCTGCTCGCCTGGCCGGGTGCAAAGGGCGAGAACCGCTATGGAAAACCGGAACAGGCCTGGTGCTGAAATTGATTCAGATCATCAAGACACCGGCCCATCTCGTTGCCATCCAGGGTCTGGTCTCAATAAAGGCGTGGATGCCAGCGGCAAATGCGCAAAATATCAGTGGTCTTGTCTTGCCCGCCAATAGTGGCGCTATTGGCGGGCAAGACAAGGCCGCTGAGATGCAGCGCATTTGTCGCCCGAAGGGGATGGCGGCCAGCAACAGGAGAGAAGCGCTCACGTTTGTAATTGCACATTTTTTCATGGGCTCCTGTTGCTGGCCGCCAGACTGGCGCCACGTTTTTGTTGAGTCCAGACCCTAAGGAAAAACCCCTAGGCGCACCGGGCATTCCCCCGATTTTTCCCCGGCCTTGGTCCCGCTAGTCTTCCCGGTGGAGTGAACCACCATCAGGGGAAGACTTGTCATGGACACATCGAGACGCGCATTCCTCACCGGCGCCGGCGCGCTCACCTGCGGCGCGGCGGCCGCTTCCGTGGGCGCAAAAGCCGCCAAGGCCGGGCCGCAACGGCATGGCGGCGATCCGTCGAAGCGCTATGCCATGGTCATCGATTTGCGCCGCTGCATCGGCTGTCAGGCCTGCACCATTGCCTGCTCGACGGAAAACCGCATTCCCATCGGCGAGTTCCGCACCATCGTCTCCCAATATGACGTGCGTGACGCGAACGATCCTGATGGCGCCGTCTACAGCTTCACCCTGCCGCGCCTGTGCAATCACTGCGACAACCCGCCCTGCGTGCCCGTCTGTCCGGTGCAGGCCACCTTCCAGCGGGAGGATGGCCGCGTGCTCATCGACGAGGAGGTCTGCGTCGGCTGTGGCTATTGCGTCCAGGCCTGCCCCTATGATGCGCGCTTCATCAACCCTGTGACCAATACCGCCGACAAGTGCACCTTCTGCGTCCAGCGTGTCGATGCCGGTTTGCTGCCCGCCTGCGTGGAGACCTGCACCGGCGGAGCGCGCATGTTCGGCGATGTCAAGGATCCGGAAAGCCATGTCAGCCGGGTGCTGGCCGAAGCCGGGGACGAGGTCAAGGTGCTGCGCCCGGAGATGAAGACCGCGCCCCATGTCTACTACATCGGCCTGGACACCCGCTTCCAGGGCAAGGTGGATGGCGCGCCCGCCATGTGGACGAAGATCCGTGAAAGCCAGGAGGCCTGACCATGCCCGCCATCATCGAAACCGTCAACATCACCCATGAGGCCGCCTGGCTGCCCTGGGCGGTATTCTATTTCTTCTTTGCCGCTCTGGCCTTCTCCGCCGCCATCATCTCCACCGCATGGACGCTCCTGCGCCGTCCCGGATGGAAGCGCGCCGCGCGCATGGCCCTGCTGGTTTTGCTCTCCAGCGCCATTGTCGCGCCCGTGGCCCTTCTGGCCGATCTGCACCAGCCGGGGCGCTTCTGGCATTTCTACACCCACTTCACCCCCTGGAGCTGGATGAGCTGGGGGGCGCTCTTTTTGCCGCTCTTTGTCGCCCTGGCCATCGTCTACAGCTGGCTGGCCCTCACCCAGCCCAAAGATGGCCGTCTCGCCTGGGCCATCCGGCCGCTGGCCATGGCAACCTTGGCCTTCGCCCTGCTGGTGGCGCTCTATACCGGCATGGAGGTCATGGTCGTCAAGGCCCGCCCCATCTGGAACACGGCCCTTCTGCCCTGGGCCTATCTGTTCACCGGCCTGATGGGCGCAGCCGGTCTGGCGCTTGTCGTGGATGCCTTCATTCCCGGTGATCATGCCACGGCGGAGCGCAAGCTGAGCAAGGTCATGGGCTATGCCGCCTTGCTCTCTTTGCTGACCTTGGGCCTGTGGCTGGCCGAGGGCCTCACCGGCATTTCGGATGCCGCGGCGCGCACCATCGCGGCCATTTCCGGCTCCGCCTATTGGCGCATGATCGGCCTGGCGCTGGCTCTGTCCCTTGCCGTGCCCATCCTGGGGTTTTTCATCCGCGGCCTGCCTTTGGCGGTTCTGGGGCTGATCGCCGTGGCCGCCATGTGGGCCTTCCGCTGGGTGGTCTTCATGGATGGCCAGATGATCCCCAAGACCGGCGCCGGGCTCTATGCCTATCGTCTGCCCATGGGCGCGGACGGCCTGCTCGGCATCATTGGCATCATCGGCCTGTGGCTGGCCGTCATCATCATCGTGACCACCATCACCGGCCCCGCGCCGCGGCAGGGCGCGGCCCAGCCGGCCGAATGAGCCGGAAGAATGGTTCAGACAGATTGATTGCAAGGATTTGACACCATGAGCACCAGACGCAACCTCCTGAAAGGCGCCGCCGCCCTCGGTGGGCTGGCCGCCTTCGCCGCCGGATATGCCGAAACCGCCGCCCGCGCCGTCAAGGGCCTGACCAGCGGCACCGATGGCCAAAGGCCGCGCGACCGCATCGCCGGAAATGCCTTTCCCCCCGAATACACCGTCGATCCGGAAAGCGGCGAGCTGCGCATCAATCCCGCTCAGCAGATCGCCTTCACCATGTGCCAGGGCTGCAACACCATGTGCGGCCTGCGCATCCGCTACGACAGGAAGAGCGGCGAAATCCTGCGCGTCACCGGCAATCCCTATCATCCCCTCTCGGCGGATGCCCAATTGCCCTACAAGACCCCCGTCAGGGATGCCCTCCTGGCCCTCTCGGGCAAGGACGATGCGGGCCTGGCGCAGCGCTCCACCGCCTGCGGACGCGGCAATGCCATGCTCTCGCAGATAGCCAGCCCCTTCCGCGTCCTCACCTGCCTGAAACGGGTCGGCCCGCGCGGCTCCGGCAAGTGGAAGAGCATCAGTTTCGAAAAGCTGGTGGAGGAGGTCTGCGAAGGCGGCGATCTCTTCGGCGAGGGGCATGTGGAGGGTCTGCGCGCCATTCGCGATCTGAAGACCCCGCTCGATCCGCAAAATCCCGAATATGGCCCCAAGGCCAACCAGCTCGCCGTGATCCACGCCACCGGCGATGGCCGCAATCCCTTCATCAAGCGCTTCGCCTTCAACTGCTTCGGCACCCGCAATTATGGCCACCACGGCTCCTATTGCGGCTTTGCCATGCGCGGCGGCTCCGGCGCCGTCATGGGCGATTTCAGGAAGTTCGCCCACGGCAAGCCGGATTTCGAGTTCTGCGAGTTCGCCATTTTTCTCGGCTCGGCGCCGGGCAACGCCGGCAAGCCCTTCAAGCGCCAGGGCCGCATGGTCGCCGAGGCCAGAACCGATGGCAAGATGCGCTACGTGGTCGTCGATCCGGTCATGACCAATGCCGCAAGCCATGCCGCCCGCGACCGCGATTCGTGGATCGCCATCAAGCCGGGAACGGATGCCGCCCTGGCCATGGGCATGATCCGCTGGATCGTCGACAACCACAAATATGACGCGGCCTTCCTCGCAGCCCCCGGCCCCAAAGCCGCCGGGGCCATCGGCGAACAGACCTGGACCAACGCCACCCACCTGGTCAACGTCGAAACCGGCCGCTTCCTGCGCGGCAAGGACATGGGCTGGGCCGAAAACGCCGAAGATCCGCAAAAGGCCAAGAAGCTCGCCAAGGCCCCCGTGGTCATGACCGAAAATGGCGAACTGGCCCATTTCGCCAAGGCGGACAAGGGCAGGCTGTTCTATTCGGGCAAGGTGCAGACCCCTTCCGGCGAGGTGCAGGTCAAGACCGCCATGCAGATGCTGGCCGAATCCGCCAGGCGCTTCACCATTGCGGAATATGCCGAAAAGTGCGGCCTGGAGCCTGCCGTCATCGTCAATCTGGCCCGCGAGTTCACCTCCCATGGCAAAAAGGCCGCCATCAACATCCATGGCGGCGCCATGAGCGCCAATGGCTTCTACACCGCCTGGGCGGTGCTCATGCTCAATGCCCTGATCGGCAACTGGAACTGGAAGGGCGGCGTCAGCCCCTCCGGCGGCGGATTTCCCACCTTCGGCAAGGGTCCACGCTACAATCTCAAGAAGTTCCCCGGCATGGTCAAGCCCAAGGGCGTCTTCCTGTCCCGCTCGCGCTTTCCCTATCACAAGACATCCGAGTTCAAGCGCCGCAAGGCGGCCGGCAAGAGCCCTTATCCCACAAGGGCCCCCTGGCATCCCTTCTCGCCGCCCATCCTGACCGAATACCTGACCAGCCATTTCGATGGCTATCCCTACAAGCTCAAGGCCCTGATCAGCTTCATGGCCAATCCGCTCTATGGCCAGGCCGGGCTGGCCGCCTCCATCGGCGAAAAGATGAAGGATCCGAAGCAGTTGCCGCTCTTTGTCGCCATAGACGGCTTCATCAACGAAACCTCCGCCCTGGCCGACTACATCGTGCCCGACAGCGTCATGTATGAAGCCTGGGGCTGGGCCAAGCCGTGGAACGGCACCGTCACAAGGACATCGACCGCCCGCTGGCCGGTGACCGAGCCTAAGCAGGTCAGCGCCAAAAGCGGCGACAAGGTCACCATGGAGCTGTTTTTCATCGCCGTCGGCAAGCGCCTCGGTCTGCCCGGCTTCGGCGATGCGGTCATCAAGGGCGCCGATGGCGCCATGTATCCGCTCAACCGCCCGGAGGACTGGTATCTGCGCGCCGCCGCCAACTGCGCCTTTGCCGGCAAGCCGGTGCCCGATGCCTCCGATGAGGAGATCGGGCTGACCGGCGTCTCCCGCATCATGGGCGAGATCGAAAAGACCGTGAAGCCAGAAGAGGCGCGCAAGGTGGCCTTCCTCTACACCCGTGGCGGGCGCATGGAGGATTATGCCAAGGCCTACAGGGGCGATCAGCTCACCCATGCCTACAAAAAGCCCTTGCGGATCTACAACCAGAAGGTCGGCACATCCGTCAACACCATGACCGGCAAGCGCTTCTCAGGCGTGCCCGCCTGGCATGAACAGCAGTTCGCCGATGAAACGCCGCTGCGCAAGGTCTGGACGAAGGAGCAATGGCCCCTGGATCTGGTCTCCTTCAAGTCGAACCTGCAATCGAGCTATTCCATCGCCTCGCCGCGCCTGCGCCAGATCGTGCCGCAAAACACCATCTCCATCCACCCCGAAGATGCCGCAAAGGCCGGCGTGAAGTCCGGCGATAAGGTGCGCATCATCACCCCCGGCGGCACGGCCGAAGGCCTGGCCCTGGTGCGCGAGGGCATCCGCCAGGGCGCGGTGGGCATCCCCCATGGCTATGGCCACTGGGAGCTGGGCGCGCGCCCCCACCAGATCGACGGCAGGATGCAGCCTTCCGTTCCCGGTCTCGATGCCGGCGTCAACCTCAATCTCCTGGGGCTGCCCGATGTCCGCCGCGGCGGCCATGCCACCTTGCTGGACTGGGCCCTGGGCTCGGCGGCCCGCACCGCCCTGCCATGCCGCATCGAGAAGGTGTGAGAATAATTTCCGGGGCAGGGCATCCTGCCCCGGATCAGGCCAGATGCAAGCAGAGACGAAGAGATTTGATCTGCATCATTGCAAGGCCCTTTCCGCGGCGCGATAGTGTCCCATGGAGACGGGGGCGCATTTTTCAACTGGAGGCTTTGAAATGCGCAAATGGTTTTTCTCCCTCGCCGCTGCGGCCCTGGTCATGGCGGCCCCGGCATGGGCGGACATTTTTCCGGGCTCGTCCAGCAGATATCTGGGCAATGGCGAGCTCTCCGCGCTCTCCTGTCAGGATCTGTGGGTGGCGCGCAACGAGATTTACGCCCGCAACGGCTATTGCTTCAAGACCCGCCGGGCGCGCAACTATTTCGGCAATGCCGGGTGCTACACGTCCAATCCGCCGCTGAATCGCATCGAGCGGGCCAATATCGCCCGCATCAAGAGGTGGGAGCGCCGCTGTGGCGCCGCAGCCCCCGCGCCCGGTGGCGGCGGCATGGGCGGGCTGATGAACCTCAGCTGTCAGCGCCTGTGGGTCATGCGCAACCAGATCTACAAGAACAACGGCTATTGCTTCAAGACGCGCCGGGCGCGCAACTATTTTGGCAATGCCGGATGTTATACCTCCAATCCGCGTCTGAGCCGCTGGGAGCGCAACCGGGTCAACGCCATCCGCCGCGCCGAGCGCGCCAAGGGGTGCCGTTGAGCGCCAACCGGCGCCCTTGATGCCCTGAATGAACAAATATCTCGCGCCCCGCCATGCAAAGGCGGGGCGCGAGGGCGTCGACCCATAAAGCGGGATGGCCATTGCAGGATTCAGGAAAAATATCAGCTTTCTTTTGTCTGCAGGCAATACCTTGAAGGTTTTGTCAAGGGCGAAAGGGCGCTGGTATGCAGCATGGACCGTGCAATAGCCGTGCAAATTCATGGGCCCTGACCGTAAGGTCATGAAATCAAACTGGCCAGACGGCAAAAGTCCTCCACGCTGAGCTCCTCTGCGCGTTTCGTCTCGGCAATTCCGGCCTCGTGCAGCAAGGTGGCGCTCTTGCCAGTCAGCGTCTTGAGGGATTGACGCAGCATTTTGCGCCGCTGGTTGAAGGCCGCCGCGGTGACCCTTTGCAAGGCTTCTGCGCCGCATGCATCAGGCGCGGCGGATGGGATGATGCGCACCACCGTCGAGGTCACCTTGGGCGGCGGCACGAAGGCCGTGGGGGGGATGCCGAACAGCAATTCGACCCTGGAGCGCCATTGCGCCAGAATGCTCAGCCGCCCATAGGCCTTGCTGCGCGGCGCAGCGGCCAGGCGCTCAGCCACTTCCTTTTGGAACATCAAGGTCAGCGATTCCCACCACGGCGGCCAGGGATCGGCCAGCAGCCATCCGGTCAGCAGGGGTGTTGCAATGTTGTAGGGCAGATTGGCCACGATCTTGACGGGCTGGCCGGCCTGATTGGCCAATGCGGAAAAATCCTGTTTCAGGGCATCGCCGGAGATGACCTCCAGTCTGCCCGGCCAGCGCCGCGCGATCTCCTCCAGGGCGGGCAGGGCGCGCGCGTCGCGCTCGATGGCGACGACTTTCCTTGCGCCTTCCAGCAGCAGGGCGCGGGTCAGCCCGCCGGGGCCCGGGCCCACCTCGATCACCGTTCGCCCCTCCAGGGGCCCGGCGGCACGGGCGATCTTGCGCGTCAGGTTCAGATCGAGCAGGAAGTTCTGGCCCAGCGCCTTTCTGGCCCGCAGGCCATGGGCGGCGATGACTTCGCGCAAGGGCGGCAGGCCATCATCGCTCATGACGTCACCTGCCGCGCCATGCGCGCGGCCAGCTCCAGTGCGGCCAGCAGCGAATCGGGTCGCGCCTTGCCGGTTCCGGCCAGGTCGAGCGCGGTGCCGTGATCGGGTGAGGTGCGCACGAAGGGCAACCCCAGGGTGACATTGACTCCGCCATGGAAATCCAGCGTCTTGACCGCGATCAGCGCCTGGTCGTGATACATGCACAGGGCGGCGTCATAGGCGGCGCGCGCCTGATCGTGAAACATGGTGTCGGCGGGCAGCGGGCCGAAGGCATTTATGCCCATCTTGCGCAAGGTGGCTATGGCCGGGGCGATGATTTCAGCCTCTTCCGTTCCCATCCGCCCGCCCTCTCCGGCGTGGGGATTGAGCCCGGCCACCGCGATGCGCGGCGCAAGAATGCCGAAAAATCGCGTCAGATCGCGCGCCACGATGCGCCCCTGCCTGACGATGGTCTCTTGCGTCAGCTGCCTTGGCACCTCCCTGATGGCGATGTGCACGGTAATGGGGATGGTGCGCAAATCCTTCGCCGTCAGCATCATCACCGGCTCTGCCGCAAGCCCGGCATTGCGCGCCAGGGAGGCGAGAAAATCCGTGTGCCCCTCGAAACCGAAGCTGGCCGCATAGAGGCTCTCCTTTTGCAAGGGCAGGGTGACCAGGCCGCAGGCCTGCCCCGCCAGGGTCAATTCCACGCCCTTGCGTATGGCGGCGATCACCGCAGGCGCGTTTTTCCTGCTTGCCGTGCCGGGTTCATCGGCAATGCCCGCCGCCTCCGGCAGGGGCAGCACGGGCAGGGCATCGCGGAATGTTTGCGCAGCCTCGCCCGGGGAATTGATCACCCGGCAGGGAGCCTCGATGCCGGCCCGCCGCAAGCGCGCCGCGAGCAGATCCGCATCGCCGATGAGAAAGAAAGGCTGGTTTCGCCCCTTGCGGGCGCGCCAGGCCATCCCGGCGGTTTCCAGCCCGATGCCGCCCGGCTCGCCCATGGTCAGGGCCAGGGGGCGGGCGGGATCTGCCTGTGCGCTCATGCAGTGCCTCTCGATAGCTTTAGCCGTCCGTCAGCGGATGGCGGCGCTTTTGTCCTTGTATTCGATATAGGCCTTCTTGCGCAGCTCCTTCATCACCCGCTCGATTTCCCGCCCCATGGCCTCGGAGCGCACCATGGCGGCGATCTGCTCGCGCTTGGGCCGCGGCGGCACGATCTTGCGCGATCCGCAATAGGCGATGAGCTGCACCCCGGCGCGCGAGCGGATCGGCCCGATCATGCGCTTCGTTCCAGCCAGGCGGATGGCCTTGCGCAACGGCCCCGGCAGGCGCTTCGGGTCGGCTTGCAGGGGCTTGGAAATCCGCACGTTGAAAATCCCCGACGTGGCGGCGCGCAACCGCTTGCAGCCCTTGTAGCGTTTCATGATCTGCCGGGCCTCAACCATGCGCGCATAGAGCAGCTGCTGGCGCATGGCCGGGGCGACGTTCTCCACCGGCAAAGTCACCTGGCGCAGATTGTAGATGGTGATGGGCCGCAAGCGCGGATCGGAGATGATCTTGCGGTATTTGCGCTCCACTTCCTTCTCGTCCACCTTGACCGAGAGCTTCTTGCCCATGCGCCGGGCCATGATGCGAAACAGGATGGTGGAGCGGATATAGTCCTTCATGGTGCGCAGCCGCACGCCGCGCTTGCGCAAGGTGGCCTTCATCTTGGCCATGCCGCCCATGTTCCTGGCCATGGCGCGCAAGGTCTTGTCCA
>Ga0256833_1001845_pt1 | contig 15262 bp, 6 predicted proteins | sample 356284metaG_FD_190535 | JGI IMG/M metagenome (GOLD analysis project Ga0256833, IMG submission 190535) | Hydrothermal vent microbial communities from Mid Atlantic Ridge, Atlantic Ocean - 356-284 | ecosystem: Environmental > Aquatic > Marine > Hydrothermal vents | place: Atlantic Ocean: Mid...
ACGCGCCGCAAACACCGCTGGAGCGCCTTGATGCTCAAGCAGGACGAGGCCGGGCTGACGTGGCGCGAGGCGCGAGAACTGGCCCGGCTGGAAGCCTGGCGCGGGCACACCCCTCGCGACCTGGACGATGTGATGCCCACCCGCTTCGGGGACATCCTGCGCGCTGCCGAGACGCGCCCCCGCCAGCGCTACGGGCTGGACCCGGTGCTGCTCTGGCCGCACCTGTGGCCCCTCTTGCCCGAAGCCGCCCGCCAGGACCTGAGCGCCGCCCGCGGTCAACTGGACCGGCTGGCCGCGGCCTGGGGCTGGGGGCTGCTCTTCGCCGTGTGGGCGTGGGTTTCCCTCTGGGCGTTGGCGGTGGCCGTGGTGTGGATGGCGGTGGCCTATGACCTGCTGGTGCAAAGTGCGCTGCCCTTTGCCGACCTGCTGATGGCCGCCTTCGACACCCACCGCTGGCGGCTGTATGAGGCCCTGCGCTGGCCCCTCCCTGCCGAGAGCGGCGCGGCCGAAATCGCCGCCGGGCAGGCGCTAACGCGCTTCGTTCAACGCGGCATCGCGGAGCAGCCTGTGGCTTTCACGCCGCCGGGAAAGTAGGGGTGCGTTAGAGCGTAAGCCCGCGCGGCCGCAACCAGTTGAGCCATCCGCCGCCGGGATGGGAGCGGCTGGGGGCAGCCGGTTTGTCTACCCCCGCCAGCAACAAAATGACCCCCAGGATGACGGCGCCCGCCCACTGGGTCAGCGTCAGGCTTTCGTGGAGCCACCAATGGGAAAGCGCCAGCGTTACCAGCAATTCCCCTAACCCCAAGAGGGCGGTTTGCATCCCCCCAATGTGTTTCACGCCCAGGAAGAGGGTGAGCCGCGAGAAGAAAGTGACCAGCGTGAGGCCAATCACCGGCCCCCAAGTGGCTTCGCTGTGGGGCAGTTGCACCGGCCCCAAGATCAAAAAGGCCGGGAAAACCACTGCGCTCATGGCCGTGAGGGTGTAGAGCGTAACGGTGGGGGCGGGCACGTCGAACAGCACGCGCTGATTGACCGGAATGTGAAGCGCGTACAGGGCAGAGGCCAAAAGCATCATGCCCATGCCGAGGGGGTCCAGGCGGTGGGTGCCGCCGAGGGTCAGCAGCGCCACAGCGGGCACGGCCAGCGCCAGGCGCACTAAGGTGAGGCGGGTGGGAGGCTGTCTGTCCAGCCAGAGCCACAAGGCCACGAAAAGGGGGTAGAGCGAGTAGAGCAGTTGCCCGATGCCGGCATCGATTCTGCCGAGGGCGCTGTAATAAAAAAGCGAGCCAATGCCGTTGATTGCGCCGGCCAGCAAACAGCCGATCAGCCCTAACGAGTAAATGTGCAGAAAGGGCTTCTTGAAGAGCAAAATGAGGAGGAATAAGAGCAACGCGGCGAAGACGGTGCGTAAGGCCACCACCGCGAGGGGGGGCAAGCCTGCCAGAATCGCCTGCTTGCCGAAAATAGGTGCCATCCCCAGGAAAAGGGCAGAGAGCACCGCCGCACGAAGTCCCCGCCGCGCGTGTTTCATAAGATTAGACCTTGCGCTCGCATGTTGCTGCGGCTCGAAGAGGGGCGTTTACCCCAGCAAAGCCCGAATTTCGTCCAGCAACTCATCGGTCAGGAACTCCCCCTTTTGGAGGAGCTTTTCAATTTGCCCACTCAAACGGCGTTGTTCGTCTGGTGTCAGTGCTTTTGCTGTGACGGCAATGATCGGAATGTTGCGGGTGGTGGGGTCGGCGCGCAGGGTTTCGATGACCTCGAAGCCGTCAGTTTCCGGCATCATCAAATCAAGCAAGATGAGGTCGGGGTGTTCCTTGCGTGCCAGGTCAATGGCCTCGGTGCCGTTGCTGGCTTCCGAGATGGTGAATTCCCCCAAAGATTGTAGCACACGACGCAGCAAGATGCGCGCCGGTTCGTGGTCATCGACAATGGCGATGTGGGGGATTTCGCGGGAAACCAGGGTGTCAAGGGCGGCTTTCAGCCCCTCGGTGGGTGGCGCTGTTTCTTCCGCTTCGGCGTGGGGCAGGTCGACATTCTTGATCCACCGCTTGCCGAGGATGTGCGACTCAATCGGCATGGTGTGGCCAGTGCCGTTGATGACGACGACCTCATCGGGGCGGATGATGCCTTCCCGCGCCAGGCGGATGACGCCGGCCACGGCCACCGCCGTGGCTGGTTCGACGGAAAGCCCTTCCATTTTGGCGAGGATGTGCATGGCGCGGAAGGCTTCTTCGTCGCTGACGCTGGTGATGGTGCCGCCGTGGGTTTTGAGGGCGTCGTAGATCAGGGTGTAAACCCGTCCGGGGTCGCCGGTGGCTAAGGTGGCAATGTGGGTGCGCGGCAGGCGGACGGGTTCGGCGGTGGGCTGGTTTTGCTTCCAGGCGTGGGCCATGGGGGCGCAGCCCGCGCTTTGAATGAGCGCCATTTTGGGCGCGCGGGAAACGAAGCCCATTCGTTGCAACTCATCGTAGGCTTTTTGGACGCCCAAAGGCCCTAACGCGCCGCTGACTGCCTGAACGAACCAGTCGGGGGTGCGCCAGGGGAAGCCCGTGCCGGGCGCGCCCAGGGTATCGGTGAGCTGTTCGCTGATTTCGAAGGCCAGGGTTTTCATCGATTCGACCGTGGGCAACGAGCGGGCGCCCTTGTCGAGGTAGAGGCCGCGCTGCCGGGCAAACTCGGCGGCGACTTGTTTGGTTTCGTCGTAGGTGCCGCCCACTTTGATGACCTGAGCGCCGTAAATGGCAATTTCGCGCATCTTTTCTGCCGGCACCAGGCTGGTGACGAACGCCCACAGTTTGATGCCTGCCCGTGCAGCGTAGGCGGCGTATGCAATCGCCACGTTGCCGGTCGAGGCGACCACCATTTCGGTCAGGCCGGCTTCTTTCAGCACGGCGATGGTCACCGCGGCCTGGCGGTCTTTGAACGAAGATGTCGGGTTTTGCCGCTCGTCTTTGAAGTAGATGTGGGGCAGTTTGAGCATCATGCCCAAACGGTGGAGGGGCAGCAAAGGCGTGCCGCCTTCCCCCATGGAGATTTCGGGGCGGGGTGCTGTGACGGGCAGGAGCTCGTGATAACGCCAGAGGTCGAAAGGACGGGAAGGCCAGACGGCCGGCAAGGTCGTGGCGAGGGCGTCGTAATCGTAGCGCGCCACCATCCACTCGCTGCCGCACTTTTGGCAGCGGGTATTGAGGGGGGCAAAAGGTTGTTGATGACCACAGTCGAGGCATTCGGTAACGAATTCGGTGTTCATGGTGAAATTTCCATAAAGACCAAAAACGGCGGTGCGCCGCCGTTTTTGGTGAGATCACGGTTACGCGTCTTGCTCGGGGGGCGGCGCAGCGGGGCCGACTTTTTGCAGCACCTGGCGCAGGCGTTGCAGCAGTTCGTCGGTGCCCAGGGCGCCTTTTTTGAGCAGGGCCTGGGAAGCCGAGCGCAGACGGGCCAGGTCGCCAGCCGACAGTTCGGCGGCTGTGAAAATGACCACCGGGATGTCCTGCCATTCGGTGGTGCCGCGAATGGCTTCCAGGACCGCAAAGCCATCCATTTCAGGAAGGAGCAGGTCAAGAATGATGGCGTCTGGGCGGCGCTCCCGAATTTGTTCTAAGGCTTCCTGACCGGTTTCGGCGGTGCGAATGGTGTAAGCGCCAATTTCTTCCAGCAGGCGGGTTATCAAATAGCGGTCGGAGGCGTCGTCTTCCACGACCAGCACTTCTTTGACTTGCCCGTCGGGGTCTAAGGTTTCCAGGGCGCGCTTGAGGTCTTCTTCCAGAATGGGCTTGACCAGGTATTCGGCGGCGCCCAGGCTGAAGCCCTTTTCGCGCTCGTCAACGATGCTGGCAATGATGACAGGAATGTGCTTGGTGGCTTCATGGGTTTTCAGGTCTTGCAGCACCTGCCATCCGTCACGGCCTGGCATCATGATGTCCAGCAAAATGGCGATGGGCTTGAGCTCGCGAGCCCGGGCGATGGCCATGTTGGGGTCGGTGAGCGGCACCACGCGGTAGCCTTCCGGCGTCAGGTAGCGCTGGTAGAGGTGGATGACGTTGGTATCGTCGTCGATGGCGAGGATGATGCGCTCGTTTTCTTCTGCGGCGGTGCTCGCCTGGATGAGGGGCAGGGTGAAGTAGAAGGTGGAGCCTTTGCCGACTTCCGATTCGACCCAAATTCGTCCGCCGTGCATTTCCACCAGGTTGCGGGAAATCGACAGCCCCAGGCCCGTGCCCCCGGTTTTGCGGGTGAGTGAAGCATCCACCTGAGAGAAGGGCTTGAAGAGCTTTTCCTGGTCTTCTTTGGAAATGCCGGGACCGGTGTCTTCCACGCCAATGAGCACTTCTTCCAGGCCGTGGGGGCCTTTTTGCAGCCGGGCGAAGACTTTGATGTGGCCTTTTTCGGTGAATTTGGCCGCGTTGGAAACCAGGTTGAGAAGCACCTGCCGCACACGAATGGGGTCGGCGTGAATGATGGGCAGGTCGGGCTGAATGTCTTTGACCAGTTCCACCGGTTTGTCTTTGACCAGCCCCACCGCGGTGGACATGACGCTGTTGACCAGGTCGCCGATGTCCACTTCCTCGAAGGCAAGTTCCATCTTGCCGGCCTCAATTTTGGAGAGGTCGAGGATGTCGTTGATCAGGCCAAGCAGGTGCTGGCCGGCGTTGTAGATGGCCGTGAGGTCTTGTTGCTGAAGGTCGGTGATAGGGCCGTCGATGCCTTTGAGGATGACTCGCGAGAAGCCGATGATCGAATTGAGCGGCGTGCGCAACTCGTGGCTCATGTTGGCAAGGAACTGGCTCTTGAGTTCGTCAGCGCGCCGCATTTCTTCCAACGCCTGGCGTTCCAGTTCGTAGGCCTGGGCGTTTTCGATGGCGACGGCCAGTTGGGTGGCCAGCAGCTGGAGCATGCGCACGCTATCTTCGGTGAAGGCGTTGATTTCAGTGGCTTGCACGTCTAACACGCCGATGAGCCGCTCGCCTGCAATCAGCGGAATGGCCGCCTCGGCCCGCGTTTCCGGCAGCAAGGGGTTGGGGCGGTGGATGTCACTTTGGAGAACGTCGTTGAGGATGATCGGTTCCCGGCGTGCTGCGGCCTGCCCCACGGTGGAGCGATGGCCGATGGCGAGGCGATGGTGGCGTTGCAGCATTTCTTCGCCTGCTTTGCCTGTAGAAGCCCGCACGACGGCGTATGAGCCGCTTTCGTCGATCAGGAACACCGACGCATGGTAGAACCCAAACCGCTGTTGGATGAGTTCCACCGAGCGGTTGAGCAGGGTTTCCATGTCCTGGCTGGCAGCGGCAATTTCGCTGGCTGTGAGGGCTGCCGTTTCCAGATCTTGCGCGTATTGCTGCGTGGTTTCGTAGCGGTGCAGGTTTTGGTAGGCCACGGCGGCCTGAGAAACGGCCGCGGCAATTTGGCGGACTTCTTCGTCTGAGAACTCGCGCTTTTGGCCGTAGATGGCGTTGACGTAACCCAACCATTGGCCTGCGGCCACAACGGGGAAGAAAACCGTGCTGGCGGCGCGGAATTGTTGGGCGTAGAGTGCTCGCGAATGGTCGTCCAGCCGGGGATCGGCTGCGACGTCGGTGATGATCAAGGGTTCCGAGGCGCTCAACAAGCGGGCAGCCGGGAATTGCGCCAGCGGGTAGCGTGGCAGTACCGCGTCGGAGGGGAGTTCGCTCCACCGTGCCTGAACTTTCACCCAGTCGGGGATGTCATCGGGGTCTTGCCAGGGTTTGCTGAAGATGTTGAGCGAGATGTTTGTGGCGCCGTTCCCCAAGGGCGTGAGGTCGTGGAGGGCATCCACGATGTCCTGATAGCTGTCGGTTTCGTTGAGTCGGGCTGCAATCTGGTATAGGGTTTCGGTTTCTTCGCTGCGTTTTTGGATGGTTTCAAGAGAGCGAAGGTTTTCTAACGCGATACTTGCCTGCGTAATGAGTGCTTGCAGGCGTTGTTTTTCCTCTTCGCTAAAGGAGTGCGGCTGGTAGTAAAAAAGGTTGATGAGCCCTATCCATTGCGTGCCGGAATACCAGGGTAACAATATCGTGGCCCGGGTTTGAAGCATATCGGTGTACAGTGCACGCATTTGTTCGGGCCATCGTTCTTCTTCCGCAATGTTTTCCACAAAGACCGCTTTGCCGATCTGAAAAATGAGTGAATCTGGTGGAATGGGAAAGCGTTGCTGAGCAATGCGTTCTAACGTTTCTTGGGGAATGTCCAGCGTGGTCCAATAGGCCAATGGTTGAACCCACGATGGTAATTTGTCGCCTTTTCCCGAATAGGGGTGCTCAAACAATCCCACGGCTACGGTGTGGAGGTCGGGGGATACAGCAGCAGCCAGGGCTTGTAAGACGTCCTCATATGAGGTCGCTGCGTTGAAAGCCGCCGTGGCCTGGTAGAGTTTCTCGGTTTCTGCGGTGTGTTGTTGAATGGCTTCGACGGCGCGCAGGTTTTCGATGGCAATACCGGCCTGGCTGGTGAGGGTTTGAACGAACTGCCGCTCGCGCGGGGTGAACGGCATGGGTTGGTCGTAAAGAACATTCAGGAAGCCAATCCAACGGCTGCCGATGTGCAGGGGAACAAAAGCGATGGCGCGTGCCTGCAGGTGGCCGGCATAGAGTTGCCGCGTGGCTTCGTTCCATTCGGCGCGTTGAGAGGTGTCGGGGATGAAAAGCCCTTCGCGAATGTGATGGATGGTGGGGAAATCAGCGATGGCGTAGCGTTGGGAGGCCAGGGTTTCGAGAAGGTCGCGTGGAATGTCGCTGCTGGTATGATAACCGAGGGGGTAAACCCATTCGGGGACGTTTTCGTCGTCCCATGGGCGGTTGAACATGCTGAGGATGACGGTGTGGACATGTTCCCCGAGGTGGTCGTGCAGCGTGCGCAAGACGTCCTGGTAGGTGGTCGCAATGTTGAAAGCCGCGGTGGCTTTATAAAGGGCTTCGGTGGTTTCCAGGGCTTCTTTGGTTTGCTGGAAGAGGCGGGCGTTGGCGGCGGCAGAGGCGACCTGGTTGGCAATGGTGCTCAGAAGCCGTTTTTCGTGTTCGGTTGCTTCGTGGACGGTGCGACGGAAGAGGCAGAGTGTGCCCAGCACCCGGTCCTGGTAGATGAGGGGCGCGCCCATGTAGGAATGGAAGCCGAACTGGCGAGGCGCCATGCCGATTTCCGGGGACCCTGCGTAGCCAAGAGCGAGGTCAGAGAGCACAACGATGTCTTGCTGCTGATAGGTCAGGCCACAGCAACTGCGATGGATGGCAATTTTGTTTTGTTCTAATCGCTGCACCAGTTCGGGAGGCAGGTTCCAGTGGGCAACCAGCTGCAGGTGTTCGTCGTCGCCTTCGATGGGTTGGGTGATGAGCCCCGCGTCGACGTGCACCAGGCTTTGGAGCTGTTGAAGCACCTCGTGGTAAATCTCGCCGAGATTCAGCGAACGGCTGATGGCTGTGGCCATCTGGTGCAGGGTTTCCAACTCGGCGGCGCGCCGTTGCGCCGATTGGAAGAGCTGGGCGTTTTCCAGGGCGAGGGCCAGCTGTTCGGCGACCTGTTCGACCAGGCGTTCTTCATCGGGCGTCCAGGTGCGGCCGGGGTTGGGGTCGAGGGCTTCCAGCAGGGCAGTTTTTGGGGGGACTTCCAGCGGCACGGCCAGGGCAGCACCGTCGGCGCCGCTGAGCGCGATGGGTTGCCGGTTTTGCAGGGCGCGCTGCCCGGCCGGCGTCAACGGACGTGTTGCCGGCAGCACTTTGTGGCCGTCGGTGCGCAGCCCTTTGGGGAAGATTTCGCCCAGAGTCAGCGCAGCCATGGGTTGTGTGAGCGGGGGCGTTTCCGCAGGGAGGCCCCCATCGGTTTGGAGGCGGACGAATCCCTGCCAGCCGCCTTCCGGCGTTTGTTTGACGATGTAGAACAGGGCTGCGCGGCTCTGCCCCTGGGCGTCTTGCAGGGTGACCGGCACTTCGGCGGGGAAGTCGCCCGCGTGCAAGGCGCGGCGCACAGCCTCTTGCGAGGAAGCATCGAGGGCGAAGCGGTCAATGGCCTGCCCTATCAGCGCTTCAAGGGGGTAGCCCAGGAGAGAGGTGACGCTATCGTCGCACGCACGGTAGCGCCCTGCCGCGTCGCTTTCCCAACCCCATCCCTGAATTTGTTCGGGCGCAATGTGGAGGGCTTCGGCTTCGGCGGTTTCTTCTTGCAGGGTTTGGAAGAGGGCGTCAAGCCGTTTCTCGAATGCTTTCTTTTTGGACATAAGCAACTAACTCCTGGGCCAGGTCGCGATATTGCAGGGCGCTGCGGCTGTGGGGAGCGAAGTGGGTGATCGGCATGCCGGCAATGGCGGCTTCCCGCAGTTTGGTGTCGGTTTCGATGACGGTGCGGCACAGGCCCCCGCCAAAGGTGGCTTCCAGGCGTGCCCGAATGATGCGGTGGGCCCGGTTACGACGGCGGAACATGGTGAGAAGAATGCGATAGACCAGGGCGGGGTTGTGGCGTTGCCGCACCGTTTGCAGGGTCTGCAACATGGGTTTGAGCGCGTAGGCTGAGAAGTATTCGGCCTGGGTGAGTAATAAGGCCATCGACGCTGTGACTAAGGCGTTGGTGCTGAGTACGCTGAGGGAGGGGGGGCAGTCCAGTAAAATGTAGTCGTAGGCGTCTTGAAGGGGCTGGAGGGCGTTTTTGAGGATGTATTGGTAGCGCGGTCGGCTGGGAAGGTAGCGTTCTGCCAGATGGAGCTGCTTGCCTGCGGGAATCAGGTCGATGCCTGTAATGTTGGTGGCAACGAGGACGGTGGCAGCCTCGGCGGCGTTGAGCAAGACGTCGGCCAAAGTATGTTGGAACTGGCGGGGCTGGAAGCCAAAGCCCAACGTCAGGTTGCTTTGGGGGTCAAGGTCAACGGCCAAAACCCGCTGGTGCTGTTCGGCAAGGGCGCCGGCCAGGCTCAGCGTGGTGGTGGTTTTGGCAACACCGCCTTTTTGGCTGCAAATGGCGATGGTATAGGCCATTGGCGGGCTCCTTAAGCGTGTTCAGAAGGGGCGTTTCCGTCTTCGTCGAGGAAAACAATTTGGGTTTGTTGTACCCGCAAGGCTTTGCGAAGTTCTTCGATGGCCGTTTGCAGGATGGCTTGCGGGTCGTTGGTGGCGCGGATTTTGGTGGTAATCTCGGTGACGGTGTGTTCCCGCTCGGCTGTGCGCACGGCTTGTTGGAACAGACGGGCGACTTCTACCGAGGTGGCAATCTGGCGAGCAATTTGCTCTAACAGGCGCAGGTCGTTGTCGGTAATTTGCCGGTTGGGGTCGGCAATATCCAGCCCCAATGTGCCGATGATTTCGTCGCGGGCGAGAAGCGGTACCACGATGAGCTGGTGCGTGCCGCGTTGTTCCAGCAAGGGGCGGAGGTCGGCAATGCGTTCGTCGTTGGCAATATCTCGGTAAACCACCGGCTTGCCTGTGTGGAGGGCAATCTGGATGGAGGCGGAGTCCAGCGGAATTTTGGTGCCGACCATGCCTGCGCCGGGTGCGCCTTCGGCGGATGCCGAGGCGACCAGGGTGCCGGTTTTGCCATCGGGGTCGAAGAGAAGGACGCCGCAGTGGAGCAGGTCGAGTCCCTCTTGCAGCCGGTGGGCCAGCTGGTTGAGCAGTTTGTCGAGGTCGACTTCGGAGGCCGCTGCGGCGGTGATTTCGTAGAGCAGCGAGAGTTCATTGGAGTGGCGACGGACTTCTTCGAGCAGGCGGATGTTGGCAAGGATGGCCGCCAGGCTGTTGGCCAACGTGCGGATCAGCTCCAGGTCATGTTCGTCGTAAGTGTTGGCGACGGCGCTTTCCATGTCGAGCACCCCCAGCAACTCACCGCGGTAGATGAGGGGCTCGATCAGGGCTGCGCGGGTATCGGGGGAGATGGTGCCGGGGTTGACGCTGGTGCTGGTGTCGCCGATGAGCACGGGTTGCCGGTCGGCGGCCGCGCGCCCGATAGCGCCTTCCCCTATCGGGATGCGAATGCGGCGGGCGGCTTCAGGGGAGAGGGTGTGCCCTGCCCACGCCGCCAGGCGCAGGGTTTGCGGGGTGTCTTCTGCCGGCACGAGCAGGGCCACCGCTTCATCGGGGCGGACAGCGTGCAGGCTCTCGACCACATTGCGGATGGCTTCCTCGACCGAGGAGGCCGATACGGCGGCTGCAGTGATTTGATGCAGGTGGCGGTGTTGCACCAGGTGTTCTTGGGCTTCGGCGAACAACCGGGCGTTGACCACGGCGATGGCTAACTGGTCGGCCAGAATTTGCAAGACGGCCACGTCTTCTTCGCTGAAGGCGTGGGTGTAAACAGCCTGAATGTCCAGCGCGCCGATGAGTTCGTTGCCCACTTTGAGCGGGAGCCCCATTTCGGCCTGTGTGTCGGGAAGCAGGGGATTGAAGTGGTGGATGTCGCTTTGGCTGACGTCGTTGACCACTACTGGCGCGCCTTTGGCGAGCGTTTGGCCGATGATGGAAGCCGAACCCACGGCCAGACGGTGGCGGCGGGCTTTGAGCTGGGCCCCTGCTTCGCCGGTGGACTCTTTGACGTAGGCATATTGCCCGCTTTCGTCAAGCAGGAATACCGAGGCGTGGTAGAAGCCGAACCGTTCGCGTACCAGGTTGATGGCTTTGCGCAGCAGTTCGTCGAGGTTGAGGGTGCCGCTGGCGTCGCGGGCAATTTCGGCAGCAATTTGCAGTTGTGCCGAGCGTCTTTGGGCTTCGGCGTACAGACGGGCGCTTTCCAGCACGCTGCCCAAGCGGTCGGCCAGGCGGTTCAGCAGGCGTTTCTCGGCGGGTTTCCAGGGGGTTGGTTTGCGCAGGTGGGCAACGGCCACCGTGCGGCCGCGGGCGGCCACAGAGAAGCGGTATTCGTGCAGCGTTTCCCCCTCGTCGGAAGGCGGGGTGGGGGCGGCTTCCTTGCTGACGGCGACCGGCGCGCGCTGGCCTTGCGCTTTGGAAAGGGCGCGGATTTGCCCGCCGGGCTCCAGGCGGAAGCCCAACACGCGCTGCATTTGGAGAAAGCGCTGCCAGCCTTGCTGGCTGAGTTGTTCGTAAGCCCGACGGGCGGCCTCAAGCGCGCTTTGTGTTTCGCGCAAGAGGTAGGCGTTGGCGATGGCCACAGCCAGCAGGTCGGCCACCATTTGCAAGGCGGTGATTTCTTCGGGGGTCAGCGGCTCGCTGTGTTGGGAATGGACGTCCAACACGCCTAAGATGCGGTCGCCGCTTTTGAGGGGGAGCGCCATTTCGATGCGGGTGGCGGCCAGTTCAGGACGAGGCGGCGCGTCGGGCGAAAATTGAGCGGTGTGCGGCTGGATGGTGGTCAGAGTCTGTCCAATGACGCTGGGGTCGTGCTGGGCGATGCTGATGCGCTCGGCCAGCAGGCGTTTTGCCGCGTCGCCGTTTTGGGTGTAGGCTGCACGGATGACCACCCGCTGGGCGTTTTCTTCGGCCAGGAAGGCAGCCACGTGGTAGAAGCCGTAACGCTGGCTGATCAGCCGGACGGCTTCCTGGAGCATGGTATCCAGGTCGCTGATGGCTGCCACCGCGCGACCGATTTCGGTGGCGGCTTGCAATTGCGAGGTGCGTTGTTGCAGGGCGCGCGTGCGCTCTTCAACTTTGTCGGCCAGGGTCGCATAGGCTTCTTGAATGCGGTCGGCCATCAGGTTGAAGGTGTGCGCCAGTTGTCCGATTTCATCCCCTTGCCGCACCGGCACGCGGACGCTGAAATCGCCCTCGGCGAAGTGCTGAATTTGGGTGGTTAGTGTTTCCAGGGGCTGGATGACCTGCCGCCGCAAAAGCCACACGCCTCCCAGCAGGAAGAGCAGCCCCAGCAGGGTGATGAAGATGGGCACGCCCATCAGCAAACGGGTGGTGTTGCTGAGGGCTCGGGTGTGTTGCCGGTTGTATTCGTCGGCATGGACGTACACGCGCTCCAGGCCAGAGCGCAGGGCAATTTCCTGGCGGCTCAGCATCTGACGCCGAAAATCGGCGGCAGACCAGTTGCCGACCTGGGCCTGGCTGAGGATGCCATCGGCAAGGATGATGACCTGGTTGAGGCGGGGAAGCACCGCGCTAAGGCTTTTGCGGGCGAGGGTGTTGGGGGCGAGTTGCGCGTTGAGTTTTTGCAGGGCGTCGCGGTCGTGCTTCAGGTCGGCAATCCATAGGGAGGTCTCTTCTTGAAGGAAACGGAGGTTGTGGGTGGGGTAGGCTGTGCTGAGGCCGTTATCCAGGCGCGCCAGGTCCATCAGGGTTTTGGAAGTGTTTTCTTTGACTTCCAGCATCGTGGTGTATTGGGCTGCCAGTTGACGCAGGTGGAAGTTGCCATAGGTGATGGCAGCCCCGGCCACGATGAACGCGACCAAAAGCACCGCGCTGCTGATGAGCACGCGGCGCATGAGTGAGGTGCGAGGGAGAGGGGAAGAAGAAGAGGCCATGTTCTACTCCGTCGCTTCGGGCGCGACCAGATGGATTTCGGCTTCGGTGACGTCGAGAATTTGCTGGAATTCTCGCAGGGCGGTTTGGAGGATGGTGTTGAGATCGAGGGTAGCGCCCAGCCGCTCGGAGAGGTCGCTCAAGAGGCGGCTTTCTCGGGCGCTTTGTTGGGCGTGGCGTGCCAGGTAGAGGTTTTCGATGGCCAGGGCCAGCTGCGCCCCGGCCTGGTTGGCGAAGTCTTTGTCTTCTTCAGACCACGGCGTATCGTTTTCCAGCACGATGGTGCCTAAGGTTTGCCCGTAGAGCGAGATGGGCACTTCGAGCGTGTAGGTGGAGGCGTCAGGGGTGGGCGTCTCTTCTGCCGTGCCTACGGCAATTTCTACCTGGTCGGGGGTATCGGCTGACATTTGCCATGCTTCGGCGAGGAAGCGGCGGTGGGTTTCTGCCAGGGTTTGCAGGCCGCGTTGGGCTTCCTGGTAGAGGCGGGCGTTGTGCAACGCGGTGGCGACGTTGTCGACGATGCTTTGCAGCACGGCGAGGTCGTCTTCGTCGAAAGCCAGGGGGCGTTCCGATTGCACGGTCATTGCGCCGAGCACTTCGCCGTGGCTGATGAGGGGCAAGGCCAGTTCGGTGCGGGTGAGGGGCAGGTGGGGGTTGGCAAAGCGGACGGCTTCTTCCCCGACGTCCAACGCGATGCGGGGTTTGCGGTTGCTGATGCTCCACCCAATCATGGAAGCCCCGCCAATGGCCAGTTTGTGACCCTCGGCCAGCATTTTGCGGCCTGCTTCGCCAGTGCCGGCGCGCAGCACGGCATATTCGCCCCGCTCGTCGACCAGGAAGATGCCGACATAGTAGAGGTCGAACCGGTCGCGCACCAGGTTGACCACGCGCTCGATCAGTTCGTCGGGGTCTAAAATGGTGGTGATGACACGCGCGATTTCGCTGGCGGTGCGAATCTGGGCCAGGCGGCGTTCCAGCGTTTGGCCTTGCTCTTCCAACCGACGCCGTTCTTTTTCGAGGATGGCGTTGAGGGTTTCACTTTCCTCCAGGGTGTTCTCCAGGCTGCGGCGGTAAAGCACTAACGCCGCCCCCAGCGTCAGGGTCACGCCAACCAGAGTGAAGCCGGTGCGTGTCCAGGCTGCGGGCAGGTTGCTGCGGAGGAGGGGTTCATTGGGCGGTGGAGGGAACCAGCCGTGGGTGAAGGCAAAGCCCATGCCGAAGTGATAGGAGATGCCGAAGACCAGGTTGACGAAGTTGTGCGGCTCAGGTAGAAGAAGGGTGCCCATCGCCAGCGTTCCCAGCAGCCAGACGCGCCCGTCGCCCACCACACCACTGATGGTGTAGGCCGCGGTGGTTACACCGTACATCACGACCATCAGCCCCCATACCCGCCAGGTGTAGAGTTGGGGATAGGCTTTGAGGAAGAAGAGTAAAAGGAGGAAGAGGAACGCCCCGACATAGGCCGCTGCCAGACCGTACGCCCCGGCTGTGACCGCGGTGCTGGCGTTGACGGCTACGATGGGCACGCTTGCAATGAGGGCCATCCCCAACAGGATGTTGAGGACGCGCTCGCGAAAGCCGCCGACGCCGACAGTGGTTTTGGTGGGCTCAGTTGCGGTCATGGTTCCCCTCCCCGGTGGGCGCATCCTGGGCTTGCAGGCTACCAAGGTTGAGGCGGGCTATGCCGCGCCGGATTTTCAGCGAGCGTTGCAGGCTCTGTAACGCCCCTTCCAGCACCTGGTGGATGGTTTGAGAGCGTCCTGCGGTTTCGGTGATTTCCAGCAACACCCGTTCGCGTTGGCGGGCGGTTTCGGCGCGTTGGAGCAACTGAATTTTGTTGAGAAGCAAGGCGATTGAACTGGCAATGGCTTCCGCAAACTCGGCGTCGTTTTCGTCGAAGCGGTAAGCGCGTTCGGTGTCTTGAAGGACGAGGGCGCCGATGAGTTGGTCGCCGGTGATGAGGGGAACGCCCAGCCACGATTTGGCGGGCTTCCCGACGATTTTGGCGCCCAATTCTCGCGCGCGTTCCTCAACGTTGCCGGTGAGCAGGAGGGTTTTGCGGGTGGAAAGCACGCGCGAGAGCAGCCCTTCGCCCAGTGGGAATGGCTCGATGTGGAGTAATTCTTCCTGCCCTTGCTCGTAGGCATAGGGAACTTCGATGCGTCGCTTCAAGGAATCGTAAAGCGCCACGATGATGCCCACGTCGCCGAAGGCGGCGCGGAGTTCGGCGTGCAGGGTTTTGTAGAATTCTGCGGAAGTGGTGGCTTCGCCCACGCTTTGAGAGAGACGCACTAAGGTTTGGAATTCCTGCAAGCGTCGCCGGGCGGTAGCCAGCGCCACGGTGCGTTGCAGGGCTGCCCCGGCAATTTCGGCCAGGGTGATGTAGGGTTGCATTCGTTGGCTGGAGAGTTCGCCGGGGGTTTCGTCTCCTAACAGGAAGACGGCTTCTAAAATGTCGCCATTGTAAAGGGGAAGGAAGGCCGCGGAGCCGCATCCCAAAGCCTTCGCCAGTGCTGCCAGCGGTTCGGGCATGGCAACAGCGCTTTGCAGGTCGCGCAGCAGCAGGGGGGTGCCTGGTGGAAGGTAGCGGCGCAGGGCTTCGCCGTCGAGGTTGAGCGCCTCTGGGGCGTTGGAAAGGTCGCCTTCCTGGGGATGGTGGGCGGAGGCCAGGCGGTAACTGCCGTCGCGCACGTCGCGTATATACATCGCGCTGATAAAAGGCAGGCCGCCGAGTGCTTCTTTGCCTACTGCCATGATGTCGTCCACTGTTTGAGAGGTGGCCAGTTTGCGGCTGATCTGGTACAGCAGCCGAATTTCGCCAAAGCCGATTTCAGCGCGTTCGCGCA
>Ga0256833_1001846_pt1 | contig 15262 bp, 17 predicted proteins | sample 356284metaG_FD_190535 | JGI IMG/M metagenome (GOLD analysis project Ga0256833, IMG submission 190535) | Hydrothermal vent microbial communities from Mid Atlantic Ridge, Atlantic Ocean - 356-284 | ecosystem: Environmental > Aquatic > Marine > Hydrothermal vents | place: Atlantic Ocean: Mid...
GAACCCCTCCACTACTCCCTTGATCATACCCTATGCCCTCTCAGATTGTCTCTGCGATGGGGATGGCGTGAACGAGTATTCTTGGCAGGATCTTTAGTGGTTCCGCGTATTTGACGCCTATTTTCTTCCCAGCCTGCTCTGCATAGACGACTAGGAGTTTGAGAAGTGGTTCTAGGCCTTCTAGCTGGCTCTCATGCTTCTTTAAGGCTTCAAGTTTCCTTTCCAGATAACCTGTTATGTCAACGTAGACGTTCGGCCTGCTAGTATAGTAATAGGCGATATATTGGGGCCTCCAGGGATCACCAGTCTCAGGACCGTAGAGGGGGAAGCCCGAGTAGAGGAACGCCTCTGAAACCAATAGTCCCGCTCTCCGATGATCTGGGTGAACCTCATACATCATCCATGGATCAGGGGCAAGCACGAGATCAGGTTTAACCCGCCTTATGATGGCGGCTATCCTTAATCGAGCCTCATCAGTATATGGGAGGAAACCATCCCTGTAGCCCAGCCAGTAAACATTCTTGACCCCCAGAACTTTTGCTGCCTCCTCCTGCTCTCCACGCCTTTTCAGTGCTAGTTCATCTCTGCTAATGCTCGGCCTACTGGTACCCATTGATCCATCTGTGAGGACAAGTAAATATGTTTCAGCACCCCTCTCTGCGACCTTAGCAAGTAATCCCCCCGCTCCAACTTCGCAATCATCCGGGTGAGGGGCAACACAGAGTACTCGATTAGAGGTGTCTGGTACTTTGTCTATATCGTAACCATATTGTTTCAAATAAGAACGGATCATATCCGCTAGTCTAGTGAATTCTTCATAGGACAAGACACGACCACCTTATCACCCTATATATTATAATATGTATAATATACGACATATATAACTATGTAATGAATAAACTAAACGACAGAAACTAATGTATTCCTGATTATCGAATAAACCACTCGCATCTAGTGCTTCTTCAAATACTCTACTCCCAGGCGCGAGAATCATCTACGTATTTCAAGTATTTTATACAGCTTCATTACATAGTTCGTTTAGTTACAAAATAATTGATTAAATTTTCCCAGCCTAGCTCTTTAAGTATAGAGGATAAAAACATACATGTTAATGAATCTTCTAAAAACCAAGTCATTATAATAATCTTCGTTGCGAGGATTCTTAATGATATTTTATTTTTCAATGGGATATTTTCTGAATATTAGTGCCGCTATTATTAGTACTAGTGCTGCTAGTATAAATGATGCTCTTATCCCAAGGTCATTGCCTGGACTATATCCGAGTAACCACATTAGTGTTCCTGTTAGTACTCCTGCTAGTCCTGCCATTGTTTTTGTAATCAGTCCCTGTGATCCGAAATATATTGCTTCCCTTCTATAACCTGTCATTTGCTCATCTATGTCTGTTATGTCTGCTATGATCGCGTTGGGGAATATGTAGAGGGGTGCTACGAATACTCCTGCAAGTGCTCCGAGGCCAATGATCATTATGCGTGGGTTAATAGGGATCATTCCTATGAATGCTGTGAGGAAGGCTGGTATCATGAAGCATGTCATAGCCATTAGGTATAGTCTTTTCTTACCATATCTTGAAGCAAACCTCTTATAAAATGGCAGCGATATGATCGCTGTGATTATTAGTGGTAGGTAGAAGAGCGAGACATCCTTCTTGCTGAGCCCAGCCAACACCTTGACCGCATAGGGTATCTCCATCTGGATCATCGTGGCGCTGAGGAATAGTATAGCTGTCGGGATCAAGTAGAGGAGGAATATTCTATTCTTGAACGTTAGGAGCAGAGCACGGTACATTCCCATACCCGTCGCTATCTTCTTCTCTTCCGGCGGCTTCTCCTTAATCACTATGAGGAGGAGTAACATCACGGCGAATCCTATAACCCCCAGAACAACTGCTGTGCTTATGAATCCTATAGCCGCAAGTAATAGAGGAACCATTACACCGCCTATCACGAGACTTATCTGGCTAAAGAAGGCCTGGAACGTGGTGAGCTTTACTCTATCATCAGGAGTTTTGGCGATCTCAGGTATGAGGGCGAGGTAGGGATTTATAGCGGCAGTATATCCGAACCAGAATATACCATCCATAACTGCAGCATATAGAACATTAACCAATGATACCCGATGCACAAGGGGTATCCAGATCAATATCTGGCTAAACAACATTGTCAAGAAACCGAAGAGTATGAAGGGTCTTCTACGACCCCATCGAGTAACTGTTCGGTCGCTCCACCACCCGATTATGGGGTCGCTTATAGCGTCTATGAACCTTCCAAACAGAATAACAACACCCATGGCGAACACAGGGGCTAATGCGATCAATCCTGCCTCCGGCGGCGGACAGTAATAATAGAGGAGCCACGACACAATCATACTGCTACCGACGCCCATGAGGGTGCCGGCACCATAAATAAGTGCTTTGAGAGAAGATATCCCTCGGTACTCCTCACCCATTTTTATCACCAAGGAACATGTGTGGAGATTCTGTGGGAATAGTTATTACACTGTAAATTATGTGGTCGATAAAAATAAGGTCAACGCATAGTAGGTAGTTAATCCCGTGAACAATAACTCAGTTAATAATTCTAGGTTACTTGGGGAGGATATATGTGGAGAAAGTCGAGTCTATGTATTGTATAAGTCCTTTAAGCGTTGTTGTTGGCTCTATTATTGCTTGTAATGTGTTTATTCCCCCTGCTAGGCAGTAGGCTCCTATAATTATTATGATAACTGCTAGTATGCAGAGAATTGTCGTGGCTGGTATGTTTTCTCTTGCTTTTCCTATTAGTTCTGGTGGCCTTGGCGGTAGGATTAGGTTGACTATTATTCTCATGTATCCCAGCATGCTTATGGCTGTTGATAAGATGAGTACTAGTGCAAAAGGTACTTGCCCTGCCCCGATCAAGGCGTTATATATTAGGAGTTTGCTGAAGAATCCTCCGAAGGGGGGTACCCCTAATAGGTGTAGTAGCCCTACCACCATGACTAGGCTCGTCACGGGTAATAGTCTGCCAATACCTCTCATTCTTGTTATGTCTCTTGTACCGCTGTTCTTTATGTAGACTCCGCTTGCCATGAAGAGCATTGTTTTGCCGAAGCTATGGTTTATCATGTGGAGGACTACTCCTGTCAGGGCTACGGCTACTACTGATTGACTCACATTATGCATAGCTACGCCTATTCCCATGAATACTATTCCCAAATGATCTATTGTTGAATAAGCCAGGATCCTCTTAATATCATTCTGTATAATCATTACTAGGCTTCCTATCATGGCCGATACAGCGCCAAGCAACAATATAATGAAGAGTATTATGTCGCGGAGACTCCAGCCACCAGCGGCCGATGCATCTATCAGTGACCCGACACCGAAGATCGTGTACAGGAGCCTTATAGTGGCATATGCCCCCATCTTCACCACTAGTCCCGAGAGAGCCGCAGATACCGGAGTGGGTGCTTCAGGATGAGCGTCTGGGAGCCAGAAATAGTTGGGGAACACTGCTGCTTTGAATGTGAAGGCCCATAGTGCTAGCGCTATCGCTATAGCTGTTGCCACTATCGGGTTCCCGTAGCCCGTTCCGCTAAGATGAGCGAAATACGTGGTGGCCTGTGGTATGTACTGGGTTATCCATGGTAGTCTAGTCTTGAGTGCCAGGTCAGCCATGTTGACGGTGCCGTAGGTTCCATAGATATAGACTATTGATAGGAAGAACATAGTTGTGGCTGTGGCTCCTATTAATGCATACTTTATTGCTGCCTCTATGGCTTCTTTCTTATGCCTGTAAAATCCTACCAGGCCATAGGCGCTTATGGCTAGGAGCTCGATCATTACGAAGAGATTAAATACGTCGCCCGTGTACACGATCCCTATCATGGCTGACTCGAGGAGGAGTAGTAGGGTATAATACCATTCTACTCCCTCTTCCCCTCTCATATACCATATGCTGTACAGTACTATGAGCACCATGTCAACGCCTATTAGGAGGCCAAGTACTGCGCCAAGGCCGTCAACCGTATACACTATGCCCAGAGGCGCTATCCATCCACCGAAGAAGTAGGAAACCGGCTGCCTAACACCATATACTACCAGCCAAAAGTTCTCGGCTGTATAGCATAGTGCTATGATACTAAAGACCAGAGCGTATAGATGGTAGAACCATTCCTTCTTGATTATAAGCGTTAGTAGAGGTATAGCGAAAGCTGCAAAGGTGAGCATTAGAGGGACTATTCCGAGCGGTGTATAGATCATCATTCCTTATCACCTCCTCGACTAATCGAATATCTCTCTTGCATACTCCTCGAACTGGAGACTGATCATCTTCCGAGCCTCCTCCGGATCGCTGGTCTTTGCATCTATCCAGTGGACGTAGAACACCTTGTGGTCATAGTCTATGTCTACGACGACCGTGCCCGGGGTATTTGTGATGCTATTAGCAATTGTTGTCATAGCGTAATCTGTCTTGATATAGTATGGGACGCGAATGATTGCAGGGTTGAGAGGTATCCTCGGGCTTAGAGCCCTCTTGATGACGTCCGCGTGGGCCTTTACCTCTGCTATTAGGAAGTACCATATCGTGTATTTGATCAGCCAGTAGAGTCTTTTGGGGTCAAGGGCCTTATCAGGATCGCTGACAACGATCTCTCCTGCAAGGAGCCCGACTATGACGGCTACTACTGCTCCGGTCAACAGGTCATACGGACCAATACTTCCCGTGTAGACTATGTATATTATAAACGACAATATCATGGCGGGTAATGCTGACTTTAGGTTCACCACTATCACCTCCGGGCTTTACGGACATCCACTGTTCCATGAAGTCTATAGTACTGAATTATGATGAAGGCTATGAACACGGTTACGGCCAAGCCTATCACTATAGCAGTAAGCACGAGGGCTTGGGGCAGGGGGTCGACGGCATGGCTAACATAGTAGTGAAGGGTCTGGTTGTTGAACGTCGAGTTAGTGTACACGGGTGGTTTAGGTGTACCCGTAACTGGCCATCTGTAGCCGACTAATACAGCGAAAGCGTTGGCGGTGTCGCTGAGGATCGTTATGGCCAGTAGTTTCTTGATCAGGCTTGGCCTTGCGAATACTCCGTAAAGGGCTATGCCTAGGTTCACATAGAGACTTACGACGACAACATAGGCAGTCATTAGTGACAGGTTCACTTCTCCACCACACCTCTCACTTCTTCTTCGCCAAGGCTAAGCAATAGAAGTACGAGTGTGAAGCCGGCGGTAACTGCTATGAATTCGAAGAGGTTGAAGAGGAGTAGGCTTCCACCGAGTATCATGCCGTCGTAGAGCTTGGGGAAACCGAGCGGAGCGAATAGTTTTGGCTGGTTCTGGAATATATAGGCGTTCAGACCTAGGGCGACGCCCGCCAGTAATATAGCCACTGCTGTGAAACCTATTCCTAGGAGTCCGAGACTTCTGAACAGCAGTATTCGGGCCTTCGTCACCCCCTTCCGGATCAGGGCTTTCCTTCCGAAGACCATAATGATAAGTACCACTACCACCGTCGCGACGCTTCCTGCCTGGAATCCTCCGCCGGGGGTCAGGTGTCCGTGGAGCGCTATGCTGGCTGCGACCGTTGGTATCAGTATTATGCTGAGCCTGGTGATCGTCCTCGCTATTGGGCTCATACCGGTTGTTCTTCCCTTACCACTTATCTTGACTCCCCTATAGATCGCTATGGCGGCTATGATCGCACCGTAGAACACTGCTGTTTCGAAGAAAGTGTCTAAGCCACGGAAATCCCATACAATAGCCGTTACACTCTCGTAGCCACTACTACTCATGAATGGTTTGAGCGGATTCCACGTCAGAGCAAGGTATCGTTGAGCAAGCAACCTAACATTTACCGGTGGTAGCTGGCCTAGGCCCCCAAGGCTTGTGATGTAGGCTAGGCTGAATATGAACACTATTATCGATATCAGCACGAATATTTCACTGGCCCTCATGACTAATCACCATCGTATCTCTCAGTTTTCTTCGTGACAAAGAGCAGTACAGCCGGGGTTATCCCTACAGAGACGGGTATGTAGACCAATACTATGTCGGGTGCCATGAGGACGTAGAATATCAGGGCATACATTGCGCTCTGTATGGCGGAGTAAACAATGGCCTTAACCATGTCACGCTCACGAATTGCTAGATAAGCAGCTACAACGCTCGCCACACTTACTAGCATCAGAAAGGCCAGAGTGAATACCTCGATCACTTCTTCTCACCCCTCCTTCGATCCTCCTCTAGGTGATCGAAAACAATAGGTTCACGAGGAGCCAGCCCAGCCCTATGAGCAGCCTGTGCAAGTACGTGGGAGCCCACAGGGGCTAAGAGGAGGATCAATATCCCTGCGACAATACTAGCACCCGCCAAGAAGAACCTGTAATTACCGAGCCAGTCGGCACCTAGAGCCATGAATGCTATGCCAACCAACGGGACAACTGCTCCACCTATCGTGCCTACTGTGGCCGCGTGGAGCCTGGTATAGAAGTTCGGGAATCTTATCATGCCTATACTGGCGGCTAGGTCGCAGAACACCCCTATTGCTACTAGGGCCTCACCGACATATATGAGCAAGGCATTGAGTATCACGCCTAATCACCCATCTCCACGGCTGTAAAGTACTTGGATACATAGATGTCGAGGGCGTAGACCCAGAGAGCCAAGACTATCGTGCAGGCGATCAGGATTGGAGACTGGTATATTATTGCGAGTAATGCTAGAAATGCCGCTATATCAAAGCTCAGCGCATCTATCGCGAGAACCGTGTCCGGTATAGTGGGCCCCCGGACAGCTCTTATTATGTAGAGTGTGAAAGCAAGTAGGTATATCGGAAACACGATCATGATGAACATTGTTACCTCGTCATGCAGGGAAACCATGGTTCTTTCAGCCCTCCGCGAGCCTGATCTTTAGATACTCAAGGCCCTCCTGGGGCCGACCCAGTATTTTCTCGAAGTATATGTTTTCGTAGAGGTTCACCTCGCCACGAAGCCTTAGCTTCTCTAGTATTTTCTCGTTGAGGCCTAGCTCCTCGAGCTCTGCGTCGGCAATGTGGTAGCAGTGCCCTATCGATGATATGAAGTGTCTTGCCGAAAGCTCTGGTTTCTCGTCGTGGTATGTGCAGAGGTATATCTTGACTTTACTCAGCGATCTTCACCTCCCCATGGACTTTCTGCTCGACGAGGCCGAGGAGTACTGCTACACCATATATTATTGCCTCAGGCCTGGCAGGACATCCAGGTACATAGACTATCTTGTCTATCTCGATCCCGTTTTCCTCGAGTATCTTTTTCAGCTCTTCAACACCGCCTATTACACTGTACGTATCATACCATATTCCCCCACCCACAGCACATGCCCCTATGGCTAAGACATATCTTGGGCGGGGAACAGCACGCAGAGCATTCACTACCTTGGGAAGGGTCTTCCTAGTTATAGGTCCGGTAAGGAGTACTAGATCCGCGTGCCGTGGGGAGGCGACGAGCTTTATCCCGAACCTCTCAACGTCAAAATATGGTGTTAGCACATCGAGTATTTCTATGTCACAAGCATTACAGCTACCAGTGTTCAGATGGAAGACCCATATGCTTTTCTTAAGCGGGTCAACCCTCATAGTCCTCAGTCCTCGCACCTATCTTCATCGCCAGGGATTGTACGAACCTCTTCTTCCTACAGTCAGGGCATAGGTGGACATAATTCTCAGAGGCTGGGCTGTGCAGGATAACATATTGTAGCATCTTACTAGTAGTCCCTAGTCTTCCTCCACAGCTACTGCATTTCTCAACATGGTGTACGAGGCCCTCATTTAAATCCCTAGTACTTGTTGATGCTAGCTCGAATTCATGTGTAACTGTTATTGCTCCGACAGGACATACCTCTGCACAGCGTCCACAAAAGATGCATCTCCCTATGAAATAATTAAGTATGATCGTGTCATCTCTTCGTGATAGAGTTAGTGCGTTCGGTGGGCAGACATTGACGCATGCCCCACAACCCATACATTTAGTGGCATCAATACTTATTTTTCCGCGAAACTCAATGGTTATCAATGGCTTCTGGTAGGGATAGAGTACAGTGACTACTCCGCTCTTACGCGCAATATTGATCAACTTGAATGGTTTGAGGAGCTTTTTAAGACTCATAACTCACACCCGCATCCACCAGGTATTGATACCGTTTGTAGCTTCTCCCTCCTGCCCGTCTTCAGATCGATCACTACTATTCTATCAGTGCATGAGAAACACGGATCTATGCTGGCGATCGTCAAGGGTGCATCTGCTAGGGGGGCATCCCGTAGCATCACTTTGAGGGCCGGGATGTTCTGGTACGTTGGAGCGCGGACCCTCCAACGATACGGTCTGCCCCGACCAGTTAATACGACATGTATATCTTCTCCACGAGGCGCCTCCACATTCCCGACACCTATGAGGCCCTCTGGCACCTCTATCTTCTCAGCCATTATTGGTCCGCCCGGCAACTTGTCTAGTAGCTGATCTATAATGTCCATGGACTCAAAGATTTCTTCGATCCTGACCAGTACTCTCGCGAGGTTGTCGCCCTCAGTATAAACTGGTACCCTGAATGACACGTCCTTGTAAGCGCAGTACGGGTAGTCACGCCTGACATCCCTGTCCAGCCCGGAAGCCCTTGCTACAGGTCCCACGACGCTCAACTTCCTCGCCTCATCTCTGGGCAGTATCCCTGTACCCCTAGCCCTCCTAACTATCTCGGGGACACTCGTCACTAAGTCTGCTAGCTTAGTGAACTCACTACGGAGCCATGCGAGCGTGTTCCTTATCGCGGTTATCTTGTCCATGTTGATATCCTTCCTCACGCCGCCCACAAGATTTATGCCATAGGTCTTCCTGCTGCCTGTGAGGAGCTCGGCTAGAATCATTACTTTCTCACGGATCCTCCAGGAGTGCATGAAGCCCGCGTCGTAGCCTAGGAGGTGGCAAGCTACTCCTAGCCAGAGCAGATGGCTGTGGAGCCTCTCTACCTCAAGGACAATACTACGGATATACTGTGCCCGCTCTGGAACCTCTATTTTGGCCGCATTCTCAATGCTCAGCGTATAAGCTACGCTGTGGACAAAGCCACATATACCACATATACGCTCCGCTAGGAACGGAACCTTCTGGTACGCGAACCTCGGACTTTCAGCCAGCTTCTCGATGCCACGGTGTACGTGGAAACCGTTGTACTCGACATTTACCACACGTTCCCCCTCAACGAATAGCTCGAAGTACTCGGGCTCGTGAAGTGCGGGGTGATATGGGCCAACCGGTAGCCTCGGCCCCTGGAGAGGTGGCTTGTAAAATATCCTCGGGCTTGGACGGGCCGTATACTCGACATCCTTTCTCAGAGGATACAGGCCTTCAGGCCAGTCGTCAGACAAGACGAATCTGTGGAGTTTCCTGTCCTTGAACCTTATCCCGAGGAGATCCCATGCTTCGAGCTCATACCAGTCTGCGGCGGGCACAATGTCCGCTATGCTTGGAAGCACGGGTGTATACGGGTCCGCATGCGTCTCTATGATGATGTTTATGCCTTTATTGTCTAGGCCATAGACATAGTATGCGGCGAAGGTATTATTTATTGGGCGTTCGTCAACGGCCATCATTGTTCTGAAGTAAGCATCCAGTACATCATGTACTATGTGTGAGGCCTCGCGTAAATTGATTGGTTTTACACGTACTATTATCCCTGCTGACTCTACATACCTTATGTCCTCGGCTATGTCGCCGAGCTTCTCCCTGAGCATATTTATTATTTCTTCGGCGCTCACGGTTGTCACACTCCTGCGAACCATGCGATCAATATGGCGATCAATAATGGAATATAAATCTTAAGCATAGACCTGGGGGCTATATCGACGCGTGTCCTACCTAGCATAACGCTTATCACGGCGAACACAATCCATATTGCGAGAACTATGATTGGATAAATTAATGCAGATACCACTATGCCGATGATCCTTGTTAGAGGCAATACTATAATGTCTGCTAATAATCCGTAGAGTATTGCGCGTTTCAGGTAGTGGCTATATAGTGTTATACTTAGTAAAGGCCCCGAGAACTCTATAAGAATACCGCTGGCCAGCTCGGGCTCAGCCTCAGCAATGTCATATGGTATTCTGCCAGACCCAATGTAGGCCGAGACCGCTAAGAGGACGAAAATCAACAAGTACGTTAGACTCGGCCTAGCCCATACCATTGCATCGAAGCTTGGCGACCCAATATATAACATCAATGCCACGAGACCCATTACGAGGAAGAATTCATTGATCATACCGATCAAGGCTTCCCTGAAAACACCGATGGTGGCGTATGGATTACCCGGCGTCAGAGTTAAGCTGATCCACAAGAGCTGGCAACCGATCAAAACTATTGTGAATAGCACGAGGCTGTACCCGCTACTGGTTATAGGTGTGTTGAATCCTAGGGGTAAGGTTGTCGCAGCGATTATAACGGCCACCATTAGGAGACCTGATAAGAGCACCGAGGCTAAACCAGTATCAGTTATCACTAGTTCTTTCTTGAAAAGTTTAAGTATATCGTACCAAGTCTGAAGCAGGGTTGGGGGACCTACACGGCTGTGTAGCTTGGCACGTACCTTCCTCTCAATACCGTCGTAGAGGGGCGGTATGAGCAGGAAGACCAACAGGAACACTATGTAGAGGCTAATGACCAGCCACATACATGATCACCGTAGCGAGCACTATTGCTGTCGTCATGAGGAAGCCTATGTAGAGGCTCGCCATGGTTAGGCTTTCCTCGAGGCTCCTCTGGGCCTCGTTGATCTTCCGGGCCAGCTTATTGGAGAAGGATATGATCGCGTTCTCTGTCTTCTGTCCGAGGACAACAGGTGTGACAATGACGGTCGCCGCTATCCTGCCAATGGGTCCCTTTAGCTTAGCGACACCCTTCTTAATCTTCTCCAGCAACTTATCGATACCATAGACTATTGAGGCGCGGGTATAGCTCATGGATATGCACCTCCTAGCCAGGGCTCATCTTCACGGTACCATATCCCCTTCTTCCTCACAATGTAGAGCATTACTCCGAGTGTCGCCAGTACGACTAGATTAGCTATGATAATGTAGGGTGTTAGCCCGAGTAGATACAAGTATATTGAACTAGCTGCGCCAAATACTATTATTGATGCCACGCCAAGCGCTTCGCCTAGGTCGAGGAGGTAGTATTTCCTTACACCGCTTATCAGGGGTTTATAGCCACCATAATAGCAGCCGAGATACTTTAGGGTGTAGACTATGCCTGTTGATGAGAGGTAGATGAATGCCACTATCGCTGGAAGAGCTATTGACCCCACGCTGAAATACGCGGTGATCAAAGCTATCATAGCGTAGAGTTTGCCGACGAACCCTATTGTCGAGGGTACTCCCAGTAAGCTTATCCCACCAACAACGATCGAGAAAGCACCATTACGGTCTATCCTAGCCAGGTATCCCAGTCTATATATCTCGCGGGTGTTGGCCAGTATCTCCATCGTCCCAGCATTAAGGAATAAGAGGCTCTTAGATAGGCCGTGAGCGTACATTAGGAATATTATAGCGAGATACATTGCAAAGCTCATGCCGGACGCAAGATATAATGCTAAGAGTGCCATGAGACAACCGCTATAAGCCATCGTACTGTAGCTTAAGAGCTTCTTAGCATCAGTCTGTAGCATCGCCTGTGTAGCCGCATAAAATATTGTTATGGTTCCGAGGCCAAGGAATAAAACAATAGTTACCCATGGGTCAAGCCTGACCAGCCTGGTCACCAAGAGTGCTCCAAAGATACTCATTTTCTCCATGATCCCACTGAAGCTCGCCGAGGCGGGGCTAGGAGCGAGCGTGTATGCGTCGGGTAGCCAGAAATGTAGCGGTACGAGGGCTGATTTGGCGATAAATCCAAGGAGTATCAGCACGGTTAGAAAGGGATCAACCTGTATGCCTTGACCCATGACTGCCTGGAGAGTCATAGAGAAGAGCGTTGTGAGGCCAACCCTCTCTGCCACCACTGCTAGTAGGGTGAAGAGGCTAAAGTCGGCCGTTAGAGCGCCTATTACCAGGTAAGTTATTGCTGCCCTCCAAGACTCCCTCGTACCATCAAATATGATTATGATGAAACCAACGAGCTCGGTAAGTATCCAGTACATGACGAACTCGATGATGAGCGTCGAGGTGAATAAGAGGAGCAGTGAGACCGACAGTATCTCCACTATTATCTGTAGAGGGCGGGCCATGCCTAGCAATACTCTCGAGTAACCCTCGGTGTAAAGTGTGACAGCCAAGCCCACAGCGCCGAGAAGTATGAGGAATGGGTACGATAGTGGTAGAAGTATGTGTAGCCACAGATAATCTACTATGGCGAGGAATATCATGAAGGAATAGGCGATTAGCCTGAGTCCACGCCCCAGTCTCCTCATCCTGTCCACTAGTAGGCTACCAACAACTAGTGGAATTATAGCTATTAGTAGCAACGCGTACTTGACACCGAGCATTGTCGTAAGGCCTTGGAGCGGGTCAAACGCCAGCATATGTGCTCAGCTCCCTCGATAGTCTTAGCCTTATATTGTAATAGAAAACCGCTACAAGTCCGAATACGAGGAGCAGGCTGAAGGCGTTTATGACTACTAGGACTTGTAGGGCTCCAAGGTTGAAGAACATAAGGAGGACTATTCCGTAGATAATACTGAGCAATGATAGTATGAGCTCTATTATCTGTGGATACCCGGATATGTTGCGTGGCTTGAAACCTATTGTTCCAGCTCTCCAGTGTATGCTCATGATACCGAAGCCATAGATTATGCTGACTAGTATGGCGTAGGCTGTAACCACTAGGCCTAGTATCTCAAGCGATTTCGACTGGATCGTTATTAAGGCAATTATTGCTAGAAGTTTGCCTGTAAAGCCAATTGTTGGTGGAACACCTATAACACTCAATACCGTCAACAAGACTCCAAGACTACTAATGGGCGTGTAGGCTGCGAGAGTCGATAATCTTGTCATGTCGCGGGTGTGGGTGAGGACAAGTATTGTGCCAGTGTTCAGGAATAGGCTTGCCTTGTAGAGTCCATGGGCATAGATGTTCGCTATTAATGCGTAGAAGACGAGATTGTTGTTAGTCAGAGCATATATGGTTAGCAACACCATCATGAATCCCGTGTTACCCATCGTGCTATAAGCGAGGAGTCTCTTGATATCCTTCTGGCCCAAGAGGACTGTGAAGCCATAGAAAGCAGTCACCGCGCCGAGTCCCAGTATGATATACCATAGGCTCGACGGATAGTTGAAGAATCCTGCGAACCTCATGATGGCATAGAATCCCATCTTCACCGTTAATCCGCTGAGAACGGCTGAGGCACTGCTTGGGGCAGTGCTGTGAGCGTGAGGTAGCCAGAAATGGAAGGGTGCTATGGCCGCAGTGGTCGTGAACCCGATGACCGTTAGTATCGAGTAAGCAAGCCCAATATCGATGGGCTGTAGTTTGTCGAAAGGCAGTAGCAGGGCATTAACTATCCCTATGCGATACGCCAAAATTATCACAGCTGTGAGGGCACTCAGCTCAAATGTCATGCTCTTGAGAAAAAAGAACCTATAGCCGGCACGAAATGCTTCGTCGCCACCTTCGAAGCTCACTAGTAGGAAACCAACTATCTCGGAAAGTGTCCAGAGGGATATGAAGGCTATCATGTTGGGTGCGGCGAAAGTATATATGATCGATAAGTTGAATACGTCTATTAATCCCTGTAGGTTCTTGCCCTTGTATTTTGCTTCCCCATACCATAGATTGTAGAGGCTTGTGAGAAGGCTTACAGGAATCGCTAAACCTAGGAAAATGAGTGATAAGAAATCGAGAAAACGGAAAGGTATTGCGGACAGTATTAATAGATATGAGATTATGCGTAAAAGAATCTGGAAAGCCCTATTCTTGATGGGTATGAATATGAGTATGTAAGAAATGAACGTGAATAACACGAAGTACTCGAGGCTCAACATCGTTGATCCCGGTTGGCCTCATAGGTGGAGAACGATAAATATTATGCCCTGGGGAAATAGTCCAGCATCTTTGCACGGACGAGCTGCTCAGCCTTCCTCCTCTTAATCCTATCGGCTACCTCTTTTGTCTCGCCATAGATTATTGCCTCGGCTGGACACATCGCATAGCAAGCTGGATCTAAGCCCTGATTCCTGAGAGGTCTGCAGAGATCACATTTAGTCGCAACCCTTAACTCAGGGTCAAGCTCGGGTATTCCGAACGGGCAGGCATATAGACAAGCCATACAGCCAATACACTTCATTGTATCGACATAGACTGCGCCACTCTCATCCCGCGTCATAGCCCCCGTCGGGCAGACCTCCACACAAGGAGCACGGCTACAGTGCATACACGAGATAGGTGTTTTTAGCCCGATGCTCGTCTCGTAGACGATGATATAGGGTTTCCCGTCATGTATGAAGTCACAAACGGCTTGACAGGTGTAGCATCCCATACACTTATCGAGGTCAATATACCTTAGGAACGTATTTCTTCCCTTAACCCCTTCTTCCGCCATCACGGTTCTCCTCCAACAGTTTTGGACTTTGTTTATTATGCATTATATACTTATTTTGTAACATACAGATTCTCATGTATTGTAAACCTGGTCAAAAACATGTACTAATATAGTAATTTCTTCCCACTTAGGTGGAGATGCATGGCCTTTGCAGCATATAAGGCGGTCTTCACAGCGTTGCCGATGAAGCTCGGCCCTGTGACAACATCTCCTGCTGCCCATACCTTCGGGTTCGTGGTTCTATAATATTGGTCGACCTGTATTCTTCCTTTCCTATCAACAATAATGCCGAGATTCTCTTTCTCGAACGGTGGTGTCGCGAGTTCACCCACTGCTAGGATCACGGTATCTGCCTCGAGGGTGAACTCGCTTCCAGGTATCGGTATTGGTCTTGGTCTCCCGCTTGCATCTGGTTCTCCGAGCCTCATCCTCTGGAGTTTGATGGCTTTCACGACGCTGTTCTCGCGTATGATTTCGAGGGGGCTGGCCAGCTCGATCCACTTTATGCCCTTCCTGATCAGCTGGTTTATCTCATAGACTCCTGCTGGGGCCTGTTTTATCGTTCTCCTATAGGCGATGACTACCTCTTGTGCGCCCCTATCCCATGCCTCCATGGCCGCATCCACGGCGCTGAGGCCGGCTCCTATTACCACTACACGTCTACCTATTCTGG
>Ga0256833_1001847_pt1 | contig 15259 bp, 17 predicted proteins | sample 356284metaG_FD_190535 | JGI IMG/M metagenome (GOLD analysis project Ga0256833, IMG submission 190535) | Hydrothermal vent microbial communities from Mid Atlantic Ridge, Atlantic Ocean - 356-284 | ecosystem: Environmental > Aquatic > Marine > Hydrothermal vents | place: Atlantic Ocean: Mid...
CTGAGCGCCGCTGAGCAGGCCGGCTCTATTGAGGACCACGCCGACGATGCCAGTGGCCGCCCCCGCTATCACTACCTCGTCGAGTAGCGCGACAACCGTCTCCAGTCTCCTCCCGCGAGAGGCTAGCCTACCCACCCTTACTGCACCCCACCCTCGGCCCCTCAGCTACCCATATCGCGGTGCCGGGCATTATCCTCCACGACACCGCCCTTTCGAAGTACTCCGAGAGCAGCAGCTCCATACCCCACCTACTCTCCATCCTCTCCACGGTCTTATGCAGGCCCAGGTATAGGGGTATACCCCGCGGGCACAGCGTCAACGCGGCCCCCAGAGGCGGCACTAGCAGGAGGTACGCCTCGACCACGAGGCGCTCCACGAGGCTTGAGGGCCTGTAGATGTCGAGAACCACAAGCTTCCCGCCAGGCCTGATCACCCTCGCCAGCTCCTCCACGGCCCGCCGCCTGTCCCTGGCGTCCCTCAGGGAGAAGGTGGCGGTCGCAGCGTCAACGCTACAGTCGGGCAGGGGTATCGACTCGAATACCCCCTCTAGAAGCCTGTACCTACCACTGCAGCCAGCCGACTCTAGCAGCCGCCCCGCGTGGTTCAACATCGTCTTGGAGGGGTCCAGCAGCACCACGCGCGCCCCCATCCTGCACAGCTCCCTAGCCGTATACCCCGGGCCAGCGCCCGCGTCTAGAACCACCCCTCCCCCGGCCAGGCGGGCGACCCTCCGGCGCAGCCTCTTAACCTGAAGCCCACTCATGAACATGTTTACCCGCTCATAGCACCCCATCTCCACCAGGCGCTCGATATCACCTACAATAGCCTCCCACAGACCGCCGAGGCCACCCAGGGGAGCGCACCCCGCACCCGGGTGTGGGCGTTGAAGGAGCAGTGGATTAAAGTGACGAGGGGGTCGATCTACGCTGCCGTCGCCTACTCCGTGGTTGACGCGATCGAAACCTCCTACGATGGCCCAGCTGGACTGGAGGAGATAACAGTGCCGGCGGCCCTGCTTGAGCCCCAAACCGTTCTCAGGCTAGCCCAGGGAGGTAGGGTTAGGCTTCGCGTCGGGGCACCCGGGCACGAGGGCCCGCTGGGGGACCCGCTACGCCTGGATAACGGCGCCGTAGTCGAGGTCTACTTAGACCCCGAGTATCTCGGTGATGCACTTCTAGTAGACCTCTACTCTGAGATACCCCGTAGGACCCTGCAGCTAGACTCCACGTACATCCGGGAGGCAGCCGCGAAGACGGCGTCGAGGGGGGGAGTGGAGTACCTGTTCGTCTACACCGACACGGGCTCGCTCGCAGCCCTCGAGGGCGACGTGCACCAGGTCCGCATACCCTTCGTGCACGCCATCCTAACCCTGCACACCCACCCACCCGAGGCCTGCGGCTTCTCCCTAGCCGACGCTAAGAGCGCCGTAGACCTCATGGCCGAGGGCGGGCTGGCGGAGGCCGTAGCGACCACCAGGTGCATCATCATACTTAGGAGGCATGGACTCCTCTCAGAGGACGACTATATCGCGGTCAAGAGCCTCCGGGGCAAGAAGAGCTCCCCCTTCAACCCGGCGAGGCTGAGGCTGACAAACCTGAGGCTAGAGATGCTCTACTACTAGTATGGGGGCTCCAGCCGCAGGGAACCGGTCATCCCACCCGGTCACCCTAGGTGTTGGATCCTCATAGCCCCGCCGGGAGGTGAACCCGGAGGGGCCTATTTGCCCTGGCCTAGGCTTGTCTTTTTGCAGAATATTTTAGTGGTTGGCCGCATTTTTTATTCCCCCTATATTCCCATTAATCTACGGTGGGACCTTGAGTCAGGAGGGCAGAGGCCTGGAAGCGTTCGGCAGGAGGCTGGAGCGATGGGTACGCTCCTGGATGCCGGATCCCTTCATATTCGCGATAATACTGACAATAGTGGGAGCGGTGCTGGTGGTCCTTATTCTCCACCCCTACAGGTATGTTGGCTGGAGTGGGACGGTCGAGTTTGTGATATACAAGGCGTGGTACGGCGGCTTCTGGAAGCTTCTAACGTTCAGCATGCAGATGGTTCTCATACTAGTGACCGGGTACGTTATAGCGTACCACCCCATAGTATACCGGGGGCTAGCACGCCTGGCGGCGTGGCCCCGAGACACTAAGACCGCGGCCGTTCTCGCGGCCCTAGTCTCGATACTCCTCTCCTGGGTCAGCTGGGGGCTCAGCCTTATCGGGGGAGCAGTCATAGCCCGCGAGATTGGGAAGCAGGCTGTCGCCAGGAAGAGGCCCATACACTACCCCGCTGTCGTGGCTGCGGCATACGCTGGCCTCGGCCTAACGTGGCACTGGGGACTCACGTCAAGCGCCGCCCTACTGATGAACACGCCTAACAACTTCCTATCCAAGACGCTGCAGGAGCTCTACGGCCGCTCCACCGTGCCTCTAAGCGAGACGATTTTTCACCCGTACACTATAGCGAACTTCATACTAGTCACGGTCGCCGCCCTCGCCATCTTCTGGGCGATAAGCCCGAGGGGAGGCGAGGTAAAGACTATACTAGACTACGACCCGAACGCCCTCGAGGAGAGGGTGGGAGAGCAGGAGACGAGGGAGGCTAGGACGGTGGCAGAGAAGCTCGAGAACTCCAGGTTGCTAGCCCTCATAACAGTGGCTATGGGCTTCATAGCTCTGTACTACGAGATAAGGGGGAAGGGCCTATCGAGGGCCCTCAACCTTAACGTGATGAACTTCATATTTATAATGGTCGGCATGCTACTCTACGCCAACCCCATACGCTACGCTAGAGCCTTCTACAACAGCGTCAGGGGCGCGGCTGGCGTGATACTCCAGTTCCCGTTCTACGCTGGCATATTCGGCCTGTTCAACACGAAGTTCTCCCCGCTGGGCATAAACGCGGCCCAAGTAATAGCTGACAAGCTAGCCTCAATAGCCACACCTGCAACGTGGCCCATAATGGCATGGCTCATCGCGGGGCTCATAAACCTATTCATACCAAGCGGGGGAGGCGAGTGGGCAGCAATAGGCGAGATACTCGTCAGGGCTGGCCACGCACTCGGCGTACCCGTGGGCAAGACGATAATAGCCTACGCAGTAGGCGACGCGTGGACCAACCTCCTCCAACCATTCTGGGCCATACCACTACTCCACATAACATCCACTAAGGCGAGAGACGTCTTCGGCTACACAATAGCCCTCATGCTACTAATAGCCCCAATAATAGCACTAGGCCTAACCCTTATACCATACTAGCAGGCATCCCATCAACCATTACATTTTATTGTATCATAATATTTATAATTATGCTTATACGCCGTCGACCACTATGCTATCAATACTATAAACTACGCCAATTTACACTCCCCATTTGTCCTATGCATTAGGCGAAGCAGTTAGTATATATTTCAATATTAAAATCGAACGCCGAGGCATAGGAGCGGGGCGAAGCGAGTGGTTTTGGTTGTTTCCATACTGGACCAGCGGTTCTATGCGTGTGGAGAGTGCGGCTTAATCTACACTACAAAGGAGCTTGCCGAGGCATGCGAGAAGTGGTGTAGAGAGCATGGCTCATGCAATATGAGCCTTGCTAAGCAGTCAATAGGAAGTGTAAGACAGGCTAGCCTCAGGCTGGGCGATCCCAGCGTTTCAGTGGGTCCCAATCAGTAACCTCCAATTAAATACAATGTACGCCTGGCCGGTTTATAGCTGGGCAACCTATAAAAACCTTTAGATTGCTATTAGTGTATAATACAAAAGATCTATTATAACGGATATCACTAGCGGCCATAGTCTCGCAGAATAACCAGGGCTTCAAGAATCCTACCTTTAAGTGGCTCGTCAAGCTCGCTGAGTTGCTTTAAAGCCTTTTTAGTAAGATTAATGCTATACCTTGTCATTTTAGCTCCCTAAGGACGTCCTCTAAATCAACAAGCTCTACTTTCCCCTTCTTTTTCTCATTTTCGTACTCTCTTATTGCTTCAGCTTCGTCTGGCAAGGGTTCATCGATGCCAATAAGTCGCTCTTCTAATAGGGCCTCGATACGTTCTAGTATAGTCCTTAACTCACGTAGCTCCCTGTATAAAAGTTCCGCTTTGTCTACGGTCAATTGCGATCTCCCTCCTGATAGGCTTAAACGGCACTCGAGGTTCTTAACCTTTTGTCGTCTTAGTAACAGTCGAAGAGATAGCAGGACTGGTGTCTATTGGTGGAGCCGCGGGGATTTGAACCCCGGACCTCCGCCGTGTGAGAACTCATTGATATGCAAATATTCAATTAATAATATGCATGTACTCCAAGCTGATAAATGCCATGGATATCCAGGTTGAATATAAACAGCCGTGAGATACGCATAGCCGTCAAAAAGAGTGTTCTACTCCAGGAGTTAGAAGTGCTCTTTATTTGATCTTTACTTTAAATCAAAAATACTCTTTAATTCCTCCTTGACCTTAAGTAGAGCCTCTTCAGCGAGTCTGCCGACGACCTTTATCACTAATTTCTTCTCTACAACAAAAATACTTGAATAATCTATATAGCTTGGCTCCTTCTTTAAACGGCCAATGGCTAAGTCTGATTGTGTTATTGGTACTCTATGCAGACCAGGGGTGCTGGTTATCTTAGCTACTATTATATCGTCGCCCAAGTCTATGGCATTCAATACCAAGACAGGCCTTAGTTTAGAGCCGAGTAAGTCTGTGAACGGGAGCTCCAGGATAACAATATCTCCTTGTTTATATTTCGAAGAGTTCTTCGGCATCTTCGCCCTCCCTTAAAAGTCTAAGGTATGAATAGAGTTTCTTTGCATCGACACTCTCAACATCTATTATCTTTATCTTGACCTTCTTACCCTCAAGCTCTGTCAAAGGTTTAAGTGGAATAATCACGCCACCCTTAACAATACCCTCTATCTCGGACATCTTCAAAGCACCGGGTGTTACTGTTGCTGTAGAGGGTAATCAACTTAGCTTACACTGTTCCTTTATTCTTGGTAATGTTGCAGGAACCGATGCGGTATACGTTTGTGGTGGGCCCGCGGGGATTTGAACCCCGGACCTCCGCCGTGTGAGGGCGGCGTCCTAACCAGGCTAGACGACGGGCCCGCCCCGTGTCTTCTGGGGCTAGCGTCTAGCGGTTTATAACTGATACCCTGGAGTTAGGGTCGACCCGGATATTGTGGGCAAAAGTGGCGGCTCGGGGATGCCTGGCGTCCCTTACTGTTTTTCCTCGTAGTGAACTATGACGTTCAGCTGTGCCAGGGCGGTTTTCCTCCGCTCGCCCCTAGGGTCTGGCACCATGCGCCCGCGGACCAGTTTTCTCCTCCGCTCGCCCTTCTCGCGGGGGTGGAAGCCGGGGGGCCCTGAGAGTAGTACTGCTTTCTTGCCAGCCCCGGGCACGCCTGGGTGCATGGGTATGCCTGTCGCGTCGCTCCCGCCTCGTATTCGGAACTTGAGTCCCTCGAATCCTATTATGGAGCCGTCGAAGATGTCGCCAATCTCGAGGCCAGCCAGCCTTATCGCTACATCCTCGGGCACGGCTATCTGCCAGGCCTTCGCGCGGAACGCCTCGGCCTCAGCCTCGAGGTTTCCAGCCGCCTCGCCCAGTAGCTCGAGGTTTACGTGCACCTCGTTCTCTGGAAGGCTCTCGTCGACAACGACCTTGAAGGGCACGTTGACCTTTTTACCATCCTCCGACCTGAACCGCAGGGTCAGCACCCCGACCTCGCCGAGCCTTAGCTCCTCGTAGATCTTCTTGCTGACCCTCGCTATGGGCAGCTTTGCCCTCTCCTTCTCCTTGGTCTTCCTCATATCATCTGTGTACTCTATATCATCCACACCCTTAACTAGCACCCTGACGACCTTATCCCCAGCCTTGGGGTCGGATATTACTACTCTTAGAGGCGGCCTCTCGTAGCTCACGCCTTCACACCCCTAGTGCCCGGTCCCCTTCTGGGGGCCAGGTCTCTCCTAGCCATCGCCGCGGCAGCGGCTCGGCCACCCTTAAAAGCTGATGGGGGGCGGCGTCAGCCCTGGCCACTCCTCTCACCGCTCGGAGATAGGGTGTGCATGCATCAACCGCCGCCCAGGAGGGGTGTGGTGGACCGGCCGGGATTTGAACCCGGGGCCTCCCGGATGCCAACCGGGCGCTCTTCCAGGCTGAGCTACCGGCCCACCCGGCCAGCCGCTACATGAGCGCGCGGGGTTTTTATGGGTTACCCGGGGCCTTCCCCCTCCTAAACCCTCCACCCCACACTCTCCCGGGGGGCAGCTTCCATTGGAGCGCCTGGAGGACATCTTCGACAGGGCGGTGAAGTCCCCGATATTCAGGAGGAGGGAAGTGCTGCTGCCAGACTACGTGCCAGAGTACCTCCCCCATAGGGACCGGGAGATCGTCAGGCTCGCGCGCGTGCTAGCGCCAGCCCTCCGGGGGGAGAGGCCGAATAACGTCTTCATATTCGGTCTAACAGGCACGGGCAAGACTGCTGTCACCAAGTACGTCCTCAGGAGGCTGGAGGCCAAGGCCGCTGAGGTGGGAGCCAGGGTGAGGAGTATCTACGTGAACGTCAGGCATAGGGAGACCCCCTACAGGGTTCTAGCAGACATAGCGGAGTCCGTAGGCCTGAGGGTTCCCTTCACGGGCCTCTCGACAGGCGAGGTTTACGGGAGGCTGGCCTCGTGGCTGCGCAAGAGCCGTGGCGTCTACATCGTTGTGCTAGACGAGATAGACTTCCTCGTGAAGAAGCACGGGGACGACCTGCTCTACAAGCTTACGAGGATAAACGAGCTACTCACATCAGCCAAAGTTTCGATCGTCGGCATAACTAATAGCGTGAAGTTCGTCGACAGCCTAGACCCCCGGGTGAGGAGTAGCCTGGGCGAGGAGGAGATAGTCTTCCCGCCATACAATGCATCCCAGCTCCAGGACATACTCTCAGAGAGGGCGGCGGAGGCGTTCAACCCCGGGGTTCTAGACCCCGACGTCATACCACTCTGCGCGGCGCTCGCAGCCAGGGATCACGGCGATGCCAGGCGCGCGCTGGACCTCCTGCGTGTCGCGGGTGAGATAGCTGAGAGGGAGGGCTCGGCTAGGGTGGCAGCCAGCCACGTTAGGAAGGCTAGGATGGAGATAGAGCGCGACAGGGTAGCCGAGGTGGTTAGGAGCCTCCCCCTCCACGCCAAGCTCGTCCTAGCCTCGGTGCTGGCCGCCAGCGGGGGCGGGAGGGTCTCCACAACAACCGGCGAGGTGTACGACTACTACAGGAGGCTGGTGTCTATACTCGGAGTCGAGGAGGTCACCTTCCGCCGGGTGTCTGGCATAATAGGGGAGCTCGACATGCTAGGCCTTATAACAGCCCGCGTCGCTAGCCGCGGTCGCTATGGGAAGACCCGCCTGATAGAACTTGCAGCCGACGCTAGAGCCATACTGGCCAGCCTCTCCGAGGAGCCGGGCCTTGACGAGATAGCGGGTATGATAGCCGGCGACGCGGGCATAGAGTAGAGGGGGCGGCCGGGTGGGTGCAGGCCTCTATGGGCCCGACATCGGCATCGGGTGCGACGATGGGAGGGTTTCCAAGCTCGGGCCAGGATCATGGACGCTCCTGGTATGCGTCTCCATCGCCCGCTCGGACGGCACCCTGGCGCCACGGGGTGTGAGTGTTTCACCCCTCCGGGTAGACGGCCTCGACGCCTCATCGCTTGTAGCCCACGCGGCGCTTCAACTCTCCCGTGGCGCCTCGAGCCCGGTCCTTTTCCTCGACTCCATCACGATAGGGGGCTTCAACGTTGTAAGCCCACCCACGGTCTATAGGCTCGCCCACGTGCCGGTGGTTGTCGCCTACACGTACAGGCCAAGCTTCGAGAGGCTAGCCCGCGCTGCCTCCAAGCTGCCCACATACCGGTACATCGAGGCCATCCTGCGCCTAGCCGACTCCTACTCGGAGGTCAAGACCAGGCGGGGCATACTCTACCTCATAGCCTGGGGTCTAAGCCCGAGGGAGGCGGCCGAGGCAGCTGAGGCCTTCCAGGTCCACTCAAGGAAGCCGGAGCCCGTCAGGGTTGCACACTATATCGCCTCTGCACTATCAGCTCTCAAGCGTCCATGCAGCCGAGGCTAGGGGTAACCAGGCTGCCAACATAATACACGGCGGCGGTGGGCGCGTATTAGCAGTAGTGCATTGTAGCTAGAATAATTTCCCGCACCGCCGCCTTTACGCGACGAGCGCAGAAGCGGAGGTGACACGCTGTGATAACCGTTGTTGGGGCTGGCAAGGTTGGGACCTCGGCAGCCCTCTTCATGGCGCTAAAAGAACTCGACGACATAACTCTCATCGACATAATCGAGGGTAAGCCTCAGGGTGAGGCTCTAGACCTCGGGCACGCCCTAAGCATCCTAGGGATAAGCGTCGACGTTAGGGGGTCGAACGACTTTAAGGACATGGCGGGCAGCGACCTAGTCATAGTGACCGCGGGCTTCCCCAGGAAGCCTGGCATGACGAGGGAGGAGCTAGTCGGCAAGAATGCTGGCATCATAGCCGATATTGCCGATAAGATCCTAGAGTATGCACCCAACTCCATAGTGATGCTCACAACGAACCCGCTCGACGCCATGACCTACCTAATGTACAAGAGGCTGGGCTGGCCCAGGAACAGGGTCATAGGCTTTAGCGGCGTCCTCGACGCGGGCCGCCTCGCGTACTATGCCTCTAAGAAGCTCAACATAAGCCCCGCTAGTATAGTCCCCGTAGTGCTGGGTATGCACGGTCAGGCCATGTTCCCCGTGCCTAGGCTCTCCACGGTGCTCGGCAAGCCCCTCACAGAGCTCCTAACACCCGAGGAGGTTGAGGAGATAACCAAGCAGACCGTGGAGGCCGGAGCCACTATAACGAAGCTCCGCGGCTACAGTAGCAACTTCGGCCCGGGCGCTGGCCTAGCCGTTATGGCTGAGGCCGTTAAGAAGGGCTACAACAAGGCCTTCATAGCAAGCGTCTACCTGGACGGCGAGTATGGGGAGAAGGACGTCGTAGCCGAGGTGCCCATAATCCTCGGGAGGAACGGTGCCGAGAAGGTAATAGAGCTGCCGCTGACCGACGAGGAGAAGGCTAAGTTCCACGAGAGCTGCGAGGCTGTCAGGAAGCTAGTGGCCTCCATACCAGCAGAGTACCTAAAGAAGTAGACTCCCCGGAGGCCGACACGTCACTCCCCGTACTCCTCCTCTTCTTTGGGCTCCGCCTCGAGGTACCTCCTGGCCAGGTAGTCTACCTCATCCCCGCTGGCCTCCCGCAGGCCGGAGACCTCCGACAGGGCAGAGCATGCCCTCCGGAGGGCTTGGAGAGGTATCGGTATCACGAGGCCATCGTAATCCTCTAGGAAGACCTTGAAGATGCCCCTCCTACTGTCAACGACTACATGGATACAAGGCGGGTTCGTGCACTTGTAGCGCCAGCTTGGCGGGCGCCCGTTTTGCCTGCCTCTTCGGGGCGGCATTCCGGCCTCCCCCGGGGAAGGCACTCTTGACCTGCTGCTACTCCTCGCCAGCCCACTCCTTCCTGGCGATCCGGGCGGCTTCGACCATGTTCCGGAGCTTGGCCTTCGCTACCTCTCGAGGGAGCCGCTTGAGCCCGCAGTCGGGGTCCACGTAAACCTTCTCCGGGCCTATCAGGTCGAGTTTCATGAGCCTATCTATGGCCTCCTTTATCTCCTCCACACTCTCCACCTGGAGGCTGTGAACATCTATCACGCCATAGCCCAGCTCCTTGTCGTACCCGTACTCTTTAAGGTAGGGTAGGAGCCTGAAGTTGCTGTTCTTGAATTCCAGGTCGAACTGGTCCACGGGGAAGTCTAGAATGTATGGTATTATTTTCTCTATTCTACCGAAGCATATGTGAACTATCCTCTTAGCGTTGACACCCTTGAACACTATCTCTAGCGCTTCCCTGGCGAGTTCCACCTCCTCTCTCCACGGCCTTGTAGAGAGGGCGGGCTCGTCCACTTGAACGTACTCTGCCCCCCGTTTTAGGAACTCTTCTATCTCTCTCCGTATAACCCTCGCTAGATCTATTATCGCCTCCCTGCGGTCTCCATAGTGTAGGTCGAAGCTCCACTCAAGCATTGTGTAGGGCCCTGTTATTATGACTTTGACAGGTCTTCCCTGGGATATGCTGGAGGCGTAGAGCCAGTCGTCCAGTATCATGGGCCTAACCCACTCGATCCTTCCAGCTATTATGGGCTTCCGGAAGTAGACATTGTCGAATATTCTAACCCACTCGCCGGGAGCATAGCCTTTCAGCCTCTCGGCGAAGTATACTACCATGTCCTCCCTACTCTGCTCCCCATCGCTTATTATATCAACACCAGCCTCCAGGTAATCCGAGACCACACCCTTAATGGCCTCCCTCGCGAGCCTGCTGAACTCATCCTCACTTATCTCACCCCTCCTCGCGCGGCGCAGCGCCTCCTGCGCCGGGGGCAGCTTCGGATAGCTGCCCACGACCGTCGTGGGGAAGTTCCTCGGAACCCTGTATTCCACGGCCACTCACATCACCCCTGGATGTACTCCTTCGGCCTCGACGTTATAGGCGAAACATACTCGAGTCCCAGCCTCTCAGAGATTACCTCAGCATACCGGCCTAGGAGCGCGGTCTTCCGGAGGCTGAACCTGTAAGGTATTAGGTCGAGCCACGTTGTGGTCGTTAGCACCACCTCGTCGGGCCTACAGGCCCCGACAACCTTGTCTACAAGACTAGCCACACTCTCCAGGTCGTCGTCGTACAATCTGCGGGCGTCTATGACGCCGACCGCCAGCCCCGAGACCCTGCACCCACTCTTCACCAGCTCCACAGCCCTCGAGGGGGCATCGCCAACGTCCAGGGAGAGGTAGTCTACGTCCATACCGGTCAGTTTCTTGAAGACCTCAAGCCTGGGCACGTCGAAGTAGACGGCTAGGACCAGAGGCTTACCCCCAGCCGCCTTCCTCAGCACCTCCAGCGCCTCGGAGGCCAGCTCAGCGTCTTCGGCCGTAGCGTCCATGTCCGCGAGGAAAGGCTCGTCAACCTGTATAATGCCAGCGCCGGCCTCCGCGGCCCCCCTAACCTCCTCAGCTAGCGCCCTAGCTATCCTGGCCACCAACTCCTCGTCCTCGAGGCCGGACTCGTTCCTCCCGAGCCTGGCGAGGGTTACGGGCCCCGGGAGCACTGCCTTCACTCCAGCTGGCTCGGCTAGGGGGGCTAGCCCCCTAACGCGGCCCGGGAGCACCAGCCTCTGCGGCTCGGGCTCCCCCCGGAATACGGGTATCCTGTAGAAGAAGTTATTATCGAAGTATCGTATCAGGCCGTCGAGGTATACGTTACGCCAAGACTCTACGAATGGCCTGAACAAGTCGTGCCAGTCTAGCATGCCGTCGACGACATACCTCATGCCCGCCGACACCTGAGCCCCAACCACATGAGCTGTGGCCAACGCTATCCTCGACGCGCCATCGAACGCGCTCAGGCGGCCCGAGTCTAGGTCCCTCATCGTGTACCGGGCCAGCCTACTCCTCGGATACCCGCCCAGCACCATGGACCACAGCAAGCCGACCATGCGGGGCACCCGCCACCGCGGCTGTGGATTAGGGCTCGGAGAAATAAGCGCCCACATCAGCCCGGGTGAACTGCAAGGAAAGACCGGGTGCCCCCAATGCTAGCAGACGCCTACGGCAGACCGCTAAACAACCTCAGGATAGCGGTGACGAAGGAGTGCAACTACAAGTGCATATTCTGCCATATCGAGGGCGACCCCTCCGGGTCGCCCGCCAAGCCAGGCAGCCAACCGCCCCTCATGGGCCCCTTCGACTACCTAGTCATAGCCATGGCGGCCAGTAGCCTCGGGGTAACATCGTTTAAGATAACCGGGGGTGAGCCGCTGATCCGCAGCGATATAGTCGATGTTGTCCGCAGCATCCGGGAGGGCGCGCCAGCCTCGGACGTATCGATGACTACTAATGGCTACCTCCTGGCACGGCTCGCGGCCCCTCTCGCCGAGGCTGGGCTTGACAGGGTAAACATCTCGATTCACTCGACGCGCCGGAGCGTCTACCGCGCTATAACGGGCGTCGACGGGCTGCCGAGGGCTTTGGAGGGCCTGAGGGCTGCCGTCGACGTTGGCTTCCGCCAGGTGAAGATTAACGCTGTCATCCTATCCGGTTTCAACGAGGGGGAACTGTGGGACTTAGCCCGCCTAGCCCGGGATCACGGGGCGATACTGCAGCTTATCGAGCTCCACCCCGTCGGTAGGGGGGCCATCCGGTTCCGCAGGTATCACACGCCCCTAGAACGCTTCGAGAGGGAGCTCCTGGAGAAGGGTGCTAGGGTTAGGCGGAGGAGCCTGCATAACAGGCCCGTCTACGAGCTGCCCGACGGAACTATAGTTGAGGTTGTTAGGCCCTACGCTAACCCTCTCTTCTGCGCTGGCTGCACCCGGGTTAGGCTGCTGGCCGACGGCACGCTGTCGCCCTGCCTTAACTGGAGAGGCCCGCGCGTCAACTTGCTCGGGAGGCTCCGCAGGGCCGCGAGCTTCGAGGACAAGCTGAGGGCCGCGAGGGAGGCTCTCGTCGAGGTTAACACTCTGCGCAGGCCATTCTATCTCTGGCCCCTCCGCGATGGGGAGCTAGGACCCGCTGGAGTAGGGGGCGATGCCCGCCGCGGGGGCTCCCTGCGAGTCCTCATACCCAAGAGGGCCTCTCTCCGGAGGCTTCGGGGCGAGCAGCCCGCTCACCAGCAGTATAAGGCCTAGAGCCTCTATCGACTCGATATACCTACCATCTAGCCACGCGGCCCCCCACCCGCTGGCCAGGTATAGCAGTAGCGAGGCCCCCGCTAGGGCCGAGCCTATACCCACCAGTGAGTTCTCAGACCTGAAGGGGCACCCGGCTACGCCCAGCGCGCCCACGACAGTCGTAGAGGCCCCCACGAGTACCGCGGAGCCCAGCGACGCCCACTGGGGCCCCGCTAGCGGCACCACCAGGGCCGCCGCCATCGTTGACAGCACGTGGAGGCGCCTCGAGTCCGCCGCCAGGCTCGCCGAGGCCAGCGCTAGGGTGGCGGCCGCGGCGGCCCAGAGCCCCCTCGCGACGAGGCCGGGCGCTGCAGCGGCGATTAGCACCCCTGAAGCCTTCCTCCTCGATGCCATCCACGCCGCTAGTGTGCCAGCCGCTGCTAGAGCTGTAGTTATGGACCACCACGCAGAGGCCTCTAGGCCCGCCAGCGCTAGTAGAGCATCGGAGGCCGCCAGCGCCAGCCAGGCTGCCCCCGCGTGGATGCTGAGCGCCGCCGCGTAGCCAGCGCTTATGAATGCCAGCACCAGATACGCCAACGTGTTCGAGGGGTGCAGGAACCACGCTAGCACCAGTATCCCTGAGAGGGTGTAGGAGGCACAGTATACCCACCATCTGGCGTCACACTTCCCTGTCACACCGAACCCCCGCCATCGAGCCCCGCTACAGGATGCGGCTTACGAGCCAGTAGTCGATGGGAAGCGCCATGTAGAGCATCGCTATTATCGGGCTGGCGAACTTGAATAGCTCCCTGGCCCTGGCGCGTGTGGGCTCCTTCTCCCACTCCCGTATCTTAGCTAGGGCCAGGAGCGACATTATAGACGTCATAGTAGCCGCCACCACCCCATAGCCCTCGACAGCGACGAAAGACCAGGCTAGGCCTATCATTATTGCGAGCGATACTTTTACTAGCGCGGCCACCCTGCTAGTCGGCATTACTACTGGCGCCATAGGTATCCCCGCCCGCGCGTAGTCGCTCCTATAGTAGTAGCTTATGAACCATATATGCATCGGTATCCACGCCATCACTATGGCTGACAGTATCAGCCCGCCCAGATCTATGCTACCCCTCGCGGCGGCCCACCCGCCTAGAGCGGGCGCCCCGCCAGCTACCCCGCCCAGCAGGATATTCACGGGCGTGCGCCTCTTCGCTATGTCAGTGTACAACACTATATCAAAGAGTGTGCCTAGGAGTACGGAGAATGCTACAAACTTGTTGATAGCCGCGGCGGCTAGGACGCCTACCACTATAAGAGCCGTGACGCCGATTGATGCCTCCCCGGGCGTTAGAACCCCGGCTGGTAGCGGCCTCGAGGATGTTCTGGGCATGAGGGAGTCTATGTCCCTCTCTATAACCATGTTAAGAGCCGTGACGCCCCCAATGCCCCCTATAGACGCCAGTAAGAGCAGGGCCAGCTTCTGGGGATCTGGGCGCCCGCCAGCGGCGAAGTATGAGCCGAAGAGCGTAACTGACAATAGGAATAGCTGCAACGGCTTTGTCATAGTCCAGAGTGCTGCAACCTTTCTTGCAATACTCCACTGCATCGCCAACCCCATATACGCCTGGATGCCCGGCTCGGGGGGTTAGAACTTAAGTTCTTACAGGCACTAGCCCCGAGGGGCACGCTACAGTGGTGCTCGAGGGCCTACGAGACGCAGTCAGCAAGTTCCTGAGAGGCGGCGGGACATACGAGGCTGCAGTCAAACAGTTCACCAGGGACCTCCAGCGAGAGCTCATCCGAGCCGACGTGAACGTAAAACTTGTACTCCAGCTGACGAGGAGGATATCCGAGAGGGCCCGCAGGGAAGAGCCTCCCCCAGGCGTTAGCAGGAGGGAGTGGTTCCTCAAAATAGTCTACGAGGAGCTGACCAGGCTTTTCGGCGGAGAAGAAACCCCCGACGTGCTCCCCCCCAAAACCCCGTGGGTCATAATGCTCGTTGGGGTTCAGGGTTCGGGTAAGACTACGACCGCCGGGAAGCTAGCCAAATACTATACGAAGAGAGGGTATAAGGTGGGCCTCGTGGGGACTGATACGCACAGGCCAGCAGCCTACGAGCAGCTAGAGCGGCTCGCGCGCGAGGCCAACGCCATGTTCTATGGTGAGAAAAAGGGGGTGCCCGAGGAGATAGCGCGGCGCGGCATAGAAGCCCTGAAGAGGAGGGGGGCGGAGGTCATAATCGTCGACACCGCAGGGCGCCACGGCTATGGGAGCGAAGAGGCACTACTCGAGGAGATGAAGAGGATAGCGAGCGCCATACAACCGAACGAGGTAATACTCGTTATAGACGCGGCTATAGGCCAGAAGGCGTATGACCTCGCACGAAGGTTCCACGAGGCCACCCCCGTGGGCTCGATAGTGGTAACCAAGCTGGATGGAACTGCCAGGGGCGGAGGCGTGCTCGCAGCGGTGGCGGCCACGGGTGCTAGGGTAAAGTTCGTTGGGACCGGCGAGAAGCTG
>Ga0256833_1001848_pt1 | contig 15251 bp, 19 predicted proteins | sample 356284metaG_FD_190535 | JGI IMG/M metagenome (GOLD analysis project Ga0256833, IMG submission 190535) | Hydrothermal vent microbial communities from Mid Atlantic Ridge, Atlantic Ocean - 356-284 | ecosystem: Environmental > Aquatic > Marine > Hydrothermal vents | place: Atlantic Ocean: Mid...
TTCTCATCATGGATAAGATATTTTTTAAATCTTTTTACAGTTTTGTGATATCTTGGGTGAAGTACTCTTCTTTCTACTAAAACAGTAGCCGTTTTATCTCCAGCCTTTTTAATCACAGTACCTGTTATTTGTCTTTTTGGCATAAATGACCCCTTACTTCGATCTAGCAGCAGTTAAAGCTGTTTGAATTCTAGCGATCTCTTTTTTCGCTACTCTTAATTCTGAAGTGTTTGTTAATTGCATCGTCTTTTGCTTTGCTTTTAATGTAAACAATTCAAGTTTTTTCTCTTTTAACATCGCTGTCAAGTCAGCAATGCTTTTATCTTTTAAATCAATATATTTCATTACTGTCCTTTGATGTGATAATCTTGCACTTAAATGGCATTTTGTGAATAGCCAGTGTAAGTGCTTCTCTTGCAAGTTTCTCTTCAACGCCAGCCATTTCAAAGATAATTCTTCCTGGTTTGACATTCATTACCCATCTATCAACGGCACCTTTACCTTTACCCATTCTTGTCTCAAGTGGTTTAGCAGTAAGAGGCTTGTCTGGAAAAACTCTAATCCAAGTTTTACCTGTTCTGCTGATCTTTCTAGTCATCGTAATACGTGCAGCCTCAATTTGACGAGAATCAATTCTCCCTGCTTCTACTGCTTTAATTGCAATATCACCAAACTCAATTTTATTACCTCTGAAAGATTTACCGCGGTTACGGCCTTTTTGCTGCTTTCTCCATTTGGTTCGCTTAGGCATCAACATCGTTATTCACCTCTCTTTTGACGTGGTTTACGACCACCTTTTTTCTCTTCTTTTGGTTCTTGCTGAATCCCTTTTGCAAGCACTTCCCCTTTAAATATCCATACTTTAATACCGATAATTCCATAGGTTGTATGCGCTTCTGCAAAACCATAATCTATTTTAGCTCTAAGCGTATGTAATGGCACACGACCTTCTAAGTACCACTCAGTTCTAGCCATTTCCGCGCCACCAAGTCTACCAGAAACAGAAACCTTAATCCCTTTAGCACCTGATTTAAGTGCCCCTTGGATGACTTTTTTCATTGCACGTCTAAATGCAGTTCTTCTCTCTAATTGTGTCGCAACATTTTCAGCAGCCAGTTGACCTGAAGCTTGTGGACGCTTCTCTTCTTTAATATTTATCGCTACATCTTTACCAAGCATTTTGATAAGTGTTGCTTTAAGTTTCTCTATATCTGCACCTTTTTTCCCGATAATAATACCAGGTCTGGCAGTCACAATATTAATTCTTAATTTTTTAACTGTTCTTTCGATAATAATGTTAGAAACACCAGCATAGTAAAGTTCTTTTTTTAAGAATTTTCTGATTTTATAATCTTCTGCAATAAAATCAGCTGTTCTTCCTTTTGCTGGAAACCATCTTGATTCCCAGTTTCTATTAATTCCAAGTCTAAGACCTATAGGATTTACTTTTTGACCCATTACGCGTCCTTTCCGTTTACGAAGTTTTTCGCATCAGCGATGGCATCTTTAAAGTCACCTTTGAATGTGTACTTCTCTTCCATCACATCAATTTGTGCTTGTGTCATGTTTACCACATCTTCATAAGTGTAGATACCTTCATTGTTTAACTTTTCTTGATACACTTTACCTATACCTGCAATTTTAGTTAAATCATCACCTTTAGTCTCAGCTTTGGCTGTGGCTTTAGGTGCTGCTTTTTTTGTCTCAGTCTTTTTTGTCTCAGCTTTGGCTACTGCTTTTTTAGGAGCTGCTTTTTTTGCTGTTGACTTTTTAATTGGTGTTTCTGTTTCAGTAGATGCAGTACCAACTTCTACCAAAATATGTGCCGTTGGCTTGATGATACGTGAAGCTGTACCTCTCGCTCTTGGTCTCCATCTTTTCATAACTGCCGCTTTGTCAACCCGACAAGAAGTAATCGTTACTTCTTCAGGCTCAAAGTCACCGTTTGCTACTGCAGATGCAATCACTTTGGAGACAATACCTGCTGCTTTGTTAGGCATAAACTCTAGTGCTGCAAGTGCAAGTTCCGCATTCATACCTTGTACTTCTCTAGCAATAAGTCTAGCTTTTGTAGGAGATACTCTTACAAATTTTAATAATGCTCTACTCATATTAACCCACCTTCTTCTGAACAGAACCTTTATGGCCCTTAAATGTTCTCGTTGGTGCAAATTCACCAAGTTTATAACCTACATGGTTCTCAGTGATAAACACGGGTACAAATTGTCTACCATTATGTACATTAATTGTTAAGCCAATAAACTCAGGGAAGATCACAGATCTTCTTGACCAAGTTTTGATTGGTTTTTTATCCCCAGCATCTTTTGATGCCAACACTTTTTTCATGAGGTGCCCATCGATAAATGGACCTTTTTTTGTCGATCTTGCCATATCTTAGCCCCTACCTTTTTTCTTTCTAGAGATAATCAATTTATCACTTGCTTGTTTCTTACGTGTTTTGAATCCTTTAGCAGGCGTACCCCATGGCGATACTGGATGCCTACCTGAATTCGTTTTACCTTCACCACCACCATGTGGGTGATCAATCGGGTTCATCGCAGAACCACGTGTTTGTGGTCTAATACCAAGGTGTCTTGAACGCCCAGCTTTACCGATAACAATATTTGAAAAGTCTTCATTCCCAACTGTACCAATAGTCGCTAAACATTCTCCAAGAATATATCTCATCTCACCAGACGGAAGTCTCAATGAAACGTATTTACCATCTCTACCCATGATTTGTGCATAACCACCCGCTGAACGTGCAATTTGACCACCATGTCCTGGACTCATCTCAATGTTGTGTACCAATGTACCTACAGGGATGCTCATCAATTTCATTGCATTTCCCGTCTTAATATCAAGACCAGACTCAGCAGACATAATCTTATCGCCTACATTGAGACCTTTCGGTGTCAGAATATATCTTCTGTCTCCATCTACATACTTTACTAGACAAATTCTACAGTTTCTGTATGGGTCATATTCGATTGTCGCGACAGTACCTTCAATATTAAATTTATTTCTTTTAAAATCTATGATTCTGTATAGTTTTTTAGCACCTGCTTCTCTGTGACGAGAAGTAATTCGACCGTTACTGTTTCTACCTGCAGATCTTGGAAGATTTTTAAGTAGAGCTCTAACACTTGCTTTAGCAGTGATGTCACCACTATCAAGGTTAGTCATATAACGACGTGAAGGTGTGGTTGGTTTATATGTTTTAATTGCCATCTTCTATCCTTATACCGCTAAGCTTTCGATTTGTGCATCTTCAGGAAGTTTGACGTAGAACTTTTTAGTGTCTGGTCTTTTTCCTTCGATACCTTTAAATCTCTTCACTTTTCCGTTTACTCTCATTGAGTTCACTCTAAGTGGGTTAATGCCAAAGAATTCTTTAAACACTTCTTTTAGACCATTTTTAGTCATTCTAGGAGTGGTTTGAACTACAATTACACCATCTTCTTGAAGAGCCAAACTCTTCTCTGTATACATAATTGCTTTAATATCTGTAATATCTGCCATATTAAGCCTCTTTTGTCAATTTATCAAATACTGCTTTCTCAATCACAATTGAGTGATATGCCGCAGCAAGGTAAGCATTAAGCTCATTTGGTTCGATTAGGTATGCATTTTGAAGGTTTCTAAATGCCAAGAAAGTCTTATCATCTATCATCTCTTTGACTACCAATACATCTCTTTGCTCTAATCCGTTTACAAACGCCATAGCATCTTTTGTTTTGCCTGACTCAATAGTAATGGAATCTACTACCAAAAGTTTATCATTGGCTGCCATGTCTGCGAGGGCATGATAAAGTGCAAGTTTCTTTTGCTTTTTGTTCACTTTTTGGTCATAGTTTTTGTTTGTACTTGGACCAAAAGCGACACCACCACCTACAAATATAGGAGATCTTGTTGAACCTGCACGTGCACGTCCTCCACCTTTTTGAGCCCATGGCTTTTTACCGCCACCACTGACTGCAGATCTGTTTTTAGTCTGTGCTGTGTTTGCTCTAAGTCCCGCCGCATACGCTTTACAATAAAGGTAAAGATTATGTGGGTGCACTTCTAAAAATGCTTTTGGAAGGTCTGTTGTTTTAATTACTGTTGTTTTCATTATTTAACTATCCTTACTAATCCTCTAGCCCCATTGTGTCCAGGGATTGAACCTTTGAGTACCAAGATGCCATTTTCAGCATCGAATGAGATTACATCATTTTTTACAGTTGTTTTAGTGTTTCCGTACTGTCCAGGCATTTTTTTACCTTTTTGAACACGACCAGGCCACTCAGCATTACCGATTGAACCAATTCTTCTCCCAAACCTATGTCCATGAGAACCAGGTCCACCGCCAAACCCGTGACGTTTCATACCACCTTGAAAACCTCTACCTTTAGTATCTAAAGATGTTTTTACAAGTGTCGCGGTCGCCAATGCTGCTGGATTTAAATCACCAGCTTCTGTACCTTCAGCCACTTCTATAGTCATAAATTTGTTAAACTCTTTAGAGACACCATATTTAGTCTGTTGACCTTCGATGCTTTTATTAAGTTTTTTACTTGAGTTGTACGCAACAAGTGCTTTTCCATCTTCTTTCACTTCACAAACTTTCGTTTCAATGACTTTTAAAAGTGTAACTGGAACACTTGGTACATCAACAGTTCTGCTCATACCAATTTTTTCAATAATAAATTCCATTTTCTACTCCTACTTGTCCATTGATCTGATTTCAACTTCGATTTCAGGTGCTAAGTCCAACTTCATAAGTGAATCTATAGTGTCTGAAGTAGCTGAAACAATGTCGATCATTCTTCCGTGAATTCTGATTTCAAATTGCTCACGTGCATCTTTGTTTACGTGTGGCGATTTAAGCACAGTATAGCGTTTGATTTTAGTTGGCATTGGAATTGGCCCTCTAATCTCTGCACCTGTACGTTTGACTGCATCTACAATAGCAGCAACTGATCTGTCTAGTACTCTGTGATCATAAGCTTTAAGCTTTAATCTAATTTTTTCCATATTTTACCTTTAAAGAACTCGTTAGCATGGCAAAGCCAAGGTGCCTAAACACAGGGGTTTGACCCTCTAACATAAATTTAGGAACGCGAATTATACCCAAAGTTTTCAAAAGCCACAATACTTTTAACCCAAAAACTGATACAATATTGAAATATATTTCCTTATAAAAAGGAAATATACAAGGATATGTCTATGCAATTACTCGAATATTATCAAAATCAATTACCTTACAGTGATGCTTTCATACCTCGAAAATGCCATTTACCCCAAAATAAAGATATCAATCTTTTTGGTGTACGTGGCGCTGGTAAAACAGCTTTACTCTTAGATTATCTAGCGCAACATGTAGATATTTCTCTATTATATATAGATATGGATGACCCCAATCTTATCTTTAAGACATTAGAAACACGTTCACTTCAACAATATATAGATGCACATAATATACAAATTTTGGTTTTAGACCACTATAAAGAGGGGATACTAGATAGCTTCCCTAATGTTACACAACTTATACTCGTCACACGCACAAAACTCTCTATGGAGCATTGTATACCTATCGAACTTTTTCCCCTTGACTATGAAGAGTTTTTAGCCTTTGAAAGTAACTCTTTGAGACATCGGGGATTTAACCATTTTTTACGTTCTGGCACCTTGCCACTCCTCGCACGTTCACAAAAAAATAGCCATCAAGCTATGAAAACTTTTTTTCAAAGTGCTTTTGATACCCAAGAGCAAAAACTTTTGCTTATCTTGGCACAGCATCACACCAAACATCTCACTACCCATCAAATATATACCTTTGCCAAAGAGAAGTTCAAAGTCTCAAAAGACTGGCTTTATAAAACCATCAAATGCTTTGCTGAAGAAAAACTTATTCTCTTTATAGAAGATCGCTATCAAAAGTCAGGGAAAAAGATGCTTCTTTTTGATTTTGCCTTTGCCAAATATCTCACGATTGGACAACCCTTTATTCTACAATTTGATACAATGATAGCCCTCGCACTCATAAAACACCAAATAGAGGTACACACCTTAGGAATACATGGGTACATTACAAAAAATAATGAGCTTATTCTTCCTTCACCTTTTGAGAGTGAAGAGAGTCTATGGGTTAAATCACAAAACAAATTTAACCTTTACAAAAAATATGGTGTACAAAAAGTCACAATTGTCACTGTTGCAAATAGCTATGAATACTTTATTGAAAAGCTACATTTTGAAGCACTCCCCTTTGATGAATGGTCTGTTATAAATGATGAATCTTCTCTGTCAAAACAAGCAGACGAAGATTAAGCAAGGCTTCGCTATAATCCGCTTGCCTCTTTTCAGACCTGTGCAACAGGACTGAGGGACAACGGGTCAGGATGGGAACATAGCAGCCCACCCCTCTTTCTCGTGTGCCGCAGCCATCTGGAGAGGGGTATTATATAATCTCTATCAATAATCTAAAATTTATTTTTGTTGCGATAAGAGGTTAAACTTTAATGTGACTAGTCACATGAGCCTACTACTAAAGTAAACTCAGCGTTAGCGTAACTTTGTTGAACTTTGTTCAAAAAGCGTTCTATAATGAGAGGTGTCCGAGTGGTCGAAGGTGCAGACCTGGAACGTCTGTGTGGGGTAACTCACCGAGGGTTCGAATCCCTTCCTCTCAGCCATAAAAACACACAAAACCCATACACTCCCCTAAATAACGGTACTTGACAGCTTCTTTAAGGTTTAGTATTTATCTCTTAGTCCTTGATTAGTCCGTGGCATATGAAAAAAAGCTATTAAACTACATACAAAAACACTAAGCAACACTTATTTAAAAAGCTGTGAGTGTGTACCTATTTTTAAAAGTTCCAATGTATTATCAGCAATTCTATACACCACCAATAAATCACCGCTTATGTGAAATTCATTTGTATCTTTATAGTTGCCAGTAAGTGCATGGTCTTTGGCTTCGCTTGGTAGGTCGTCTTGATTAAGTAGTAGAGAGATGTATAAAAAGAGCTTTGCGGTGTTGGTAGGGTTTAGTTTTGCTTTTTGTACACCTTTGGTAAAGTTCTTATGTATGGCAATATCAAGCACCGATTTCCTTTTTTAAATCATCTAAAGAGACTTTAGTCATGTTCTTACCCTCTCTTGCGTCTTGTATGGTCTTTGCTGTGTCTGCGTTAGGTATCTTAATATCAAAGGGTATGCCCTGCTCCATAACGGACTGTGACAAAAAGATATTAAACGCGTCACTTAATCCCATACCATACTGTTTAAATATCGCTTGGGCTTGTTTCTTCATAGCTGTATCAAGATAGACGTTAGTACGTGTTTTAGTTGCTGTAGCAGTCATGATAATCCTTTGCTTGGTTTTGATTAGTATAACACACATTGTGTGTTTATGTCAAATATACAAATAAAATATACTCTTTTAAGGTTTCCTTCCTCTCAGCCATAAATACCGTTATTCTTCTACCTCAACCCTATTTCTTCCATGTTTTTTAGCTTTGTAAAGTGCTTTATCTGCACGATTAAATAAACTTTCGCTTGTGTCTTGATGTACTCTTGCACTCACCCCAAAACTACAGGTCAATTGTTTATTGATACCAAAATCATATTTTTCAATAACCCTACGTAAATTCTCTGCGATTTTTTTAGCACTCTGGATAGATGTATTCTCTAGAATCAATATAAACTCCTCACCTCCCCAACGAAAAAATAAATCTGTCGACCGTGTCTGCCTTAATACCAATATAGTTATTTTTTTAAGGGTGTTGTCACCCACCATATGTCCATATTTATCATTTATCTGTTTAAAATTGTCAATATCCATGATCACAATACTTAAGTCATTTTGAACATTTTGACTTCGTTCAATCGTAGCTTCAAATACACTATTAAATTTTGCTCTATTGTCTATTTGTGTTAATTCATCCGTATATGCGTTATGTTGATGTTGACGCTTCTCTTCTACAATCGAAGTAATCTCAGAAAAAGTAACCACGATATGTTCATGTTGTGTCAGTTCGGATAGAGCCACTTGAAAAAAGGATAATGTTTGTGTATCACTCTCTTTCATAGCCACAATATGATGTTTTGTATCTAAATGATTCATCGCCTCAAGCCATATAGTTTCATTGTTCCTAGGATAATAACACTCTTCTTTTTTTTCAAACTTCTCTCCCAAGGTATTATATTGCTCCAAAAAATCACTTAAAGAATCAAAACCTAAAAAAGACAATAACTTTTGGTTGAAAAAAATAGGTACTTTTTTCTTGTCATACACAGCAAGCATTGTATCTTGCATTTGGGCTATATCATTAAGTATACGCTCATATAAGCGACGTTCTTTTTGGACTTCTATCTCCTTATGTATATGCATTATCTTTTTTTTCAATAATTCAAGATCCACTGGTTTAAGTATATAGCCATCCACTTGCATCTCTATTGCTTCTAAAAAATAACGGTTATCGCTATGTGCTGTGGTAAATATAATGGTTTGTTCTGGAACATACTCTTTTATCTTTTTTGCCATATCTATACCATTCATTTTAGGCATTTTTATATCGCTTATTACAACATCTGGTAAAAATGTCTTAAAGGTCTCTAATCCTTCTTCCCCATTACTAGCCGTTACAACTTCTTTGCAATAGCGTTGCAAAAATCTTTTTAATTCATGTCGAACCGTTAACTCGTCTTCGACAAGCAAGATTGTTAGAAATTTATATGTCACCTTTACTACTCCTGAAATCGACTACAAAAGAGGCTCCACCTTCTTTTTTGTTTGTGACATAAAGTCTACCATTCATATTCTCTTCAATAATTATTTTGGACATATATAACCCTATCCCTGTACCTTCACCTTGATCCTTGGTTGTAAAATACGGTTCAAATATTCTATCGCGTATCTCATCAGATATCCCTTTGGCATTATCACTTACGATAATAGTCTCATGCTGAAGGGCAATATCAATACAAGAATTAGAAATATTATAGTGCTTAAATTCATACACTGCATTATTGATTAGATTTAATATTACCTGTTTGAATTCACTTCTAAATCCATATATCGTAAAATTATCTCCTGTTATTTTGACATCAATATCATACTTTTTCAAAGAACTTTCTTGTATAGAAAGTGTTTCTTCTATAGCTTCTTTTGCTCCAAAATTTTCTTTTACCTTATCTACCCTAAAAAAGTTTCTAAAGTCATCTATCGTTTGGCTCATATATTCAATGGTTTGCTTGTTTGATTTTACATACTTTTTGATAAATACTTCATCTACCTTCTTATCCATAAAATCATATTCTAAATTTTGGATACTCAATCCTAATGCATTGAGAGGTTGCCTCCACTGATGCGCTATAGCTCCTACCATTTCACCCATCGCTGCCAATTTTGATTGCTCTTGTAAAAGCTGTAATTGCTTCACGTTTTCTTCTGTTTTCTTTTTGACAGCATTGGCTAATCCTTTATTTGCTTCTTTTAATACATATTGACGATAGAGTATAAGAAAAACAATCGTTAAAATACCCGCTAAAATATACAGTAAATACCCATAATTCACTGGTTCGGAGACTTGTCTTCCTGCCCATCTATCATAGATAAGCTTATGTCGCTCCGGAGGTATAGTAGCAAGTGCCTTGTCTAAAATAGACAGAAGGAGGGGATCATCATCGCGTACAGCTATGGACAAACGAAGCCTCATATCTGTATACCCTGCAATTCGAACAGAATCGAGATTATACTTATTGATATAATGTGAGGCAACTGGGAGCGTAGAAATCGTAGCATATGCTTTTCCATTGGCGACATATTCAAAAGATTCCAATGTACTTTCGGATTCAATAATTTTAACTGCTGGATAGAGTTTTTCCAGCTTTGTAATTAATGCTGAGCCTTTTTTTCTAGCTATTGGTTTATCTATAATATCCATAAGACTAGAGACAAACCCTTGATCATCTTTGGTGATAATAGCTAGCTTGTAATCTAGGTAGGGATACGTGAAACGTGCGTATGCTTCCCTTTGTTTTGTTTTCATTGCAGCGGGAAGGATATCACATTTTTTCTCTTTTAGATACTCCTGTGATTCACTCCAGCTATTTGTAGGTACCCCTTTAAATGTTAAATTTAACTCTTCGCCAATCACATTCATTGTATCAGTAGAAATACCTTTCGTAATAAATTTACTAGTAGTATCTGCAAACTCAATAGGCTCCCAGTCAGGATCTATACACATGGTAACCACTTTTTTATGACGCAAATATGCTATCTCTTCTTTAGTAAGTGTACCAGTCACAGGGATTTTTAACTCTTTGTTACCTATCCATTTCTTTTTAAGCTGTGCTAATTCTTTGCTACTTACATGATACATAGCTTTTTGTAATATATCTCTAAGCATAGCATTATTTGGAGAAGTCGCAATATTAATATCCAAAGAGAGGCGTCTATCATCTATAAGATGTCCATACGCCAAATAAAGACTATTGTCTCTCATAAGATAAGACATGATATCACTACTCGCTACAGTAGCTACACTACTACCATCCTTAACCGATGCAATACAATCTCGTGCTCCTTTTTCAAGTTTTAATTTTATATCAGGGTGATATGCCTCTAAAAAATGTTGCATAAAATACCCCTTGACTACTGACACCACTTTCCCCTCTAAATCCCTTAATGTTTTTATGGTGGCATCATTCGTAAAAATTGCTTTTTTGGTACCGGCATAAGGCTGTGTAAAATGTAAGAAACTCTCTCGTTGAGGGGTACGCATAATATTCAGCATCATATCAATTTTATTTTTTCGTACCATCTGCATATACTCAGACCAACTGTGTCCAGAAATATATTCTACTTTTATGCCTATTTTACTTGCTAAAAGATTTAAATAATCTATAGAAAACCCTTTTGCTTTTCCATTTTCATTAAAATTATAAGGAGGATAGTCTGCCTCATTTTGTGCAGTAATCACAGGATGTTTTTTAATAAAATTTTTCTCTTTTTGTGTTAAATTACTTTGATATGGATTGAGAGTACTCTTTTGGGTAGCATACAAAGAGGTTAATCCAAAAAAAAGAAAAACCAAAAAATACTTTATATGTTCTTTCATGAATATAGTTCCTTAAAATAATATAAGACATTTTACCCTATTCTCTGTCAATTAATGTCAAGCAAAAAAATGTTCTAGCTTTATCAAAAGTATTTAAATAGTATACTAACCACAATATTTATCTGACAAGGATTATCTTTATGAAAAAATGTTCTATTTATCTTTTTACAACACTCTTTTTTTTAAGTGCCTGTTCTATGCCAGACATACCAGAACCTTTTAACAATATCCCAAATCCTCTTCCTTTTTCGATAGGCACAAAAGTGAAAAAAGAGTATTTTACAGGAGGTCAGATACGTTCCAAATTTATTATGTCTGACAATACTGGACAAAATGGTTTACTTAAGAGATATGGATATGATGGCAAAATCACCTCTACCGTTCCTATACAAAATGGAGTGATGCATGGTATAGAGACACTGTTTGATACCAATGGTCGAATACTAAGAAAAACGCCTTATGTAAAAGGAAAAAAAGAAGGTACCATGACAATCTATTATCCCAACGGAAGCAGAATGGTAGAGATTAACTATCTACATAACATACGCCATGGTAAAGCAATTAAATACAACAAAGATGGTAGTATCAACCAAGAAGTCATGTTTCAAAATGGAAACATCGTTGAATGATAAGATCATATCCATCCTCCCTCATTACACGCATATTATTAAACCTTCACTGAAACATATTTATCTAAGTCTTGATGAGGAGGGAGGGCTTGTGATTAAATCACCAAAGGTTTCACAACGCAGTATAGAACAACTCCTTCTTAAAAAAGCTTCTTGGATTAGGAAATCTCAGGAGAAATGGCGCACACGAAAAGGGAAACCCTTAAATTTAAAGAGAGAGAATAAGATCTACTTTTTGGGGGAGAGTTACCCTCTAATCTTGCAAGAACATAGCAAAAAAAGAACCATACTCACTTTTGATAAAAAAGCGTTTTATATACACTATCACTCTCTTGATACGGATATACTTCAAAAAAGTATTGATCGATTTTATAAAAAAGAGGCTCTACGTTATATACCAAAGATAGTTGAAGTCTGGGCAAATAAGATGCATTTGGAGTATAACGCGATTCAATTTCGAAAAACAAAACGGCAATGGGGAAGTTGTTCTGCTAATAATCATCTCAGTTTTAACATTATGGTAATGAAGCTACCTATTGATGTCATACAATATATCGTCATACATGAACTGGCTCATATTAAACACAAACATCACCAAAAACCCTTTTGGGAATGTGTAGAAAGGTATGCCCCAGACTACCAAATGCATATTGAAGAATTAAAAAACTATACTACCTAAAAGGAGCTTCTCTTATGGATTTTTACCTATTAGCATTTATGCTCATCATACTTACAGGGTCTGTCTTAGTATATATCTACTATCTCAAAGAGAAAAAAGAACAACTTGATAGTATAAGAAGAGGATTTTGTCCGCAATGTAAACAAAACTCCATAGAACTAACAGACCAACGTTCAGGAGGGTGTTCTACTCCAGAACTCCTCTCTTTTGTATGTTTAGAGTGTGGATATACAAACTCTTTTGCTATTGATAATCGTGAGGCATGTGGATCTGGTAGATGTAAATAGTTGACAGCTAGGCTCCAACATGCTATAACTCTACAACTAAGCATAAAAGGCAAAACATGAATTTTACAACATCCACTTTAGACTTTTCTATACAAGCCTATCAAGAGGGTATGAATCCTCCTGTAACCAAACCAAACCCAGAGTTTCTGAAAGATATTACAGAACAGGGCATGAGAGACTTGCTCGATAGATTTTATATGGGGCTATTTGATAGTCCCATTCAAAATATCTTCCCGCAAACCAAAGAAGAGATGAAAATAGCAGGACAACACTCTGCCGATTTTTTTATACAGATCTGTGGAGGACCAAAATATTTTAATCAAAATCGTGGTGCACCTAAAATGAGAGAAAGACATGCACCCTTTCGTATCACTCCTCATGCAAGACTCCATTGGCTAGTAACTTTTGAAGAAGCACTCCAACCAATCATCAAAAATAAATTAAGTTCAGAAGAGAATATACAAAGTTTTTGGAATTATTTGAATGTTTTTTCACAATGGATGATAAATAGCAAGGATTAAAATAGATGGCCGGGAGAGGGGGATTCGAACCCCCGGAGGTGTTACCCTCACCGGTTTTCAAGACCGGCACATTCGACCACTCTGACATCTCCCGATAATTTGAAGAATAGAATAGTATCTAAAAAAAGATAACATTTTGTTTATAAAACCTCTGAACCGTTAGGTGAAGCTTTTACGAGAAATCATTTAGTAATTTCCTGCATTGCTCTTTAGAGCTAAAAGTCAGATGAATTAAAAGATTGGCTTTGCCAATTTTTAAGAAGACATCTATTAATGGAGGAGCCAACCAGACTCGAACTGGTGAATAGCAGATTTGCAATCTACGGCCTTACCAACTTGGCGATGGCTCCAAAATACTTCAATGGAGGAGTCACCCAGAATTGAACTAGGGGATCACAGCGTTGCATCGCTGCTGCCTTAACACTTGGCTATGACTCCATCTTTAACTTAAACCTAAAGTTTCAAATAACTTTCTATGGTGCCCGAGGCCGGACTTGAACCGGCACGGTCGCAATGACCGGGGGATTTTAAGTCCCCTGTGTCTACCAATTCCACCACTCGGGCATATTGGCACCATATCTTTTATGGAGCGGGCGAAGGGAATCGAACCCTCTACCCCAACCTTGGCAAGGTTATGCTCTACCGATGAGCTACGCCCGCATATTCCATACCGCATTTACGTTTTAGTTTAAAATTGGAGTGAGATTATAGCCAAAAATATTTTGAATGTAAAGAGATACTAGGGCTTTTTCGATATAATCGCTTAAATACTAAAAGATAAAGGCTATTTTATGAGAAGTAATGAAATAAAAAAAGGTTTTGACAGAGCTCCTCACCGATCTTTGCTTCGTGCAACAGGTGTTAAAGATGAAGATTTTGCAAAACCATTTATTGGAGTGGCGAATTCATTTATAGAAATTATTCCTGGGCACTTTTTTCTTAACAAAGTGGCAGAGGTGATTAAAGAAGAGATACGTGCCAATGGCTGTGTACCTTTTGAGTTCAATACCATTGGGGTAGATGATGGCATCGCTATGGGTCATGATGGGATGCTCTATTCACTTCCATCACGTGAGATCATCGCTAACTCTATAGAAACTGTGATGAACGCACATAAACTTGATGCTATGATAGCCATACCAAACTGTGACAAGATTGTCCCAGGGATGATTATGGGTGCTTTACGTGTGGATGTACCTACAGTATTTGTCTCTGGGGGTCCTATGGAAAAGGGATATACCAAAGATGGTACACCTATTGACTTAGCAACGGCTTTTGAAGCGGTAGGTAAACATGAAACAGGTGAAATTACAGATGAAGAGCTTCTCGACATAGAGTGTAATGCCTGTCCAAGTGGAGGGTCTTGTTCTGGTATGTTTACAGCAAACTCTATGAACACGCTTATGGAAGCGATGGGGATTGCACTTCCTGGCAATGGTACTATTTTGGCATTGACACCTGAACGTACTGCGCTTTACAAAAAAGCTGCACGTCGTATCTGTGAGATAGCGAAGTCCGAAGCATCTGAACGTGAAAAATATCGTATGAGAAACATTCTTAATGAAAATGCTGTACGTAATGCCTTTGCTGTAGACATGGCAATGGGTGGTTCATCTAATACTGTGCTTCACATGCTTGCTATTGCCAAAGAAGCGGAAGTCGACTTTAATCTCAGTGATATCAATGCCATTTCTAAACGTGTCTCTCACATCGCTAAAATTTCACCATCGTTGTCAACTGTGCACATGGAAGATATTAATAAAGCGGGTGGGGTCAATGCAGTCATGCATGAGATGATGAAACGTGGGGATGACATCTTGGCTGACAACTTGTCTGTCACGGGTGAAACACTCTATGAAAAAGTAAAAGATGCGGAGATTACGGATACAAATATCATTCATACTGTTGACAACCCTTATTCAGAAGTCGGAGGGCTTGCTATTCTCTATGGTAACTTGGCAGAACAGGGTGCAGTCATCAAAACAGCTGGGATTACGGGAGATAGAGTTTTTACTGGTACTGCT
>Ga0256833_1001849_pt1 | contig 15240 bp, 10 predicted proteins | sample 356284metaG_FD_190535 | JGI IMG/M metagenome (GOLD analysis project Ga0256833, IMG submission 190535) | Hydrothermal vent microbial communities from Mid Atlantic Ridge, Atlantic Ocean - 356-284 | ecosystem: Environmental > Aquatic > Marine > Hydrothermal vents | place: Atlantic Ocean: Mid...
TTACTTTTACAAGTACAAGATCTCCTACTTGAAAGACTTTGCCCGTGCGTCTTCCTATCAAACGGTGATGTTTCTCATCTAAAATATAATAATCGTCAGATAAATCAACTAAACGCACTACACCAGAAGCGTAAATATCAAAAAGTTCCACAAAAAAGCCAAAAGCCGTTACCCCGGAGATAACCCCTTTAAAGACCTCACCAACGTGTTCTTTCATGAGCATCACCCGCACCCGGTCGAGAGCTTCTCGTTCCGCCTCCATTGCCACCCGTTCACGGGCCGAAAGATGGCGCCCCATCTCTTCAAGTTCTTCCATACGGTAAGGGGGAGGCTTTTTTTGAAGAGCGGCCTTTAAAGACCGGTGAACAACAAGGTCAGGGTAGCGCCTAATAGGAGAGGTAAAATGGCAGTAACATTCCGAGGCCAGACCAAAATGGCCAATATTTTCAGGAGAATATTTGGCTTGTTTAAGGGTACGCAAGAGAATAGTATTTACTAGATAAGCGTAAGACTTCCCTTCTGCCATTTCGATTACCATTTGAAACCAAGAAGGCTCAGGATCTCGCGGGAGCTTAATTTCAAGACCTAAAGTAGCGGCAAATTCTACGAATTCTCTGAGTTTTTCTAAATCTGGGGCTTCATGTACGCGATAAAGTATCGGATATCCTTTCTCCGTAAGGAACTCGGCCACCGCCTCATTGGCCGCAATCATAAATTCTTCGATGATAAAATGGGCAAAATGCCGCTGACGGCGCACTATATCCTCCGGATGGCCTTGGGCATCAAGCACTACTTCTGGTTCGGGAAGGTCAAAGTCGATACTACCTCGGGCCAGACGTTTTTGGCGTAAGAGACGGCAAAGAAAAGCGGCATTTTCAAGAGGGGTTAAAAAACGTTTATATTTTTTCCGCACTTCCGGATCGCGATCCACTACAATGGCTTTGACAATGTTATAGGTAAGACGTTCATGACTTTTTATAACTGCTTCACAAAAACGCGCTTTGCGACGGTTGCCTTTTTGATCAAAGTCCAAAACTACCACCATAGCCAGACGATCGACTCGGGGATTGAGACTACATAGATGATTGGAAAGCTTTTCGGGAAACATAGGAACTACGCTTCCCGGAAAATAAACACTAGTCCCCCTGGCATAGGATTCTTTATCGAGCGCCATGCCCCTTTTTACGTAATGGGCCACATCGGCAATAGCTACATAAAGACGCCATCCCTTGGGAAGTTTTCTGACATAGACGGCATCATCAAAATCTTTGGCGGTTTCTCCATCGATAGTAACAAAAGGGAGTTTGCGAAGATCTTCCCGGCCTATAAGATCTTCTTCACGTACTTCTTCGGGAATCTCTCGCAATTCTTCGCGTACTGCCCGACTCCAGCGATGAGGAAGTTCATATTTGTAAATTACCGCCTTAATTTGGGTCTGAAGATCTTCAGGGTCACCGAGAACTTCTATAATCTGCCCCTCTGGGATCCTCCTGCCCGGAGAAAAATCTGTGATTTCCACTACCACCATTTCTCCATCTTTAGCTCCCTTGGTAGCGTCAGGTGGGACCAGGATCTCAAAGGGAAGGCGTTCATCTTCAGGAATAACAGTAGAAACCCGCCGACCACGATAAAAAAAACCTACAATGTATTTTCGTGCCCTTTCCAAGATCCGGATTACAGTGCCTTCAGGCCGTTTACGATACGGGGTTTCCACCCTTACAACAACTCTGTCCCCATCCATGGCACCTTTGAGACGGCTCGGAGCTACGTGGACCACGGGTTTTTTGGGCTCTTCAGGTTCTACAATCCCGTAACCATCGGGATGCATTTTGAGCTTTCCTGTAAGGAGTTGCATTTGCTCTGGAAGACCATACCGCTTGCCCTTGATGTGGACGAGTTTACCTTCTTTGGTAAGTCGCTTTACCAGAGTCCGAAATTCTTTTCTGTCGGCAGTGGGAATATATAAAAAATGATAAAGCTCTCTTAAAAATACAGGACGCCCAACCCTGCGCATAACAGCAACAATTTCTTCTACAGATGGAAGCCCATCCCGGGGTTTTTTCTTCTTTTTTCTTTTTTTCATTAACGAATTTTCCCGAGTTCAGAAGAGGTCACTGTGCGGATGAGAATCTTCTTTCCCCTGGCGTTGGGACGGACTTCCTGGAAGACCCAGCCGTAAGGATGGGGCAGAAAAACATGGCGCCGAAAACCATCGGTAGGAGTATAAACGATGAGAATACCTGCTACTCGGCCCTCTTCATCTAGAACAATATCAACTCTTTCAAGAAAATTGATATTTCCCGGGCCAAAATCCGTAAAAATATAACCCAAAGTAGTAGGTGGCCTTTTATCTACAAAAAAATAGGCGGCATAAAGTTCTTTTTCCTCTACAGATAAAACCTCGGCACGTAAAGGGCTCGCAAACAATAAAATGCCTAAAAGAAAACCTACGATCACTTGTTTCATCTTTTCACCTCCCATTTCCAAAAAAAAACCCAAAAGAAGAGGTTTTGGCAAGCAAAATTTTTAAGACTTCCTAAAGGTCTTGACGTAATGGAGAAGAGGCTTTAAATAGAAACTGCGTGCCGAGGTGGTGGAATTGGTAGACACGCTGTCTTGAGGGGGCAGTGGGCGTAAGCCCGTGCGGGTTCGAGTCCCGCCCTCGGCACCATCTTTTCCTTGATAATCAAGGGTTTCAGAAAGCCGGGTTCGCTTCCAGGGACAGTTTGGGGACACCTCAAAACAATCCCTCTCAATCCGTTGATACTCAAAGGTCTCATGTAAGGCTTCTATTGAGAATAGTTCGCAACAAGAGAGGTTTTCTGGGTTCGATTCTTGATTTCGGCTGATTATTCCCGATTAGAGGAAGCCTTCTTTTCCCGTTTCTCGAGCCAGTCCCCAAGGGAAACCAGCTTACGGGACCGGTCCTCCACCTCGGCGAGGGTGATGAGCTTCGGATTGAGACGGGCATACTTCCGAGTGGTTCTCACATCCGAATGTCCCATGTAGGCGCCTACCTCTTCATAAGAGCGCCCTTCCTTGAGTAGCTGGTAGGCGAAAGAATGTCGAACCCCCTCGTAAAGGCTAATCCCTTCAAGTCCTAACTCATCACAAGCCTTACGCCAGAGCTGAGATAGAAGGGCCTCACCGTAGTGGTCGGACCTTGAATGGGAAAACACAAACAGAGACTTTTTCCGTCTGTAAAGTTCTCGTAAAAGCTCTTCGATACCGGAATGCATGGGAAGAACCTTCCACTTCCCTTCCTTCGGTAGCTCGACAAGCTTCCGATGGCTGAAGGTTCTCTTGATGATGATTTCCCTTTCCCGGAACCGCACACAGTCCCACATGAGCGCACGGGCTTCCCCGGGGCGACACCCATAGGTCATCATGAACTGGAAAATAGGCCTGTGCTCAGCAGGGATTCTCTTGAGGATTTCCAGCTGGACTTCTAAATCCAATCCCTGGGGAACTCTTTCGGGAAGCTTGATTTCCGGGAATTGCGGGACTCTTTCGATGTCCTCTCGCCTGTGCGCCCAGTTTAAAAGAGCCTTCAGCTCGGCCAAAATGTTGTAAATAGTCTTCGGGGACTTCCCGGACTTCCGTAAGTGGTCCACAAAGTCCTCTATGTGCCGTTTGCGGATGTCCCGTATGTCCGAAATCTGACAACCATTCTCAAGAAAACTAAGCACGTGGGTTCTCAATATCCTCTTCCGGTCCTTGAGAGCAGAGGGTTTGAGCCCCTTCCTCTCGGAATACTCAATGAACCGTTCGATATAGTTCCTCAGTAGGAATTCTTTTTGGTCTCGAAGAACATAGCGAGAAGGGTCGAAGACTCTATTTTCTATCTCATAGGCGATTTGCTGCCTCAGCTGGTTTGCCTGTTCCCAGGAACTTAAAGGGTTTCCCCGTTTGTCGGAATAAAGCCTTATCCGGCGACCTTCCCAGGAAAGGTCCACAAAGTAGCGCCGAGGTGTCGTATAGCACTTCGGACAAAGCAAGCCAAGGGAAGTTTCCTTAAAAGACCTTCGACACTTCGGACACTTTTCCTTTGTCCGGACCTTCACCCGTCCGCCGCCCGTGACCTCGTTAGCTGTCGCCTCTAAAAGAGCTTTTATCAAATCCCGTGGTAGCGCGTCAAGGTTCAGCGTTGCCACTGTAACCTCGCCGCCGTGGTCGCTTTTTCTTTCCTTTTAGGTGGCCCTTATATTGAAGAAAAAGGGGAGGGTGAGATGGGAGAGAAGGAAGGGACGATAGCGGTTTCCGATGGAAACCGCAGGATGGAAATTCCCTCTGAGGGAATTTCCTTCGAGGGGCTCCGCCCCCCGAACCCCCGTAAAAAGTCTCGTCGGGAAAGGGGGTTTTCTACTCTGAGCCTCGACTTCAAACCGGAAGTCCTGGAAGAAATGAAAGCCCGTGCCGAGCAGGAAGGTTTGAAACTTCGTAGCTGGGCTCGAAAAGTTTTGTTGGAAGCGTTGGGTAAAGACCCTTCCATCAACCCCAAAGAGGTCATGGAAGCCTACCGAGTACTCGCCGGACAGGTCGCGCGCGTTGGGAATAACATCAACCAGATAGCCAGGTGGTGTAATAAAGCTCGGGCTGTTGACCGGGATGTCCTCGAAGTGCTCGAAAAAATGGACCAAAGACTCGCACGCATCCTGGAGGCCGTAGCGCCATGATTATCCGTATCGAGAGCGGCTCGGATTTAAAAGAGAGGTTCGATTACCTGCTTAACCGTGACCCAAGCGTGGTTTCCGTTCTGCACCGGGACCTTTCAGAAAGGGCGATGTTGCAGCTAGCTGATTCTATCCCCAGGAAAAACAAGTTCTTCTCTATCGTGGTCTCGTTCGCACCGGAAGACCGGGGAAAGGTCGAGAAAAACCGACAGGAAATATTATCGGACCTGCTCGGAGAACTCTTGAAAGGCTACAAAATCAAACCCGCCACGCATGTCGTTGAGCATAGAGACGATAATTGTCTTCACTGGCACATCACAATTCTAAACGATTCAGGAGGTAAAGATACGAGGTTCTTCTGGTGGAAAAGGGACATGAGCTGGTTGAATGCCGTCCAGGATTACATCCGCACTAAATACAATCTGGCCGTCCCTATGCACAGACAATCTTCCCTGAGAGTAAATCTGTCTCGACGCTACAAACACCTTCTCGAAAAAATCCCCGAATTGCGGAATAGAGAACACCTTCGGAGAAAGTTACACCAGCTGGCGGAAAGCCTCTACCGAGACCGGGAGGCTACCAATAGAGAAGAACTCATCGAAAGGTTTAGAGAGTTGGGTTTTGAAATCACCAGGAAAGGCCGAAACTACATCACAGTCAAAATAGGGGATATAAGAGTTCGATTGAAGGGGGCTATCTATGATGAGTCCTTCGGAACTAATAGAACAAGCTCAGAAAAGAAAAGCTCAGCTAACCAGGGAGATAGAAGAGACCCTCAACAACTTCGAAACCAGATTGATGAAGCGGGTCGAGCACGCTTTAACGAGATTCGAAAACTCAACCTTTCGCTGGATAATCATTTCTCTTCTCATCGGGATTCTGGTGGGAGTTCTCTTCGGCTGGAAGATGTGGGGAAAATCCTCTCTCAGCTTAGGAAATTGCCAGGTAGTCGAAGCCACAGACGGAAGTCTTTATCTTCGGCTCGAACCCTGAAAGAAGAGAGATGGCGACAATTGTCGGTTTTAGCCACCTCAGAAGCCCACCAAGACCTTCTCGAAAAGACTAACAAAATCCTGGGAGAACTGCTCGAAGAACTCAATAAACACCAGAAAGTCCAAATACCTAAGTTTGTCTTCGATTTCGTAAAGGAAGACAGTCACGGAATGTCAATTTAAGGAGGGCTTGTCATGGGAAACACACCACACCAGCACATGCTCTTTAAGGAACGGTTAGGGAAACAGCTAATCGCTAAAATCTTCGGCCCGGAAGTCCTGGCGGAACTCGAAGCTATCCAGGAACTCAAAGCCCGAGAGAAAAAGGAACTTTCAGCTTCCGTCTTAGTTCGGGAAATAAAAAAACAGGAAGCCCTCGAAAAAATTCGAGAGGAAGCTTTCGTCGAAGGCTCTCGACTATTACCCGAGCTCGAATCCTTCTGGCTAGAATTCTCGGATAAATACGACGTCTACCAAAGCAAAATTAAAGACTTTCAACTGCGGCTCGTAAAAGCCTGGATAGCTTTGCGCTACCTGGAAACCGTCTACGACCGCCTGGGAGAACTTCGTCAGAAAATCAAAGACATGATAAGCCAGGCCACCCTCAAAGAGCTTGAACACCGCCTGTCTGTTATTTCACAGAAACAAGAAGAAGTAAGCAGGAAAATCCTTCATGAGCTCGAAGAACTGAAAGAAGAATTGAATACAGTTGACCCCAGACTGTTCAATAGGCCCGCCCTCAAAGTAAAAGAAGCTAAGGTCGATATTGAAACCGCTCAGATTCTCTTAGAAACAGAGCTAGACCTGGAAAAAGAGAAAAAGAAAACCCGTGAAAGTATAGTCCTGTCCAACCACCCCCTGCCCGCCAGCCCAAACCAGGAAGAGCAGGAGGTGGAGGAAATCCAGAAGGGGAGGGGAAAGTAACTCGCCGCCCGGAGTAAGGCGCATCCAGCCCGAAAGGGAATGCGGGCTCGGAAAGTCCTCTAACCGGGCGGCGAACACACAATATCTTCCTTTCGGCTGGCCTTTCACCTACACAATATCTTGTGTGTCCGTGTTTCCCTCTCTGAGGGCTTTTCTCTTGCGGGTAAGTCCCTGGATAGGGTTCGGTTCAAAAATCAATTCTACGGCAATTCTGAAGGAAATTTTGGGGGATTTGGGTGGGCATTCAATATGGTCCCAACGATTCGCTGGGAGTTCGCTTGGTTATCACCGGACGGCTTTCACCATACCCGGAAGGCTCTACCGGGGTGGGGAAAATCGTAATAAAAAAGTGACCTATTTTTTATTAAGATTTTCCCCACTCGGATAGGCTTAACCTCTAGGAACACTCGTTCCTAGCTTGATGTGTAAACTAGGGCGGGTTCCCTGGGGCTATTTTATTTCCCCAAACTCTTTCTCCAACCTGAGAAGAATCGCCTGGAATTGGTCCGTCTCAAAAATTTTCTCAAAATCCTTTGTCCCCAGGGTTCTTTTCTGATGATACATAATGGTTTTGTGGTCAATCCCCAGAAAAGCGGCTACACGCCGCAACCCAGCCCCTGGATTCTGTTTTACATACCAGGCACCAGCTAGCCCCAGGATTTTTCGGGTTGTGGTATACCCTTCCAGGTTTAAACTTTTCAATTCGATGTAGTCTAACAGTTTTCTTACACTTTCAAGGTCAAGGAACTTATTCGCGAGGATTTGTTTCCCGTCTCGTATCCCCTTCCACTTCTCGAAGTGCGTTGCGTAGTATCTACGGGTAATAACCTCGTCAGAATCCCAGGATGCTATCGTTCGGAACCTAACTTTCCCAGGAACTTCAGGACATTCCTCTATTTGAATGGGTCTTCGCTTGAAATCATAGTCAAAATTCAGGTTTTTGATAATTTCTTCAACATTGCCAGGGTCGAAGGCGTGTTCCAGTTCCAGTTCCTCTTCCGGGTCGAACACGTCCCGTTCCCTCAAGAAGAAGTACTCGTAGGCCCTCTCAAACTCTGATTTGGTTACATACCGGCTTTCCGGAACCTCTATCCGGTCTCCCCGTTTAGTCTCTTTCCATAAGTCGAAGATGATTTGAGCCAATTTCTTTTCGGGTTCTAACTCTTTGAGTGCTGTTTCTTGAACCCCCGTAAATCTTGCGAAGTTCTTTGCTTTTACCCCGTATTCGGGTAGTTCTTTTGGGTTCAAGATAGCGTAAGCCCTGGTTCTGATTGCCAATACATCATGTCCAAAGTGTTTGATTTCGTAACAATTATCAGAACCAGCTACTTCTCGCCTGAATTCCCGGAATTTGTCATGCATAAGACCGAATTCCTCTGCTTTGAGAACCTTTTCCACCACTTCCCGGAACTGTTCTTCTCCCCCGGGAACCAGAGTCAACGCACCGTCTGTGGTCCAAGCGACAATGTCGAATCTCAGTTTGATGAGAGCTTTCAAAGCTTCGTAGGCCAACGCTCGTATAAATCCGGTTATGTATCCAGCTATGGCCGGGTTGGTGATAAGGCTCGGTGGTGGGGCTTTCCGTTCGGTTAACTGCTTTCCGAGAGCGTATCTCGCTATGTCATCCCGAACCCCCTGGGCAAATTTCCCGTAGAAAGAGTTCACCAAGAGCTTGAAGAACTTATCTCCAAAAGAATCCCCTCGCTTCTTAGCTTCAGCTCGCTTAGCCATGAATTCCCTGGCCAACTTCGCAGCTTCGGATAATTCGGGTAGAGGTTGGAAGACTTTGACCTTGTAGATGTACGTCCGGTCCGGCTCAAGGTCCGGATAGAGAGCCAGGAACTCTTGAATCGTCATGGTGGTTCTTCCACACCGAACGAAGTAGGTCGCATTGTCATCCCGAATGGGAATTCCGCCCACTAGCTTATCTTTCAGCGTGAACCACCCGGTCACGTATCCCAATACCGTAGGAGTTTCCCGGAACCGTTCGTATATATCAGCCGGGTCCGGGTTAGAAGCTTCGTATGGAACGGGCCAATACTTAGGGATGTTAGACGTGATGGTTCCGTATGCACCACACAAATCCCAGTCAACCGCTAGACCTTTCCAGAATCCATACATCCAGGTTTCGTTTCTTCCCCCGTAGTAAGCCCGGACAAAGTTCGTATAGTCGTCAAGGATACAGCCCAAGGGCTTGATTCTTACTTGAGTCCGTCCTTTCTGTCGCTCGTGTCTCTGCTTGTCGAAAAGGTTCTTCTTTACGTCCTCGTCTCCGAGGGCCTTCAATCTCTCGTGAAGCGTCCTCTCAGCTACTCCCCCGGCGGTGGAAGCCATCTTTAGGTTCTGTTCCTTACAAAACCTCTCATGGGCTAACCAGCCCTTTACGGCTACTTCAGCGTCCCTCAAAGCATATTTCTCAAACATTTCCCTATCCTTTAGAAGGAATTCAGCCATGTTCTCAAGGTTTTCCTTCCCGATTTCGATTTTCTCTACCCCTAGCACTTTTCCCAGGTCCTTCAAAGAGCAATGATACACCTCAAAAGTGTCTTTCAGGAAAATGGGAACCTTTAGAGGACTGTTGCGTTTGGAAATCTTCCCCCGATAAGCTTTCTTAATCCGAATCAATCCTTTCTTGGGATTTTCCTTCGAGAGATATTCGTGAAAGTCCCGGAATGTTCCAAAATCCACCATATTGAAGTGGGCTACAAAGATAATCTTCCCTATCTCTTTACGGTCTATCTTCCACCTGGAAAGACAAAAATCCAAGAATTCCCACAAGGAAGGCCTTTTCTCTTTAGAGCCGTATGGGTCTTTTGGGTCCACACACCACCAGATTAGACCACCCAGGTCTTTTCCGTCCAGAATCCCCCATGCTTGGATACATAGAACCTTCCGAAAGTGCTTGAGGGCCTTGCGGCGGGTTTCTGTCCCGTATTTGGTCTTTACTTGCTTGAAAAATTCTACCGTGCGTTCGGTGAACCACTCGGCGTCAAAACCGATGTAGAGGGTTCGTTTCTTTCTAGGAAGGGGCGAAGAGGGGGAAGCTTTCGCCTCCCCCTCAAGACAGGGAGAGCTATCCGCCCTCTCGGGCGGTCGTTCACAAATTCTGTTTTTGAGAAGAGCCGTCTTTCCCACTCAGCTCTCCCTGTCTTCGCCCCTGTCCCCTTTTTGCCTTTTTGAAAAAGATTGAAGACAGAGAGAGCCGGGGAAAAACGAAGGGTAGGGGCGAGATCTCCCCGGAGGGGAGATCTCGCCCCCTCTATCGCTGGAACTTATCAGAATTATCAGAGACAATGTGGGGACATTCTGGGGACAGATACTACCTTGACATAGCTTTGAATTTCTTCTAATTTCTTATCGAACGAGGCGGTTAGTGCGGGTTCGAGTCCCGCCCTCGGCACCATCTTTCCTTGATTATCAAGGCCTTCAGAAAGCCCAAACTCCTCCTGGGGATAAATTCTTGGAAATCGCTCAGACTCTCGTTCGTTTTCTATTCTGTCAGAACCCCCCTTAAAGATTTTCTAGTACATTGAGGCTTAGTCCTATCTGTAATGACCCCCTCCAGGACTGCACAGGGTATAATGCAGCAAGGAGGGAAAAATGAGTACGCCAGAACTAGAAGTCAAACGTTGGACAGCCAAGCGTAAAACCCAATTGGTTTTGGAAATCCTAAAAGGCAAGACCACCGTGGCTGAAGCCGCCCGGCGCTACGATCTCAAACCAAGTGAGATACAATATTGGGTTGATGAGGGCATAAGGGGCATGGAGAACTGTCTTAGGGCTCGTCCTAGGGACATCCGGGAGCAATATAAAGCCAAACTCAAAGAGGCTTATGCTGCCTTAGGAGAGGCTCAGCTTGAGATCAAAGTCTTAAAGCCTGCTCGACTTGGACGAGACGTCGTAAAGTCGGTGCAGGCAGAACTCGAAGCTGAAGGTTACAAGGTTTCTTTGAGTAAGCTTTGTCGGTGGCTTGGTATTTCAAGGCGGGCGCTTTATTACCAGCCCAAGGAGCGTAAGAAGCCTTTGGACGAAGAAAAAGTGGCCAGGGTTAAGGAAGTTATTGAGAGGTTCCGACTTATAGATATCGGCGGATAGCGGTGGTTTTGGGGTGGAATTGCAAGGTGGTGCAAAGGATTTGTCAGAGGAAGGGCTGGCAGGTGAGGAAGAGGAGCAGAGGTAGTCGGCCCCGGGCCAAGGGGCTCATTTCGGTAGCCAGCCGGCCCAATGAGAGATGGGCCACGGATTTGACCATGGTTTGGTGTGGCCGGGACCGATGGTGCACGCTGGCAGTGGTGATAGATTGTGCCACGCGGGAGGTGGTTGGCTGGCGGTTGGCATCTAGAGGGAATGCAGCCACAGCAGAGGCAGCCTTGGAGGAGACCCTGATTTTTCGATTTGGCTGTTTGGGTCGGGTTTGTGGGAAACTAGTGCTTCGAAGCGATAACGGCTTAGTCTTTACGTCGAAGAGGTACACAGCAACGGTGAAGGCTTATGGGCTTAGCCAGGAATTCATCACGCCTTATACACCGGAGCAGAACGGATTGGTGGAACGATTTATCAGGACGCTTAAGGAAGAATGTATTTGGCAGCACAGGTTTGGGAGTTTAAGTGAAGCGAGGGAGGTGATAGGGACCTGGATTAGGTACTACAACATGGAGAGGCCGCATCAGGCCTTGGGGTATCAGGCTCCATCTGAGATAATGGTAATTGCAGCTTAAGTTGTGCAAAAATCAGGGGGTCATTACATATCCTCCGAAAGAAAAAAAACAGCCAAAAAATGCAGTGTGCAGCTGGTGAGCCTATATTTTTAACCAAAAAAGAAAGTTTGAAATTTTGAATTTTATTCACCCTAAATTCATCTATTTAAAATTGTCTAATTCGGAAAAGTTTAATCTAGCAATCTTTGCAAAATTTCTTGATCAATATACTTCCGACCGAGTTCTAGAGCGCGGGTTAATTTTTGGGGATGTCTTATTCTAGTTTTCATAGGTAGATGTTCCACCTTACGGGCTACAGAATAAGTATCTTCCTGAAGAATCAGGATAGGTACTCCCGCTTCCTCTGCATGGGCCATAATAATTTCATTGGGATAAAGCCCACCGGTAAGAAGTAAACATACTGCCCCAGTTTCTATAGCCGCTAATTGAATATCTGAACGGTCGCCCCCGACAATTACCCCAAAATCTGGGGTTTGACGAAAATATTGAATAGCTTTGTCTACTTGCATACCCCCGATAAGGAAATGTTTTACTAGCCGATCTTCACTTACATTACCCAAAAGTTTTGCTCCCAGATATTCTTTAAGTTCCTTAACCGAAACAGAAGCCAAGATATCATCATGAGGGATTTCACCCAAAATAGAAATCCCTTGGGCTTCAAAGAACGGACGTATTAAATCTTTATAGTTATAAAAATCTTCCGGACTAAGATCATTAAAAACTAGGCCTACTTTTAAACCTTCAAGATCTTCTATAGCTTTAAGTACATAATCTACGATATATTCTCCTTCATAACGTACCACCAAGATTACTCTTGCTTTTAAAGCTTTGGCTAAGGAAAGTCCGGAAATATTAAGAAAAGTCCCAGAATAAAGATTTCCATAACCTACTGAAAGTAATATTTCTTCAGTTTTAAAAACTTCTCGGCAAGTCTTAAGAACCTTTTCAAATAAATTTTTAGTTTTTCCTTTAAATCCCTGCACTAAGAGATCCTGAGTAAGAATTAAAGCTGAAAGTTCCTCTGGGGGCACACTAATTCCCAATGCTTGGGATACAAAGAGGGCATCCTCATCCACTATTACTCCGTTTAGAAATGTAGGACGATTTCCTACTGGTTTACGGTATGTAAAAGAAATTCCTTTTTCCTTTAAATAGGTTCCTATAGCCAAGCTGATCAGCGTTTTCCCTGAAAAAGCCATTGTAGAACACACATAAATAGTTTTCATTTCTATCCTCCTAGACCCAAACGGGCATCCACAGCTATCGCCCCGTGCCCCTTCGGCCTTACTAGTAAAGGATTAATTTCTCCTTCATTCAATTCAGGAAAATCTGCTGCTAATTGACCTAGAGCTATAATACTTTTTATCAAAACAGGAATATCTAACTCTGGTTCTCCCCGGAATCCCTTAAGCAATGGGTAAGCATTAATTTCACGGATCATTTCCAAGGCTTCTTCTGGACATAAAGGAGCTAAACGAAAATGAACATCTTTTAGTACTTCCACATATATACCCCCAAGACCAAACATAACTAAAGGACCGAACTGTGGATCTCGGGTAAAACCTATAATAGTCTCTTTACCATCTAAGATCATTTCTTGGACTAAAATACCCAAAATGGTAGCCCCTGGTAAAGCTTGGCGAACCTTCATAGTGATAGTCTGGAAAGACTGGATCAGTTCTTTATCGTCGCGAATATTTACTTTTACTCCCCCTACATCGGTTTTATGGAGTATCTGAGGAGAAAGAACCTTTAAAACTACTGGATAACCAATAGCCCTGGCTGCAATAAGGGCTTCATCTGTAGTGCGGGCTATAAGAGATTTAGGAAAGCGAAAACCATAAGCTTGAAGAATTTCTTTCACCTCATAATCAAAAAGCTGAGCACGTCCTTCATTACGAACCTGGCGCATAATGCTGGCGGCCTTATTAAAATCTACCTTGAGGGGGGTGCAAGAAATAGGAGGTTTTTTACGCCAGCATTCGTAAAGCCAGACTTTTTCCAAAACGTTAATCCCTTCCTCAGGATACTCAAAAGGTGGGATCTTATATTTAAGGAGTTTGCGACGAGCTTTCTTAACACTATCATAGCCTAGGAAACAAGCAAAAAGAGGCTTTTTAGACCTTTTTTCTGCTAGCCGCTCAGCCACCTCTTCTGGATCAACTGTGGCTGTACGGGAAAGAATTACCAAGAGCCCATGGAGAAGTTGGTCTTCAATAAGAATCGCCAACGCCTTAGCATAGCGTTCGGCATCGGCATCCCCTGTAATGTCTACGGGATTATAAAAGGCTGCATATGGAGGTAGGACTTTTCTTAACTTCTCTACAGTTTCTGCTGAGAGGGTAGGCAATTCCAAAACTGAACGCTCACAAGCATCAGCTGCTATGATTCCAGGCCCCCCTGAATTTGTAAGGATGCCAAGATGGGGACCCTTTGGGACTGGCTGAAAAGCTAAGAATAAAGCCACGTTGAAAAATTCACGTAGACTCTGAACTCGAATGATACCCGCCCGACGAACTGCAGCCTCAAAAGCTGTCTCCGAGCCCGCCAGAGAACCGGTATGAGAAGAAGCTGCCCGAGCCCCAGCCGTAGTAATTCCACTCTTAAAAATAATCACAGGTTTTTCCCGGGCTACCCTTTGAGCTACTTCAGTAAAGGCCCTCCCGTCTTCTATCCCCTCTAAATAACCCATGACAACCGTAGTATGAGGATCTTCTCCCAAAAGTTTAAGACACTCCAGCTCCGATACGTCACACTTATTACCCAGACTAATAAAACGAGAAAGGCCTACTTTTTCAGCTCGAGACCATTCTAAAAGAGCCAAACACAAGGCTCCAGATTGGGAAAAAAAGCCAATATGTCCCCGCAAAGGTTTTATAGCAGCAAAAGTGGCATTTAAATGGTGATAGGTATCTAAAATACCCAAACAATTAGGACCTATAATGCGTAATCCATATTTACGAGCTACATTCAAAAGTTGCTTCTCCAGCTTAGCCCCTTCTCTCCCGGTTTCTTTAAATCCCGCAGATAATATTACTGCGGCTTTGACACCTTTCTGGCCACACTCTTCAAGTATATCAGGAACTAAAGGGGCTCTTACTGCTATCACGGCTAGATCAATATCTCCGGGAACAGTTATAATAGATGGATATGCTTTGAGTCCCAAAATTTCTTTAGCCTTCGGATTTATAGGATAAATGGCTCCGCGGAAATTACCTTCTAACAGATTATACACTACGTTGTGTCCCACCTTTCCAGGCTCGCGAGAAGCCCCTATTACTGCTACAGCCTTGGGATTGAAAAACTTTTCTAACACTAGATCCCCCTTTTACCCCAACTTTCCAGCATTTCTTAGAAAAAAACAATTTTTTATTGGAGAAATCAAACAGAACATTTTCACCGCCAAATTTATACCATTAGTAAAGTGATCCCCCCTAAGATTGTACGAACGTATTTCTAATTAGTATGAAAGTATCCCTTATATTTTTGAAATAACTCTACACAAAAGTAAAGCCTTTGATCATTCTTTCTGCTTTGAAAGGTGGTTTTGATTATAGACCTGATAACTTGAAAAACAAAATAAATAACTTTTTTATCAAAAAGACATCTTTACGATCAAGGCACGTGGGGATAACTTAAGTGGCATGGGTGAAAGTTTCCATGTTCCACATCGGTTTCCTTCTTGGGTGACATGGCTGGCTTTTGGGGTAGGTCTTACCGGCTCTATTTCTTTGCGTTTGATTCTGGTTGCTAAAGCTTACAAGCCTCAACTCATTACGTTATTCTGGTATATTGGAGTCTGTGGAAACATGCTTTTCTTTATGTTTCGTTCATACATCAGTAGTCGCAGACGACGTACTATAGAAGAATTGCGTCTGCTTGAAAAATTAGAAGACAAAACCTCCCTTACCGATGAAGACCTAAAGGCCCTTA